>OBVS01000009.1_pt1 | contig 328937 bp, 326 predicted proteins | sample 1476211 | NCBI WGS metagenome assembly OBVS01 (sample SAMEA2580025, study PRJEB22360) | human gut metagenome | biome: human gut; feature: human-associated habitat; material: faeces | place: Denmark | collected 2008/2010 | reverse complement strand
AGTTCATCATTATTGATGATACAACTTCGTGAACGTTAAACTTAGCTTTTAAAATTCCAGGAACTGTAGCCCATATTGCTCCACCTAATATCCCTGCTAATACAACACTAGGAACAAGGATTGCTTTTGGTAAATCTAATGATAAACCTACTGCTATTGAACAAAATCCTCCAAATAACATTTGCCCCGGTGCTCCTATGTTAAATAACCCTGTTTTAAATGCAAAGGCAACTGAAAGTCCTGTTAGCATTAATGGTGTTGCAGTAGCTATTGTATTACCTATTCTCTCTAGGTTCATCAATCCACCTTTAAATAAGAATTCATATCCTTCAAGAGGATTAAATCCCATAACTGCCATTAATATCGCACCTGCTATAAGACCTAAGATTACAGCCATTATAGATTTTAAGCCTTGATTTTTTTCCATTAGCTTTCACCTCTCTTTATTCCTGCCATCATTAATCCAACTTCATTTTCATCTGTTTCAGAGGCATTTACTATTCCTATAAGTTCCCCATTGTTAACAACAGCAATTCTATCTGAAACATTTAGTACTTCATCTAATTCTAATGATACTAAAAGTACAGCTTTTCCACTATCTCTTTGTTCAACAAGTCTTTTATGTATATACTCTATAGAACCTACGTCTAATCCTCTAGTTGGTTGAACCGCTATTAATAAATCAGGACTTGATTGGATTTCACGTCCAATAACACCTTTTTGTTGGTTACCACCTGATAAAGATCTTGCTATAGATTTTCCACCTTCACCAGATCTTACATCAAAAGTTTCAATAATATTATTTGCATATTCAGTTATCTTACTTCTATTTATAAGTCCATTTTTAGAAAATGGTTTATTTTTATAAACCTTCAAAACCATATTATCTTCCATAGTATAATCAAGAATAAGTCCTCTTTTATGTCTATCTTCTGGAATATGAGCTATACCCTCATCAATTCTATTTCTTATAGAAGATCTAGTAATATCTTTTTCGTTAAATAATATTTTACCTGAATCTACGCCTCTCATACCTGTTATAGCTTCAACTAGCTCAGTTTGTCCATTTCCTTCAACCCCAGCTATACCAACTATTTCTCCTTTTCTTACACTTAGCGAAAAATCCTTTAGTCCTAAAACTTTTTTATTATTTTTAACAGATAAATTTTCTATTCTTAATACTTCTTCTCCTGGAGTAGATTCTTTCTTTTCTACTTTAAATGAAACTTGTCTTCCAACCATCATCTTAGCCATATCAGCTTCAGTAGTTTCTTTAACATCAACTGTTCCTATATATTTTCCTCTTCTTATAACTGTGCACCTATCTGCTACTGCCTTTATTTCTTTTAACTTATGTGTAATTAGAATTATTGATTTTCCTTCATTTATAAGGTTTTGCATTATTTTAATTAAATCATCAATTTCTTGAGGAGTTAAAACGGCTGTTGGTTCGTCAAATATAAGGACCTCAGCATTTCTGTATAACATTTTTAAGATTTCAACACGTTGTTGCATACCAACTGATATATCTTCTATTTTTGCGTATGGATCAACATTTAATCCATAAGTTTTTGATAATTCATCTATCTTCTTTGCAGCACTTTTTATATCTACTGTCAAGAATTTTTTAGGTTCACAACCTAAAATAATATTCTCCGTTACAGTAAAGTTTTCAACTAATTTAAAATGCTGATGAACCATTCCTATTCCTAAATCATTTGCTACATTAGGACTAGAAATTTTAACTTCTTTTCCTTTTACTTTTATTACTCCAGCTTCTGGTTGATACATCCCAAAAAGCATCCCCATTAATGTAGATTTTCCTGCACCATTTTCACCTAAAAGAGCATGAACTTCACCTTTTTTTAGTTGTAATGTTACATTATCATTTGCTACAATCCCTGGAAATTCCTTGCGAATATTAAGCATTTCCACTACATAACTCATGAATTATCCTCCCTAATACTTATATAAAAAAACTTTTGCTATATCTATGCAGTCTTTGTATTCCTTTTTTTTGACTAATTGTTAAATTAATCTAATTAATCCTTTATACAAGAAAAAGACGGTACTTCCGTCTTTTCCCATATCATAAGTAATATATTAAAATCTATTAAATTACTTTATTAAATCGCCTTTTTCAGCTTGTACTGTTATTTCACCATTTTTAATCTTATTGTAAACTTCATCTACTTGCTTAGTAGTTTCTTCAGTTAAGTTAGGATTTTCATTTGGAAGACCAACTCCATCATTTTTAACATCAAATGTTAAAGTTTGACCCCCTGGGAATTTTCCATCTAATTCATCTTTAATTATATCAAAAGTTGCTACATCTATTTTCTTCATAGCTGAAGTTAAAATTATAGATTTATCATCTTTGTATATACCATCTGCATATTGGTCAACATCAACACCAATTATCCAAGCTTCTTTACCAGCTGTAGCTCTTGCTTTTGCCTCATTTATTGATCCAACACCAACTCCACCAGCTGCCACAAATATAGCTTTAACTCCATTATCGTACATAGTTGCTGCTAATTGTTGTCCTGCTGCTACGTTATCAAATGAACCTTGATAAACTACATTTTCTTCTTTAATGCTCATCTTTGTTCCAAGATTTTCATTAGCATACTTAACCCCTTGTTGGAATCCCCAGTTAAACTTTTGAACTGAAGGTATTTCCATACCACCTATAAATCCTAAGTCACCTTCTTTTAGTTGAACTGATGCTGCAACTCCTACTAAAAATCCAGCTTCTTGCTCAGCAAAATAAACTGCAACTGAATTATCTCCAACTTTTTCTACTCTATCTGCTCCAGTTTTTCCATTGTTAGGAGATCCATCAATTATTACAAACTTAGCATCATTATATTTTTCTTGAGATTGGAAAATAGCCGTTTCAAATTTAAATCCAGGAGTAACTATAAATTTATATCCTGTATCATAAAGATTTCCTATTTCCTTCATATAATCTGCTTCTGTTGTTCCAGCTGGCTTTAAATAGTTACTTTCAACTTTTAATTCAGCTTCTGCCTTTTTAATTCCTTCCCAAGTACCTTGATTAAATGACTTGTCATCAATTGTACCTGCATCAGTAACCATACCTACTTTAACATCATTTGCTGACCCTTCTGATTTGTTTCCACATCCAACTAAACCAGTTACCATAAGTGCTGATAAAACTAAAGCTATTGCTTTTTTCTTCATTATTAAAATCCTCCCTAAGCCTTTGTAATTTAATATACTTTTGTACTTTAATTTTTTAAAATTTTCTCATTCGAACTTTCAAAAAAATTATACAACATATAATTCGTGATTACAATAATTTTATAACATTTTTTTTATTTTTGCGACATATAACTTTATATTCAAACCTTTTCAAATACATTTTTCAAAATTTTTCTCATATATTACTGAAATCGCCAAAGAAATATACGAACATTATTAAAAAGATAAATTTCTTTTTTCATCTTCATTTCAATTTAAAATTCTCTATGACCTCTTATTTTATAAGCATTTATGCTAATTTTTAATAATATATGTAGAATTAATTATTACTTACATTAATTAATTCTGCATAATTATTGTACGCATTTTAATAAATAGTGTATACTAATCATTTTTTATACACATATTAATCTACTCTATAAATTAAAATTTAAAACTTTATAAAACTTAACAATATAGCAAATAACATAGCCGGTAATAAGTTTGATACCTTAATCTTAGAAATACCTAAAATATTGAGACCTAATCCTATAATTAATAAACTTCCTACAGCTGTGATATTAGTTATAGCTGCATCATTAAGCATATTTGATAACATACCAGCTGCTAGAGTAATACTACCTTGATATAACAAAACACTAACTGACGAAAGGATTACTCCTATACCTAATGTTGATGAAAATATTATAGAACTAATTCCATCTAAAATGGACTTTGCTAAAAGTGTACTATAATTATTATTTAAACCACTTTCTAAAGCTCCTACAATCGCCATAGCACCTACACAAAATAGTAAGGTAGATGCAACAAACCCTTCTGCAATAGATACAGTACTTCCATTTTTATTAACCATTTTTTCTATTTTATTTCCTAAGTTCTCAAGTTTTGAATCTATATCTATTAACTCACCTATTAGTCCACCTAAAGCTATAGAAATAATCATCACAATTGTATTTTCTCCTTTCAATGCTCCTGATACTCCTATGTAAATAACACATAATGCTAACCCACTCATTATAGTATCACTAATCTTTTCATTTATTTTTCCTTTTACAAAAAGCCCTATTATTGATCCAATTATTATAGTTAAGCTATTTATTAATGTACCTATCATTTTTATCCCCCTACTTTCCTACTATAACTTATTTATAATTTTATTACGTCCCCATAACTCTACAACCTCTTTTTAATAATATAAAAATAGGATATGACATAATCACATCCCATTATTTTTTAATTTATAAAATCAATAAATATACTCTTAAAAGATTCAATATCCATAGGCGATATTCTAACTCTTTTTAATGAATATAATCCATCAGAAAGACTTGAAATTCCTCCTTCTGTTGTAACAGCTCCTTTTATCCCTAATTCCTTTTCTATTTCTATCGTTTCTTCATCATATCTACCAACTGGATAACAAACATACTTACTGTCCACCCCAACCTTTTCTTTTAACTTTTCAATACCTTCTTTAATTATTGCAATCTTATCTTCCCTTGATATTTTTGTAAATTCTATATGTCTAGACGTATGATTTTCTATTCCCATACCACTTGTGCTCATCTCTTTTAGCATATTGGAATTCATATACCAACCATCAACATCAGTTTTATCTGTTATTATAAAAAATGTAGCCTTCGTATCATACTGTTTCAATATTCTATATGCATCTGTATAATTATCCGCATATCCATCATCAAATGTTATTGCTACTGGCTTTTCTGGAACTTTTCCTGTGTTAAAAGCCTCTATAACATCATCTAGTAACATTGGAGTAAATCCTGATTCCTTAAGCCACTTAATTTGTTCATCAAATTGAGATGTTGGAATAAGCAAGGTATTATTAGGATCACTATCAGATATAGAGTGGTACATTAATATAGGGATTTTAACATCATTTACATCTAAAGTTAAATAATTAATTTCTTCCTCTTTCTTTTCTTCCTTTTGAGGTTCTTCTTCTTGATTTGATATATCTGCATCATTTTCTTTGTTTTGTATATCATTATTAGCAGATTTTGATTTACTATCTAATATAAATTTCCCTCCAAAGCCTATAATTAAAATTATAAATAATATAGTTATTACTTTTAGTATTTTTTTCATTACCATATATCCCCTTTTCTATGTATATTTCGAATATACATTCCTAGGAATATTTTGTCAACTTAATTTGTAATTGTTTCTATTTTTTTAATATTTCCTTATTTTCCTTTAAATTATTGTTAATGATACTTTATTTTTGTATAATTAATCTAAACTAATATTAAGGAGTGTTTTTATTGTTTGGATACGTAACTCCTCTAAAAGCAGAGCTTAAAGTTAAAGACTTTACAAAATTCAGAAGTTATTACTGTGGTTTATGTTTTCAATTAAAAAATAGTGCTGGAAATATACCAAGAATAGTTTTAAATTATGATATGACATTTTTAGCAATACTTTTAGATTCCTTATCCGTTAAAGAACCTAATATTGAAATCAAACGTTGTATTGCTCATCCAAAAGATAAAAAACCAGTAATTATTAATAATGATGCATTACATTATGCTGCTGCAATGAACTTAACACTTTATTATCATAAATTAAAAGACGATATTCAAGATGATAATAATCTTAAAAGCAAAGTATTTGAAAAAATACTTTATCCATATCAAAAGAAAATTAATAAATCTATAGATGACATTAACGATATTATAAGAGTTAACCTTAGAACATTAACTGAATTAGAAAAAAATAAGAATTTCTCATCTATAGATGAAATATGCCATCCATTTAGTGATATAGTTGGAAATATATTAAAGGCTTATCCTAACGAATTTATTAATGATAGCGAAAGCCTAAGAAATGAATTATATAAGCTTGGATATACTTTGGGAAAATGGATATATCTTATAGATGCCTTTGATGATTTAAAAGATGATATAGAAAAGAAAAAATTCAATCCAATAAATTATTTGTTTAATGAAGATAATAAACCATATGAAGAATTAATTTCTTTAATTCAAGGAAGGCTAGAATTTACAATTTTAAATTGTTCATATAATTGTAAAGATATAATTTCCAAATTGCCTTTAAAAAGAAATGAAGATATCCTTAAAAACATTTTAGAATTAGGTATGATGGATAAATATGTTGGGATATTAAATAATACTAGAGAAGATAAAAGGAGTGACAATTAAAATGAATCCATATGAAGTACTAGGTTTAAAACCTGGGGCGACTCAAGAAGAAATAAAAAAAGCCTATAGAAATTTAATAAAACAATATCACCCTGATCAATATGGTGATAATCCATTAAAAGATCTTGCTGAAGAAAAAATGAGGGATATTAACGCTGCTTATGATGCACTTACTAAAAACGCTGGTAACACATATAGTAGTTCAAACAGTAGCAATTCATCATATAATAGTTCATCAAGTGATAATAGCTACATGTTTTCAGAAATAAGAAGACTTATTCAAAGTGGAAACTTTGCTGAAGCTGAAAATAGACTTAATAGTATATCTAATAATAGAAATGCTGAGTGGAATTTCTTATATGGAGTATTGCTAACAAATAAAGGTTGGTTTGATGCAGGTCTAAAGCATATTCAAACAGCTGTAAATATGGATCCTAATAATTTTGAATATAGACAAACTCTAAATTCTCTTCATCAAAGGACTCAAGCATATAGCAATAATTATTATAGAACAACTGAATCAAACAATGCTTGTGATTGTTGTATAAATCTATGGTGTTTAGATTCAATCTGTGAATGTATGGGTGGTGACCTAATAGGTTGTTGTTAATCCCTAATTATTTAATTGGTGGTGTTTTAAGTTATGAAAGCTAAAGAAATAACTTTAAGTGCTATTTTAGTAGCACTTACTAACATAATTTTATATTTAAATTTTCTACTACCTATAAGTACAATTAGTATCCTTACCTTAGCATCATTATTAATTCCAATTGCACTAATTAAAGGATCTATCAAAAGTGCTTTTCTTGTATATATAGCTTCATCAATTATTGGTTTTTTTATATTACCTATTAATATAATTTTGCTATATATTTTATTCTTTGGAATATACGGAATAGTTAAATACTATATTGAAAAGTTAAATAAGCTATATTTAGAAATATTTTGTAAAATAATATTTTGTAATATTTCTTTATTTATATCTATCTTTGTATTTAAGTCCTTTATAGCAATAGAAATAACAAAGCTTCCACTTTGGTTGTTATGGATTATAGCACAACCTGTATTCTTAATTTTTGATTATGCATTAACATTATTAATTTCATTTTATATGCAAAGAATACACAATAGAATTTAAATTAAATGGGCTAGATTTTATTATAAAATCTAGCCTATTATTAACATTTATAAAATTTCTAATTTATTAATCCAATATGGAAAATAATATTTCGATAACTCCTTCAATCATATCTCCTGCCGAAGATTCAAAAAATCTTTTTATTTTACTATCCTTCTTTTTAACATTGTTGATGTTATTTAAATGTTTATTATTTCTTTCTTCTGGCGATGAGTTGTAAAAGTAAGCTTCCTCATATGATTTTATTTCTTTAAATAAAATTCTATTTTCATCACTCTTCAAAATCTTATTCCCCCAAAACTTTTTATAATATTTATCACTATATTTTCTTTAACCAAAATATAATATCTATAATTTATAGTATATCATATTAATATTTTCATTCCATATCTTTAACAAAAGTCTTTTTATAAAATATTATAAATACAGTAATTGTTGTTAGTGCCGCTATTATATCAGAAATAGGTTCAGCAAATAATACAGCCTTTAACTTATCTTCAAAGAACATTGGAAGTATGAATATAAGTGGAACAAGTAAAACTACTTTTCTAAGTAGCGCCATAATAAGTGATATTTTAGCTTGACCTAGTGCTAAAAAAGTTTGTTGACACGCTATTTGTGCCCCAAAAATAAAGATTCCTCCAAAAAATATTCTCATACTCCATGAAGTTATTTCTACAAGTTCTGGCTTATTATTAAATATCCCAACAAAAACTTCTGGGAATACCATTAAAGCAGCCCACATAATAAAAGTATATGTAAGACAACTTGTTAATAATAATTTAAAAGTCCTTTTTACTCTTTCTATATTTTTAGCACCAAAGTTATAACTTATTATAGGCTGTGCTCCTTGCGAAAGTCCCATTAATGGTAAAGTAACAATTTGCATTATACTACTCATTATAGTCATGGCACCAACTGCTAAATCTCCACCATAAAGTTGTAACTTATTATTCATACTTATTAATACTAGACTCTCAGTTGATTGCATTATAAATGGCGAAACTCCTAAAGCTACTATTGGTAGTAATACCTTGAATTTAGGCGCTAAATAATTTACTCTTATTTTTAGTATGCTCTTTTTCCCAAATAAGAAAGTTAATACCCATATTGCAGAAACAAATTGCGAAAGTATAGTTGCTAAGGCAGCTCCCTTAACACCCAAGTTTAACTTAAAAATAAATATAGGATCTAACACTATGTTTATTATAGCTCCTATCACAACCGTAACCATACCAATTTTAGCAAAACCTTGTGTATTAATAAATGGATTCATCCCAAGAGCTATTTGCACAAATACTGTTCCTATTAAATATATAGTTAAATAATCAACTGCATATCCAATAGTTGCATCACTAGCTCCAAAAGCCCATAATAAATCTTCTTTAAATATCAAAAAAACAATTGTACATATTAATCCAATAATTATTAAAGTAGAAAAACTATTACTAATAATCTTTTCTGCACCTTCATTATCTTTTTCACCCATTTTTATTGCTGCAAGTGGAGCTCCACCCATACCTATAAGTGCAGAAAATGCTGATATTATCATTATAATAGGAAAAGCAACACCAACTCCAGCCATAGCCACTTCTCCATTTACCATTCTTCCTATAAATATTCTATCAACTATGTTATATAGAACATTTACTAATTGTGCCACTATAGCAGGAAGAGCTAAGCTTAATAATAGTTTTCCTACTGAACCTTCTCCCAAATTAGTCTTACTTCTAGACATATACTTCTCTCCTTATCGTACCTATATTCATCTTCTATACAAATTATTTTGCAATAATTAAACTTATATAATGCTTAACTATATTATAATTAAGATCATTTTTAATCATAATTACTACTTATACAATATAATACTACTAAACAGAGAAATATTAAACGTAATCTAATATAATACATACAAAATTTACATTTTAAAACACTTACTTTTATATTACTTCTTTCCCAAATGGCATTAATGATAATTTAGCTAATTTTAATGATTGCTTTGCAAATGGTATTCCAATTATAGTAATACATAAAAAGAAAGCACTAATTAAATTTGCTATACACATTTCAAGTCCACCAAATATAAGCCATAGTATATTAAGTAATAAATTTAAACCACTATCATTCTTAGTAACAATCTCTTTTCCAAATGGCGCAAATTGTAAACCAGCCATTTTAAAACATTGAAGGCCTATTGGAATCCCTACTATAGTAATACACCATAATAATCCAAACCCTAGCCATGCTAGTGCATTAAAAAGACCTCCAAATATAATCCAAATTAAATTTCCTAAACAAGACATCCTTGCATCCCCCTTTATTTTAACTCTATATATGATTTAACTGAATTAATGCACAGTTTTCTATAGCATTTATAGAATTTTCCTTGCAATATTTTAATATTTCATCACTTTCAGCACCTGGTTGTATTAATACGTTTTTTATTCCCAGCTCTTTTGCTTCTTTTAAAAACTCTATTCCATATTTTGCATTTATACATAAATCAATAGCTTCTATATTATATGGAACCTCTTTCAAATTAGTGTAAATTCCCTTACCACCTTTAGGATGAATTCCACTTACCATATATCCTTTTAACTTAAACTTATTTAAAATTTCATTTGCATATTTAGTCTCATTAGAAACATCACCTATAACAACCCAGTTTTTAAGTTTCATTAACTCTCCTATATTCATCTTCTTTTACCTCCTTTTAAGTTTTATATGATTAATATATCCAATTGCTCCTTTTTCATCAACAAATTTCTTAATATATTTTAATTCATATAATTTCCTATTTTGTGGTTGTTGACTTATATTGTAATAAAATATATAATTGAGTATATTAAAATTATATATTTATTGCTTTGATTAGGAGTAGTATTATAAAGGTTATCCTCAAGAGAGCTGTTGGTTGCTGTAAAACAGTGTTTAACTTATAAGAACTTGCCTATGAGCTTACTTGTTAAAAGCAAGTACGGGAGAACCGTTATAAATTTGAGTGAGAAAAATATTATTTTTTCTAATAAGAGTGGTACCGCGAATATGTCCTTCGTCTCTTAATTGAGATGAAGGGCTTTTTTATATTATTTTTTACTTTTAAAGGAGGAATTATTGTGGCTAATTATGGAACTTCCATAGATAAAAAATGGCAAGATAAGTGGGAAGAAACAAATCTTTATAAGTTCGACCCAAATAAGGAAGGAGAAAAACTTTATGTTTTAGAAATGTTCTCTTATCCTTCAGGTAGCCAATTACACGCTGGTCACTGGTTTAACTATGGACCTGTAGATTCATGGGCTAGAATGAAAAGAATGCAAGGATATAATGTATTTCAACCAATGGGATTTGATGCATTTGGACTTCCAGCTGAAAACTTTGCAATAAAGACAGGAATTCATCCAAAGGATTCAACTGATAAAAATATAGAAACTATGGAAAAACAATTAAAAGCTATGGGTGCTATGTTTAACTGGGATAACGAAGTTATTACTTGTAATCCAGACTATTACAAATGGACTCAATGGTTATTCTTAAAACTATATGAAAAAGGATTAGCTTATAGAAAAAAAGCCCCTGTAAACTGGTGTCCATCTTGTAATACAGTTTTAGCTAATGAGCAAGTTCATGAAGGTGCTTGTGAAAGATGTTCAACTGAAGTAACAAAAAAAGACTTAACTCAATGGTTCTTAAAAATAACTGATTATGCTGATGAACTATTAGAAAAACTAGATACTTTAGACTGGCCAGAAAAAACTGTTGCTATGCAAAAACACTGGATTGGTAAATCTACTGGTGCAGAAGTTACATTTAAAGTTAAAAATTCAGATATAAAATTTGATGTATTCACTACTAGAGTTGATACATTAAATGGTGTAACTTATGTTGTTTTAGCACCTGAAAATCCACTTGTTGATAAACTTACAACTGCAGAATATAAAGAATCTGTTGAAAATTATAAAGAAGAAGCTAAAAAACAATCTGATATAGAAAGACAATCTTTATCAAGAGAAAAAACTGGTGTATTTACAGGTTCTTATGCTATAAATCCTATAAACAATAAAGAAGTTCCAATTTGGATTGGAGATTATGTTTTATCAACTTATGGAACTGGAGCTGTTATGGCTGTTCCTGCACATGATGAAAGAGATTTTGCTTTTGCTACAAAGTTTAATTTACCAATAGAAAGAGTTATAACTAACAAAAAAGGTGATAACACTGAATTACCTTACTGTGAATATGGTGTATTAGTTAACTCTGGAGAATTTGATGGATTAACTACTGAAGAAGCTAAAGAAAAGATAGTTGAAAAATTATCATCTATGAAACTTGGCTCTGCAAAGGTTAATTATAGATTAAGAGACTGGTTAGTATCTAGACAAAGATATTGGGGAGCCCCAATTCCTATGATTCATTGTGAGCATTGTGGAACTGTACCTGTACCTGAAGATCAATTACCAGTCGAACTTCCATACAATGTTGAATTTGCTCCAGATGGAAAATCTCCACTTGCAAAATGCGATGAATTTATAAATACAACTTGTCCAAAATGCGGAAAGCCTGCTAAAAGAGAAGCAGATACTTTAGATACATTTGTTTGTTCATCTTGGTATCAATTAAGATATCCTGATAGCAAAAATAGCGAAAAAGCCTTTGATAAAGATATAGTAAATAAAATGCTTCCAGTAGATAAATATGTAGGTGGACCTGAACATGCTTGTATGCATTTATTATATGCTAGATTCATTACTAAAGCTTTAAGAGATATGGGATATTTAGATTTTGATGAACCATTTAAATCATTAACTCACCAAGGATTAATTCTTGGACCTGATGGATTAAAAATGAGTAAGTCAAAAGGAAATACTATTTCTCCAAATGACTATATTTCAGAATACGGTTCAGACGTATTTAGAATGTATTTAATGTTTGGATTTGCTTATATTGAAGGTGGAGCTTGGAGTGATGATGGGCTTAAATCTGTTGCAAGATTTGTAGATAGAATCGAAAGATATCTTGATATAGCTAGAGAAGCTATTGAAGCTAACAATAAAAATAAAACTACTTTAGATAAAGCTGAAAAGGAATTAAACTTCTGGTTACATAATGCAATTAAAGGTGTAACTGAAGATGCTGATAAATTCCAATTTAATACTGCAATTGCAAGAATGATGGAATTTATTAATGCTTTCTCTAAATACTTACAAGAAGATGTAAAGAATTTAGATTTCCTAAAGAAAACTTGTGTAGACTTCTTAAAGATTCTAGCACCTTTTGCACCTCACTTTGCTGAAGAACAATGGAGCTTATTTGGATTAGAATTCTCAATTTTCAATGAAGCTTGGCCAACATTCAATCCAAAAGCTTTAGTTAAAGATGAAGTTGAAATTGCTATTCAAGTTAATGGTAAGATTAAAGCAAAAATAAATGTTTCTACTGATTTAGATGAGGAAGGAATTAAAGCAGCTTCATTAGCTAATGAAAATATAATTGCAGCAACTGAAGGCAAGAATATAGTTAAAGTTATCGTTATAAAAGGAAGACTTGTAAACATAGTTGTTAAATAACTTTAAATAAAATAAAACAATTATTTAAAAAAGGGTAAAGTGTATTTTAATACTTTACCCTTTAATCTTATTCTTTTTTATATTTCTTTAAAGTTATATATAATAAGAGTACTGCTACTAATGTTATTATCAGTCTAATAAAATTTTCTTCAATATTTATCAAATCATAACTTACTAATGCTTCAAGTGCTATAGATGGTATTTTTCCTAAAAAAGTAGCAATTATAAATATAAATCCATTTACATTGCTAATAGAAGCTGCTAGTGTCACAAATCCTGATGGTATAAAAGGTATTAATCTACCCTCAAATATAAGTATACCTGCCTTTTTCCCTTCGGAATCAACTAGTGCCTTTAGTAATTTATGTTTATTTTTAATATTTTCTGCTCCCTTTTTAAATCCTAGTCTATATATTATAAAACTTATATAGCCTCCAAATGCTTCTCCAATTAGTGAGATTATAAACCCTTCAAAGGCACCAAAAAATATAATATTTGCTCCTGTTACAAATATTGATGGTACTACTCCCAATATTGCAATTATAGTACTTATCAATATTGATATAGGAATAGAATACATGCTATATTCTTTAAATAATGTAACTATGTCATCTAAATTAAACATATTCTTAAACCTTAATTTCCAAATTTATACAAAATATATATTTTCATCACCTATATTTTATCCTGAATTAATCTAATACTGCTTTAAACTCTGCTAATACACTACTTACTAATTCTTCATCTAGTTGCCTATAATATTCTAAAAGATTTGAATCTTGAAGAGCAATAAATATATTTTTACTAATTTCCATCCAAATTTCTGGTATATAAACCCATACTATTTCTTCATATTTGCAACTTAATAAAAAATGCTCCACTCCCCAAAATAAATATTCCTTTATATCGTGTAATTCATTAAATTTATTATAATCATCTACTACTTGCTTAGTAAGCTTATACTCATATATATCTACATAAAAAAAGTCAAATCTTTCTCCAGTAACTTTATAAGCATCTTCATTTATTACTTTTATCTTAGGATTATCCCCAAAATTTGTATAATATAAATCTACTATATCTTTTTCTATTTCATAAACTATAACTTCCGTTACATCATCTTTTTTAGCTAATTCTTGGACTACATACCCTAATCCTAAACCAACTACTCCAACTTTTCCTGTTGCATATTTTATAAACATATAAGAACTTTCTATTTCTAACGGAGAAATTTTCATCCATATATTATTGGGTCCATGTAATTCTAAAATACTTAAATCTATATTTTCTTTTTTATTATACATATATCCATTAATAAAATCTTTTTTTTCATTTATTTTTTTTATTTCAAAACTCCCAATCTTCCCTAAAGATATCAAGTTATTATATTCATTTATCTTGTCTACTAAATAAGTTCTGTCATATGGCTTCAAAATAATACTTCCCTTCTGAATGAATAATAATTAAATTACATATACTACTTTATGTAAAATTCTATTTTCTATAACAAATATTTTACTCTTAAATAAATTATTTAATTTTTTCATATAAATTAATGAAATATTAGTTTTATTTATATTCTATCGATTAATTATATATTTAATAAAACATTAACGCATCATTATAACTTATTATAATTTTATTATTTATAATAATTATTATATTTACAATATATAGTAATGACAATAACTATTTATTAAAATTTACTATATATTGCATTAAAAAACTCTTGATATTTAATTATACTATGTTATACTAGTGATATAAATTATCATTTAATAATAGAAGGTGAATAATATGGATAAAATATTAATAAGTGAAGAAGCATACAAAGAATTTAAATCATTTTTAGACGAAAATGAAGTTGATAACTACAGTATAAGAATTAACTTAGCTGGATTTGGATGTAGTGGTCCTGCTTTCAATATATCTGTTGATGAAGCAAAAGAAGGAGACGTTACTCAAAAAGTTAACGATATTACTTTCGTAGTAGAAGAAAAACTAGTTGATGAATTCGGCGGATTCAAATTACTTTCAACTGACGAAAACGAAGGAAGAGGATTATCTCTTAAACCAGTTATCGAAGTTGAAGGCGGATGTGGATCTTGCGGTGGCGGATGTCACTAATTTAATTTTAAAAATTGTTATGCTTTAACATAAAGAAAGCTGTATCATTATTTGATACAGCTTTTTCTATTATATTATTACCAAGCTATTATTTCAGCCCCATCTTCTGTTACTAATACAGTATATTCCCATTGTGCAGAATATCCACCATCTTCTGTTAAAACTGTCCATTCATCATCTTCATCTACAAAAACTTCGTAAGTACCTTCATTTATCATAGGCTCTATTGTAAATATCATTCCTGGTACTAAAACCATTCCTTCACCTCTTTTACCATAGTGTGCTACAAAAGGCTCTTCATGAAACTCAACACCTACTCCATGACCACCAAAAGCTCTTACTACTGAAAATCCGTTTGCTTCCGCATGCTCTTGTATCACTGCTCCTACATCGCCTAAGAATCCCCATGGCTTAACAGCCTCAAGCCCCTTATCTAAGCACTCCTTAGCAACCCTAACAAGCTTTGCATCTTCTTCAGTTACATTACCTATCATATACATCCTAGAGGCATCAGAATAGTATCCATTATAAATAGTTGATACATCTACATTAACTATATCACCATCTTGTAAAATAGTATCTTCACTTGGAATACCATGACATACAACATCATTAATAGACACACAAACGCTCTTTGGAAATCCTCCATAATTTAATGGTGCTGGTATTGCTCCACTATTAACAGTAAGTTCATGAACAATTTTATTTATTTCTTCTGTACTCATCCCAACCTTAATTTTTTCTTGTACTAAATCTAATACTGCATTATTGATTTTAGCACTTTCTTTAATTCCTTCTATTTGTTCTTTATTTTTTATTAAATCTCTAGTTGGAACTTCATAACCTTTTAATTTTAAACTTTCAAGTTTTTCATCAAATTCAATATGGCACTTCTTATATTTTTTACCACTCCCACACCAACATTGATCATTTCTATTTAAATTCATATTAAACCTCCTAAAAATCGTATAGTTATAATATATGTATTCCATCTTAAATAGTCATTTTATATTATATTTCTACTATAACTAAATGTGGCTTAAATATTAGGAACTTATATTAACTAATACTACTTATTATTTCTTATATTATAAATATATCACATATTTTATATTATAAACTTAAAATTTAGTTAAAATAAGAAATCTTATTAATTTTATTAATGACTTTACTAGAATAATCAGAAATATCATTTACATTTATTAAATATTTTATTAACTATTATATTCATTAATTTTATTTATTAAAATAAAAAAATACTCTATTTTAGAGTATTTTAAATTTAATTCTTTATAGCAAATTCATAATTTAAATATTGATCCATTATAGAATTTATACCTTCTAAAACATCCATCCAGTAATCCTTTTTAATTGTAAGTAATTCCTTCTTTTCTTGATCAACATTTTTAAATTTATTCTCGTTAAATTTTTTATAAAATTCATCTAATTGAGTAGCCATATTACTCATAGCTTCAAAATTATCTAATGTTTCACCGTCTAAGATAATCTTCTCATTATGATTTTTCATTTCAAAACTTAAGTATTCAAATAGTAAACTTTCAATTCTAGAATAAACTTCATTAGGTATTTCTTTTGATATCTTTGATTTTTTCTTTATAGATATAATTTCTTCTTTTCCATAATCTCTATAGTTTGCCCATAAACTTGTAAACTCTTCAGATATTGAACTATAACTTTTATATAATGTTAATAATTCTTCATTACTAATGCTTCTTGCTTTAATACATTGATTTAATGTATTTAATACGCCTTCATTTCTACTTCTTATCTCTTCAACACTTTTATAAGTTTCTTTTCCTATTAATACTTTGTAACGTGAATTCATTATCGATGTGTAAACGTTTATCAAAAGGCTTACAACCAATATAAATACTATCAAAAGAATACTATTATTTTTACTTATTTTATAAGATTTCATAATGCACCCCCACAAATTTGTATTATATCACAAATTATTGACTAATACCAGTACTAGGAGCTTTTTGCCAAGCAAAATAATGTAAAATGAAAATTGGAGTAAGTCTCTCTTCATTCTCCACAATTTTCATTTTACATTTTACTTCTTCATTTAAAAGTATCTTCCATGTTCTTGTTGATACTCCTTAATCATATCTAATCCAGCAGTACCACCTTCACCCTTTTCTACTCTACCTTCTATTCTCTTTATTTGTCCATAAGGATTTGATAAAGATAATTCTTCATCTCCTATTAATACCCAAATTGTATTTGGATTTAAAGGCTTAATTTCTAACTCCTTTTCACCTACCCCATCGGTAAAATATATAAGTACATGATTTCGTAGTTTATTATCTCTTATATATTTAAATACTGGTGAAAATCTAGTTGATCCAATATTAGATACCCTTTTCTTAATATCATTCTTGGACCTCATTTCATATACACGTCTAATTTCATTATCACATTCTATTACAGTAATTTTATTAGTTCTAGTTTTAGTTATTTCTAATATTTCAATCATTACTTTATAAACTTCTTCTTCACTCATAGATGCACTTATATCAATTGCTACTATAACCTCTGGAATATTATTGGGAAGAGTTCCTCTTATATCCAACCTTTCTGGCTGCCTTCTATTTCTTCTTGTTATTGTCTTCTTTTCTCCAGCTCTAAGAGATGGTATCAATTTTTTTAATAATTGTTGCCATGATATTTCTGCTTTTTCTGTATATGATTTAATAATTGCTTCTATATCCTTTGGAGCTTTGCCCTTAAAAGAGCTTATTGCTACTTTTTTAGTCATATCCTTTATTGAATCATAATTTAAAGTACTTTCTTCCCAGACATCATGTGCCTTTGAAATATCTATTATATCTCCAATAACATCACTTTTATCAGCTTTTGTACTTTTAGATAACTTTGACTTTATTGCTTCTTCAATTTTTTCAGCATATACTTCAATTGCATTATCTTCTTTAAGACTTAAATTATATTCTCTATTAACTGTTTCAATCTTAAAACTATCTGTAGGTAAATTTTTTATAAATTGATTTATAGAAATATCTAATGCTAAATTAACAGCTGTAGTAGTATATTTATTTTTCAGCTCTCTTTCTCTTTGATGATGACCATACATTATATGATATATTTCATGTTTAAAAAGAGCCTGCATTTCTTTTTTATCACACAACAAAAATAGTACTGGATTAAAATACATTTTAAAGCCTTGCATTTTTGGAATAGTAGCTAATGGCCATGTAATATTAAATCTTATATTTCTTTCTATTTTTACTAAGAATTGACCAAAAAAGCTATCCTCACCTTCTAGCATTCCTATAACAACTGACTCTACCAAAGAAAAGAATTCTCTTTCAAAATTACTATCTATTCTAGCATTTTCCTTTATATCTAAAGCTTGCTTTAACAAACTGTTACGCTTATCTTCAAATAACATATATCATCATTCCTTATTCAAAAATATTAAAGAATGCATCTAAGAATGTATCTTCATTTAATAAATCATTATATAAAACTTTACTAGAATCACTTTTAACTTCCTTCATTATACCAAGTCTTAAATCCCTTGGATAACAAGTTAATAGATCTCCAAATAGTTTTCTATTATTTTCAGTATTATTTTCTTCTAAGTATCTTAAGGAATTCTTAGCTAAAATATATAACCTCGAATGGCTTTCTTTTCTTATTTCATCTTTTAATTCTATAGGTAAAATAATGTATGAGAATAAATCTTCTGGTTTAATTAACGGATTCTTTATATTCTTAATGTAATTAATAAAATCTGTAGCAATACTTACTCCTAAATTACCTTTTACAACATTATAAAATATATCTACAGAGTAATTATTACCGTTTTCCAAATAAATATTATATGCCTTAGCAACCCTTTCCCAACTTCTTGGAGTTGCTTTTATAGTTTCTTTAGAATTTGGAGTACTTAAATATTCTGGGAATGTTGATAAAAACTCAATTATATGATCATTAATGTTCCCATCATCACTCATTGCCCATTTAATCCATTCCTTTATATCTGAGTCTAATTCTATCCATACAAATCTATCTTCTTGAGCTTTATCCATATCAACAACTTGATAATCACTGTCTTCAAAACCATCATATTTATTAGAAGGATTCATAGCAGCCACTATCTTAACATTGCCCGCTAACTTATATCCATTTATTTCTCTATTTAAAATTAAATTCATAAGTTCTTGTTGAACTGCATGTTCACATCTATTTAACTCATCTATAAATAATAACACTCCATCATAATTCTTATTTTCTATAGCTTCTTCCATTTCAATAAGCTTATAATGAGTTGCATATTTTGTTCTTCCATTTTCAACTACTGGTAATCCACCTATTTCACCTTCTTTTAAAAGGTTAGCATCTATATTAACTAAATAATAATTATCACTTTTACATATTCTTTTTACTAATGAAGTTTTACCTATTCCAGCTTCTCCTATTATTAATGGAACACTTCCTGATTCTAAAACTAATTCTATAGTACTTATAGCTTCTGAAAATTTCATATTATCACCTCTTTTTGCCTTATCTTGAAAGTTTATAATCTACTAATAAAATTTTAGCCTTTTTACTTCCATATTCTCTTATAAAATTAACTTTGTCCATCTCTAAAATTTCAAGTTCTAGAAAGTCTTTAATATAACTTTCATCTATAAGGTCTTCCTTTACTTTCTCTATTACAACATTAACTACAAAATCTACATCTATAGAATCATAAACGTATTTTACGATTTTTATATTATCTCCAATTAATATTCTTAATTCATCTAAATTAAAATCAATATAGTTAATAGCCTCTTCATTTCCTTTAATAGCTTCTCTTCTAGCTTCTAAAGTAGGATTATCTATAAATTTTATTGCTGCCCAATATTTTTTAATTGCTTCAATTTGAACCTTAGCAGAAGGGTTTTTTATATATTTGATTGCATCATAATCTTTAGATACAGCTTTTATTTGTACTTCTTCACTTGGATCAGCAATAAATTGAATAGCCCATCCTTTTGCATTAATTGCCTCAAATTTCACCTTTTCACTAGGATTCTTTATATATTTAAGTGAATTCCATAATAATCTAACTGCTAGTATTGCATTTTCTTCACTTAGTTCTTCTATATATTCAACTGCAAGTGGATTATTCTTAATTGCTGTTTCTTTCATTTCATTTGTTGGGTTTTCTATATATCTTATTGCTAACCCGTTCTTTTTAACAGCTTCCAGTATTAATTCTACACTTGGATTTTTTATATATCTTATATATAAAGGGTTATCATATATCTTTTTTAAATCATTATTTTCCATGCCTTTTCCTTCCTTATCTCTTAAGATCAATTTAATTAAAATCAATTTTTCCCAATTAATGTGTATTCCCTATATTACTTATATTATACTATATTTAACCGATAATTACTATTACTATTATTTAATAATTATTGTTAATTAAATGGTAATAAAACAATTACATCTTAATTTATAAATAAAAAAGGTAAAAGTATATTAAAATACCTTTACCTTTAAATCATTTTATTTATGTTCATGATCTCTTATATGATTTATACAATAGCACTGCTTTCCTGAACATTTTGAACAATATCTGAATTCCATACTTGGATCATCTTTTTCAGTTATTCCACATACTACACATTTATGAAGAATTTCTCTTTGTTTTACTTGAGATTTAAATTTTTGATTTCTATGATAATTCACTGCTCCACTCTTTGTTCCTGCTACTATATCTCTTCCAAAGAATATTAAGTAATTAATAACTGGAATTAATACTAATATCATACCTCTCAATGATCCTGCTGTAATAAAATTAAAACCTATTATAATCCAGTTGAATATTGCTAGATATTTAACTTTTATTGGTATTATATAAAATAATAATATTTGAAAATCAGGATAAATTCTAGCAAATGCTAAGAATAAGGAAAGATTAATAAATGCCCCTGTTGCTGGAAGTCCTGTTAATAATGATACTACTATAGTAGCAATCATCCCTACAAGATAATATACATTTAGTTTAAATCCTCCCCATTCATGTTCAAGACCCGTTCCTGCTAAATAGTAAAAATATAATGAAAACAGTAAAGAAATTATACTACCTACTTCTGGAACAAATATAAATGTTATAATTCTCCACACTTCTCCTTGCATTACTCTTTGTGGATTTAATAAAATATTATTAATTAAAGTGAGGTCCCATCCATTCATCATTGTAAGAGCAAATACAAAAGCATTTCCTACTACAATAATAAGCATTAAATTTCTAATATAAAATTTTCCAAACTTTCTTTCTAATTTATTTAATAAATTCATAGCCTCAAGCTTGCTCCTTTTATAATTTATTTGTAACTATATAAATTAAATCATCAATTGAAAATTCTTTATTTTTCATTGTTATTGTAATCATATTACTTATTAAGAATGAAGTTAATTTTCTAGTCTCTATATCAATAGTTATATATTTATTTTCTTTATGTAGATCTATTATTTCATCTACAATTATATATAAAGGATCTAAAACATCATATCTCTTACATCCATGAGATTTTTTACTTTCTGTTTTCTTTTCACTTTTAGTTAGTTCAAAAAATACTTCTTTATGATATATTAAAAACTTTTCTATACCTAAATATATTAACTTTATTTTTTCTTCAAATGATATTTCTTTTTCTTTAACTTCTTTTAATTCATCTAGTATTTCTATCCATTTATTATTAAATATTTCACCAACTAATGCCATCTTATTTTCAAAATAATTATAAACTGTTCCTAAAGCTATTCCACTTCTATTGGCTAATTCTCTCATACTAAAGTTGCTATACCCTTGATCTTTTAAAAGTGTATAAGCTTCTTTTAATATTGTTTCTCTTGGATTTTGTAATATTTTTGGCATGAAACTCCCTCCCCTTATAGTATAGTTTATATTAATATTCTTATATTATCAACCAAGTAACTTCTACTTATTTTATTCCATTTATTTACAATTGTTATTATGTAAAGTATAATACTATTATAAGTTGCTGTATAAATTTCATCTAAGAAAAACTTTTTATAGCTAATAGAAAATTTATTAAAAGAAGCTCTAAAAATAAATTATTATACTTTAATAAGAGGTATGTATTATGGAAAATCAAAAATTCGATATCGCATACAAAAGAAAACTTCTCTATAAACGAAAGAGAAAAAGAAAATTAATATTACGTATTTCTCTTGTATTAAGTGCCTTTTTTTCCCTATCATTCATTTTATTATTAAATAATAAATTTGACAACAGTAATAATTATGTCAACAAAAAAGTAACAACTACATCTTCTAATGAAGATGAATTTATAGTTTGTATAGACCCAGGTCATGGTGATTGGGATGTAGGAACAAAGGGAACTACTGGAGTTCTTGAAAAAGATATAGTATTAAATATATCTTTAAAGCTTGGTAAATTATTAGAATCTAATGGAGTAAAAATTATCTATACGCGAACTAACGATTCACTTCCATGGCTTGAAACAGCTAATGATAGTTTAAAAGAAAGAATTAAGATACCTGAAGTATTTGATGCAGATTTATTTATATCATTACATTGTAATAGTAATTATGATGATTTAGATGCTAAAGGATTGGAATCTTGGTATAAACCTTCCAGTGAAGCTAGTAAAGACTTAGCACTAGCTATACAAAATTCTTTATTAAAATTAAAATATACAGATGATAGAGGGCTAAAAACTTATAAAAATAAAGATGACGCTCTTGCTGTTTTAGAGCTTAACTCAAGTATTCCAGCATTAATAGAACTTGGTTTTTTAAGTAATTACGCCGATGAAAGATATCTTAAATCAAATAGAGGACAAGATGCTTGTGCAAAAGCTATAAATGAAGCAATTTTGAGTTATATTGAAAATAATAAAGAAGATTTATTAAAGGCTCGGGATATTAAGAAAAACCAATAAATTACAAAACAATTTATTAGTGAAAAAATGAAAAATGAAAGAATTGAGGTTGTTTTGCTACGCAAAACTTACAATATATAAGTATCAATCACTTTCTATTCAAAGATCCTTCAAGGATTTTTCCCTCAACTTTTTCATTCTTTTATTTTTCACTATTCACTTTTCTTTCTATACTAAAGTCAAACCGTTAATTTCTTCTATTACTGAAGCTCGTTTATCTATATTTACTAAAACTACTATATAGTCACCACTTATTAATTTTACAGATCCCCTTGGAATTATCTCCTTATCACCTCTTTTTATAGAAACAAGTAAACAATCCTTAGGCCAGTCGACTTCGCTTATAAATTTTCCTTCTACTATACTTTCCATTTCAACTACAAACTCTAATATAGCCTTCTTATTATCATTTTCTTCTTTGCTTACTCCAACCCTCTTAAGTAACCTTTCTAATAAGACTTCATATATCGGCTCATTCCTTAATAATTCTGAAGTAATAAATGATATTATTACTACAACTGATAATGAAAGTAAATGGCTAAATGAACCTGTCATTTCCATTATAAGAACAATTCCTGTTACCGGAGCTTTTACTACTGATACAAAGTATCCAGCCATACCTAATGCTATAAAATTAATTATAAATGAACTATTAACACCTAATAATTCTATTGATAGAACTCCAAAAACATCCCCTATGATTGCTCCTAAAAGCAGCATAGGAAGAAATATACCTCCTGGTACTCCTGAGCCAAAGCAAACTAATAATAAAAGAAATTTTAAAATGTATATTATAATTAAAAATAAAATTGACTGCCCTCCTTCTGTTAACTCTAATATAAGTTCATGTCCGCCACCCAATAACATAGGTGCTATTAAACCTACAATAGCTGTTATTACAAAAGGTATCATAACTTTAACTTCCTGAGGTACCTTTTTTAACTTAGAATATATATCTTGAAATAAATATATTCCTTTTGAAAATAAAACACCTAATATACCTGTAAATACTCCTAATATTATTAGTATCCAATAATATTTTAAAGGTATTGCATTCATTTCACTAAAATTTAATGCTGGCTCCATCCCTAAAAAGTTTTTTGATATAAAATCAGCACTTATAGCAGCTGCCATAGCTGGTAATAAAACTAGTGGTGAAAAATTTCTATGAATTTCTTCTAATGCAAATATAATTCCTGATAAAGGAGAGTTAAACGCAGCAGAAAGCCCAGCAGATGCTCCAGCTGTTATTAAAAACTCTTTTTTAACAGGCATTTTTTTGTACGTTTTCTCTGCAACTCCTTCTCCTATAGAAGAACCAATTTGTACTGATGGACCTTCTCTACCAAGAGATAAACCAGCTGATAGAGCTATTAATCCACCTAGAAACTTATAAATTAGTATTCTTAACCAGTTCATTTTAAGCTTATTTATAACTCTACCCTTTACCTGTGGAATACCACTACCTGAAATCATACCTTCTCTCTTAACCATAAGTCCTACTAGTAATCCTATGAGAGCTAAAGCTATTATTACTAAAATAGCATTTACTATTCCTTTATTTCCCCAAGCATAAAATTTAATAAAAACTGAGTAGAGTTTATTTATGCCTAATCTATTCAATACAATTACTCCACCTGTAATTAACCCTATGATAATTCCTTGAATGATTAACCTAAATTTCATATTCTTTCTTTGAAGTAATATATCTTTTATTTTTTCTCCTTCCACCCTTACATCACCTTATCTTCAAATATATCTTTTACTTCATCTAATATTTTAAAGTTTGTAAAATCAAAATGTAGTGGTGTTAATGTTACATAGCCTTGTGATAAGAAATATAAATCAGAATCATCTTCTAAAATATCATTTCTAGTACCTTTAGTTACATAAACCTTATCTTCATTTTCCTCTACTAAAATATAATTTGTTTTGTATGTGGATTTTCCTAATCTGCAAACTTTTAATCCCTTAATATCTTCTTCATTTATATTAGGAACATTAACATTTAAAACTACATTTTCTTTCAAATAACCTTTTTCTGCTACATCTAATATTTTGCTTATCCATTTAGCAGCTTTAGAATAATCTTCATCTTCTTTGCTCCAATCTACATCCATAGAAATAGCAATTGAAGGCACACTATATATTGCTCCTTCTACTGCTGCTGATACTGTACCTGAATATAAAATATCTGTTCCACAATTCAAGCCTCTATTAATTCCTGAAATAACTATATCTATATCTCCTCCAAGCAAAGATAAACCCGCTTGAGTACAGTCAGCTGGTGTCCCTACTAAACTATATGCTTTAAAATTTTCATCTAATTTTTCTTCTCTTATTTTAATGGGATTATTAATTGATATAGAATGGCTAGAAGCACTTTTTTGCTCTCTAGGTGCAACTACTATAATTTCATGCTTTTTTGATATTTCTTTTGCTAAAGCAATTATTCCTCTAGCATTTATTCCATCATCATTAGTAATTAATATTTTCATATAAGTCCTCCTCCAAATATTATTATTTTTACTCTAAATTTAATAGTACTTATTATTTATATTATTATTTTTTCCTTATATATTATATACTACCATAAAAATAAATAAGATAAAAAAAGAAGTAATGCGGTTTAAATAAATCAAACTACATTACTTCTTAAATTATTCTATTTTTCTTTAAAAGCTTCTATTATTAACTTATACGAATTTATCTTAGAATTTAAATCTGTATTTAAATTTATAAGCATAAACTCATCTGTTTTATATATTTCACTCATATTTAATATTTGTTCTTTTATTTTATCTGGTGTTCCTATTAACATCCTTTTTCTGTTTCTTTTTACAATTTGCATTTCTGTATCAGAATATTTATAAGATAAAGCTGTATCTAAAGAAGGTATTCCTTGAGTTCTACCAGTTTCTACGAGAACTAAAGCTAAGTCCATAATAGACGCTTGCCTATTTACCTCCTCTTCAGTTTTAGCACAAATTGCAAAACTACATATTATTGTATTAGGTGCAGATGAAATTATTGAATTTTTAAAGTTATCTCTATACCAATTAACTGAACTAACTCCCATTCCACCTGTAATAAATTGAGCATATGCATATGAAGCTCCAATTTGAGCAGCCAATCCCGCACTACCTCCACTTGAACCTAAAATATGAATTTCAGGAACTGTATCTATAATAGGTGTAGCTTTTAAATCCTTAAATGCATGATTTTCTGGCATCATATCATAAATATATCCTACTAAATCTAATACCTTATCTGCATAATCATCAGAATAAATATTTTTTCCTTGCTGCATAGCCCTACTTACTAAAGGCATTCCTCCTGGTGCTCTACCTAAACCTAAATCTATTCTATTTGGATATAGAGCTTCTAAAAGCTTAAAATTTTCTGCAACTTTATATGGACTATAATGTGGTAGCATAACACCACCTGAACCAACTCTAATTTTTTGTGTTTGAGCAGCAATACTAGATATAAGAATTTCTGGACTAGATCCAGCTAAACTCTTTGTATCATGATGTTCTGATACCCAAAATCTATGATATCCTAGCTTTTCTAATTCCTTAGCTAAGGTTATTGTATTTTTTAATGCTTCTTTTGCATTTGAATTTTCTCCAATAGGAGATTGATCTAATGCACTTAATTTTATTTTCACTTAATTTGCCTCCCATTATTTTTAAAATATATTTATTTTCGAACTATATTTTTATCTTTTCCTATAACTTTACTATAAATACTTTTTTAAAATTTACAAGTAGGCACTTTTAAGAAACTATTACTTAATAATAATTATTATATTCTTTGATTTATATTTTTCTTTGCTCCAATATACGTTGCAATAAAATATCCTCCATATATTACTAGCAATACACATAAAGATATTAATATATTATTCATTATGCTAACACTACCAAATACTGTTATTATTCTTTTAGAAAACTCTAATCCAACAATGGAATGTATTAGTGCTAATGATAAAGGCATCATAAAGTATATTCCTATTTGACTTAATAAGGATCTATTAATAATCTCATCATCTACACCTATTTTTCTAAGTAATTTATATCTTTCAATATTATCTGTTGATTCAGATAATTGTTGAAGAGCTAATACTGCTGCTGATATTAGCAAGAATATTCCTCCAATATAAATTCCTAGATAAGCTATTATAGCTCCTGCACTTGATGTATCAGCTAATATTTCTTCCTTAGACATATAATACAAAGTTTTATATTTGCTTTCTATTATAGGGTCTACTTCAGAACTAATTAGATTTTGAATATCACTATTTCCATCTTTATAATTTAAGTTTAAAAATGAGTTTTTAGGTACTAATCCACTTATAAGACTATCGTCAACTACAATAGTACATATATTACTTTTCATCATATTATCATAAGCTACAATTTCTATAACCTTATCTCCACTTGGTTTAAGGATAGTCCCATTTATATTTATTTCCTTATTATCTCTTAAAACTTTATCTAATACTTTTACTGAATCATCTATATCTGTAAATATTGCATATTCATTATCTATTAAACTTATCCTTTCTCTATTTGCCATATTCATAATTTCATTAAACTTTGATAACCCTATTATTTGAACTGGCTGATTAACTGAAACAGGATAGTAATCTTTAAGTTCTTCTCTTCCCTCTTCTGATAAAATATCATTATATTTAAGATCACCATTATAATTTATATAACTAACATACTCATCAGAATATTTACTTAAATCTACTTCATTTTCTTTTAAAACTTTTTCTATATCCATCCCTTCAAAATTCCAAAAGGTTAAATCATATTCCGTTAGATCCTTTATATCTTCATTCATTGCACTACTAATTCCAAGTCCACCTGAAAGCATACAAATTCCAACAAACAGCATTAAGCATATAAAAGACATTGATATAAATACTGTGTTTATTTTACTATTTATTTGCCTTAATACAAACATATTTAAATCTTTTAAATAGTATTTTTTATTAGCTTGAACAAGCTTTAATAAAAAACCTGATAATGAAAAGAAAAATAAGAATGTTCCTACCGAACCTAATAATATACTTAACCCATTAATACTCATTTCTAAAGTGGCTACTCCTCCAGTAAGAACAGTATTATAAGCATATCCTAGCATAATACAGCTTATCATAAATATTATTACTGAAACCCAAACATTCCTTACTTTTATAGCTTCATTTTTTCTTGATGATGTTAATAAATCAATAAGGCTAATTTTTCTTATAGACATGGAGTTAAACATTAGAACCAGTAAATAAATAGCTCCAAAGCAGACTATAGTTTTTATCATTGAATTATATGAAAATATAAACTTAAATTTTATAAGATTAACTTGGAACATTTTAGCTGTTAATACTGACAGTCCTTGTGATAATAGTATTCCTAAACCTAGTCCAATAGCTAAAGATATTATTCCTACTAATAAGGTTTCTATAAAAATTATTTTTGATAAATTTCCCTTTTCCATTCCTAAAGTCATATATATTCCAAACTCTTTTTTTCTTCTTTTTATTAAATAATTGTTTGCATATATTATTAAGAATGCTAATATGAAAGATACAAATATTGAAGCATAACCCATTATATTTTCTACTTGCTCAAAGGCAGATGCTTGCATATCATTTAATTCCATCATAATACTTTGAGATTGTATTGAATTAAAAGTATAAAATATACATACCCCAAATACTAATGTTAGAAAATAAATAGTATAATCTTTAAAGCTTCTTTTTAAATTTCTAAAAGCTAACTTAGAATACATTATTTTGGTCACCTCCAAGAAGTGTTATAACTTCAATTATCTTTTCAAAGAACTCTTTTCTTGAATCATTTCCACGAACTAACTCATTAAATATCTTGCCATCTTTAATAAACAAAATTCTCCTTGCATAGCTTGCAGAAAAAGCATCATGTGTAACCATCATAATAGTTGCATTTAAATTTTCATTTAACTCTTCCATACTTTCTAATAACATTTTAGCTGATTTAGAATCTAATGCTCCTGTTGGTTCATCTGCTAATATTAATGAAGGGCTTGTTATTATTGCTCTAGCAGATGCAACTCTTTGTTTTTGTCCTCCTGACATCTCGTATGGATATTTATTTAAAATTTCCTCTATATTTAATTTTCTTGCTATATCCTTAACTCTTTTATCTATTTCTTTATGATTTGTCTTTAATATAGTCAAAGCTAATGCTATATTTTCATAAGCAGTTAAAGTATCTAGAAGATTAAAGTCTTGAAAAATAAATCCTAGTTCCTCCCTTCTAAACTTTGCTACCTTTTTTGAATTTAATTTTGTAATATCATTTCCCGATATATGAATATGTCCACTAGTCACTTTATCTATAGTTGATATACAATTTAATAGTGTAGTCTTACCGCTTCCAGATGCCCCCATTACACCAATAAATTCTCCTTCTTCTACTGAAAAACTAATGTTATTAATAGCTTTAGTTATATTCCCTTTTCTTCCATAATATTTTTCTATATTACTTACTCTTAACACTTCTTTTCTCATATTATTATTCCTCCTACTTGATACTATAGGATAATTCTAATGTTTAGCAGCTATTTAATCCATTGAAAAACATAACAGGAAACTTACACTTTTGTAATATAATAATATTTTAAAATTAATTTTCAAAAATCATCATTCTATTTATAGGAAATGTTATTGATACTTTAGTTCCACCATTTTGCTCTGAAGTTAAGTTTATCCCAAGTCCAAGTTTCATTACTAGCTTTTTGCATAAATATAGCCCTATCCCAGTTGATTTTCCAAATTTCCGTCCATTTTCTCCTGTATATCCTTTTTCAAAAGCTTTACTTACATCACTTTCATTCATTCCAATTCCAGTATCTTCAATATGTAAAACAATATTCTCTCCTAATTTATTTGTATAAAACTTTATTTTACATTCATTACTTCCAATATATTTTATAGAATTAGATACAATTTGATTAATAATAAACTCAATCCATTTACTATCTGAATACACAGTTACATCTAAATCCTTAGTTTCAATTTTTATTTTTCTTTCTATTAAGATATTAGCATTTCTTTTTATGACCTTATTTACAGAATTTTTTAAATTTAATTCTTTTATTATATAGTCCTTTTCTAAAGCATTGCTCCTTGTATAAAAAAGCACTTGCTCAATATAGTTTTCAACTTTATCTATTTCCTCATCTATACTTTTAGTTAATTCAGATTTATTATTTTCTATAAGTAATTTACAACTTGAAATTGGAGTTTTTATTTCATGAACCCAGAGTTCTATATATTCTCTGTACTCATTATTACTTATTTTTAAAGAAGCTATTTCATCATTCATTGATTTTGCAGCTTCCTTAATTGCATAATATAAAATTTTACTATCTAAAAAGCTTCCTTCTTCTAAAATTTCTGAAATTAAATATTTTTTATCTAACACATCTAAATTAGAAATTAACTCATCATAATACTTTTTCTTATTAAGATAATCATAAATATGAAATATTAATATTCCAATACAATTAAAGATAAATATAAATATAATTGCATATAAATCTACATTTAGAGCAGTAAGTAATATTGAATTAAAAATTAATATACCTATACTTATTACAACAAATAATATTCTTTCTTTAATAAAATCTATTAATCGCATATTAATATATATCCTTGCCCTCTCTTAGTTTTTAAATAATCTATTGCACCTATTTCTTCTAGTTTTTTTCTTAATCGATTTATATTCACTGTTAATGTATTATCATCAACAAACTCATCAGACTGCCATAATGATTCAATTATTTCATTTCTTGATACTATTTTTTCTTTATTCTTTATTAATACATACAATATTCTGCTTTCGTTTTTACTTAATTCTATTCTTTTATTATCGAACTCAGCTTCACTTGTAGATAAATTATGTATCAAGACTCTATACTCTAGTACTTCTGAATCAGAATTATTATAAGCTCTTCTTATTATTGAAGAAATCCTAGCTAGAAGTATTTGAGTGTTATATGGCTTTGTTATAAAATCATCTGCACCTAAATTCATACTCATCAATTCATCTACTTCACTATCTCTACTAGTAACAACTATTATTGGTATAGAACTTCTTTTTCTAATTTCTCTACATATATAATAACCATCATAATATGGTAAATTAATATCTAATAACACTAAATGATATTTATCTTTCATGAATTCTTCTAATATATTTTCAAAATCTAAAGAATAGCTAGTTTCATATCCATATTTATTTAAAAATGTACATAATTCATTTCTTATTTTTTCCTCATCTTCTATTATAAAAATTTTCTTTGTATCCATATTTCCTCCAAATTATAAATCCACTTTTTTCTTATTTTCTACTATATTCAATTATATATCAAGTTTATATACTTAATACAATTAATTATTTACACAATTTTCATTGATATTACTTTAAATAGTCAACAAAATCATTTAATTAAAATACGGAATTAAATTTATACAAACATCTTAGTTTTAATAAAAATTGATTGATTTATAAATACTATTGAATTTAAATAGTTCAAGAAAGCCATTCTACTATTCTAAATTATAAAATAATATTTTCTATTAATAAGGGAATTCTATTATTGATAATAATAATTTAGGAGGCCTTAAAATGAAAAACAAAAATTCTAACGATGTTACTAATCCATCATCACCTAATTATGATAAGAGAATTAAAAATAAAGCTAATGAAAAAACTCCATATGGTGAAAATGAACCATCTACTCATACAACATATAAATAAATTTTAATAATCAAAGAAAATACCGTTTATAAAATAAACGGTATTTCTCATTAATCAACTATATACATATCTATAACATTTATTATTTTTCTATCCTAATAATCTATTTACTATGTCACTTGCATCTTGTGCTATTGGTATTATATTTTTAACAAAGGAAATAGTAGTATTAATACTTGTAAGCAAACTTAAAACCTTTTTTATATTTTCTTTAAACCTTTGATTTTTAGATGCCTCTTCACAAATATTTTTATTAAGCATTATGCTTCCAAGTCCTTGTTCTATAGAGGTTTTTAATCCATCTATTCCGTATATTTTATACTCTTCTATTTTATAATATAAATCACTAAGTACATTATTTAAAAATAACTTTAGTTCCTCATTTACTTCTAATTCTTCTAACTCTTCTATTAATACCTGTATCTTTTCTTTAAATTTCATTAAATTCTCTTCTTCAATATTTCTATATTGATTGCATACATCTAAAGCTAATGCTATTCCATTTATGGATATCAATATTTCCTTTGTGATTATAACATCTAACTTGTGTATATCATCTTCTAATCCTATAGCCATAATTTTCTTTTCAAAATTAGTAAGTGATTTTACTAATTCATCTTTTGAATTGCTTTCAATCTTATTAGTCAGTTTTTTTATATTTTCTATCATTTCAATAATTTGTATTATAGATTTAAATATTTTCTCTTCATCGTTTATATCTAAATCGAAAACCTGAGCAAGAACTGATTCTACCGTTCTAAATCTACTTTGTTTGTTCGCATTACTACTACAAAACTCTTTTGATTTACTTAAGATCTCGTATAGCCTAACTGCCGGATTAGTTGATAATACCATACTACCCCCTCCACAAAATTTGATACAGTTACTATTTCTATACTCTCCTACCGTTCTCCTCTTTTTTTCTTTAATCTTAATAGTTTTTTAAGTATTAAATATTATTAAATTATAATTAATATTTAAATATAGCTTTAGTATATATAATGCTTTAAATTTATATTATATGTATGTTTTTTAATTATTTATATCTATTTTTTCTATTTGTACTTTTCCATTTATAATATTCATAATAGCCATAGTTAAAGGCAATAAAAACCTCTTTCTTCCACAACTTCCTGGATTAAGATATATAATATTCTCATTTATATCTAAACTATATTTATGTGAATGACCATATATTATAATATCAACTTCTTCTAAATTAGCATTTATATTATTTTTCTCATGCACAACATAGTTTCTTTCCCCCTATTTCTAATAGTTCCTCTTTATTCAATATATCTTCAAAAATCTCATTATCATTATTACCTTTCACAGCAACTATTTTGGCAATATTATTAAGTTTTTACAATACTTCCTTATTACAAATACCTCCTGCATGTATTATTAAGTCACAACTATTTAAATATCCTATTACTTCTTCTCGTAATAAATATGTGTATCTGAAATAATTCCTATTTTCATATATTTATCATCACCTTTTTGTATATTTAATGGTATTATATAATTAAATTATAACTATATATTTCATGGAGGATTTTATATTGCTAAAAAAATTTAATATTAAAGGAGTTGCTAATATGTGGGTTATTTATGCATTACTATCAGCTTTTTTTGCTGCACTTACATCTATTTTAGCTAAAATAGGAATAGAAAACATAAATTCAAACTTAGCTACTGCAATACGTACTGTTGTAGTCTTAGTGATGGCTTGGGGAATAGTTTTTATTAATGGTAGCTTAAATCAAATTAATAACATAAGTCAAAAAAGCTGGATTTTCTTAATTTTATCTGGTATAGCTACTGGCCTATCCTGGCTATTCTATTATAAGGCTCTTCAAATAGGAGAAGCTGCAAAAGTAGTTCCAATAGATAAATTTAGTGTTGTAATAACCATGATATTAGCTTTTGTAATTTTAAAAGAAGCTCTTACAGTTAAAACAGTTTTAGGTGGAGTATTTATTACAATTGGAACTTTTATAATGATCTTGTAAAAATTACTTAGAAATATTACCCGAAAAGTAAGTATAGATAAATCTATTTAAAAGTTTAAAGTTAATCTTAAAAAATTTAAAGTATTAATAAAAAAAACTCAGCTTTGGCTGAGTTTTCTCATTAATTTTTCACTATCTCATTTTTTAATTACTAATTGTCAATTATCCACTTTAAATTATCAATTGTATCTTATCCTTCTATAATCTTTATATAAAAGTCCCTTGCCTTGGATAATCAAACTCACAAAAATATACATCTTGACATCTTCCTAATATTAAAAAAACATCATTAAGAATTAAGCTTTGAGATAATCCAACTGTTGAAGATTTCATATGTGCATGAGAGTTTCCCTCAAAATGTCTATAGTTCTTATCATATGTTGGATATGATTTTTCAAAACCATAAATTAAATCTCTAACCACATCTTGATCAGCATTTTCATTTATTAATTTAGTAATATCAATCATAGTTTGTTTTTCTCTTATTGATAAACTATGTTTAAATAAATTTGGCATAGATTCTTAATCATCCTTATAATTCTCAACTACATTTTTTATAATTTCTTTAATTTCACTTAAAGATAAATCCAGTGTTTCAAGACCTCCAATATCACACCTTGCTGTAGTTTCTATACTGTTAAATATCCTTGCGTATAATTGCTTTTTATTATCAAATCGCTCATTATCTTGTAATATATAACCATAAACTAACTTTGTTTCTTTTTCTATATAATCTCTATCATTCATAGTAACATTTCTCCTATTTTAATTATAAATTTCATTTTTCACTATTTAATTCTATTATAAATGTAGTATCTTTACCTACGTTACTTTCTGCATATATTTTTCCATTATGACTTTCAACTATAGATTTAGCTATTGATAATCCTAATCCATACCCTCCAGTTTTTCTTGCTCTTGAAGTATCTACTCTATAAAATCTTTCAAATATTTTATTTAAATCTTCTTTTTTTATACCTTCACCTGTATTTCTAACTTTCAATCTTATTTTATTTTTATCTAAATTAAGCTCCACATATATTTTACCATCTTTATTAGTGTACTTTATTGCATTGTCTAATAATATTATGAATACTTTTTTTATACTTTCTTTATCACCCTTTAAAAATACATTGTTTAAAATATTTGTCTCTAATTCAATTTTATTTTCAAATATAACAGCTTCAAATGTTAATAATATATTGTTTAATAGTTTACTTAAATCAAATGTTGAAAATTCTATAAGTTCTTTACCTGTATCAAGCTTAGCTAAAGATAGCATTTCATCTATTAATTTTGCCATTCTTTCAGTTTGATTATTTATATAATTTATCCATTTAATTTGATTACTTATATTATCTTCTTTATTATCCAAAATTACAGATATATTTGTTCTTATAATTGCAAGTGGTGTTTTTAACTCATGCGAAGCATCTGCAATAAATTGTTTTTGCTTTTCAAAGCTATCTTTTATAGGTTTTATAGTTCTATTAGTTAAATAAATACTTATAAAAAGCAATCCTACCAAGCTTATACTCCCAATAGTTAAATATGATCTTAAAAGACTTGATAAAGCATTTATTTGAGGTTCCCTACTCATAAGCACTATCTTCATACCTTTATTTATAGTTTCTTTCATATATCCATAACTATTTCCATCTAATTTTACTTTATCAAATTGTTTATCGCTTTTTATTATTTTATATACAGCATCCTCTAAAATCTCCTTATCAATTTCCATAAAAGTTAATACATTAGCTATATTATTGTCAGTATCTAAATCAATAATTATACTTCCAGCCATCATTGGGGAATCCGGTCCTGCAGGCTTACGAGGATTAAACATTACACCTCTTAATTGATGTTCTAAATCTCTATCCATACTAATAGCAGTAGAAATATATATTGTCCCAAAAATTAATATAAAAACTAAAGTTAATAATGACATATTTATTAATATAAATTTCTTCTTTAATTTATCAAACAATGCTATCCTCCATCCTGTATCCTACTCCCCTTATAGTTACAATACTTACATTAGATTTTAAATAAGTTAATTTTTTTCTTATAAATGAAATATATACTTCTATATTGTTATATTCAACCTCCGAATCAAATCCCCAAAGTTTTGTTATTAAATCATCTTTGCTAACAACACATTTAGGCCTTTCCATAAAATATTTAATTATCTCGAATTCTTTCAAAGTCAGTCTTATATTCTCATTATTTACATCTAAATCATAAGTATCTAAATTTAAACTTATATCTCCATATGTTAATATATTATCATTTACAACATTCCCTTTTCTTCTAGTTATAGATCTTAATCGCGCTAGTAACTCTTCTGTAGCAAAAGGCTTTGTTAAATAATCATCTGCCCCTAAGTCAAGACCTCGAACTCTATCCTCAATTTGACTTTTAGCTGTCAGCATAATAACAGGTGTAGAAATACCTGATTTTCTTAATTGCTTTAATAAGCTTAATCCATTTAATTTAGGTAGCATTATATCCAGAACTATAACATCGTATACTCCTGTTAAAGCATAATCAAGTCCATCCTCTCCATCATAAACAGCATCAACTGAATACTTATTATTTGTTAATATTTGAAATAATGCTTCTGAAAGCTCTCTTTCATCTTCTACTAATAATAACTTCATACTTATTCCCCCTATTTTAAATCATCTATAAAATTTTATTATTAATACTTATATTAGCTCCTTATTAATAATTATCAAACTAACTTTTCTTTAATTTTCTCCTATTTTTTATTCTTTAATTAAGTATTTGTTAATTTAAATAAAATTTTATCACATGAACCTTAAAATAAAATTAAATTTAAGATTAAATTAAGCTTTATATAATAATATCAATTTGTGAATAGGAGGTGAACTTTTATGACAAAGCCAAGACATGAAATTAAGGTATTCATTAATTACTCTGACTATATTTCTTTAAAAAATAGAATTAAAGCTTTTGCCAAACTCGATACTAACGCTAGCGAAAATGGTATTTATCATATAAGAAGTCTATATTTTGATAATTTTAATGATAAAGCCTTAATGGAGAAAATTAATGGATACAACAATAGGGAGAAGTTTAGAATTAGATTCTATAATAATAATCATTCGTTTATTAAACTTGAAAAGAAAAGTAAATCTAATGGATTATGCTACAAATCATCTTCACCTTTAAATAAAGACGAATGTATTAAAATCATAAATGGTGATATCGATTTTTTAATTAATTCAGAAAATGAACTTTTAAAAGAATTTTATTGCAAATTAAAACATCAATGCCTTAAACCCAAAACAATCGTCGATTATACTAGAGAAGCTTATATATTTAATGCAGGTAATGTAAGAATCACTATTGACAGTAATATCAGAAGCGGATTATATTCTCATGATTTATTCAATTCTAATTTGACTACTTCAGGAATAATTGACAGAAATCCAATAATATTAGAAATAAAATATGACAATTTTTTACCAGAGATTATTAAAGATCTAATTCAAACAAACACACGAAATCAAACTGCTGTATCAAAGTATGCAGCTTGTAGATTACTTACAGTATAAACTTTAATTTGGAGGTACAAAAATGACTTTTAATGATATTTTTAAATCTAGCTTTTTAGAAAAAGCTTTTACTTTTTCAATTCTTGATATGGTTATAGCTCTTGTTCTTGCCTTTGCTATAGGATTATTTATATTTTTAGTTTATAAAAAAACTTTTAGAGGTGTAATGTATTCCGAAAACTTTGGTGTTTCTTTACTTGCAATGACTTTAGTTACAACACTTATAATCTTAGCTGTAACTTCAAATGTGATATTATCACTAGGTATGGTTGGTGCTTTATCAATAGTAAGATTTAGATCTGCTATAAAGGAACCTCTAGATATTGCCTTTGTTTTTTGGTCAGTTAGTACAGGGATTGTACTTGGAGCTGGTCTTATACCTCTAGCTGTATTTGGATCAGTATTTATTGGAATAATTCTACTTGTATTTGTTAATAAAAAAAGCTCTGACAATCCTTATATACTAATTGTTAATTGTGATGATGATAATAGTGAATATTTAACAATGCAACATATAAATAAATCTGTAAAAAAACATGTGATAAAATCTAAAACAGTTTCTGGAGATATCGGAATAGAACTTACTGTTGAAATACGATTAAAAGAAATGTCAACTAAATTTGTGAACGAAATAAATCATTTAGAAGGAGTTCGTAATGTTGTTTTAGTAAGCTACAATGGTGACTATATGAGTTAACCTTTAAGGTGGTGTAATAATATGATTTCAAATAAATATATAAATGCTATTATAGCTACTTTAACAACTATTACTATATTGTTTACTACTATATTTTATATAAATACTAAAAATATAGATAATATAAATACTAACCACTCTAGCAACAACTTTACTTATGTTAATACTGTTTTTAATAAAGATCAAATAACAGAAGTTAATATAGAAGTAGATGAGAATAATTGGAATTATCTTTTAGAAAATGCTATAAATGAAGAATATGTTAATGCCGATATAACTGTTAACGGAAATAAATATTATAATGTTGGTATTAGAGCTAAAGGAAATTCTAGTCTTTCTTCTGTTGCTAGTGATAATACTACTGATAGATATAGTTTTAAAGTAAAATTTGATGAATATGTGGATGGACAAACTTTAGATGGATTAAGTAAAATTGCATTAAATAATATAATGTCTGATGCAACCTATATGAAAGAATACCTTTCTTATGATTTGCTAGAAAAAATGAGTGTACCTACTCCTGCTTTTGCTTTTACAAATATAAAAATAAATGGGGATGAATGGGGATTATACTTTGCTGTTGAAGTAATTGAAGAAGAATTTATAGCGAGAAATTATGGTTCACTATCTGGAAACCTGTATAAACCTGAAGGCAATGAAATAGGCGGTAAAGGTAATCAGAATATGAAGCCTAATATTAATAATGAAGACTTCGCACCTCTAATTATTGGTAATTATGAAAATAGCGAAGATGTTGTTCCTCCTAATATGAATAATGGTGATAATGGAGTAAGTTTTACTCCTCCTGATATGAATATCGACAACAATACTAGAAATACTATTCCGCCTACAATGAATAATGGTGAAAACCCTCCCCCTCCTAATATGGATAATCAACAAAATGGAGAAAATTTCACCCCGCCTACTGGTAATGAGGAAAATATAGAAAACATAAATTCAAATAATAAAAATAATACTACTCAAGGAAATGACAACTTTAAAGATAGCGGCTTTAGAGGTGGAATGATGGGTGGAGGAATGGGATCTTCTAATGGGGGAAACCTAGTTTACACTAATGATAATAAAGATTCATATTCTGATATATTTGATAATGCAATATTTAAAACAACTACTTCATCTGATGAAGATACTGTTATTGAAATGCTTAAAAATCTAAATGAAGGAACTAATTTAGAAGAATATCTTAATATAGATGAAATACTTAGATATTTTGCAGTGAACACTTTCCTTGTAAATTTAGATAGCTATGCTTCTAACATGAAACATAATTACTATCTTTATGAAAGAAATGGAATATTTGAAATACTTCCTTGGGATTATAATCTTTCTTTTGGTGGATTTTACATAGGAACTGCTAGTAAAGCTATAAATTTCCCAATAGATAGTCCAGTTACAGATTCTCTTGAAAATAGCCCTTTAATAGGTAAATTACTAGAAGTTGATGAGTATAAAGAAACATACCATGAATATCTTCAAGATATTGTTGATTATGTTAATAATGGAACTTATGAAAACACAATCAATAAAGTAAATTCACTTATATCTGATTACGTTGAAAATGATGCTACAGCTTTTTATACTTATAAAGAATATACAAACTCCCTTCCTGAGTTATTGAATTTTGGAAGAGACAGAGCTAAAAGTATATCTGCTCAGCTTGATGGAACTGAGCCTTCAACTAGCTATGGTAGCATTGAAACTTCAATGAATTTAAGCTCTTTAGGTAGTCAAGGTGGTATGAATAATAAGGATAAAAATATGGGCATGCAGGGTCCTTCTAATGATGCATTTTCTCCGACTAATAATACATTCACTAAAGATAATCAAGGAAATGAAGCTGATCCACCTAATAATAAAGATAATGCATTTATAAATGGTAATATTCCAAATAATATGACTAATTATGAAGTCACTTTCTTTAATAGTAAAAATAACCTACTAATATTAGTTGGATATTTATTCTTTTTGATTGCATCTATACTATTTGTCTCTATGTTTAAAAGAAAGAAATTCAAATATAATAAGAGAATTTAATTTGTTTATACTTTAAATTATTTTTCTTTTATTATGCCAAAAATACTTATACTAATATATTATAGTATAAGTATTTTTTATGGAGATTATTATGGTAATAACACCCGACATAAAATATTTAGAATATGTCTATAAAGATGGCGTTAAACTTTTTACTTTAGTTTCAGAAGTAGTTAACTTGGAACTTATACCTGGACTTTTTGTAAGAGCCTTAGGATATAATATGGTGAGGATACCCAAAATAAGAAAGAAAAAATTATAAAGATTATCTAGTAGCTCTTCAAGAATGGACATTTGATGAATTACCTTGGGGAGATATAACTAAAGTTACTTATAACTTAACATTTAAGATGCCTTAATTTAATTTCTTTACTATGAATGGTAAGTTTTATCTTTCAACTGATTCCCTTGAAGTTTGTTATGGTGATACTGTAAAGGTAAGATTTTGTAATATTCAAATGCACCATCATCCAATTCATCTTCATGGTCATCAATTTAAAGTTGTTGGTGCCGATGGATTCCCAATAAGAAAGGAAACTCAAATATATAAAAATACAATTTTAGTTGCTTCGGGAAAAACATGGGATATTGAATTTATAGCTAAAAATCCTGGTATTTAGCCAATGCATTGCCACATGCCTCATCATGTAACTAATAATGCTGCACCAGGAGCTGGTGGCATGTTTACTGCAGTAAACTATATAGATAAATAATATAACAGAATTCTACTTAAATAATTATTGCCATATTTATTACTTTGTTAAATCAAATAATTTATACAATCATTGTTTATAATAAAAACCTAATTAGTTATAAATATACTTAAGAAAGTATGTTCTATATACTAATTAGGTTTTTATTAATTCCATGGACATATTTTCTTTTCTAATAAATCTATAATTTTAAATATAATAAGAGACATAATACTAAGAGCTAATACTCCAGCAAACATTCCTTTATAATCAACCATTGACCATGAATTCATTATATAATATCCTATTCCATATTTAGTTGCATAATTTTCACTAAAGAATAAAGCAGAAATTGCTATTCCTATACTTACTCTTAAAGCAGAAAATACTTTGGGTGCTATTGCAGGCATCACTACTTTTAATATAGTATCACTTTTACTAAATTTCATAACTCTAGCAGATATTAATACATCTTTGTCAATTTCTTTAACTGCATCTCTTGTAACTATTAAAATTTGAAAAACAATTATAGTTACCATAAGTATTATTTTAGATTTATCTCCTATTCCAAACATAACCATAAATATAGGTAAAAAAGCTATTTTAGGTATAGGATATAGTAGATATACTACTGGTGAAATTATTTTATCTACTAAACTACTAAGTCCAAGAGCAATTCCAACTGGAATCCCTATAATTAATGATATTAATATAGCTCCCAATATTCTATACATGCTATATAAAATATGATATATAAAATCATTTTGTAATAATCTTATTAGCTCATATATAGTAGTTTTAGGTGATGGTACCATATTAGTACCTATTAACATACTTAATAAATACCATAAAGCAACTACAATTATTACTCCATAGAGTCCTTTTATTATTTTTAATAGTAGCTCTTTAATCATATAGTTTACCTCTTACTTCATTACATATTTCTATGTACTCTTGTTTCTTTCTTATATCTTTATCACCAAAATATCTATTATTAATTATGCTATGTATTTTACCATCCTTCATAACAACTATATACTCACCTAAAAAAACAGCTTCTTCAATACTATGTGTTACTAAAATCATCGTATTGTTTCTCTTATCTTTTATATCTAAAAGTAAATCCTGAATTTTTTCCTTGTTTATTGAATCTAGTGCAGAAGTTGCTTCATCCAATAGTAGCGTTTCTGGGTTGCTTATTATTGTTCTTGCTATAGCTACCCTTTGCTTTTGTCCTCCACTTAATTCCTTTGGATATTTATTCTTAAAACTTAGTAAATCTAATTCTTTTAGTACATCATTAACTAATTTCTCTTTTTGTTTTTTTGTAAATTTATACTTATTTAATCCAAACTCTATATTTTTATATACTGTAAACCAATTAAATAATCCTAAATTTTGTAGTATTAAAGAAGTTTCTCCTTCTATTTCTAATTTCCCTTCATAATTAGAAATAAGCCCTGCTATAGTATATAGCAGGGTTGTTTTTCCACATCCTGATTTACCTATAATTGCATAAGTCTTTCCTTTTTCTATAGATAAACTTAAGCTATCTATAGCTTTTTCATTCTTATACTTCACGGTTAAATCACTTATTTTTATCATACTACTTTACAAATTTTCCTTCTAATAAATCAGCTGGCTTTACTGATAAATCTTTATTCAAAGTTTTTTCAGTCCAGTCTATTACACTTTGTAAATACTCATCACTTGGAAGGGCTGCTTTTTTATATGTAGGTAATACCATAATATCTTTTACAGCAGGATTTGTATTTGGTATTTTTTCAATTAATATATCTTTTGCTATTTCAGGATTTTTGTTTATTTCTTCTACAGCTTTATTATATGCTTCATGAAAAGCCTTAATAGTATTTGGTTTTTCAGATATAGCTTTTCCAGTAAAAACTAAACAATCTGCTGAAAATTCATCATCCATTCCATAAACATTTTTCTTTAATCCTTGTAATTCTCCATTTGAAGCTACTGGTTCTGGGAATAAACTCATATCAACTTCACCACTTTTTAAAGCTGCAAGTCTTGCTGGTATTTCATTTATAAATACCTTTTCTACATTATATTTATCTCCAAGCCACTTATCGATTAAGTAATTAGAAACGCTTACTTCCATCATTCCCACTTTTATGTCCTTTTTATCAGTTGCCCCTTCAGTAGCTAATACAGGAAACATTCCATCTGTCATTGTTGTTGCTTTTATATCAAACCCACCATCTACATTCGTAGCAACAGCTATAAAGTCAGTCATTGCTCCATCTATAGCATTACTTTGAAGAGCACTTTGTCTATTTTGAGCATTATTATAAATTTCTATTTCTACATCTATACCTGCATCTTTAAAGTACCCATTTTTTTCTGCAATAAGTATTGGTGCTGTATCAACAGCTGGCATTAAACCAATTTTTAATGTTGCATCTTCTATAGAAGCCTCTTCATTTTTTTCATTTGATCCACATCCAATTAAAATAACTGAGAACATTGATATCAAAATAAGTGATAACAATTTTTTAAAATTTCTCATTTGTTAATCCTCCTACAATCTTTAAATCCATTTTTATTATAGTTAAATAGACAAGCTATTTCAACATTTCCGGTAAACTTTTTCTATAAATTATAAAAAATCACTAATATATAAAGGATATTAGTGATTTTTTTAATTACTTTTTAAATTTTAATACTACTTTAAATAAATCTCCATCTATTTCTATATCTAATGTACCGCCTTGTAATTCAACAAAACTTTTTGCTATTGCTAAGCCAAGCCCTGATCCTTCTGTATTTCTAGACTTATCTCCACGAGCAAATCTTTCTACTATTTCTTCTGCTGTAAAATCTATTTCATTTGCTGACATATTTTTTAATGTTACATAAACTTCTTCGTTTCCATCTATTATATCTATAAATACTCTTGAGTTTTGCATTGAATACTTAACTATATTAATTAATAAATTCTCAAATACTCTAAAAGTCTTTTGACTATCTAATGGAACTATCACTTTATTTCCCGGGAAATTCCACTTAAATTTTAGTGATGATTCTTCAATTTTATCACTTAATTCAAATTGAGTTTGCTTCATAAGTGAAACTATATCCACATTAACTATATTTAGTTGAATATTTTTACTTGTTGCCTTACTTACTTCAAATAAATCTTCTATCAAGTTCTTCAGCCTTTGGGATTTTCTATCTAATGTATCTAAATATAATTTTCTATTTTCTTCACTTATATTTTCATCCTTTAGTAAATCTATATAAGTAATTATTGATGTTAACGGTGTTTTCAAATCATGAGAAACATTAGAAATAAGCTCTGTTTTCATTCTTTGACTTTTTACTTCTTCATTAACTGCATTTTTAAATCCTTTTTGTATTTTTTGAAGTTCATCTTTTAATGGTTCGAAAACTCCAAGTTCTTCTTCTATAGTAACATCTAAATTACCTTCTGCAATTTTATTTGTAGCTTCTAATAATATTTGATACTTATTCCTTATATCATTAAAATACTTTCTTAAAACAAAATATAAAAATACTGTATATATTATAGCTGCACCTACGCCTAAAAACCATATGATACTCATAAAAGCAAGAGCTATAAAGTTAACTGCTAATATCTTTATTATTATTTTATTAGATTTATCATTTAAATCTATATTTGTAACTTCATCATATATTTTTGCCCATATTCTTTTTATTAGCCTAAATATTTTATATATTATTGTATTTTCTTTTATATAGTTTTTTAACCCTTTATTAAATATATATTTAATTAACACTACTGATGTAAAAGCTGTTATTAATAGTACAAACCAATAAGCAATATTACCTATTATTAATATTGAATTTGTAAACACAAATGGTATTCCAACTCTTACTAGTGATTCCTTAACCCATTCATTGTTTACGGTCCAATAGGATATATTAGGTGAAAACGCAACTAAAGTTGTTATTAACGTAATTAAAATTACACTTATTTCAAAAGGAATCTTAATAATTCTTTTAACTCCTATAATATCCTTTGATTTTCTAAATGGAATAATTAACGATATAAACATTATAGCTATATAAGCTATTAATATATAAACCAGTATTATATCCCCATATCCATAGCTCTCTGCTCTATCAACATAATTGCTTATTCTATCAACATATTTAAGATCATTTGGTACACCATAAACAATAGTTATATTTTTAGGATTTGATAAAACAAAATCACTATCTCCATTAATTAAATTTCTCCACTGAAAATCTAAGAAAGTACTTATTACATTTTCACTTGCACCTTTTATTTTATTTATACTAATTTCTCCATACTCATTATAATCAATAACTATGTAATAGCCATAATAATTATCTAAATCATTTAAAACTTCTTTATTATCTTCATTTAAAATTAAATCACTTAATTTTTTTTCCGTATTTGAAGAAAAAGTATTAGTTTTTTTATCAATTATATAATAATCTAAATTCTTTAATTCTCTTTTTAATACTTTATTCCAATTACCTATTTCATAATTAATATTTCTCTTTATAAAGCTATAATCAGTCATATCATTTTCACTATAGCCTTTATATTCTTTAAAAAAGATTTCATCAGCAGGAATATCTTTATTTTGCTCCTTTTCTAGAAGATCCTTATACAATACAAAACTTCCTTTATATAGATCCATTTGAAAATTATAATCTTCAAAATATGAAGGCTTTTCTTTTTCATTTGCAAGTTTTGCTATTCTAGGGTAAGATACCACTAAACCTATTGATGTCATGATCACTAATATATATACTATTGCACTTAAAAAATAATTATATTTACTGCTTTTCAATTTTGTATCCAACTCCCCACACCACCTTTAAATATTTTGGATTTTTAGGATTAATTTCAATTTTTTCTCTTATATTTCTTACATGAACCATTATTGTATCAGTATTAATTGCTTGTTCATTCCATACTCTTTCATATATTTCTTCAGGAGAAAATACTCTTCCTGGATTTTGCATAAGCAAATGAAGTATTTTAAATTCAATTGGAGTAATTTTTACTGGGTTTCCATCAACAGTTAATTCAACTGTATCGACATTTAATTCAAGTCCTCCAATTACAAAGCTATTAGATTTTTCTTTTTCTACCCCTACTAAACTTAGAAATTTTGAATATCTTCTTAGCTGGGAATTAACTCTAGCTAGTAATTCTAAAGGTGTAAAAGGCTTAGTTACATAATCATCCGCACCTATGTTTAAACCCATTATTTTATCAACTTCTTCTGATTTTGCTGAAAGCATAATAACTGGAAAATCATATTTTTCTCTCAGCTTCATAGTCATAGCTATTCCATCCATCCTTGGCATCATTATATCTACTATTGCTAAATGAATTTCTTCTTTACTTATAATTTCTAAACCTTCTATTCCATTGTATCCTTTAAAAACATTATATCCTTGATTTTTTAAATATATTTCTATAGCATCTGCTATTTCTTTTTCATCTTCTACAATTAAAACATTATATGACTTCATAATTTAACTCCCTCTTTTTCTGTAATAATATAAATATTATACAATAAAAACTTTAAATTAATCTCATTAACTAAAGTATATCTTCTAATCCTAAAGATATACTTTAGTTAATTCTAAATATTTTCTAAAGAGCTTCTTTAATTTTCTCACTATAATATTTAAAATTCTTAAGGTCTTCTAATGTAACCATTCCAAAGTCATTAATATTTATTTTTATAGTTGTAAATGGTAGTGGAATTATATATTTATCCCACCTACTTTTTAAACTTATCTTTCTTGAGTAATCTAATTTAACTCCAATAAATTTTTTATTAGCTTCTCTTGATAAAGAAAATCCTATTTTTTTAGGAATATGATATGGTCCTAATGGTCCATCTAATGCTATTGCAACTGATTCATTTTCTTTTTTACTAACTAACTTAAGATCCCTTAAGAAGGATTTCATTTTAATTCCATCTGGCATTCTCAAAGCTTTAGCTTTATATTTTTTCAGGACATTTTCTATATAATTTCCTCTCGCATCAGCTGTAACAATTACATTTAAACTAAATTTCTCACTAATTAACTTCTTTATAACTAAATTCATTGAATAACTATCTCCATGCCAAAATCCAATGATACTATTATTAATATCAAATTTAAATTCAGTTAAAACTATATTACTTGTTTTAAAAACTAACTCTAGATACACTATAAATAATTTACTTATTATAGTTTCCTTAATTTGCCTTAAGTTCATATTTAAATCCTCTGTTATAATATTCTTTTATTGTATGTGCATAATTATATTCAGCTTTTTTCGCTATATTAGAATTTAGATATTTTAAAGCTTCATTATACGCCCCATATCTAAGTTCATTCATTTTCTCATAGTTATTTACAATATCCTTCACTTTTTCTGACCATTCATCTATATTTTCATCTGTCATATACCCATTTTTATTATTTACTACAACATCAACTACTCCACTTGCTTTAATTGCGACTACTGGAAGTTTTGCTGCCATAGCCTCAAGTAATACAATTCCTTGAGTTTCAGATTTCGATGCAAAAAGGAATAAATCACAAGCCTTATAATAATTTCCTATTTCTTTATTATCAATTTTATTTAAGAATTTTATATTTTCCTCTAAATTCAGTTCTTTAACTCTTTTTATTAAATCTTCTTTTTCTGGTCCTTCTCCTATTATTAAAGTATTAAATGAGTTTCCAATTTTATCTTTCAATAATTTAATTCCATCTATAATAAATTCAATATTTTTTTCCTTACTTAATCTTGACACTGTACAAAAAAGATGACTTTTATCTCCCTTGTATTTTTTTCTTATTTCTTTTACATTTTCATTTACTTCTTTGAAATAGCTTTCATTTAATCCAGTAGGCATAACTTCAATTCTTGTTTTTGTATTATTATCCATTAAATACTCTTTCATCATATTTGTTGGTGCAAATATTAAATCACATTTATTTGTAAAATATTTTATAAGTCCAGGTACTAGTTTTTCTTTAGTAAAATATAGAACTAAATCTTCAAACTCTCCAAAATAATTTTCTTCGTTTTTCTTTGCATTTTCTTCTAATGCTCTATAAGGTTTTATATAATGTAGATATTGTTCATATCTAGTATGGTAAGTATATGCAACTGGAATATTATATTTTTTACCTAAGTATAAGGCAGTTTGTCCCATAATCATTGGATGATGAACATGTATTATATCTATTTTTAAAGATTTGAACTTTTCTTCTATTTCCTTATCAAACATATTTGGAATCACTATTCCACTTGAAAATTTATAATTAGCTGACTTATATCTTATAACATACTCTTCTTCTACTTGATTTTCATAAGTTGGAGCAAATATATAAACTTCATGTCCAAGTTCTCTAAGCCCATTAGATAATCTTTCTATAGATATAGGTACTCCTCCAACGAATGGTTTATAATTATTTGTTAACATTGCTATTTTCATTTTTATTCCCCCTATAAAAAAGTTAATTTTTGAAATACGGCCTCTCCAAATACATATCCAGCACCTATAAATATAAAGTTCCATATAAATATTCCAAGTGTTGAGCTTACTGTATATTTAACAAAGTCTAATTTTAAAACTCCTGCTGGAATTGAAATTAATGTTCTTGCCATTGGTATAAGTTTGCTTATAAATACTCCCATAGAGCCCTTTTCTCTTAATATCTTAAAATTTTTATTGATAGCTACTTCATGCTTAGGAAATTTCTTCAAATACTTTTCTAGTATAAATTCTCCAAAAAATCTACCTAGAAAATATAAAGCCCAACTTCCTAAAAGACCTGCTAAAACAGAAAGTGATATTACTAAAATAATATTTACTCCACCTTTTGAAGCCCATACACCTGCAAGTGGCATTATTATCCCTGCAGGAAAACCAGGTAAATTTAAATATTCTAAAAATACAATTATAAAAACAACTATTATTCCATATTGCGAAAAATATTGATTTAAAACTCCTACATCCATTTGCTATCTCTCCCTTGTTCTTATTGATTTTAGTTTAAGCTTAAAATCTTAATATATTTTTGATATAAATCTAAAGACTTTCTAAATATAACTTTAAAAAAATCTGTATTCATTAATTTGAATACAGATTTTTTATTTATAATATTTTATCTAATTCTTTACTTACTAACTTGATATTATAGATATTAATTAAATTAACAAATAAATAAATCATTTTTTTGTTGACTATTTGTCTATTTAATGTTATTCTAATTGAGCAGTTGGTACGTAAGTGCTAATTACTTGAGGAGCTTGGGTTGTCTTTCGCCGGATACCAAGCTCCTCTTCATTTTTATAGTTGAAATTATTAAATTTGCCTAATAACATGTTATTAAGTAATATAAAATTAAAATTAATTACAAATTACAATAGGAGTTGTATTATTGAAGTATCCCAAAATATTAGACATAAATATCTAACATCTGAGATTCAAATCATCATAACAACTCCTATATTTATATTGATTTTATTAACTGAGTTAATTTTTCTTCTATTTTACTACTATTAATTACTATAATTGCAGATATTAATAGTACTCCTCCCCATCCCCATAAAGGTATTGATATACTTGCCGAACCTAATGCACATGCTATTAAAATTTCCCATGGTCTTGTAAGTATTAGTATAATAAAATATCTTTTAAAACTCATACTGCTAAGCCCCACTAGAAAATTTATTATATCATCAGGGAAAAATGGAAGTAATAGCATTAAAAATATTATTATTTCTCCCTTTGGAGAATTTATTATTTCTTCGTATTTTTGTAAAATTTTCGGACTGAGAAACCTTTCTACAAATGTCTTTCCACATATTCTTGATAAGTAAAATATTATTGCAGATCCACTAATTATAGCTAAAGTAGTTATTATAAAAGACCCCCACATTCCAAAGACCATTGCACCTGCCACAGCACTTACATTACTAGGTATAGGCGCAATAATAATGGATGCCAATTGTAATAAGAAAAATATAATGTAAGCACTATTTCCGAACCCTTCAATATAGCCTTTAAAATCTTCTAATGATGACATATATCCTAAAATCCCACTTGATTTAAAATAAATAATTATAGCTATAAGTGATACTATTGATATAATTAAATATATCCATTGTTTTGTCTGTATCTTGATTTTACTCATAATTCTCTCCTTTTATAAATTAATCTATATAATTTAAATAAGCATCTATAAAAATACTAGTTTTAAATTACTCAGTACCTTTTATCTACTCCATATTTTTTATTAACTTTAGTATAAGTTTAAAATCTTAATATATTTTCATATAAAGCTTAAGATTTCCTAAATATAAAGTGAAAAAAATCTGTACATATAACTTAAATACAGATTTCTTGTTTAATAATATCTTCAATTAATGATATAACTAAATAATTCATTCATTTTTGAATGAATTATAACTTTATATTGATTATTAATATATTAAATGTTATTATTAAGCCATTAATAGATACGTAATATAATTGTGGAGCTTGGATGTCTTTCACCGGATACCAAGCTCTAATTTACTTTATATGACCTCTAAAGAAAGGATTTAATTATGAATTTTAAAGATTTAAAAATAAATACAAAATTAGTTGATGAATTAAAGAAAAATGGTATTACAACACCTACCAAAGTTCAAGTTAATGTTATACCTGAAATAATTAATAAAAATGATGTAATAGGAAAATCAAAAACTGGCTCTGGAAAAACACTAGCCTTTTTATTACCTATACTTCAAAGAATAAATAGTAATTCTAAAAGTACTGAAGTGCTAATTTTATCTCCAACTAGAGAATTAGCTATCCAGATAACTGAGGAAGCAAATAAATTTAATATAAATGATATTGGAATTTTAGCTGCTTACGGTGGAAAAGATGTTGGTTCTCAATTAAAAAAACTTAATAAAGGCATTAATTTAATTATTGCAACTCCTGGAAGATTACTTGATCATTTAGAAAGAAAAAGTATAAATTTAAGTAAGCTAAATACTGTTGTTATAGATGAAGCTGATCAAATGCTTTTAATGGGATTTAGAAATGAAATTGAAAAAATAATGTCTTATGCTCCTAAAAAGCTTCAAACTCTTTGCTTTTCTGCAACTATAGATTCTAAAGTAAAAAAACTAGCTTATAGATATATGAATAATCCAACTATCATTGATATTACAGAAAATGAAGAATCTGAAATTCCTAATATTAAACAAGAAGTAGTTAAAACTACAGATAGATGGAAAGTTGATGCTTTAGTTAAGATTCTAGAAGAAGATAATCCTTTTATGTCTATTATCTTTTGTAGAACTAAAAGAAGAGCTGATGAACTAGAAGTAAAACTTGCTGCTAAAGGTATAAAGGCTGCTAAAATACATAGTGATGTTCCTCAAAATAAAAGAGAAAAAATAATGAAATCTTTTAGAGATTGTGAAATTCAATTTTTAATAGCAACTGACGTAGCTTCAAGAGGAATAGATGTTACTGGAGTTACTCATATATATAATTATGATGCACCAGAAAGTGTTGAAAGCTATATTCATAGAATAGGAAGAACAGCTCGTGCTGGAGATAGTGGCTATACATGCCTTATTACAGATCCTAAAAACTACACTATATTAGAGGAAATTGAAAATTACTTACAATATACAATTCCTGAGCGTGAAGTTAACTTTAAGTAAAAAAGTGCTTATATTAAATGTGCTTATTCCATATTTCTTAGCAAATTAACACCAAGTTACAGATATTAAATTAAAAAACTGATAGTTATAGTTTAAAAATAATTTTAAAAATGCATATTTATATATTGTATCAATTCATATATTATGGTTTAAAATTTATAGAAATTTCAGTATAAGCAAAGGATATAACGAAACGTTATATCCTTTGCTTATATAAAAATAGACAATAAATAAAAAGTTAATAGAAAAATTTCAAGGACGTCGCGAAACGCGACTCCCTTGAAATTTAATTAGTAATAATTCTTTTTATAATTAATCATAGAAAAACAGTAGATAGATTTGTTTTATACAAACCTATCTACTGTCTCTTTGTAGTTGTAATTTATAATGATCTTCTACTTTAATTTCCAGATTTCCTTATTGTATTGTTCAATAGTTCTATCTGATGAGAAGAATCCCGCTTTACTAATATTAAATAAAACTTTTCTATTCCAAGTTTCTCTATCTTCATAATCCTTAAATACTATTTCTTTAGTTTTAATATAATCTTCAAGATCTAGTAATGTCATGAACCAATCTTTATTAATTAATTCTTTATGAAGTCTTGTTAAGTTTTCTTTATCTCCAACTGCTATCATTTCATCACTAACTATAAAATCAACTAATTCCTTTATTGCAGGTTTTTCATAGTATTTCTTAGAAACATAATCTGCTTTTTTATAGTGTTCAATAACAGTTTCACTTGATTCCCCAAAGATATAAATATTATCATCTCCAACTAATTCATGTATTTCAACATTAGCTCCATCTTCTGTACCTAAAGTTAATGCTCCATTTAACATAAACTTCATATTACCTGTTCCAGAAGCTTCTTTAGATGCTAAAGAGATTTGCTCTGAAACATCACAAGCTGGAATTAATTTAGATGCTTTTGTTACATTATAATTTTCTACCATAACAACTTTTAAATACTTGTTAACTTCAGGATCATTATTTATAATTTCTTGTAGACATAAGATAGTATGGATTATATCTTGAGCTATTATATAAGCTGGTGCTGCCTTAGCTCCAAATATCATTGTTATTGGAGTTTCTGGGATATTTCCATTTTTGATATCTAAATACTTATGAATTATATAAAGAACATTCATTTGTTGTCTCTTATATTCATGAAGTCTCTTAATTTGAATATCAAATATTGAGTTTTCATCTATTTCAACACCTTGAGTTTCTTTTAGATAATTCTTAAGAGCAATTTTATTATTCTTCTTAATTTCTCCTAATTTTTTTAAAACCTCTTTATTATCTATATATTTTAATAAGTTTTCTAATTTAGTAGCATCCTTTTTATAATCATCTCCAATTAGCTCACTTATATACTTTGCAAGTTCATTATTGCAATGAATTAACCATCTTCTAAATGTTATCCCATTTGTCTTATTATTAAACTTCTCTGGATAAATATTGTAAAATTGTTTTAACTCTTCTTCTTTTAATATCTCAGTATGAAGTGCGGCAACCCCATTTACACTAAATCCATAATGAATATCCATATGAGCCATATGAACTCTATTATCTTTATCTATAATATATACTTTTTCATCATCATACTTAGCTTTTACTTTATTATCTAATTCTCTTATAATTGGCATTAATTGTGGAACAACCTTATCTAAATATTCTATTGGCCACTTTTCTAATGCTTCTGCTAATATTGTATGATTTGTATATGCACAAGTCTTTGTAACTATTTCAATAGCCTCTTCCATTCCTATTCCTCTTTCTCCTAAAAGACGAATTAATTCAGGAATAACCATTGATGGATGTGTATCATTTATTTGAATAACTACATGATCATATAATTTATGCAAATCATATCCATTTTCTTCAGCTTCTAATAAAATTAATTGAGCTGCATTACTTACCATAAAGTATTGTTGATATATTCTTAATAAATGTCCTGCTTTGTCGCTATCATCTGGATATAAGAATAAAGTTAAGTTTTTCTTTATTTCTTCCTTATTAAAATTTATACCATCCTTTACTAGTGTTTCATCTATTGTGTCTATGTCAAATAAACGAAGCTTATTGCAAGCCTTATCATAACCTGTAACATCTATATCATAAAGGCTTGATATAACCTTAAATCCTCCAAATAAAACTTCAAATTTTATATCTGATTTATTTAACCAACTTTCACTAGTTATCCATGGATTTTTTACTGCCTTTTGTTTATTATTTTCAAATACTTGCTGGAATAATCCAAAATGATAGTTTAAACCTACCCCGTCCCCATTTAATCCTAAAGTTGCAATTGAATCTAAGAAACATGCAGCTAATCTTCCAAGTCCACCATTACCTAATGATGGTTCTAACTCTATTTCTTCTATTTCAGTTAATTCCTTACCATTATCAGATAATACTTCTTTAACTTCTTCATAAAGTCCCAAATTAATTAGATTATTTGATAATAACTTTCCAATTAGAAATTCAGCTGAAATATAATAAAGTTTTTTATCCCCCTTATTAGTACCCTTTTTATTAATTGTTCCTTTTGTTAATTCTAATAAAGCTAAATAGATTTCTTCATTGCTTGCTTCTTTTATTGTCTTGTCAAATCTCTTTTCTAGAATTTTTGTTAAGTTTTCTTGTACCATTGTTCTATCCCACCCTTAAATAATTAATTTACTTTTTAATAATATTATTTATATTCCTTTAAATTTCATAGGTTCATTAAACCCTTTACACTTACTATAATATCAACTTTATATATATGAATTTGTAAATTCATTCTTTTATTTGTATATTATTTATATGACTTTATAGTTTTTTTATTTTCCTAGTTTTTTAACACTAACATAATAAGAAATTGCACTTATTCAATTACTTAATTTGAAGATTATATGACCTTTTATAATTTCCTAGTATAAATTAAAAGGAGATGCCCCAATACATCTCCTTTTAAAACATCTAATTATCTCTTACCCAAGAAATAACATATGCATATTTACTTTTAATAACTGGATTTTCAAATTTAAATTCTCCTTTTATTCCTTTTTCCTTCATATATAAGTCCAGATGACAAAGTGCTATACCTATATCTATTTGGCTCATAGCGGTACTACCATTGTTATATATATGAATATCGTCCTTTACCTTAAGCAATCTCCATGGTTGATTATTCATAGATGATGGTGCTAATCTTACCATCTCAAATACTTCTCCATATTCCTTTGATTCTTCCTTTGAAAGATGAGTATTAAAATTTTCATTGAAGAATAATTCAGAATAATCTTTTCTTATATTTTTATGGTCTTTCATTAATGATGCAAGAAATGATTTTTTTCCTCCTTCATATCCAATTGGTGATACCACTGGTAATATTTCACTACTTTTAAGATTAATAGTTTTTCCAAAATCCCCCTTGCTAAATGTTCCTCCAAGCCAAACTGTACCTAACCCTAGTGAAGTACAATATAAAATCAATTTTTCAAATGTATATCCTAATGCTTCTAATGCAAAATCTTTATTTTCGCATGCAGCTACTAAATAGTAATTTGCTCCTTTTATAACTCCATATGTACCAAGTCTAATTACATCCTTATAAGTTTCCTTTTTAATTAATTGTATTCTTACCTTTATATTAAAAGGATTATCTAATTTACCTATATAATTATCTATTTTATTTATTAATTCCTGAGATAAAGGCCTTTCTTCATAATTTCTAACAGAATATCTAGCTCTTATTATCTCCTCTAAAGGTTTATTGAATGTTAACCCCATATGAAATATCTCCCCCTCTTTTATATCATATTAAATAAACATTATCTATCTCCTTTTAAATAAACTATATAAATTCCCCTTGTAAAGGACCAGTGGGAGAATATTTGCTTTTGTGTAAAAACAATATGTATATCTAATATCTAATATCTAATATCTAATAATATAATAATATAATATTCTAGAATATTGATTCTTCTAATAAACTTAAATTATTGATTATTATTTTCTTTGTACCAACAGCTTTAATAATATTTTCATTTTCTAATAAAGTTAGTTTCCTACTTAATGTTTCTCTTGCTATGCCACAATAATTAGCCATCCCTTCTCTATTTAAAGGCAGATCTATTTCTATCTTTCCATTTACAACTTTACCATATTTCTCTGAAAACTCTAAAAGCATACAACATATTCTTGCTTCTGGATTATTATTAGATAAATTTTTAGAAAGATTTTCTACTTCTATTAATCTCTTATTCATCTCAGAAAGAAGTTTTAAACAAATGGACGGGTTAGAATATAATATATCCTTTAGATCCTCTCTTGAAATAGTACATAATTCAGTGTTTTTTACTGCTACTGCAGATACATTACTTTCCTTAGTATCTCCTAGTATATTGCTTTCTCCAAGAAAATCTCCAACAGTTAATATATTTATAATTTGCTCCTTACCAGTTGCAGTACTTTTACTTATTTTTATCATACCTTCACTTATTATAAATAGCTTAGAAACTTTATCGCCTTCTAAAAATAAGCTTTCTCCTTTTTTTAAAACCATATGCTTTCTTACTGATATTATTCTATCTAATTCCTCTTCAGAAAGTGATTCAAATATAGGTACTTCTTGTGCATATAATCTACTTGCACATTTTTCACAACAACAATCACAATTCAAAATAAAATACCTCCTAACCTAAATCATATAACTTAATTTAATTATACTATAAAATTCACATTTATAATTAAATTATATAATTTACAAGGAGGTATTAATTAATTTATATATTGATTTTAAAAATTCTACTTAATTTTAATTTACATTTAGTTTCTTAAATATAAGATTATTACTTACAATCTTCAGGTGTAAATGTACAATAACCTATATTATCACATTCTTTTTTCATATTAGCCCACTTAGTATCACCTTCTATACTTTCTAATGCTGTAGGATATAATATATAATTTTCCTTAAATATATGATCTTTTAATTCAAAGCAAATAGCATTTGAAAGTCTTTTTAATTCACTTTTATATTCAACAAAATCTAAGTCAGCTACAGACTCACTTAACTTCTTTAGTTCTCTTTTCTTTTTTCTTAAATCTTCATGCTCAAGTCTCATTATTCTAGTTGGTCCTGTTATCCCCCTTGCTTCAAGCTCTGGGAATAATACATCTTCTTCTCTTTTATGATGTGGCTCAGCATCTAATATACTAATAATAAGTTCAGTTACTCTTGTAAATTCTTTTCTATTCTTATCATAACTTTCCATTTCTAGTATTACATTAGTTACTTCTTCTAATTCCTTTAAAAAGCTTAAAATTAATGCATGTTCTTCAACTAGTGTATATAAAATATGTCCCTTAGATATATTGCTTTGTAATTTTTCAAGTTCACCTTGTAAAATCGTCATATGAATTTCACATAAATGCCTTAATTCACTTGGATTCATTCCTTCTTCTACTAAACTTTGCTCTGCCATAGAAAGTTCTAACGGACTTATTGATTTAACAAGTTTTAATCCCTTTTCCTTTAAATCTTCTGTTAATCCTTTTTCATTTAAATTTCTTAAAAGTACTGTTAACTCCTTTATTTTTCCTTCATTAACTGCTCTATTTACACCATTATCTAAAATAAATCTTTTCTTTTCCAAATTAATCACCTCTATATTCTTTAATAAACTTCTATTGATATCTCTTAAATAAAATATTGTTTTCTTTATGAATATGAACAAATAAGTCTTTCTCAAGATCATGCATCTTCATATATAATAATTTGAAGCTTGTACACGCCCATTCTGGAGCACTATAATCATCTGTAATTTGAGCTAATTCTTTTAGTATATCTCCTGCAGCTTCATGTTCTCCTATAAAGCTTTCTATTTCTACTTTTAAAATATCCTTCTTTTCTTTATCATTAGTATTTTCAAACTCAATTATCTTTGGAAATAATATTTTTTCCTCTTTTATTAAATGTTCTTCTAACTCACATTTTAATGCTCCAAAAAGTTTATGAACCCTTGTTAAAACTTCTGGTAAATGATTATAATGAACTTTAAATACCCTAACTAATAATGGATCTATATCTCTTAGTAATTCAAAAGTTTTAGCATGATGAGTATTTACTATATGCTGAATTAATTCTTCTGAATTTCTTTCATTCCAATTTATATATGATGAATTATCAAATATAAATTCTTCAAGTTCTTCATTTATATCTTCAATAAATTTATCTACGTTAATATTTTTTTCTTTTAATGCAATTTCTAAATTTTTATTTCCACCACAGCAATAGTCTAATTGCATATCATTAAATTTTTCAACAACAGCAGGATAAATAATAACACATTCACCTAAACTTAAATTTTTATTTATACTCTTTTCCATATCAATCACTCCAACCTTGTTTTTCTTATCTATGAATAAATTATAAGAAAATTTTTAAAATAAAAATGTGATTCAAATCAAATTTTGAGAAATTATAATCCTACATTAAGAATTGCATATATAAAATCAGTTTAATCTTTAATCATTAAAATAATAAAAACTTTATATCATAACCTTTTCTAAAATTTCAAAGTATAATACGAATCAAAAAAATAAGAAGATATATCATAACTATATCTCCTAAAATATTTATATTATACTAATTGTTGAAGACATGTCTTTAAATCTTCTTCTGGTGTACTAATAGGTTTAAGATCAAATGTATCTACTAGATATTGTAAAACATTTGGTGATATAAATGCAGGTAATGATGGCCCTAAGAACATTCCTTTTATTCCAAGCGATAATAATGCTAATAAATCTGCAACTGCTTTTTGCTCATACCAAGATAAAATTATAGATAATGGTAATGAATTTACATCTGTATCAAAAGCATCTGCTAAACTTGTTGCAATTTTCACAGCGGAGTAAACATCATTACATTGACCTACATCTAAAAGTCTAGGCAATCCATTTACTTCTCCAAATTCTAACTTGTTAAATCTATATTTTCCACAAGCAAGAGTTAAAATAATACAATCCATTGGAACTTGTTCAGCAAACTCTGTATAATAATTTCTTCCTGGTCTTGCTCCATCGCATCCTCCAATTACAAAGAAATGTCTTAGCTTACCTTCCTTAACTGATTCCACTATCTTATCTGCATGACTTAAAGTTGATTTATGAGCAAAACCTACTAATATTTCGTGTTCTTCTTGATCTTCTTCAAATCCACCTAACTCAAGGGCTTTATCAATTATTTCTGAAAAGTCCTTATATCCATTTTCATCTCTTCCTATATGCACTATTCCATCCCATCCAACTACTGAAGTACTATAAATTCTATCTTTATAGCTTTCTCTTGGCTTCATTAGACAATTAGTTGTCATAAGAATACAACCTGGTATATTATCAAATTCCTTTTGTTGATTTTGCCATGCAGATCCAAAGTTTCCTACTAAGTGCTTATATTTTTTTAGTCCATCATAACCATGGGATGGTAACATTTCTCCATGTGTATATATATTTATTCCTTTTCCTTCACTTTGCTCTAATAGCATTTCTAAATCTCTTAAGTCATGCCCTGAAACAACTATAAATGGTCCTTTTTTAATATTTACATTTACTTTGTGAGGTGTTGGATTTTTATATCTAGTTGTATTAGCATCATCTAGAACTCTCATAACTTCTATAGCTATTTCTCCAGTTCTCATTACCCAACGTATTAATTCTTCAACTTCAACATTATCATTTGTCATAATTCCTAATGCTCTAAAATAAAATTGATCAACTTGATCGCTATAAAAATCAATAAATCTAGCTTGATGACCATAAGCAGATATTCCCTTTAACCCATAAAGAATAGTTGATCTTAATGATCTTATATCTGCATCTAATTCCTGATCGTACATAATTCCTGCTTTAACTGCATCCTTTAGCATTTCCTGCTTAGTAGCGCTTAAGTTATATGTAGCAGGATCAGGGTAATCCCCCTTTGGTGCTTTACTTCTTAATGACTCTTTTATTTTTTGTGAATCTTTAAGCATTTGTATATGTACTTCTACATCAAAGTTAACATTAGTTAGTGTTGTAAAAAGTCCATTTTCTACAAACTCAACTATTGTTTTATCTATAAGCTCACCTTTATCAATTAATGGTTTAGCATAACATGATATTCCCTTTAGTTGATAAATCAATAAATCCTGAAGATTTGCAACTTCTGGTGTTTTACCGCAAACCCCCATTTTAGTACACCCCTTGCCCCCCATAGTTTGCTCACATTGATAACAGAACATTGCATTATCCATATTTTATCTCCTTTCTATATAAACCTATTCTTAGTTATATAACCCTATTATCAGTTATATAAACTATTTTTATTCATATATAATACTCTTTTAAAAAGCAAAAAATTCACGATTGCTTTGAACAATCATGAATTTTATATTCTTAATTTTTCTTTATTCCTATTATTTTTTTAAATCCTATGATTGAAATAATGCAATTAACTATAAATATAGCTATGCAAATTACTAAGCTAAGTAAATATACAAAATTTAAATTTTCTTTCATAAAATCAGCTAATGCATTAATTGCAAAATAACTATGAATTGCACCAACTACTAATGGAATGAAATAAAATAATGCAACTTCTCTACTTATAGATTTACTTATATCTTTCTTTGAAGCTCCTATACTTAAAAGTGTTTTATACTTTTGCTTATCTTCATTTGCATCACTATAAATTTTTATATAAATAATACTAGCTTCTGCTAATGCCATTACTAAGAATAAGAATCCTCCAATTGCATAAACAAATTTTACCCATTCTATTGTTTTTAACTCAAATTGCCCATAAAATCCATGAGTGGTTTCTAAATTAAGATTTTTTCCTATTTCATCTATTACATTAATTATATTTTCTTCATTTTCTATTTTAATGCCATAGAAATTTATTTCAGTTGCTGTTTCTTTAAGCTTTTCATATTCATCATTATTAACAACTATAGTAGAATAATTTAATGCTTCACCAAAAACTCTGATTCTAGTACTTTCGCTTACATTAAACTTAACATCATTTAATGTAATATCATTGGTATTAGCTAAAAAGCTCATAAGAGTACCTGGTCTTTCAATGTATATAACATTATTACCTTCTACCATTTCCTCATTAAATTTATCTAAGTCTTTCTCATCACCATTTGCTTTCAATATATTAGATAAATTATCATAAGATACTACTATATATTCATCATTTTGATATTGTGGAACATCTTTTAATGTACTATTAACCTTTAGTACTTTAGTATTTAAGGAATATTTTTCTTCTCCAACTTCTTTTAATTTATCAGCTATTTCTTCTGAATTAAACTCATCTGTAGATGAAAGTGCTAAAGAATATAAAGTAATATTTCTTTGACTATTTTCATATGTTGTCTTCATTGAAAAAGCTGTTCCAAGAACTGTAGTAGTTGTTGCTGTTAGTATAGCTATAGTAGCATAAATAGTATAGTTTTTTTTAAATCTATAAGCTAAATTATTTATAGTTACAATATTTGATCCTTTGTATAATATAGATTTTCTATTAATTAAGAAATTAAACACTATTGGGAAAACAGCTCCAAATAATCCATATGTTCCTATACAAACTAATACTAAAGTCTTAAGAGCATTCATTGCTTCTTCATTTACTAAGTAATATCCATATCCAATTAGAAATAAAGAAATTATTCCAATTACATATATAAGAAAATTAACTTTAGGCATCTTTTCTTGTTTTTTATTTGCATTTAAAAGATCTACAATTTTGCTTCTAACTATACTTATAAATCCTTTTATACTCATAAATAAAAAGATACACATAAAAATTGCTACAGTATAAATTATTGAATTTAAGCTTACATTAAACGTCACATCTATATTAAAGTCTGCAATTTTAAAAACTACTATTTGAAAAAACTTTGATAAGACAACTCCTATAGTTGTTCCAATTATTGATGCACTTACTCCAATTAACATCATTTCAATAAAATATATCTTTCCTATTACTGATGAATCAAGACCCATAAATGCATAAATACCAATTTCCTTTTTTCTATTTCTTAAGAAGATATTTGATGCATACCAAATAAAGAAAAACATAAATATAACTAAAATGACAGTTATAACTTGCAAAATAAGCTTGCTATATTCTTCATTCATATCACCAAGGACTTTCATTGCCTCTCCATCCATCATAATTAAGAAATTACTTAAAATAACCACCGAAAAAATCATTGAGATAAAGAACATAGTATATACTTTTATATTATTTTTGAAATTATTATAAGCTATATTGAATACGCTCATTATTTAGCACCTCCTAAAGATGCTAACATATCAATTATCTTACCATAAAACTCTTTTCTATTATCTCCTTTATTTAATTGACACTTTATTTCTCCATCACTTAATATATAAACTTTATTAGAATAACTTGCAGTAAGAGCATCATGAGTAACCATAACAATAGTAGCATTTTCTTCCTTATTTGCTCTACTTAAAGATTCTAGCAGATCTGATGATGATCTTGAATCTAATGCTCCAGTAGGCTCATCTGCAAAAATTACTTTTGGATCAGTTATTAAGGCTCTAGCTGCTGCCCCTCTTTGCTTTTGTCCTCCAGATAATTCATATGGATACTTCTTTAAATGCTCCTTAAGACCGAATATCTCTGCAATATTAATTACTTTGTTTTCTATATCTTTAGTTTTCTTTTTTCCTAATGCTAATGGCAATGCTATGTTATCCATTAAATTCATATTATCTAACAAATTATAATCCTGAAATATAAAACCTATTTTATCTCTTCTTAAATTAGATAAATCCTTATTCTTAATCTTTGTTATATCTTTTCCATCAAGAATTATTTCACCTTTTGTTGGTTTATCTAAGCTTGAAATTAAATTAAGCAAAGTAGTTTTTCCTGCTCCTGATGGCCCCATTATAGAAATAAAATCACCTTCATTTACAGTAAAATTTATATTATTTAAAACCCTTGTTCTAAACCCTCTAACTCCATACTCCTTAGATACATCTTTTAACTTTAAAATTTCTTTCATAACTAATTCCTCCAAAATTAACTTTAACTTTAATTTTATTTTAATAGTTTTTTAATTTGGATTCCTTCACTTAACCTTACCTTTTTTATTCTAATGTTACATTTTAGTAACCTTTAAATAATCGGAGATTTTATAAAAGTATATATTAAATAAAGTATATTCACCCTTAATTGATTCCACAGAAATTTCATGTTCTAATTTGTTTAATACCTTCTTAGTAAAATAAAGTCCCATGCCAGTAGATTTATATACTTTATTTCTACCATTACTCCCTGTAAAACCTTTATTAAATATCCTTTCTATATCTTCTTTTTCTATGCCAATGCCATTATCCTTAATACATAGTTTTATATATTCTCTATTATCCTCTGCATAAAATTCTATCTTACCATTTTCTTTTGAATATTTAATAGCATTATTAATTAATTGATCTATAACATAAATAATCCATTTCCCATCACTATGAATATTATAGTTTAAATTACTTGTAACAATTTCCACCTTATTTTTTATTAAAAAAAATGAATTGTTTCTTATAGATTTTTTGACTATATCCCCCAAATTTTCTTCCTTAATAAAAATATCCTCTGAAGCTACAGTAGCTCTACTTCCATAAATAACTGAATTAACTAGAAAATTAATTTTTTCTGTTTCATTTTTTATGCTACTTGCTGCATCATAATCCTCTATATCCTCTGAAATTATATTTAATGCTGTTATTGGCAATTTTATTTCATGAACCCATTTAGAAATATATTCTTCCATATCTCTTAATTTTTCTTCATATTCTTTAGTTTTAAAATCATACTTTTTATCTTTATTGTCTATAAGCTTAAAAATAATCTCCTCTTCTAAAGAATTTTCTTTAACATCTTCTAGAGAAATATCATTTTCATTTAAAATAGATTTATATAAATCGTAATATTTCTTTTTCCAATTAAAATAAGCAATGTATATCCATATTAAATATATAGTAATTATAATGAAATCTAAATAAATTAAATCACTAGTTCGACCATTGAATGAATTTATTGAAATTAAATATATGTTTATTACTAGTAATAAAGCTATTGAAAATATAATATTTATATTCTTTTCTTTTATAAATCTCATTAAGCCCATTAAATCATATACCCTATCCCTTTCTTAGTCTTTATAAAATCATTTAATCCTAATTCATCCTTAAGCCTTCCTCTTAGCCTAGTTACATTTACAGTTAATGTATTATCACTTACAAATTCATCATCATTCCATAAGCTCATCATAATTTTATCTCTTGAAACTACTTTCCCTTTATTTTTAATAAGTATTGATAATATTTTCATTTCATTTTTTGTTAACTCAATAATATTATCTTCATATTTAAATGTACATTTTTCCATATCTAATATAGTATCTTTATAATAAATAACAGAATCTGAAAAAGTATAATCATAGCTTCTCCTTAGTAATGCATTGATCTTAGTTATTAAAACTTCTATAGAAAAAGGCTTTGTTATATAATCATCACCACCATTATTTATTCCCATAATTAAATCCATATTTGAATCTCTTGAAGATAAAAATATTATAGGCACCTTAGATATTTCTCTAATTTTTTCGCACCAATAAAACCCATCATAGTATGGTAAATTAACATCCATTATTATTAAACTTGGTTTCTTTTCAGTAAATTCTTTTACTATATCACTAAAATTATCTATAAGCTCTATGCTAAATCCCCATTTCTCTAAAGATAAAGAAAGCTGTTTTGATAAATCTAAATCATCTTCTATTAATAATATTTCTCTCATAATAGCTACCTCTCAGTTATTTTTATGTAAATTATAACATTATGTAAATTTATATGAAACATTATAAAGTATAAAAAAGCTATAACTAATATTATATAGTTATAGCCTTAATTTTATTAAAAAGTACTTTGGTTACGCTAGCCAAAGCTATGACGCCCTCTATACTAATAATCTTATATTTAATTTCTAATTAACTTAACTTCTTTATTTATTAACCTTAATGATTGTTCTTTTATTCCTTCTAATGAATAATTGCAATTTTTTTCTTGTATCAATATTTTCGTTTTTATGCTGAATTCTCTATTATACATATCAATTATCCTACTTTTGATATAATACTTAAAATTACTTCCACCTAAAACAACTACACTAGGGTTAATTATTGCTGATATTGTTTTAATAGTATTTATAATTACTTGAATATACTCATCATCATCTAAATTGCTAATCATCATTGCATTTAGAAAAGTATTTCCAACAGGAATGAATCCAATTTCTCCAGCATATCCATTATCACCTTTTAAAACATTTCCATTTAGTACTATTCCAGCCCCTACCCCTAATGAAGTAAAGCTTACATATACAAGACTAATAGGATCACATTTATTTTTTTCTATATAATCATTATAAAATGCTAAAGAAGCAGAATTTATATCATTCTCTAATAGTATCGGAACATCAAATCTTTCTTTAAGATATTTTCTTATTTTTATTTCTTTCCAATCTTCCATTCTAATTCCAGATAAATATCCATCATCAGTCACAACTCCAGGAACGCTAATACCAATGCCTTCTATATTGTTATAAACTCTATATAAGGCTTCTATTGTATTTATTATAATTTCAATATCTTCTAAACTTCCTATTATTTTAGTATTTTCTTCTAAAACTTCTCCTAAAGTGTTCACAATTCTATAAATTATTTTCTCTTCTTCTATTGATATTGCTATTAAATATCTTTTATTAGGATTTATCTTATATCTTTCAGCTCGTCTTCCACCACTAGATTCATCTAATCCTACAGATATTATTTCATTTATTTCCATTAACTCATTTAAAATAACTCTTACTGTTGTATGACTTAACCCTGTATCCCTAGTAATTTCAGCTCTTGTTGCATTACCTCTAGCCCTTATTGAGTTCATTATTAATGAAGTATTCACATTTTTAAGTTCTGTTGGTTTTCCTGCAATTTTTTTCATTATAAGAAATTTAGCTCCTTTAAAATATCACTAGGATTTTTAAAGTTATAATCAGCATCTATTCCATCTAAGTCATCAGCACCCCACATAGCTATACCAAAATCCATCCCTGCAGCCTTAGTTGCTTTAAAATCAAATATTGTATCTCCAATATATATACAATCCTTTGGACTTATATTTAATATTTCACTTACTTTTAATAAAGGATCAGGATATGGTTTATGTCTTTTTGTATCATCTGCTAAAACTTCACACTGAATATATTTTTTTAATCCAGTAGGTCCAAAATCTATTTCATATTGATCTTTCATTTTAGAACTTGCTATAGCACATATGATTCCTTTTGAATTTAGTGTTTTCATAACTTCATCAAAGCCCTCATATAATACAGCACCTTCTTCAAAATCATTTACATACTGTACCCACTTCTTATAAGATTTATCTATATCCTTAAAACCAAGATCTTCTAAAGTTCTCTTTCCTGCATATGCTTTATATTTAAGCAAATCTTCATAAGAAATGACTTCACCTAGCTCTTCTTTTATTAACCTTTGAAGTGGAATTAAATTCATTCTCTCTGTATTTAAAATTGTTCCATCTAAATCAAAAATAATACATTTATACTCTCTCATATTTATAACCATACCCCTATACTATACTTTTGAAAGTTTCTTTCAAAAGTATAGTAACATATTTCTATAAATTAATCAATAAAATTAACTTATATAAAATAAACCAAGCCACAATAAAATGACTTGGTTTAAACTTGTATATAAATATATTATAATAATTCACCATATCTCTTTATAAATGCCTTTTTTAATATAGTTGCTAATATCATATAAAGTATTATTATTACTATTAAACAAGGAAAATAAATTGCCGGCATAGCAACCATATCCAAAGCCTTTCCAAAAGCTGTATAAGGAATTATAGTTCCCACTGCTATTCCTAATGTTGTTAGAGTTGTAAGTTGCCATGATGCTCTACTTTGAATAAATGGAATGTCTGGTGTTCTAATCATATGAATTACAAGAGTTTGAGACCATAATGATTCAACAAACCATCCTGCATGGAATAATCCCATAAATCCTAATTGTTGCACTTCATTTAATGTATAATATTGTCCTCCAAATACTAATGGACAAATAAAGAAATACATTAAAATATAAGTTGCTATATCAAAAACTGAACTTGTTGGACCAATCCAAAACATAAATTTACTTATTGAACTTGCATCCCATTTACGAGGTAATTTTAGATAATCTTCATCAACGTTATCCCAAGGAATAGTTATACAAGAAATATCATAAATTAAATTTAATATTAGTAATTGTATTGGTAACATAGGCAAGAATGGTAAGAATATACTTGCTACTAATACAGAAAACATATTTCCAAAGTTTGAACTTGCTGTCATCTTTATATATTTAATAATATTAGCATATATCTTTCTACCTTCTACTACTCCATCTTCTAATACCATTAAATCTTTTTCTAATAAAATTATATTCGCTGATTCTTTTGCTATATCAACTGCTGTATCAACTGAAATTCCAACATCAGATTCTGTCATAGCTGCTGCATCATTTATTCCATCTCCCATAAAGCCAACAGTATGTCCATTATTTCTTAAAGCAGAAACAACTCTTGTCTTTTGATTAGGAGAAAGTTTAGCAAATACATTTGTTTCTTCCACTACTTCACTTAATAATTCATCATCCATTTCTTCAATATCTGATCCAAGTAATAAATTATTTACCTTTATTCCAACTTGCTTACAAACAGAAGATGTTACTGCATCATTATCTCCAGTAAGAATTTTAACATTAACTCCAAAGTCTTCAAGAGCTCTTATTGCATTAGCCGTACTTTTTTTTGGTGGATCTAAAAATGCTAGATATCCTATTAATACCATATCTGATTCATCTTTTACTGAAAGCTCCCCTACGCTTGATGGATTGTTCTTTTGAGCAATTCCTAATATACGCATTCCTTGACTATTGTAACTAGAAACAGTATCTAAAATTTCTTTTTTAATTTCTTCTGTAATAGTTTCAATTTTCCCCTTATATTCTACATGAGAGCAAACTGATAGCATTTCTTCAATAGCACCTTTAGTTATTAATTGAGTTTTTCCAGCTTTATCTTCAACTACTACACTCATACGACGACGGCTAAAATCAAATGGTATTTCATCTACTTTTTTATAATCATGCCATAATTCAATCATATCTTTTTCATTTGCATGATTTACTATAGCTATATCCATTAAATTCTTTAGTCCTGTTTGGTGATAGCTATTTAGAAAGGCATGACGTAACACTCTGTTATCTTCTTTTCCATGAATATCAAGAGAATACTCTAAAACTACCTCATCTTGAGTAAGTGTACCTGTTTTATCTGTACAAAGAACATCCATTGCCCCCAAATTTTGTATAGCATTTAAATCTTTTACTATTACTTTCTTTTTTGACATAGAAACTGCACCTTTTGCAAGGTTTGCTGAAACTATCATAGGTAACATTTCTGGGGTAAGACCTACAGCTACTGAAAGAGCAAATAAAAATGCCTCCATCCAATTGCCCTTAGTAAATCCATTCATAAATAGTACAAATGGAACCATTACTAACATAAATCTAATTAATACCCATGATACTGAATTCACACCTTTTTCAAAACTTGTAGTTACTTTTTTTCCTACTAATTGTTTTGCCATTGAACCAAATATTGTATCATCACCAACATTAATTACTATTGCTATTGCTGATCCACTAATAACATTACTTCCCATAAAAGCTAAGTTATTTAATTCTATAGGATTTTTACTATCACCAATAATAATTGTGTCTACTTTTTCAATTGGCTCACTTTCACCAGTCAAAGATGATTGACTAACAAATAAATCTTTTGCCTTTAGTATTCTAACATCTGCTGGAATCATATCTCCAGCTGCAAGATGAATTATATCTCCAACTACAATTTCATTAATAGGAATTTCTTTTGCTCCTACACCTTTACGCTCCACACTTATAGTTGTTTTAACCATTTCGCTAAGCTTTTCAGCCGCCTTATTTGACTTTGTTTCTTGAACGAAACGAAGAATACCACTTACTAAGACCATTGAAGTCACTATAATAACTGATGTTGCATCTTTCTCACTTGGACCAACAATTACTATATCTGTAATGAATGATATAATCGCTAAAGCTAATAAAATTATAGTAAATGGATTAATAAATGCTTCTACTAGTCTTTTTAATAAAGAATCTCCTTTTTGATGAGTAATTTCATTTTTTCCATATTTTTCTCTCATCAATTCAACTTTACTTTCCTCATAACCACTATAACTTGTGTTATACTTCTTTAAAATACCCATTTCATCTTGTTTTGAAGAAAAAATTAGTCTATTAACTCCTGAATTTACCTTTACTTCATCTGTAATTACTTTTCTAAATATCTTCTTTTTCATCGTCCTATCCTCCTAAAAAATTTAAAATATTTTTAGAGGTAAGACATAGATCCAAAAAGAAATATTATCTTTCAATTATTCAATTTTAAATTGTAAGAGGAATGAATGATGTATAAGCCACTGCATCATAGCTCCTCAAATTAATTAAATTTATATTTTTCCCTAGTGGATCTATGCACTTACTACTCTCTTCATCCATTCCTCTCACCTCCTAAAATTCAAATTATCTATATAAACATAAAAATGGATTAAAGCAATAAAAAAACCCTTACCAAAATAACTTAATGGTAAGGGAAATAAACTTACAAGCTTAATACAATCATAATAAAAGACTGCACAAAAAAATATAAAACAGAAAACTGCTTCATCATCGTACAAGCTTCAGCTTCACAAGGCGATGAAATTGCATTAGTCTATGCCTTGGCTTCGACATAGACTGCTAACCTTCTCATAGTGTCTCCACTATTTTGCGGCAGCAACCCTTATCCTTGTGGTAACCTCACCTACCGAAATATTAAATTGTTAATTCTCTTATATCATATGTAATAATTAAAAAATTGTCAACACTTTTCATAAAATTCATATTTATTTTTCACCTTTATATACTCTTACATAATTTTAAATCCTATCTATTTATATACTATATTAATACTATTTCATCATATTATTAATATAAATTTAACCTTTTTTCTACTAATATTCGTTGTAAAATTATTGTTATATTTATTTAGAAATGTTAAAATAACGCTTAATAACTCTTTCATTAATAAATTAAGGAGATAGCTATGAATAAGAAAAAAACAGCATTAATTTCAACTAGTATATTAGGTGCTTTATCTATAGGCGCTTTAGGATTTGTAGGTAATTTCTTTTATAATTTGGCCCTTAATCCAACAGTATCCAAGGATGCTATATTTGGCACTCCAGAAGAAGCAAAGTCAACTAGTGGAGAAGTTGTTGACGAAAATGTAGATTGGCTGATTAATAAATCCAACTTTTCTAATGAATATATAACCTCCTTCGATAATCTAAAACTTCATGGTTACAAAATACTAAACGAAATTCCTACTAACAAATGGGTTATATCTGTTCATGGATATACAAGTCAGGGATTAGACATGAGTGGTTATGCTAGAAATTTCTATGAAATGGGATATAATATTTTAATTCCCGATCTAAGAGCTCATGGTAAAAGTGAAGGCGATTATATTGGAATGGGTTGGGATGATAGATTAGATATTATTGAATGGATAAATTTAATTCTTAAGTTTGATGCAACTTCAAAAATAGTTCTTCATGGAGTATCAATGGGAGCAGCCACAGTTTCTATGACTTCTGGCGAAAAACTTCCAAACAACGTAAAAGCTATTATAGCAGACTGTGGATATACATCTGTTTGGGAACAATTTTCACATCAACTCGATGTTCTATATTCATTACCTAGTTTTCCAGTTATGAATGCTTCATCAGTAGTAACAAAAATCAAAGCTGGTTATACTTTAAAAGAAGCTTCTACACTAAAACAAGTAGCAAAATCTAAAACTCCAATATTATTCATTCACGGAGATGAAGATGATTTCGTTCCTTACTCAATGATGGATGAACTTTATAATGCTACAAGTTCAGAAAAGGAAAAATTAACCATAAAAGGTGCCGGACATGCTAAAGCATCTAAAGTAAATCCTGAACTTTACTGGTCCACAATTAATATATTTATAAATAAATATATTAATTAAAAGTGAAAAATTAAAAAGTGAAAAAGTTAAGGATCTTTTCCTAAACTCTTTCACTTTTCCATTATTAATTTAACTTAGAAATATAAATTGGCAAAGATAAATAGACGGTTGAATAAGCATATAGCCAGCAATTAGAGATACTTGGTGAAGGAAAAACTACTAGGCCTTAATGTTGCTTAATTGTTTGAGCGTAGAGAGTTAACCAAAACTCTTTGCATAGTAGTTTTTTCGAAGTTTAATAGGACATCTACTTCAGACAAGCTTCAGCAGATGGTCTTTCATACTAAGTTCAGCTAGCTTCACTAAGTATTCAATTCCTACGTAGCTATTTAGCTTATGGACTATATCTAGTTATCATAGACTTTATATTTGCAATTTATTTATTATATCCATTAACTATTAAGTCTAACTTTCCTGTCTCAGGATCTATTGCAAGTCCATGAACAGATATACCTTCTGGCATTAATGGATGTTTCTTAATTAAAGTAACACTATCTTTTATAGATTCTTCAACCGAATCAAATCCATGCAACCATTTTTTAATATCTATTCCAGCATTACAAAGTGTATCTAAAGATTCTTTTGAAATTCCTCTATCAATAGCCTTTTGCAATAATTTATCTGTGTCTAAATTACACATTCCACAGCCATGATGTCCAATCACAAAAATTTCATCTATATTAAATTCATAAATTCCAACAATTATACTTCTAATTACACTTCCAAAAGGATGCATAATTGCTGCTCCAGCATTTTTTACAATTTTAGCATCACCATTTTTTAAATTTAATGCTTTAGGCAATAAATCTGTAAGCCTTGTATCCATACAAGATAAGATAAGTATCTTCTTTTTAGGATTTTTTGAAGTTATGTATTGCTCATAATCTTTATGTTCTACAAAGTCTTTATTAAATTCTAATATTTCATCTAATTTACTCATAGAGTCCCCCTTTTATGTTTTTAGCCTTTTACTTATTTTATAATAACAATACAATTTTTCATATAGTTTTTTATGTATTATTGTTGTACATTTTTAATTCTATCCAGTAAATTTTTATATTCTAAATCCAATTCTTCTTTTTTAACTTTATTTGTTTCTAATGATAATAGTGAAATAACCTCTGTTAATCTATTTTTTAAAACTAGCAATTCCTCTTCACACTTCTTTTTATTAATATCAACACTATCAATATTTTTATGATCTAAATAGAAGCTATAACCTCCATCAAATTCATGTAGTTTATTTTCTTTAATTTCAATAATATAATCACATATATTTGAAACAAATCTTATGTCATGAGATACTAAAATAATAGTCTTATCAGTATTTACTAAAGCATTTTCTAATGCCTCTATAGATTTAATATCTAAATAATTGGTTGGTTCATCTAGTATTAATATATTATTATCTGATAAGATCACCTTACATAGCCCTACCTTTACCCTTTCTCCTCCACTTAAATCAGCGACTTTTTTATATACACTTTTATCTTTAAATCCAAATTCACTTAAATTAATTCTTATAAAAGTTTCATCATAAGATGAATCTTCTTTTATATTTTCTAAAATAGTCTTATCATCCTTTAAATTACCTTGACCTTGATCAAAATATCCTATTTTTACATTACTCAAAATCTTAACTTTATCACTATTTCCACTAATTATATATTTTAATAAAGTTGTTTTTCCACAACCATTTTCCCCTATTAAAGCAATTTTTCTTCCTTGTTTTATTTTTAAATTAACATCATCTATTAATAATTTATCTTTCACATAAATTTTTGAATCCTCTATTTCAATGGGAACTTTAGAATTCAGCTTCATACTTGGTACAATGTTAATTATAGTTTTCTTTGTATCTTTTGGTTTTTCTTTAACCTCTAACTGATTTATTCTGCTTTTAATTGATTTTATATTATTATCTATATTCTTCTTTCCTCTTTGATCACCCATTTTTATAGTTTTAGCTTCTGATGGTCCCATTCCTTTGGGAGCTTTTTTAATTCTATCTCTTAATACTTCCTTTTCTGATATGGCTTTTTCTAATCTAGATTTTTCATGAATATATTTATTATATTCTCTTTCATTAACTTTTCTATTTTCTTCTTTTTGATTAAGATAATCGCTATAATTTCCACTATATATAGTCAGCTTTCCCTCTTCAATTTCAACAATCTTATTACATAAATCATCCAAAAAATTTCTATCATGAGAAACAATAAGCAATGCTCCCTTATACTTCTTAAACATTTTATTTAAAAGCTTAACGCTTTCAACATCTAAATTAGAAGTAGGTTCATCTGCTATTATAAGACTACTATTTTCTTCAAAAGCCTTGACTATCCTCATTTTAACCTTTTCCCCTCCAGATAAGTAATCATCATATTCATCTGGAACATGAAGCATACCTTTTAATTTCCCCTCCCCGTCAATTTTGCACCACTCTTCTCTTTGACTAATATAAGAATAACTATCTGTAATATAAGTAGTTCCTTCATCAGCTTTTACTTCGCCCATTAATATTTTTATTAAAGTTGTTTTTCCTGCTCCATTTTCTCCTACTACTCCTATTCTATCGCCTTCCATTATTTCAAATTTATCTATATCAAGTAATAATCTATCACTATAATACTTCTTTAAATTATTAATACTTCCAAGTTGCATATTAAAGCCTCCATCAATAAAAATATAAAAGAAGGATGTTGCAAAAATTATACTTTACAACTATCCCTCTTAAATTAATCTTTTATAATATTATTTGATTTATCAATTAAATGTATTCTACTATAATTATTTAATTTTATTCTTTAAATAAAATTATTTAATAATATTACTAGCTTTTGGACAAGATATATATTATTATTATAAAAAATACTAATTTGAGGTGGTAAATATGACAGTTTATGCAATAACATTTTATTTAAGTGAAGATTCTCATTCATGTGGTTGTGATTCTCACAATCATGATCACGAACATCATCACCATCATCGTGATGACTATGATATAATTGCAACAATAAAATCACTTGGAGCTTGGGCTAATTTTATGCCTGATAGCTATTTACTTAAAACTGATGTTTCAGCTAATGAAATTTCAGAAAAGATTAAAGCATTCTTACAACCTAATGATTTGCTTTTTGTAACTAAGGTTGACAAGGATGATGTTGCATCACTAACTCCTGGTGTTGTAGATTGGATAAAAGCTTAATAATATAAATTCAAATGGCTAGATTTATTTTAAATCTAGCCATTTTTACCTTTTAATATATTCCTATTAAGAGTATAAATCCATTAATCATAACTCTTTAATATTTTATAAAATACGCTACCCAAATTTTTAAAAAATGAATCTTAAATTAGATAACTTTAATTAAAATATAACTTTACAATTAATATATCGGATCTGTAATAACACCAAATGATGTTGCTTTTATTAAAGGATTATTTATAAGTTCAATAAATTCTTCCTTTGTCCCATGAACTACTACTCCTAAAATTTTTGCATCTTCAGATGAAGTTTTTCCTCTTTCCATTATTTCATTATATAAAGTTTTATTCACTATCCTAGGCCTTTATAAAGCTATCATGAACTATGTCTTCTGCATCATTGATTTTACATCCACTTTTTACCAAATATAGACATATAACATTAAATTGCTTTTTATATAAATTTATAATAAAATCTTTGTCCATATTTCCTCCTTTAGTATTCTAACCCTTTCTTAAATAAGACAATTAAAATAGTAAAATGTGTACATATAAAATAAATTTTTAATTAAGCTTCAAAAACATTTTTAACTTACTATCTAAATAATTTATTATGACTTCAATTCCTAATATAATTAATTCTAAAATAAACTGTTATCTCCTTTATTCTCTTTAAAACTTTCTTATGTTATATATAACTAACATTTTCTTACATGAAATAAATATATTGTTGATTTATAATATAGGAAATTTAAATTTCAATGAAAAGGAGGTATTAAATTGCTAAATGCATTAACCATATTTATTTTACAACTTGTCTATGTTCCACTTTTAACATTAAGAACTACATTTGTTGTTAAAGGTAAGAAAGCTCAAGCTTCAATGTTTGCTTTCCTTGAAGCTATAATTTATATAGTAAGCTTAGGTATTGTTTTTTCTGACTTAAGTAATATCCTTAATATAGGTGCTTATATACTGGGATATGGTATTGGAATATATCTAGGAGGTTTAATAGAAGAAAAACTTGCTATTGGATATAGAACTATTCATGTAAATTTAACTAGTTACAATCAAGAATTAATTGATAAATTAAGAAGTTTAAATTTTGGAGTAACTACTTATAATGGAGAAGGAATTAATAAAGAAAAAAGATATAGACTTGAAATTGTATCTCATAGAAGTAGAGAAAGTGAAGTTATTTCTATAATTCAGTCTATGGAAAAAAATGCTTTTATAGTTTCTTATGAGCCTACTCAATTTAAAGGTGGATATATTACTAGGCATATGAAAAGATAGTATTTGTATATTCCGATTTTTACAGTTGATATTTTGATAATTTGTTATAATTTATAATAATTATATATAAATTCATTTCCACTTAATATATAATATTTATAAATTTATAAAAATAGGCTGGCACTATATGAAATATAAAATACTAAAAGTAAACATGATAAACTATAAATTTTACTATGATGGAAAAGAAATTGATTCCTACATTGACTTAATTAGTATGCATTAAAAAGATGGATATTCTTTATCTCAAATTCTATCATTACCTAGTGAAGATGCTTCTACTCAATTAACATTAGATATTATTTTGCAAAAAGATAATAATGCTTCTTCATATAATCAAGGATTCTCATATTAATTATAAAAGGAAAGCTATGAAACAAATAGCTTTCCTTTTATTTTCTAAAATTATTAACTTTTTAATCTCTCTATTTAATAATTATGCGTTAAAAACTTCTTTATATTATCTATAACTATCCTATTTTGTTCTTCAGTTCCCATTGAAATTCTAACGAACCCGTTCATGCCGATTATTTTTCCGTCTTTTACTATTATTCTATTTCTTTGTAGGAAATCTACTAACTCACTTACTTTCTCTCCTAATTTGAACATAATAAAAGATACATATGATTTAATATATTCTATGTTAAGTTCTTTAAAGGTAGTTTCGTACATATGAAGTGCTTCTTTATTTTTAATCCTTACTTGTTCTATATACTCTTTTCCTTTATAACTCTAACTGCTAAATTTTGAGCATATGAATTTAAGTCAAAAGGTCCAATAACAAACTTAAATTCATCAATTATGCTTGATCTAGCTATTCCATATCCTACTCTCACTCCAACTAACCCGTATGCTTTTGATAAAGTTCTTAATATTATTACATTAGAAAACTCTTTATAAATCTTTAAAGAATCTAATGGATCCTTTTCTAAAAATTCTATATACACTTCGTCTAAAACTACTTTAACATATGAAGGAACTTTTTCTAAAAATGATACTATATCTTCATCATTTAAAAGTGTTCCAGTTGGATTATGAAGATTAGATATCCAAATTAATCTTGTATTTTCATTTATTATATCTTCATATTCAGATATTCAAAAAAATTTAGTATCTCTTAATGGATATATATATCAATATAATTTAGATAGAATATTAATTGCTGATAAATCTGGAAACGGCTTAAATAGTGGTGGACAAACTGTTAATATTTCTGATAGAGACTATTTTAAAACGCCTATGTCTGGTACTTCAACAGTTAGTAGCCCATTGACTGATAAAACTACTAAAAAAACTCTAATGGCTTATTCTGCCCCAATAAAAAATAATGATCAAATAGTAGAGGTATTATCTTTTGCTAGAGATGCTAAAGAAGTATCAGATAAAATAAGCACAATAACATTTAGAAAAACAGGAAAAACCTGCTTAATAGATGGTAATGGTACAACGATAGGTCATTATGATTATAAAATAGTCCAAGAGGGAGAAAATGTAATTGAAATAGCTAAAACAAATACTGAATTATCAGAACTAGCTAAAAACTTTGAAAAAATGAAAGCTGGTGAAAATGGATATGGTGAATATAAATTTAATGGTGATAAAAGAGTAATTTCTTACTATAGTATTCCTGAACTTAATTGCTCAGTAGGCCTTATGGTTGATAGTAATGATCTATTTATGGTAGTAGATACAATCCTAAAAATAGTTATTACTATTGGAATTATATCACTAGTTATCGCAATGATACTAGCTTACAGATTCTCTAATAAACTTAGTAAAAGATTAAAATTAGCTTCTAGTATAATTTCAAATTTTGTAAAAGGTGACTTCTCATAAGTATTACCTAATAAAGAATTAAATAAAACATATGAAATAGGAGAAAGATTTTCTTCAATAGATAAATCACAAGATTCACTAAAAGATATGATTTCTTCCATCAAAAATTTATCAAATACTTTAGAAGAAGAATCATTAAGCCTAACTAATATATCTGAGGATTATTTAACTTCATGTAAAAATATTATTGCTGCTACAAAGGAAAGTTCACAAGGAACATATAGCCAAGCTAATCAACTTTCTAATATTACAGCTGATATGGATACATTTGATGCTAATTTAACTTCCATAATTACATCTATTTCTAACATTAATACTATGGTAACTAATATTAATAATAAATCTACTTCATCTAATGAAGATATAGGTGAACTAGTATTAACTATGAAATCCTTAGAGAAGAACTTCAAAATATTTAGTGATACTATTTCAAGCATGAAGGAAAATATAAATAGCATTACATCAATAACTGACGTAGTAAACTCTCTTTCTGAACAAACTAATCTTCTTGCTTTAAATGCTGCTATTGAAGCTTCCAGAGCTGGGGAGGCTGGAAAAGGATTTTCAGTTGTTGCTGATGAAATAAGAAAACTAGCTGAAGAAAGTAAAACTTCATCAAGTGAATTATCTCCCTCAAGTGAGAGAGTTGCTGATTCAGCTGAAAATTTAAGTATATTAACTAAGTCAATATTATATAAACTTAATAAGTTTAAAATAGATTAATAAAAATTTCTATTTAAGTTTATATATAAATGATAAGAACCGTATATATGATTTGTACCTTAGATGTTAAATATTTATATCTAAGGTGCACTTCAATATTACGGCTCTTTTTTATATTACAATTCTAAATTATCTCTACTTATAGCAGTTGCAATGAAAATTAATAAACTAGCTAAAAAAGATTTCCAAGCTCTAATTACAGCTCTTTTATCATTAGTTTCTCTACTTGCTCTCCTTGCCTCCTCTAAGCCTCTATAGTTAATATTTAAAAATACTCCTGTAGAATAAAGAAACATTGCATTTGTTATTCTAGGAAAATTCTTTGTATCAATAAAATTTTCAGATTCATTTGTGTCAAATAATTGATCTGAAACTCCTGCCCTTAAACTATATAAATAATAAAGGTTTAAAAGTGTAGCTAATATTATAATATATAATGTATCTATAGATAAATTCAATGTACCTAATTGAGATATTAACTCATCTCTATTAGGTACATTTGCATTATTTTGAGAATCATTACTTTCTTCTTCATTATTATTCTTTACTTCTGCTTCTGTATCATTTTTAATATCTTCTGCTATTCTATCCTTATCTTTAACTCTTATTTTTTTATTACCTAATCTATCTTTAATAGTATGCCTATCATGAATGCCTTGTTTATTTTTATTTATTCTACTTCTTTTATTTTCTACTTCATAACTCTTTTTTGATTCTGAAGAATAAGCTCTCTCAAAACCACTTCCTTCTCTTGAAGCAGAACATTGATTTTTATACTTTTTACTATTGTAGGTCTTTTTAGATTTCAATATCCTACTCCTAAAGGCATAATTATTTATAATATAAAATATGCACTTATTTATTATAGGATACTAATAATTTGTAGTTATTAATTTGATGCTTCTTTATCAGCGAATTGACTGTTATATAATTTTTCATAGAAGCCACCTTTTTTCATTAATTCTTCATGTGTTCCTTGTTCAATTATATTACCATCATTTATAACTAATATTAAATCAGCACTTCTTATTGTTGATAGTCTATGAGCTATTACAAAGCTAGTTCTTCCCTTCATTATATTTCTCATAGCTTTTTGAAGTAATAATTCTAACCTTGTATCTACAGAACTTGTTGCTTCATCTAAGATTAATATAGCTGGATCTTTAAGTATTGCTCTAGCTATTGTTAAAAGTTGTTTTTCACCTTGTGAAATATTAGATGCCTCTTCATTTAAGAACATGTTATATCCATCAGGAAGAGTTTTTATAAAATGATGAACATTAGCTATTTTAGCTGCTTCTACTATTTCTGCTTTTGTTGCTCCAAATCTTCCATACTCTATGTTATCATATATAGTTCCGTTAAATAACCAAGTATCTTGAAGCACCATTCCAAATATTGAACGTAAATCCTCTCGTTTCATATCCCTTATATCTACGCCATCTATTTTTATTGATCCACCTTTAATTTCATAAAATCTCATTAAAAGATTAATTAATGTAGTTTTTCCAGCACCTGTTGGTCCAACTATTGCAACCATTTGGCCACTTTTAACTTCTGCACTTAAATCTTCTATTAAAATCTTATCGTCATTATATCCAAATCTTACATGTTCAAAAGTTACATTTCCTTTTGGACTATCAAGTTTTACAGCTTTTTCTATATCCTTTATTTCTTCTTCTTCATCTAAGAATTCGAATACTCTATGAGCTGCTGCAACTGCTGATTGTATTGCTGATGATAACTGAGTTACTTGTGATAAAGGTTGATTTATTTGCCATATATAACGTATAAATGCTTGAAGGTTACCTACTGTTATTCCTCCTGCTATTGCTGTTATAGCTCCTGTTACTCCAACTGCTGCAATTCCCAAATAGCTAACAAGTCCAACCAATGGTGACATTATACTTGATATAAATTGTGCCTTAAATCCTGTGGCTCTAAGTTCTTCATTTACATCCATAAACTCTTTTATTGCATCTTCTTGCTTTCCATATAATTTAATTTCATTAAAACCAGTATACATTTCTTGTACTTTACCATTAAGTTTTCCTAAAGCTTTTTGTTGTTTATTAAATAAGTTCTGTGATTTATTTACTATAATCTTTGTAATTAAAATACTTAATGGAATTATAATAGTTGCTAAAAGTGCAAGTTTTACATTTATCGAATACATCATTATAAGTGCTAAGCTTAATGATAAAAATGCATTAACTACTTGAACAAAACTTTGTTGCAAAGCATTGGAAATAGTATCTACATCATTTGTAATACGACTTAATACATCCCCATAACTGTTACCATCAAAATACTTTATAGGTAGCTTACTTATTTTCTTTTGTACTGTATTTCTTATATCCTTCATTGTATTTTGGATTGCATTGGTTAATAAGAAACTAGCTATAAATGTAGATCCTGCACTACCTATATAAACAAGGAATAACAAAATTAAAATTTTTATAATATAGTTAAAATTAACTGAAGCTCCTTGAACTCCTTTTATAATGGCTTCAAAATCCTTAGTCAATTGTGTAATAATTAAACCTTCTGTTCTTGGAGCTAATGCTGTGAATATTGCTGCTGATACTATAAATAGTATTGCTCCACAGAATGACCATTTATATTTATTTACAAAAGGAGTAATTTTCTTCACTACTGCTTTAAATCTATTCATTATGCAAGTTCCTCCTCTGTAAGTTGTGATGATGCTATTTCATGATAAATTTCACAAGTCTTAAGTAATTCTTTATGAGTTCCAATACCTACTACTTCTCCTTCATTTAATACTACTATTTTATCAGCATCCATTATTGAACCAATTCTTTGTGCTACTATTAGCACTACTGAATCCTTAGTTTCTGATTTAAGTCTCTTTCTTAAAATAGCGTCTGTTTTAAAATCTAAAGCTGAAAAACTATCATCAAATATATATATTTCTGGTTTTCTAACTATTGCTCTAGCTATTGAAAGTCTTTGCTTTTGTCCTCCTGATACGTTTGATCCACCTTCACTTATTACTTCATCAAACTTTTTAGGTTTACGTGAAATGAAATCATAAGCTTGTGCAACCTTTGCAGAATATTCAACTTCTCCAGTATCTGCATTTTTCTTACCAAACTTAATATTACTTGCTATACTACCAGTAAATAAAAGCGTCTTTTGAGGTATAAATCCAATTTTTTTACGTAATGCCTTTAACTCATAATCTCTTACATCTACTCCATCTACTTTGATGCTACCTTTCGTAACATCATAAAATCTTGGAATAAGATTTATTAATGTACTTTTTCCACTCCCTGTACTTCCTATAAAAGCAATTGTTTCACCCTTTTTAGCAGTAAAAGAAATATCTTTAAGTACTGCTTCTTCTCCATTTGGATATACAAACGATACATTATCAAATTCTACTAATCCTTTAATTTCTGTATCTTTAACTCCATTTTCTGGACTCTTTATTATAGGATCTTCATCTAATATTTCCTTAATTCTATTAGCTGAAACTTGTGCTTTAGGATACATTATAAATACCATTGAAAATAACATAATTGAAAACATGGCATGAAATAAATACTCAATAAATGCTACTAATTGTCCTACTTGAAGAGTTCCTACATTTATCATTTTACTTGATACCCAAAATATTGCTATAATTGCTAAATTTAATAAGAAGAAGAACATTGGCTGAGATATAGCCATGAGCTTATGAAGCTTTTTAGAAACTTGTGCATATAATTCATTAGTTTCATCAAATCTTTTTCCTTCGTAATTATCATTTCCAAAAGCCCTTATAACTCTTATTCCTGTTAAGTTTTCTCTTGATATTCTGTTTAGCTTATCTAGTCTCTTTTGTTGAGTTTCTGATAATGGCTCAGATATCTTTGCTATAACTATAACTCCAAGTATTATAAATGGAATAGTTATGGCTAGGACTACAGATAATGAAGGACTTGTTTTAAGAATCATTATTAAACTTACTATAAACATTACTGGAGTTAATAATGCTGTTCTTAAAAGAGTATTGGTGAATTGTAGAAGTACAAATGCATCATTTGTAGTTCTCGTTATCATTGATGATACTCCAAACTTATCATACTCCGTATGTGAAAATTCTTGTGACTTTTTAAAAATATCATTTCTAATATCTCTTGTTATACCTGTAGAAATTCTTGATGAACAAAATCCTAAAAGTATTGTTCCAAGAACTCCAATAACCGAAATAATTGAAATAATTATCCCCATTCTTTTTACATAATTAATGTCACTATTTACTATCCCTTTGTCTATAACTTTTGCCATTATAGTTGGTATTCCTAATTCAACTAATGCAAAGCCAAAGACAGATATAATATTTAGTATAAGAAGCGCCTTATAATTTTTTAAATACTTTAATAATAATTTCATTGCTGCGTGATCACTCCTTTTCTTTTAATTCTTTTCAATATAAATAAAAATGAAATAATTAGAATATTACTATTATTTCATTCATTTAACACCCATATGCAATTTTTCAATATATTGTAACATAGCATAAATAAAAAATCCATAATTTTTTCCAATGTGTCTTAGTTTCTCCTTCATTATATTAATCCTAAATAAAAAGGCGCCGTCTCAGAAGTCTATTTAATATAAAACTTATTCAATGTTAAATAAGCATTATTTCTTTAAAAAGTTAATCTCTTATTTTTATAAAGGCCCTCTCGAAACGCGATCCCCTTTTAAAACATTGATTTTACTTACTTAAATACATTTTTAAGCTTAGATGAAAATTTTTATGTATTATTTATACATGCGCAAAAAAGGAAGCTCGAATAGAACTTCCCTTTTTATCGGGTAATATCAAAATTTATTTTGATATTACCCATTCTTTAAGTTTTAGAATCATAAAATTAAAGTTCTAACTACATTCTCAACAGTTTTTTCAAGATTAATTTCTCCATTTTTAAGAGCTTCCTCCAAAGAACATACACCTCTTATAATACCAAAAATTGAGTTTATTCCTATATCATAAAGATTTTCTGCTCCTTCACCAATCTTTCCTGCAAAAGCAATTGTTTTTACTCCACTTTTTTTAGCCACAGATGCTACTCCCATAGGAGTTTTTCCAAAGATAGTTTGGCTATCTATTGAACCTTCTCCAGTAAATACAAAATCAGCTTCTTTAATCTTATTTTCTAAATCAGTATGCTTTATTATTAACTCTATCCCACTTTTAAGTCTTCCATTAAAAAAAGCAAGTAATGCTGCCCCAACTCCACCTGCAGCACCAGCCCCTTCAACATTTGCTACATCAATTCCAAGTTCTCTTTTAATTACTTCTGCGTAGTTAGCTAACGCTTCATCTAATTGTATAATCATATCTTCTGTTGCTCCCTTTTGAGGACCAAATATTCTTGAAGCACCATTTTCTCCTATAAGAGGATTGTTTACATCGCAAGCAACCTCAAATATAACATCATTTAGTCGCTTATCAAAATTAGTTAAATCTATAGTATTTAATTTAATTAACTCACTACCACCAAAATTTAGTTCCTTACCCTCTTTATCTAATAAATGAGCTCCTAAAGCTTGAATCATTCCAGCACCACCATCATTAGTAGCACTTCCCCCAATTCCAATTATTATATGCTTTATTCCCCTATTTATAGCATCTAATATTAACTCACCTGTACCATATGTAGTTGTAATTAAAGGATTCCTATTCTTTCCTTCAACAAGATGAATACCACTTGCACTTGCCATTTCAATAATTGCTTTTTCACCATTTCCTAATATTCCATAAGTAGCATTTATCTTTCTATGTCCAAGAGGATCAGTAACTACTGCACTTACAAATCTTCCTTCAGTTGCCTCAACTAAAGCTTCAACAGTTCCTTCTCCTCCATCCGCCATAGGAACCTTTATGCATATGGCATCTTTAATTACTTTTTTAATTCCTCTTTCCATAGCATTACAAGCATCTTTTGACGTCATACTTTCTTTAAACGAATCCGGGGCCAATATAAACTTCATATAATTCATCTCTCCATTCAACTATCCTCATAGTATTATATCAAATATTATCGGAGAAACTGAAGTTAATATTAATCAAATTATTGATTCATATGGTATAGTTTCTATACCATTAGTAATATTTCCATAAGAAAATAAGTTATTATTAATTTAAATCGGCTAAAATTAATTTATTAATAGCCTTTGCAACTCCACTGTTATTATTATCTTCTGTAATATAATCTGCCATAGCTTTTACCTCATCCATTCCATTTTTCATTGCTACAGCCATACCTGCTCTTTTTAACATTTCTATATCATTTCCACCATCACCAATACAAATAACCTCTTTAATATCTATACCCAATTCCTTTACCAATTCCTCCACAGCTTTTCCTTTAGAAATACCCTTACTATTTATTTCGCAATAATGATGCTCTGCACTAGATATTTCAAACTCTTCCGTCTCCTCCAGAATTGTCCTCACTCTTTTTACTTCATCTAAATTATTCTTATTTATACAAATTGCCTTAACTATTTTATATTTATTATCTAGAGCTAAATTTTCAAATGGATAGTTTTCAATTATATTTACTTTATGCTTATTATCTAAATACTTATTTATTTTTTTATAACTATATTCATTTGGAATGTTATTTTCAGAAATTATTTCATTTTCAGTATTTAAATATATATCTACATCATAGTCTTTTACTAATTCCTTCAATTTTAATATTTCCTCGTAACTTAATGTTCTAAATTCTAAATTTCCATCCTCCGTTAAAATTATGCCTCCATTTGAAGCTATTACTTTAGTACTAACCCCTAATAAATCTTTTATATGATCTACAAACTTATAAATTCTACCTGTAGCTATACATATATTTACTCCACTATCAATAGCTTTCTTTATTGCTTCTATATTTTCATTTGTAATTTTCTTGTCATCTGTTAATAGAGTTCCATCTAAGTCTATGCATACAAGTTTATAATCATTTTTCTTCATTCCTATCTCCCCCTTATTTTTTCATATAAATAAAATGATCTGCATGATTTAAAAGTTTCATACAGATCATTTACTATTATTTTACCATTCAGCTATTGTTCCATCATAGTTTTTCCAACTAGGATTTGTCCAGTATAATCCTTCTGCAGAAACTTTTTCTACAAGTTCTTCATCTATTTCTATACCTAGACCTGGCTTTGTTGGCAATTCTAAATATCCATCTTTATATTGGAATATTTCTTTATTTTTTACAAAATCAAGTAAGTCAAATCCTTTATTGTAGTGAATTCCTAAACTTTGCTCTTGTATAAATACATTTGGTGTACAAACATCCAATTGTAATGTTGCTGCTAAAGCTATTGGCCCATAAGGTGCATGAGGTGCAACAGCAACATCAAATGCTTCTGCCATAGCTGCAATTTTTCTAGTTTCTAATATTCCGCCGCAAAGAGCTATATCTGGTTGAATTATATCAATAACTCCTTCTTTTAATATGTTTTTAAAGTCCCATCTACTATATAGTCTTTCACCTGTTGCAAGTGGTGTAGCAGTATGATTAGCAACTTCTCTAAATGCTTCTTCATTTTCTGGAAGTACAACTTCTTCTAAGAACATTAATTTATAAGGCTCTAATTCCTTTGCTAAAACCTTAGCCATTCCCTTATGAACACGTCCATGGAAGTCAACTCCTATACTTAAATCAAATCCAACAGCATCTCTTATAGATTTAACCCTATCAACTACTGCTTGGACCTTTTCAAATGAATCTATATAATGAAGTTCTTCTGTAGCATTCATTTTTATTGCTTTAAACCCTCTATCTCTTCTATCAATAGCTTCTTTTGCAACATCTTGTGGTCTATCTCCACCTATCCATGAATATACCATTATTCTATCTCTTGCTGCTCCACCTAATAATTCATATATTGGAACATTTAATGCTTTACCTTTAATATCCCATAAAGCCATTTCTATTCCTGAAATTATTGTTCCATTAATTGGACCACCTCTAAAGAATGATCTGTGAAGTTCTTGCCATATTCTTTCTATTTCAAATGGATTTCTTCCTATTATTCTTTTTCCTAATTCATAAGCACCTGCTACTACTGTATCTGTTTTAGTTCCAGATATCATTTCACCCCAACCTTCAATTCCTTCATCAGTTGAAATTTTTATGAATATCCATCTTGGCTTTACAGTATAAACTTTAATTTCTGTTATTTTCATTACAAAGTCTCCTTCTACTACTATATTTTAATTAAGCACTTTGCCCTACTTCATTATTTTCTGGATTTTTCTTTGCATCTTTCTTAGGTTTAATAACATCCATGTAGTACCAAATCACTGCAAATCCTATTATTAATAATGGAATATTTATTATTGGATTACCTACAGTAAAGGCCATGAATATTATAAAACTTTGAGTTAAGCTTGTTGCTGCAAATGATGATATTAATGCACCAGCTGCTAAGCTTAAATCAATCCCAACACTTGAAGCTAAATCTGTTAAAACTGGAGCTGTAACTGTACCAGCTAATAATATAGCTGCAGTAGTACATAAACCAATAACCACGTTTTTAAATAGATTTCCTCTAGTTAACGCAACTACAAGTGCAACTCTAAATGGAACAACTGCTAAGTCTGCAAAAGGTAACATTCTATTTCCAGGAAGTACTACCGCTAATAATATTGTTAATGGTATTACTATTAATGAAGTTGTTATAACATCTGGATTACCTGATACTACTGCTGCATCTAATCCTATAAATAGATCTCTTCCTTTAAATTTCTTCTTTGCAAATTTCTTTGCACCTTCTGATATAGGCATTAAACCTTCCATAAATAGTGATGTCATCTTAGGTATAAGAACTAGAACAGCTGCCATATTTACTGCAACATTTGCTATGTTAGTAAAGTCATATCCAGCTAATGCACCAATAACTCCACCTAAAATTAATCCCATTATCATTGGTTCTCCAAAAAAACCTAAATATTTTTTAGCATCTTTTAATGAGAAATTTATTTTATTTACTCCTGGTACCTTATCCAATAACCAGTTAAGTGGTACTGCAACTATTAATGAAGATAATGCTGAAACTGTTGGCAATGACACTCCTGGTAAACCAAAGTAATCTTCTACCATACCTGCTGACCAGTCTGATAGCTTAAATGTTACTATTGCCATTGCTATACTTGATCCAACTCCAAAGAATATGTTTCCAGTTACGAAATAAGTCATAACCCCAACTATAGCCATATGGTGATAGTTCCATATATCAACATCTAAAGTATTCGTTTTCTTAAGAATTAACATTATAATATTTATAGCTAAAATTGCGAATATTAAAATAGGTATAATAGGTGATGCCCAAGTTACAGCTGCTATTGTTCCCCAGCCTACATCTAGTACATCTAAGCTAAAGCCCCATCTTTCAACCATTGCTTTAGCTGCTGGTCCAAGGCTTCCAGATAAAAGGTTAATTACAAGCTTAATACCTGCAAATCCAATACCAACTGTTAACCCCGATCTAAATGCCTTAGCTGGTTTAACCCCAAAAACAAGGCCTACACCTAATATTATTAATGGTAAAAGTACAGTTGGGCCTGCATTTAATAATGTCTGGAATACATTATAAATAAGTTCCATAGTTAATCCTCCTCAATTATTTAATACTATTCTTAACTATTTATTTCTTAGCATAGTTTAATATTTCTTCTAAAGTTTCATCTTCTCCGATTCCTGTTAATAAAGACATTGCTGATACTACTGGTATTTTTGCGCTATCTCCACCATATTTTCCTGTTGTAACTAATATATCAAAATCATCTACCTTGCTATCAATCTCTAATAATTTGCATTGAGTTACTGATACTGCAACTCCATTTTCTTCACATATTTCCCTAATCTTTGTTGCCACTACTGTTGATGTTGCAATTCCATTTCCACAAGCTACTAATATTCTTTTCATTTTTTACTCCTCCAATTTTTTAATATTTACTATGATTTATTTCTATAAATTTTTCTAGGTATTTAATCCAAATAGCTCTTAACTACTTCTAAGATAGCTTCATCAGATTTTGCTTCTATAATTTTCTTTAAATCTTCTGAATTTTGAATTAAACTAATTATTTTTTGTAGCATTTCAATATGACCATGAGGTTCATTTAATGCTAGCATAATTACTATTTGAACATCCAATGTTATACTTGGATCATCCATAGCTTGAAAATCTACGGGATTATTAAGTATTCCCATTGCTATGGCAGATTCATTTACTAAAGTATGATCACAATGTGGTATTGCTATTTTTATTGCAGCAGGTAATCCAGTTGGATATTCTACTTCACGCTTTAATATAGCCTCTTTATACCCATCCTTAGCAAATCCTTCATCTTTTAATTTATCTGCTAAAAAACTTAAAATTTCACTACTAGTACTACACTCTAAATTTCTGTAAATTAAAGTACTGTGACTCATATTCTTTCCCCCTACTGTATCACTCTTTCTAATTCCTTTAATGCCTTTACTAATGCTTCAATATTTTTTGAGTTCACATCATCTTTATTAAAAAGACTTGAGCCTATACCTAAATAGTCAGCTCCATTTTCTAAGAATTCTTTAGCATTATCTGCAGATACTCCGCCAACAGCCATTACTTTTATATTTCCTAAAGGAGCCTTGATATCTTTTATATAGCTACTTCCACATGCTTTGGCTGGAAATACTTTTACTATATCTGCTCCATTTTCATAACACCACCAAATTTCTGTTGGGGTCATTGCTCCTATTATTGATTTAACATTATTTTTCTTACACTCATCAATAACTTCTTTCTCAACTACTATTGGTGTTAATATAAATTCTGCACCTGCTTTTATTGCATTTTTTGCATCTTCTATATTTTTTACTGTACCTGCACCTATGCTAACTCTATCTCCATATTCTTTTGATATCTTTTCAATAGTTTCAAGTGCACTCTCTGTGTTTAATGTTATTTCTACTGCTCTAATATTTGATTGAACTAAAGCCTCCATAACGGTTTTTGTTTGTTCATAGCTGTAACCTCTTAAGATAACAGTCACTTTAGAAAAATCCTTCACCTTTTTCCCCCCTTTAGTTTTCTTGCAATATATTAAAGCAATAGTCATGCCAAATTATTATGGCTAGTTTTGTATTTTGAGTTTTATAATAAAATTTCTAGTATTTCTTCTTTACTAGTGCTTGATTTTATCTTATTTAGAACACTTTCTTCCATGATTATCTTATATAATTGTTCAAAATATTTTTTTGAATCATCCTTTAAAGCTATAAGAAAAATTAAGTCTACTTCATAATTTTCACTCCATACTATCTTTTTGGCTAATTTAGTAATTAATATGGTTGGTTTTGTAACAAATTCTGAAGCACCATGCGGAATTGCTATTCCACCTTTTAAATACGTATCTCCAAGCATTTCTCTTTTAAATACACTTAATAAGAATTCTTCTTTTACATATCCACCATCAATAAGCTTTCTAACCATATCATCTAATGCTTCATCTTTATATTTATAATTTTCATTAACAAACACAACATTTTTATCTATAATTTCAGATAACTTATTTTCTTCTTTATTGGATATTATATTATTTAACTTTTTAACTCCTGATCCTTTCATTAATTCCTCTAATGATATAAAAGGTATATTTCTAAATTCCGGGTTTATCGTTCCTACTATAGCTTCTATATTTTTATTTTTAGATATCCTAGATAAAGATGAATTTATATCTTCATCCATAAATCCTATAGGTATAATTTCAATATCTTTTCCTTTTAAATCAATTTTGTTTTCTACATACTCTTTTATTTTTAAAGCTGAGCCTTTTCCTGTAATACATAATGTAACTATAACTTTTGATAAGTTACTATTTTCAATGTTATATTGACTTGATCCAAAACCTTTAGAATCACTTTCAAGATCATGCATTATTTCTTCTAATGATTGATCTGTTAATGCTGACTTTCTTACAGCTTCTAATACCATTAAAGTATCAACTCTTCCAATTACTCTAGTCTCAATTCCAGTTTTAGCAGTTATTATATCTCCAAATGTAACAAGTGAACCCATGTCAACTAAAATAATACAGCCTTTGCCTTGGTCATTTTCCTTCACTAATCTTATAGCTTTTTCAAGCATTATATCGGGAGAATCTCTAAAATCCATATCAAGTCCTACTGCATGATCAACGCCTAAAAACTTATTAGCTACTTCTGCCATTGCTGATGCTACTCTTCCATGAGTCATTACAATGACAGCTACTTTTCCTTCTTCAGTTTTTAAGTATCTTGTATAATTTTTAAGATACATTGTAATGAATCCTATTTCATCTTCAGGAACATCTATATTCAATCTTTCTCTTACAATTTCACACATTTTCTTAGCAACATTATATTCCTTTTCATACCTTGTCTTTATAATACTTAATTTGGGATTAATTATTTCCTTCCCATTACGTATTCTTTCATATGTTGAATTTAAATGAACAGCCAAAGGGTAAATGATATCTGACTGTAATCCTGTAAGTTCTTTTTTTGCAAGCTTTATCATCATTTTTACTGTTTCAAGGCTTTTAACACCAACTAGGTTCATAAGCTCATCTGTATTTACAACATTATAATTAATAGCCTTAGCCCCTCTAATCAATTCAAGCTCAACTTGTTGACTTAATATTTTTGATATTTCTTCATCGCTATACCCAACAAATTTAAGTTCTGACTGTCTTTTTTCTATAAATTTATATATATTTGTATTTTTCTTATTATATCTTGTATCTTCTTCTATTCTTTTCTCACCCTTATGGGATATATAAATATCTTCTATAATAAACTTTTCTATATCAGAATCATCAATATTAATCCTTCTACTTTGTTCCTTTATATAATCAGGTAGATACCTTTCATCTATATATAATCTTTTATCTTCTTTGAGCTTATGTTCCAAAAAACTTATGGCACATGCTACTTGAATATCACTTTTAAGTTGTCCTATATTTCCTTGACACTCATATTTCATAAGCTCACTTATGACATTTTTGGATATTAACATATCCTTTTTTATTCTATGACTTTCTTCAAAAAAGGCTTTATTTATTAATTCAAACCTTTCCTCAAAAGGTCTATCCTTAATTGCAGGTATTTCTATAACCATTGGTATTCTTCTTCTAAAAGTTAATAAAAGAGAACTCTCAACGTTTTCAGTCGTCGCTGCAATTATCATTACATTACTTTTTCTTACTGTTTCACTTTCTCCAAGCCTTCTAAATATACCTTTATCTAATATACTAAATAGTATTTCTTGTCCCTCTGACGGTAACCTATGAATCTCATCTAAAAATAAAATACCTCCATCACAAGCCTCAACAATTCCCATCTTATTTTCAGTAGCTCCTGTGTAGGCACCTTTAACACTACCAAATAATTGTGATAATAAAAGCTGTGGATTATCTGCATAATCTGCGCAGTTAAATATTATATATTTTGCCTCTTCTGAAAAATTACTTGTACTCTTTGCAAATTCATACATTGCATCAGCTAAATAACTTTTACCAACCCCTGATGGTCCTAGAATTAATACATGCAATCCATGAGGTGGATAGCTAACTGCTGCTTTTGCTTGTTCCACTTGAACTCTTAAACTACCATTGTATCCAACTACTTCTTTGAAAAAGTCTTTTTGTTCATGAAAATCCTTAATATCCTCTGTCTTTTTATCTTTTATTTCATTTATATAATCATCTTCTTGCATATTAGAAATCAATTCTTTCTTTATATTAGAAGCTGCATATCTTTCAACTTTATATCCCTTTTCCTTTAAAGCTTCAGCTAGAGCTCTGTCCGATATTTTTTTATCTTTCTTTAAAATTTCTAAGGCATCCGTTTTTACATATTCTAACCGTCTATTTCTTGAATTAGCTATATTATTTTTCTTTCTATATTCGGTTACTATTTCTCTTAGTATATTTAATTTCTTTGCTATTTCTTCATCAGTTAAAGGATTTTTCTTATTTTCTTCCCTTAAAACCTCTGCTATCATTTTTTCTGTATTCATACTAATCTACCCCCGGGTTTGTATTTTAAAGTTACTATTATAATACACTACTTATATATAATTTTGAATTTATTAATTATTTATTCAACTTTGTTAAATTTAATATATTTACAAAATATTATAAATCCAATAATTCTCATATGCTATACTGCTAAACTCTATATAGACAAATATAAATGAGAAGACTCTTATATGATAAATAATAGCCTTCTCATTTTAAACATATTTTTAAAATTCTTTCTCAAAAGCAATTCTTTTACTTCCATCTAATAAATAAATAACACCACAATATTTAAAGCTATTTTTTTCTAACAACTTTTGCATAATTAAATTATCTTCATGTGTATCAATCTTTATATTTTTTATTCCTTTTGATAAGCAAATTTCCTCAGACTTCTTAATTATTTCTGTCCCAATTCCTTTTCTATTAATATTATTAGAAACGGCTATTCTATGAATAACAGCATATTTCCCATTTGATATCCATTTTCCTTCATATATATTATTATAAGTCTCTTCTACATCAAATGATAAAGAAGTAGTTCCTATAATTTCACCAGTATCTTCTAAAACATAGCTAATATTATTTCTTATATCCTTTAAAATAACTCCCTCATTAGGATAGCCATTTTGCCACTGATCAACTTTATTATTTTTTAAAAAAGCCTTTGCCTCATTAATAATTTTCATTATGTTTTTTAAATCTTTTTCTGTTGATTTTCTAAATATCATTTTTTATTCTCCTAAAACATAAATTTATTAATTAGTATTATACAACATATCCTTATAATTTCTAGAATAATATCTATAATTAATTTAGAAACTAGTATTTTATTAATTGTTCTTAGCAAAATATTACAATAATCTTCTATAAATTAATTACTTTTTTAAGTAGAATAATTAGCCTTTTATGAACAGTATTACAATTTAACTAAATATCTTTTTATATATTAAGTTCTAATTATTATTAAAATAAAAATCCATAGTACGTGTTTACTATGGATTTTACTCTTCTTATCATATTAAACTTCTAATTATATTTTAATGGACTTCTCATTATCTCGCTATTTTACCTACTCCATAGCTTACTAGACTTTCCACTTCTTCATTTGTTACTAAATTTGCATCTCCATAAATTGTATGTTTTAAAACAGATGCTGCAACAGCAAATTCACAAACATACTTAGGAGACTTATTATTTATAATGCTATATAAAACTCCTGCTGTTAAGGCATCTCCCCCACCTACTCTGTCCACTATATCATCTATTGTATGAACCCTTGATGAAAATAATGTACCATCAGTATAATAATTACATTGTAACGTATTTACTGTTGATGACTTTATATCCCTAAAAGATGAGAAAATATGCTTTATATTAGGATAATTCTTTGAAATTTCATCATAATAATATTTTAATTTTTCATATTTGTCCTCTAAATCACATCTCATATTCAGTATATTTTCAGCATCTAAAATACCGCCTGAAAAAATATTAACATATGGTAAAATTTCTTTCGTAACTTCACTTGCCTCTTCTAAACTCCACATCTTTGCCCTGTAATTTGAATCATAACTGACTAAAATATTATTTTCCTTACAGTATTTTAATATTTTAAAAGTTAACTCTCTTGTTTTTTCTGAAATAGCTAAAGTTATACCTGAAACATGGAATATATCTATTCCATTTAATGCTTCTTTTATATTTATCTCTTTCTCTAAAATTGATCCAAAAGCTGAATCTAATCTATCATAAATTACTTTTGATCCCCTATTTCCACTTCCTACCTCTAAAAAATATATTGGAGTCCTCTTATTTCCTCTAACTATAAAATTAGTATCTACAGATTTTGATTTTAAATAGCTAAGAATTCCATCACCTAGACTATCACTAGAAAGCTTAGTAATCATTCTAGTACTTATTCCAAAATTTGATAATGAAATTAATACGTTAGCTTCTCCCCCTCCATAATTCACATTAAACTCATTTGAATTTGATAATAATGCTCCTTTTTTAGCTGATAATCTTAGTAATATTTCTCCTAATCCAGCAACTCTCATATTAAATACCTCTTGCATTATTAAACTTTTCTATATACTTCTTACAAGTAGATTCTATTTCATCAAATTTTCCTGCTTCTCCAAGCTTATTTAGTTCTCCCCCTATTCCAACTAAATCCACTCCTGCTTTTGCCCAAGTATCTATATTTTCTAAATTCACTCCACCTGTTACCATAATATTTGCATGTGGTAATGGTGCTTTTACTGAACTTACATATCCTTGTCCAAAAGCATTCCCTGGGAATAGCTTAACTACATCTACTCCACTTTCATAAGCAGTTACTATTTCATTTATAGTCATTACCCCTGGTATATATGGTACATTATATCTGTTACAAAGAATTGCTGTATCTTTATTAAAAGATGGTGAAACTATATATTGTGCTCCTGCTAATATTGCCATTCTTGCTGTTTCTGAGTCTAATACTGTTCCAGCTCCAATTACAACCTCATCATTTCCATGATACTTTTCTGAAAGTTCTTTTATTATTTCATTTGCAAACTTATTTGTATATGTTACTTCTATAGCTTTAACATTTCCCCTAATACAACTTTCTGATATTTTAACTCCAATTTCTTTTGTAGTTCCACGAACTACAGCAACTACTCCACATTCCTTTAAGGCATTTAAAACTTTTATCCTAAACATAGTAAAATCTCCTATAAATCTTATATAATATTTTTACAAATAATTTTTCCGTGTCTCCAAATACTTTTAAATGAAAAATTAATACTTAAGAATTACGAATTATAATAATCTTTTTATACTAATCCTATCTCCTATAAGTTTTGCAGAGCAAAACCTCCTTAATTCTTCATTATTCATTATCAATTATTCCTTACTCCATATACCCACCCTTCATAGGTGAAACTGCTTTTTCTGAGAATATCTTTAATATTCCAGACTCATATTTATTTGCTCTTGGCTTCCAAGATTCTTTACGCTTAGCAAGTATTTTATCTATATCATCTAAAGCTACTCTTTCTCCATTAATACCTACTAATTGTAATATTCTTTTTTCTATATCTATTTCAATTAAATCATTTTCTTCAACTAACGCTATTGGTCCTCCAACTGCTGCTTCTGGTGAAACATGTCCTATAGCTGGTCCTCTTGATGCTCCTGAAAATCTTCCATCTGTAATAAGAGCAATACTTGCAGATAATTCTTTATCTGATGAAATTGCTTCTGTTGTATAGAACATCTCTGGCATTCCACTACCCTTTGGTCCTTCATACCTAATAAATACTGCATCACCTGGTTTAATTTTTTTAGATAATACTGCTTCAATTGCTTCTTCTTCACTATCAAATGGTCTTGCTTTTAGAATAGCTTTATGCATTTCCTTTGGTACAGCAGAATGCTTAACAACAGCTCCTTCTGGTGCTATGTTACCTTTTAATATAGCAATAGCTCCATTTTTACCTATTGGATTATTATATGGTTTAATAATATCTTCTTTCTTTAAGCCAGTTTCTTTTAAATATTCATTGCACTTTTCATAGAATCCATTTTTCTTTAGATCTTCTAAGTTTTCACCTAAAGTTTTTCCCGTAACTGTCATTACATCTAAATGTAATAAATCTTTAACTTCTTCCATAATTGCTGGCACTCCACCTGCATAGTAGAAATACTCTGCTGGCCATTTACCTGTTGGACGAATATTTAATAAATATGGCGCATATCTGTGTATTCTATCAAAGCTTTCTGCATCTATATCTACTCCAAACTCATGAGCTATTGCTGGAATATGAAGTAGCGAATTAGTTGATCCTGAAATAGCTGCATGAATTATAATTGCATTTTCAAATGATTTTGCTGTAACTATATCTCTTGCCTTTAAATTCTTCTTAGCTAATTCAACTATTTGCTTTCCTGCTTCTATTGCTACATTTTCTAAATCCTCACATGTCGCTGGCATAACTGCACTTCCAGGTAACATTAGCCCTAATGCTTCAGCCATAATTTGCATAGTTGCAGCAGTTCCCATAAATGAACATGAACCAGCTGATGGACATGCGTTATTTTTATAATAAGTTAACTCATCTTCAGTAATTTCTCCACGCTTTTCCATAGCACTATAAGTTCCTATTTGTTCTAATGTTAAAAGATTTGGGCCTGCTTTCATTACCCCACCAGTAACAACAATTGCTGGTATATTTATTCTTCCTATAGCCATTAAATGTGCGGGCACACCTTTATCGCAGCTTGTTATAAATACTCCTCCATCAAAAGGTGTAGCATTAGCATGAATTTCTATAAGTGATGCTATTGTGTCTCTAGATGCTAAGGAATAGTTTATGCCATCATGACCTTGTGCCATTCCATCACATATATCTGTTGCAAAGAATCTAGATGCCCTTCCCCCTTTTTTTCCTACTCCCATAGCTGCATTATTTGCAAATTTAAGTAAGTGAATACTTCCTGGATGACTATCTCCAAAAGTACTTTCTACTATTATTTGTGGTTTAGATAAGTCCTCTGAAGTATATCCCATTCCTCTACGAAGTGGATCCATTTCTGGAGCAATTTTTCTAATATCTTGACTAATCATTATTATTCTCCTTAATCAATAATCTATTATTTAAACATAGCTCGGATAATGGATAATCCATCGTCCGAGCCTGTATCTGTTCTTTTATACTTTATTATTTAAGTTCTGGCCAGTAGCCCTTGTTAGCTTCAATTAAATCATCTAAGATTTCTTTTGCCACTTTTGCACTAGGTACTGTTTTAGATAAAGTAAGAGCTTGCCATACCTTTTGATAACTTCCTTCTATCCAACCTTCAACAACTAATTTTTCTACTGCTACTTGTTGTTCCATAAGACCTTTTTCAAATCTTGGAATAGTTCCTTGAACTAAAGCTTCTGGTCCATTGCTTCCTACAATACATGGAACTTCAACCATTGCTGTTGGATCAAAGTTTTCAATAGCTCCCTTATTTTCTACAATACATAACATTCTTTCATGTGTGTTGTATGCAATTGCTCTTGCTAAGTCAACTATGAATGATGCATGTGCATCTATATGGAATTCTCCACCTTTTGCTGTTCCAGCCTTAACTATTTCTCTTGCTGCACTAAATACATTCTTTTCTCTTCCATTCATTACTTCATTTGCTCTTGTAAATTCTGCATTAGAATGTTCTACAACATAATCTGGATATAGATAATATTTTAAGTAAGTGTTTGGTAAAAAGTTTGGATCTAATGCTATTAGGTCTTTTGCTTTCTTATGAGTTTCTTGCCAGCTTGGTTCTGTATGTTGAGTATCTACTTCAACTTGATTTAAATAACCATTTTCAGAAACATATTCTCTTAGCTTTGGCATTAAATCGTTTCCTTGTTTATCTCTAACACTTGTCCACCATCCAAAGTGATTTAATCCAAAGTAATTAACTTCTAAATCTGCTGGAGTTAATCCAACTATTTGAGACATACGACGTAATGTTCCTACTGGCATATCGCAAATATTTAATACCTTTGAATTTGGTTTTAACACACGGCATGCTTCTGCAACTATTGCTGCTGGGTTAGAGTAATTTAGCATCCAACAATTTGGAGAATACTTTTCCATAAGGTCGATTAACTCCATCATTCCACCTATTGAACGCATTCCATATGCTATTCCACCTGGTCCACAAGTTTCTTGTCCAACCACTCCATATTTTAAAGGAATCTTTTCATCCTTTTCACGCATTTCATACTTTCCCACTCTTATATGTGCCATACAGAAATCTACATCAGTAAATGCTTCTTCAGGATCTGTTGTATATGAAAATTCTATTTCAGGTGCACTTTCCTTTAATAATATTTCAAGTGCTTCACCAATTACTTCTTGACGTTCTTTATCATTATCATATAATTTTAATTTACGTAAAGGAAAACGATCTACATTGTCTAAAAGCATCATTACGATACCTGGTGTAAATGTGCTTCCTCCTCCTGCTATTACTATAGAAAACTTTTTGCTTGTATCCATAAAATTAGCCACCTTTCCTATTACAACTTATTAAATCTAATCATTTTATTTTAAAATTAGTCATTTTTCTTACTTACAAGCTCATTATAGCCCAGTAAAATGTAATGGTAAACAGTTTCGGTGGCCAAAGAAACATGTTACCCTAGGTTGTAACATGTTCTCAAAAAATCTCTATTTATTAACTTTTTATTGTACAATTCATAAAATTAAATTAGTTCAAAAAAATTATAATAATATATATTATTGTATTTATTATATAATTAACATTATTATATTATTTAAATATATTAGTTATAAAAAAGGAGTCATATCATTGGAAACACTTTTAATTATATTCTTAATCGGATTAGTCATTTATAATATTGTTTACTCTATTTTCTTTTATTACTACTCTACATTAACATGATTATTTAAAGCTTCTTTATTTGAAAAATTATCTCTCTTACTTATTAAAAGACATATCCAATCTAAAACTATATGAACAGCTTGATCAAATAAAGAACTTAATAATTGTATTGATTCTCCTTCACCGTCACCCTTAACCTTTCCAGGTACCACCAAAACAATATCTGCTATTTCACCTAAAGAAGAATTTCTTTTACTTGTAACTGCAATAACTTTTAACCCTAAATCCTTTGATGATCTTGCATTACTTAAAGTATTCTTTGTAGTGCCAGAACCAGATATAGCTATATAAATATCATTCTTTTTTAATGCAGGGGTAATAGTTTCACCCATAACATATGATTTATATCCTATGTGCATTAGCCTCATAGCAAAACCTTTTGCCTGAAAGCCACTTCTTCCTTCGCCATCAACAAAAATTGAATTACTTTTATCAATAATATTTACAACTTCATATACTTCTTTTTCATTAACATTTGATACTACATCATTTACTTCTTTTAATATTTGATCTATTAACTTCATAAAAGTTCCTCCTTAATTTCATTTAAAACTTTCATAGGATCTTTTGCTGCTGTTATTGATGAACCTATAACTACTATGTTTATATCTTCATTTTTAAGCTTTTTAATAACCTCTAAATTTATCCCTCCAGCTATGGCAATATTTTTTATCAACGGAAACTTTAATTTAAACTCTCTTAATTCATATATAATATTATTTGAATTACTTTTATCTACAGATGTATGTAAACAATAAATAGCTTCATCAAACCTTGATATTTCTTTTATTTTTTCATATGAACATTCAAGTAAATCAATCATCATTTTCTTATTATATTCTTTTGAAACATCATAACACTTTTGTAGTGTTTCTAAAGAAGAACTTCCCATTACAGTTAAAATATCAAATCCTTGATTATATCCCATAGTAAACTCATAAGTGCCTTCATCATTAGTCTTTATATCTCCTAATATTAATGAATTAGTTGCTTTTAAATGCAATTTTTTCAAATTTAATAGACCATAGTCTTTTATTAAAGATGTTCCAATTTCAATTATATCGGCTACTCCATTAAATTTTTCAACTAACGCTATTGCTTTATCTAGTTCTACTCTATCAATAGCAACTTGTACTTTCATTTCTATCTCCTATCTATATGTTTCAATCAATTAACTTTAATAATTAATACTAATATTATATTAAACAATCCATAGGTTTATTTTAGTAAAGTAAAAAATTGAAACTAATATATTGGTTTGTTTCTAATATAAAATAAATTTAAAACTTTATCAGAAATAGGAGTGGCTAAAATTAGTCACTCCTACACTTAAATATAGTTTAATTTGCTTCTATTCCAAGATATTCATCTACACTTTTTCTTACTCCAGTAACTCTTAAACCATAAATTACTTGAACATTTTCACCTTTTATCACAACTCCATTAGCAGCTGTTTCATTTTTTAATAACGCTTCATTAACTAGTGATGAATCTTTTACTATTAATCTTAATCTTGTAAAACAGTTATCAACCTTTACTATATTATCTGCTCCACCAAGACCTTCTACTATTATAGGTGCTAATCCTGCATTGTCAGCATCCTTGCTTCCAGTAACAGTTGCTGAATTATCCTTAGTTGAATTTTTTTCTTTATAATCACTCTTTGTATAAAGCTTTGTATCTCCATCTTCTTCTCTACCTGGAGTTTTTAGCTTAAATTTAGCTATTACAAATCTGAATACTACATAATAAACTACAAATTGTCCTAAACCAACTAATATATACATTGGCCAGCCAGTTTTTTCTATTCCAAGTGGAATATTATATAATAAGAAGTCTATTAATCCATTTGGTCCTATTGCTGTAACTCCTAAAACGTTTAATACAACCATTCCTAGTCCGCTTAATACTGCATGAATTACGAATAATACTGGTGCTACAAACATGAATGAAAATTCTATTGGTTCTGTAACTCCTGCTAAAATTGATGTAACAGCTGCTGGAATTAATATTGCCTTTATCTTAGTTTTGTTCTTTGGTAATGCTGTGTGGTACATAGCTAAACATGCACCTATTAGACCAAACATCTTTGAAAGTCCTCTAGCATCCCAAATTACTGATGCTGAAAGCTTAGCTATAGTTGGATCAGCCATTTCTGCAAAGTATATGTTTCTAGCTCCTTCAAATACTTGTCCACCGATTTCAGCAACTCCACCTAATGAACTATATAAAAATGGAGTATAAACTAAGTGATGTAGCCCTGTTGGAATTAATAATCTTTCTAAAGTTCCATATGTGAATATACCAAAGTTTCCTGAACCTTGTATAAACTCACCAAGGTTATTAATAACATTTTGCACTGGTGGCCATATATAACTGAATACTATTGCTAAACCAACTGTTACTGGTATTAATATAATAAATACTAATCTTGATCCACCATATATTTGGAATGCTCCATCAAATTCTTTTTCACAGAATTTATTATGGATATATGCAACAACTATTCCTAATATAATTCCTAGAAAAACTCCCATATCCAGTATTTGAACACCTAATACAGTTGTTTGTCCACTTCCTCTTAATGCATCTGCTGGTGCTAATTTTTCAGTTAATGTTAAAAATATATTCATTGCATTTATAAATACTAAAAACACTAATAATGATGTAAAACCCGCTTCTGCTTTTTTCTTTTTCGCAAGTCCTACTGCTAAACCTACACAAAATATAATACCTAAATTAGTTAATATTGAAACTAAAGAACCTGATAACATTTTTCCAAGCCCGTACACAACATCATTCTTTAAAAATGGTAAGTACTCTGCTAACTTTGCATTTGTTAAAATATTACCTATTGCTATTATTATACCTGCTATGGGTAATATTAAAACTGGTACGAACATTCCTTTAGAAAAGTCCTGTAGTTTATTCATTATCTTTTCTTTCATTTTTTTACCTCCATTTATTACTTTTTCAGAAATCATTTACATTTATCATTATAATAAGTGTCTTATTATCTGTATATAGATTTTCCCCTCAAAAAAACGTGTTACCTAATTAGATAACACGTTACTTAGAATTATTATTTTTTCGTTTATAATATTCATATATTAACAATTCAACTAAAACTAATACCTTTGGAAAAAAAGTATTCGGCATTAGATTTCTGTCATCCAGCTTATTTGCGTCATCAATTTTAAAACTTACATCTGCAAGTTTACTTATACTATTTTCTCTTTCATTTGTAAATGCTATAACATTAATTCCATGTTCCTTTGCTGTTTTTACCTTATTTAAAACCATTGGAGTTTCTCCTGATTTTGAAATAACTATAATGGAACTTATATAATCTAAGTTATTTTCAAATACTCCTATCGAATCTGTACCATTGGATAATATGCATCTTTTTCCCATAACTAAAAGTTTCTTATTAATATATTCTGCCACAATTCCTGAAAATCCATTCGCATATATAAAAATAAATTTACTATCATCATTAAATAAAATATCTACAAACTTATTAATAGCATCACTAGAATTTTCTTTTAAAAGACTATCCATATCTAAGCTATCAACAAAATCTCTTTCATTTAAATTTTCTCCTAGCTCATTCCCCTTTAATGATGCTAAGTTATATTGCATTTCTAAAAAACCAGAGTAACCAAGTTTCTTAGAAAGTCTCATTATTGTTGATGTTGAGGTATAATTATTTTTTGCAATTCCCCTAACGCCTAGCTTATTTACTTCGTCTATATTATCAACTATATAGTTTAAAACTTTTATTTCAATTTCAGTAAGCCCTTTATTTTCAATAAACTTAGATAAATCCATTATAAATCCCTCCATTAATTACAATTTATTATACAGTATTTCGATAGATTTTCCACCATATATAATTTTCTTATACTGTATTACACTTTAAGGGATTATATTTTTATTTTGTTTGCTAATTTCTCTAGTGCCTCTTCCATTCTTTTCACTTTTGTTTCTTCCTTTTTAGCTGAAGTTATCCATTGAAAATACTTTCTTTGTTGTGAATAAGGTAAGCTTTCGTAAAATTTATATGCATCATTATTTACTATAAGCTTTTCCTTAAACTCTTCTGGTAACTCTATATTTCTTTCTTCTTCGTCTTTTTGTAATTCTACATTTACAATATCTCCATAATTTTTACCTATCTTATTTCTTATTTCTTTTGTTATTCCTATCATATAACAAGGTAAACCCATTTTCACTATTGATCCTCTATAATCCACACCATCAAATTTCACTTTAACCTTTACTCTCTTGGCTCCAAATTCTTTTTCAACATCTAGAGGAACTTCTATATAAGTTGCATCTTTTCCTTCATGCTTTTTTATCTCTACTTCAAATTTATAATTTTTCATATTTGTCTCCTACTTTTTGTATTAAATTGCTTATTTAAAATTAAAATAAAATTATAATGCTTATTAATTTTATAGTTAATATATAATAGAGCATTGCATAATTAAGAATTCAAATTTAAATAGCATTTTTATACATTCCTCTATTATGTATTATTATAACCTTAAACACTTTTTATATTATATCTGATATAATGTATAAACAACAATATATAGTAGGAGATTTTATGAATAAGTTACAAGAAAATATTTCACTCACTAAGCTTGGAGGACTAAATAATTCAAATTATTTAATAACATTACAGAACTCAAAATATGTTTTACGAATTCCAAGTAAAGATAACACGAATAATTTTTATAATGAAAATGAAATTTTAGATATAATTAAGCCTTTTAATATTTCTCCTAATATACTTTATCATAATAAAGATACTGGAGTCTTATTAAGTGAATTTAAACAATCTAATAAAATTAGTATTGAATTTTATAACTCCCCCTTTTTCATTAATAGTTTAATTCGTACATTAAAAAAACTACATAATTTAAATTGTAATAATTACTTTAATCCCTTTGAGATAATTAATAAGAATATAAATATTTTAATAGATTTAAATTTTAATTTTGATCACGATATAAATTTATTAGTAAAAAAATTAACCTCATTGGAAAATAATTTAACTAAGGAGTTTCATTATGGATTATGTCATAATGACTTAAATACGTCTAACATTTTATATACTAAAAACTCTGTCTATCTTATTGACTTTGAATTTTCTGCAATGGGCGATATATTTTTTGACCTAGCTACTTTATCTTGGTTTTTAAATGACGATATGAAAAATGAATTGATTAAAAGTTATTTTGGTTACTCTTCAAAAGATTTAAAAGAAAAATTAGAAGGCTATCTCTTTGTAGTTAAACTTTGGAACGCAACTTGGAGTTTTATAAAATCAGTAAATAGCACTTCTAACTATGATTATAGACTTGGTGGTAACATGATATTAGACGATTTAATAACTTCTTTATAAATCGTCTAATACCTTTAATTATTATTTAATTTAACTTTCATACCTCGAATGATATTCTTCTCTTCTTTAGAAACCTTTAGAGATTCACAAATTTTTTGTAATGATTTATTATATGTAAAATAATCTAAGTTATTTTCTTTTAGATAATTTAAAGTTGTTTTATTAAACTTTACATAACAAATAGAAATTGCCCAAGCAACAGCCATTTTAACATAATATCCATCATGCTTTATTTTATCTAAATTACTTAAAACAAGCTCAACATAGTCTTCTTCAACATAAAAATTTAATAACATTACTACTGCAAACCTTACTTCAAATTCATAACTTGATGAAAGATACTCTTCTATAAACTTCCACATTTTTTCTTTATTTTTATTAGTAGTTTTTAGTCCATTACAAAAGCTATCACAAACTGACCAATTATTGATCTTTGGTACATATTTTCTAATAAGATTTATAATTTCATCTATATCAGCATTATTAATATATCCAATTACCATACCTTGTAGCATTACTTCTTCAAAGTAATCATCACTTGCATTATTTAAGTAATTTTCCCAATTTTCCTTAGCAATACTTTTTGCAATTTTTCTTAATGCTGGTAGTCTAACTCCAAGTATATTGTTAATTGCTGGTAAAAGCTTCGAAGAAAACTCCCTGTAATCTTCTTCTGACAAATTTATAAGTTCTTCCCTTATTTTTAAGGCTATATTTTCATCAACATTAAAGGCCAAAATTCTCCCCCCTTATCTATTAACTATTAATTTATTGCTAATCTAATGCAAAGAACTTTGGTTCTCTATTTCTAGTAGCCTTTCTTTCATTTCTAGACCTCCAGCATATCCAACTAAACTTTTATTTTTACCTACAACTCTATGACATGGTATCATCATTAATATTGGATTTTTATTATTTGCCATTCCAATAGCGCGAGCAGCTTTAGAGTTTCCTATTTTTTCTGCTATTTCCTTATATGTTCTTGTTTCTCCATAAGGTATCTTAATTAACTCATTCCATACTTTATGCTGAAATTCTGTTCCTTCTGGATCTAATGAAATACTAAAATTTATTCGCTCTCCTGAAAAATATTCATTAAGTTGATTTGCTGCTTCTTTAATTAATTTAGTTTCTCTTATTTCTATATCTTTTTCAATCTTTAATTTATTCTTTATATAAATATTGGTAATACCCTTTCCATTATCAGCTATTCCAATTTCTCCAATTATTGTCTCATAATAAAAAATACTTTTCATATAACTCCTTCACATCTATTTTATAAGCAGATTCTTAATTATTTTATACGATAACTCATAGGACTCATCCCTTCAACTTTCTTAAAATTATCATAAAAAGTTGATAAACTTTTATATCCACAATCATAAGAAATTTCAGTAATTGATTTGTCACTAGCTTTCAAAAGTTCCTTAGCTTTATTAATTCTAATTTTAGAAATATATGCTTTAGGTGTTAGACTAAAAGTTTTATTGAATACTCTTATTAAATGACTTTTCGCTATATGAAGATTACTTATTTTAATTTTGATAAGCTCTTCATCAAAATAATATTTATCATAAATCTCCTTCATACTATTAGCAATATTAGTAATGGGATTATATTCTATTAAATCAGGTCGACATCTTTTACAAGGCCTAAATCCACTTTTAAGTGCACTTTCAGTAGTAGAAAAAAAATTCACATTTTCTTTAACTGGATTTTTAGATTTACAGGATGGACGACAAAATATTTTTGTTGTTTTAACTCCATAAAAAAATTCCCCATCATATCTTGAATCATTTTCTATGATAGCTTTCCATTTTTCCTCCTTATTCATATATCTACCTCCATTAATAATTTATCATAAGACTTAAAATATTTCTTACGGATTTTTATCTTCTAATTTTAATATAAATCATAATATTTATTTTGTATAAATACTATTATAATTTATACAAAATAAAAAAGTACTGATTAACAAGAATCAATACTTTTTTAGCAGAATTAATAACTATATATTATTTTTTTAAGACTATCTAGTTTATTATAAAATTAGAGAAAGCAATCTCTTAAATAATTTTAGGCAGCAGATTTAATGAAAGATTTCATACTGATATGATATTCAATTTCTCTTTCAAGTTCTTTAGCTTGCTTAAACCCTACACCTTTAAATAGATTTTGTGATCTCTTATTAATTTTTTTAATTTTAGCTACAACATAATCAGCTCTCATTTCAAAAAAAGCTACTTTTAAAGCTTCTAGTACAGCATTATGTCCTATTCCCTTTCCCCATAAATCCTTTTCACCTACTGCAATAACTATCTCTACAAACTCACCTTTTGGAACTAAACGTAAGAATCCTATTGCACCATATACATTTTTTATAATAAAAAATCTACAATTATTATTAAAAAGATGAGTTAATATAGGCATATTTACTCTATTTATAACGTTAATTAAATTTCTTTTCACATTATTATCCTCATTTAAATAACTTGTTATTTCATCATCACTAAGCCAGTTACATATCTTCTCTGCATCTGATATATACACCTCTCGACTCAGATTAACACTATTTACTTCCACAAAGTACAACTCCTTAGTTATATTTGATATAGCTTGCAAACTTCATGAATTAATTATTACTAGTAATACTCATATTTTACTCTCTTTATTAATTTAAGTAAAAAGTGTAGTTCTTTATTGCTTAAATTTAACTCAACTTTCTTATTCTTTTCTTATTTTTCTAGCATTTTTCCACAATGTTTATATTTTCCATTAATAGTATTTAATTTCCATTTTAAGTTATTAAAAGTATTTTTTTGGTACTTTAATATATTTAATAACACCTACTTATAAATTCTTTAAATATATTAAATTGTTCCGGATAATCTTTATATAAATGTTCAGGATGCCATTGTATCCCTAATACAAATCTCCTATCCTTCATATAAATGCTTTCTATGACTCCATCTTCACTTATTGCAGCATCACTCACCTTAGGGGAAACCTTCTTTATAGCCTGATGATGCATACTATTTACCATTATTTCTTCTTTTTTCATAATATCAAATAATAAAGAATGTTTTTTAATAATCACCTTATGAGTTGGCTTATTATAAGGCTTTTCTTGCCTATGAACACTATCTTTATTATTATTTCTATCTATTTTTATATCTTGATATAAAGAGCCACCTAAATACGAATTTAACAGTTGAAATCCCCTGCATATTGCAAGTATAGGTTTATCTACATTTAATATTTCATTTAGCAAAGCTTTTTCCATTGTATCTCTAGCAATATTTACATCTCCACAATGAGTAGATTTATTTTCATTATATATTTCAGGATTTATATCTTGCCCACCAGCTAGTAAAAATCCATCAAATTTATTCACCAAAATTTTTATATCTTCTTCATTATCTATAATCGGCAATATAACAGGTATTCCTCCTGCATCTGTAATTGCATCTAAATATGACGGTAACATCCAAATACTATTTTTTTCATCATCAAAAAGTGCCGTAACTCCAATAATAGGCTTCTTCATATTATCCTCTCCTTCCTATGAACTATTTTATTTATTAACTATAGTAACACTTTTCTTATACTTATATGTTATAAAAATAAAAAACTATACAAATTTGTATAGTTTTTTATTTTTCAAACTTATTCCTATTTTTATACAACATTTCTCTCATTTACATTTATTGCACTAAACAACTTTTTCTTATATAATATAAAATGTTCTTGAAAGGTAACATATTATGATAAATTACAATAATAAAAAATATATATGCTTACTAGACTTTGCAATGGATTTTATAAGAGGCAAATGGAAATCTCTTATTTTATGTCATCTTTATGATGAACCCAAGAGATTTTTGGAACTTCAAAGATTTGTACAGTGAATAAGTCATAAAGTATTAACTGAAAATTTGAAAGAACTTGAGGTAGATGAATTAGTTATCAAGATAACATATGCTGAAATGCCTCCTAAAGTTGAATATTATTTAACTGAAAAAGGAAAAGAAATTACTAAAATTATAAAAGAGCTTGAAATTTGGTCTAAAAAATATTATCCAAATATAAATAAAACTTTTTAAATATTATACTACAAAATTACAGATACTAATCATATATATTTTACTAATTATATAGTCAAAAGGTTTAATTACAATTTAAAAGTTATCATTTTTTATATTAACTTTTGAATTTTAATAATTTAAATTTTAAAATTAATTAATGAATCCTATATTATAATACAAAGGAGATTACATATGCTAAGCGAAAATCTTTTAAATAACCTTAATGAACAAGTTAACTTTGAGTTTTATTCATCTTATACGTATTTAGCTATGGCAGCTTATGCAGAATCAATAGATCTAAGTGGTTTTGCAAATTTCTTTAGAGTTCAAGCTCAAGAAGAGTTAGCTCATGCCATGAAATTATATGATTACATATTTCAAAAAAATGGTGTTGTAAAACTACAAGAAATTCCTCAACCTTCTTCAAATTATAATAATATAATTGACTTATTCGAAAAAGGATATGAACATGAACAATTAGTTACTAATAAAATTTATAAACTAGCTGATATTGCTCTTGAGGAAAAAGAGCATGCTACCATTAGCTTATTAAAATGGTTTATAGATGAACAAGTTGAAGAAGAAAATAATTTCAACTCATTTTTAAAGAAAGTAAGAAGATCGGATGGAAACCCTGCTGCTTTATATATGCTTGATGAAGAACTTGCTAAAAGAGTTTATACATCATCAGCAGCTAATAATTAAATGAAATGCCACATGAACTAGCTTCCTAGAACTTTATTAATAATGACAAATTAATATTATATTATTTTTGATTTATATGATAAAAGTGTGTATCCCCATTAATAGGAATACACACTTAACCAATAAACTATTTATTTTTTCTTCTCTTTTTAAATAATACTGTCCCCACTGCTACAGCTGCTACCCCCAAGTAACCTAATATGCTTTCTTGTCCTGTTATAGGTAACTTAGTTCCAGTATTATTTTCACTTCCTGAACCATTTTCATTCTCTAAATTGCTACCATTTCCAGAGTTATTTTCTGTTCCTGGATTGCTTCCATTTCCTGAATTACTTCCATCCCCAGGATTATTTCCGTCTCCAGGATTTTCTGCTAATTTTAATAACTTTTCTAATTCAGTTTTTAATTCACTAAAATTATCTAAGCTATTTTCTAATCTTAATTCTATATATGATTCTTCAGAAGTTCTAAATAATCCTGATTTTTTATTAACTTTTATTTTATATATTGTAAAGTTTTCATCTTCATATTTCTTTTCTAAAGTAGGATTTAGTTTTCTTAAATTCTCTAAGAAATCATTGAATTTTTCTACAGTTATATTTTGAACTTCCATTTCTAATGGAAAGTTAATATCTCCTGTTCCAATTACAGGAATTACTATATCAGTATCTATAATATCTTTTACAAATGATGGTACTTCATTATCATTTTCTAAGTTAACTATATCTATAATAACACTGTCTGATTTATTGCTTCCATCTTTAGTTGATGCAGTTATAATTACTTTCCCTTCTGATTTAGCAATTACTTTTGCACTATTTCCAACTAATTCTATGGATGCTACATTTTCATCACTAGTTATCCATTCTACTTCCTTTACGTCAGCAGCTTCATTTACAGTTGCAGTTAAAATCTTGCTACCTCCTAAGTATAACTTACTGAATTTATTATCTATACTTATACTTTCTGCTAATATAATATCTAATTTTACTGTTATAGTTATTGTCTTTGTAGCTACTTTGCCTTCACTATCCTTAACAGTATATGTAACTTTATATGTGCCTTCCTTATTTGTATCTACCGTATCACCTGTAACTTCTACTCTGTCTGTTATATAACCTTCTTCTTTATCAAATGCAGTTACACCTTCTAAAGGATCGAAGCTACTTCCAAGCTTTATAACTCTATCTTCGGCATTTATTACTGGAGCGCTATTCTCTTCTACATTTGTTTCATCTTCAATTACATGTACTTGAATTATTATAGTTTCAGATCTATCACCATAATTATCTATAGCTGTACAACTTAGTTCATATACTCCTGCTGTATCAGAAAGGAATTCTGTTATTTCAACACCATCTTTTTTAACTTCTAGCCTTACTTCTTTCCCCTCTGGATCTTCCATTGTTATATCTAGGTTTTTAGCAGTTAACTCTAGTTTTTCTCCTTTAGCTAGTTCTATATATGTATCTCCTGACTTTATAGTTGGAGACATATTAAGTGATATACTTTCATTATCATGATCTACAGTCTTGCTAATATACTCTCTATTAGTATTACTTACATACTTATATTCATAGTTATTGCTTGGAACTATTTTATACGTAGGTAAATCATTTTTAGCAAGCATATTTGATGATTCAGGTTTTACATCTAGTTCAAAAATCTCTATTTTATTACTTATTTTAGGGATTGCATTTTCAGATGTTATTAAAACATCAATAGTATTAGCATTTTCATTATAAGTATAATCTACTAACACATCATTTGAGTTAGTTGAATATGCATTACTTTTCAATCTTGCTTCAGATTCTTTCTTTATTAAATCTTTTATACTAGTTGCTCCATCTTTTAAAATTGCTCCCTGTAATTGAATACTAAATTGAAGTGATTTAGGTATCTCTTGAACATTATCTAAAGCAACTTTAACAGTATCACCATCGACTCTTTCTACAGCTAGTTTTAATTTATTTTCTCTCTCAATACTTTTACTTTCAAGGATTTTAGGAGTTGCATAAGCAATTGCAGCTGTTGATGTTACTACTAACGTTGATGCTAATGCAATTTTTATTGACGCTTTCATCTTTCTCATAAGCCTGTTCCTTTCTCTTTATTACAGAGACTATCTCAAAAAGATAGTCTCTTTTTAGATTTATTATCTATTCTCAAATACTTTTTTCATAGTGCTACTATCTATTTCTACAACTTTATTATAAGGTTTTAATGCTCTTTTAGTTGTTCCACCAGTTAAATCTATTTCTGGTAATTTATCTAAACCCCCTACAGTTACTAAGAAAGTATCACTTACTAATCTTTCTCCAACTGGAGCATTATTGTCATCTAATTTGTTGTATCTATATAATTCAGCCTTTATAGAAGATCCTTTTATATTCTCTTCTCCATCTATAATCTTATCTTGTTGATCTGGAGTTATCCAATATACCCAGTTACCTTCTGCTACTTCCCCAAGTTCTGCATCTTCTGGTAACTCAGCTAATAATATAGCTTGAGATTCTATTGCAAAGTTCTCACCATCTTCATTTAATACTAAAGGCACATTAAATGCTGGATCTCCTTTATATTCACCAGTTACTATTATAGATCCTGCTGGAATTGATTTTCCCGGAGCATATTCATAATCTGATTTTAATTTACCTATACCATTTTTATAAATCTTATCATTATTATCTACTCCAATTTCTATGTTATCACCTGTAGGTCCTAATATATCAAGTTCTGCTATAGAAATAGTTTGAGCTCCCTTAGCAACTAACTTCACATATTTAGCGTTATATGCCCATAATTGTGTATTAGTACTATTTCCAGCTTCGTTGAAGTAAATTGTATTTTCTTTAGTAGTATCAAATGTTCCTGAATGAGCTTTTATCCAGTTTACTCCATCTTCACTTACTAAAACTTCATACTTACTTATTGGGTCATATTTAACTTCAGTATCTTTCTTGAAGAAATTCTTTAAAGAAAACTTCTTAGTTGTAGTTGTTTCACCTGGAGTATATTTAAGTCCTACAACTTGTTTAGTATCACCCATATCAACTGTTACATATGGATCTCCACCTAAAACTTGTCCGTTTTGGTTTGTAGCTTTTGATGCTTTATATACAGTATCTTTATTATTATCTTTTATGTTGTTAATTGCTCCATTTGCTACTTGTCCATGACCTGTGTTTTCATCTACAACATCATCAACACTTCTTGTATTTGTATCAAATGTCCAGTTAGCCTTAGCTATACTTCCATCATGATTTACTTTTATAGTTCCAATATTAGTTTCACTAGTTGCATTTAAATTATAATCATATGCTTTCACTTTATATTCAAAAACTCTATTATTTACTGTATCTATAACATCTACATATTCAGTTACTAGATTTGTAATATCTCTTTCAACAAATCCAACTGGAACTTCTTTAAATCCTGTTGCTGTTGCTTCTTTTCTTATTATTTCATATCCAAGTATTTTATTATCATCCTTATCTACACTCAATCTAAGTGGAACTTCTTTTTGATTTATATACTTATTATCCTTTATGCTGTCTTCAAAAACTCCAATTACTTTAGTGTCATCGGCCATATCTTGAACTTTATTTAGTCTTTGTCTTCTTGCTTCATCATTTAAGTAGTAAATCGCCTTGTCTTCTTTAGGATAATTCTTAGAATTTAGGTATTCATTAGTATTAGGACTAGCAACTAATCCCCATTTTGCAAAGAATTCTCTTAAATCTTTTTTAACTGCATCTGATGATCTCATTATAAATGTTTGAGCTGTTTGATCATGCCCTGCTTCTTTTTGTGCTATTCCATTTTCTCTTGTTGCTCTATATAACTTAGCATAGAAAGTATCATTTTCTAAACTATTATCTGTGTTGACATCTAACATCTTATAAGTATTAGTATCATCATAAGCTAAATGTAATTGCCAGAACATTGCAAGTTTAGTAAGACCATCACTTGCAAGACCTTCACTTCCTGAAGTTACTTTGTCATATACTTTTATATATGCATTAGAATCTTCTATTCTAGATTTATTAATATCATTAAATGTTTGACTTATTAAAGCTAGGATATTATTTGTTGTCTCTACATAAGTTAAACCTGGTCTATCATGAACATGTCCAACTTCATGGTTTATACCCCACCCAAATAATTGTCCATCTTCGCTATTTACTAAGTTTCCATTTTCATCAAACTTGAATGGAACACCAGTCATCATCCCCGGCACTGATCCATATCCTATCCCCACATGATGTCCTGACGCATACATAAATGCACCTGTAAACATTCTTTGGTATTTAATATTTATACGATTTAAAGGTGCTCTATTATCATTAAAGAATTTTTGTTCACCTTTCCCTCCAAGTTCATCTTGTGGTGTATTATCTATTTTTCCATCTTCATTAAAATCTATTGCTTCCTCAAGTAAACCTTGTTGTGCATATGATACTTTCATTAATTGTTCCCATGCAAGTAATGTATCATAAACTCTTTCTACTTGAGAATTTTCATCATCTTTTATACCATCTTCTATACCTTTAAGAACTTGATCTGCAGCTAGTGAAAGTGTAATTCTATCACCTTCTATTTCAGTACTATTTAAAATAGAAGTCTCTGCATCATATGTATAAATATTATTTGCTCTATCCTCCGGGGTTACGCTATCTGGATATTTACTCTCTACTTCACTTACATAAGTTTTTAACTCATTAATATAAGTTCTTATTTTATCTTTAACTTCAGATTGTTTAGACTCATCATCCATCATATTATTAAGATTTAAATGAGGTATATCTGTTCCACCACTTACACGTACTTGTACATTTTGCTTTTCATTATAGTTCGAATCAAAGTTTATATATAAATTTCCACCCTTTTCATAATCCATATTGAATGGTGATTCTGGAATTGTTATTTCATTCTTACCAACTTTTAATTTTTCATGATAAGTCTTTATATAACTTCCTGATTCTCCATAATGCTGAGTTATTGCAAGGTTAAATTTAGTATCTTGTCTATCTGAACCAATATAAATATTAACTTTATCACCCGGTTTTACTGCAACACCTAATGCTTGCCAGTTGTTACCTTGTCCAATTGTATTTCCTTGATTTCTTATCATTGGATCAAGAGTTAAAATCTTATCTTTTATATTAGAATCTTCAATTAAATCTTTAGCTCTTTGTATATTTTTTAATATATTTTCTCTATTTGGATGATACTCATCAGCAATTGGATCTTTAGTATTAGCACGATTTTCAAGATTATTTATTATATCTTCAGTAACCCATTCATTAAGCTCTATCATTAAATTATCTTTAAATAACGCATCTACATCATCTTCTAAGCTATCATATTCATAGAATTTAAGTTCTGATATACTGGAAACATAATTTGCCCATGAAGGAGCATCTACTTTTACTGAAATCCTTGTAGCCTTTATAGGCTCCTTTAATTTTAATTGTGCATATGATACACCATTTGCAGATTTTATATGTTGTATGCTTATATCTGATATAGGAACTTCTTGTATCCTTTTTCCATTTTCATCATAGGTCTCTACTCTAGCATTGTTAGGTAAAGGATACTTACCTGGATCTTCTATCTTACTTGAAAGTCTTATAGTATCAATTGTATACTCCTTATCGAAAGTAACTATTGGCACTACTCTATCATAATTAGCTCCACCACACCAGTCTTGTGCAACAAAAGCTGTACTATAATCATTATCAACAATATATTCTGGATTTGCTTGTCCATTAGAAATATCAACACTTATTATATTATCAGTAAGATCTCCATTTCCTGGCCTATTAATAAGATTATAATTTGGCATTTCTGGTGCTAATAATTTAGCTGTAGACCCTATGTAAGTTTCTGATAAGCCACCAGTACCATGATGGTTAGTTGCTGTCATTTTTATTTCATATGTAGCCTGATCTTCTAATCCTGTTATAGTGTATTTTGTATCTCTTATTAATTCATCATGATCTGTTTTTTGATCTGGAGTTAAATCAGTTACCCCATCTGGTATATCATTTGTAAGATCACTATCTACATACTTTGGCTCCCTTGGATCATTTGCCTTTTTCCATTCGGCAGTTCCAATTTTTCTGTAGTATAAATCATAGTCTTTAGCTTTTTTATGACTCTTCCAGCTAACCTTAAGAGATTTATATGTCCCTTCAATTTGTATTCCTTCTGGTCCTTCTGGTGCAGTTTCTGGTATAACCTGAAGCTCTATTAAAGAATCTGCTCCAAAGTTGCTTCCGTTACTTCCTTCCGCATTTGAGCTTAATTTACCTGAAATAGAATCCCATGCTTTTGGGTTATAGTTTGTATCTGCATTATCTGGAATTCCATCCTTATCATTTGAATTATTAGCTAAATTAGTTGCTCCAGTTGCAGATGCATCATAATCATCTTGCTCATCTTTATAGCCACTCTTCCACTCATCTCCGCTTAATGATTGAATACTAACTCTATATGTAGCATAACCATCCACTTTTTCAATCTTTAGAGTGTTTTCACTAGTTTTATATGTACTCGTTGACTCAACCTCTCCATTACTTCCTAATTTTTCAACTTTAAGTTCATATCCAGTTACATTTACTTCATGATTCCATCCTAAAGTCATAGCCTCATTACCTACGGCTGTTGAACTTGTAAAGTTATTTATAACTGGAATATTCATCTTAGGCTTTGGAATTTCTTTATAAACATTATTTAAGAAATTAACTTTTGATATTTCTGCAAGTTTCTTATTGCCTCTACCACCAGTAACTTTTATAGTAATTTCACTTACTGCAACTTGTTTACCTAAATCTATCTCTATTACATCAACAGCTTCTCCATTTCTAGCTGTTGTTTCTATTGTTCTTGTATTTGATTCATCAAATTTAAATTCTCCAGCACCTGGAATTTTTATACTTCCTTTGCTTGGTGCAGTTGCTTTAGGTGCTTCTATAGTTATCTTTTCAACATTAGTTGTTGTTCTTATTTTACCTACTAAGTTTATAGGTACTTCTATTGGATTACTTTCACTTATTTCAGCATCTCCTTTAGGTGATAATTGCACTCCTAATCCATTATCCTTTAATATATCCTTTATATCTCCACTTACAACTTCTGCATTTTCATTAACTTTTACATCTATATTTTCTGGGTTTAAAATAATATCCGTATCTACTATATCTATATTACTCTTATTTTTCCCCATATTTTGATGAACATAAGTTAAATCTGTTATATCTACTTTGCCATCTCTGTTTAAGTCAAACTTGGAATTATAAGATTTATTCTTTATTTCATTTTTTAAAGCCTCATAATCAACTTTATCTACTACTGAATCTGAATTAACATCTCCTGCTAATAATACTCCTGGATAATATTCTGTAATATCATCTGATTTATCATCTGTACCTTTATCATCTAAAACTATTGTTTTCTCACTAGTTCCTAATAAAACTCTTTTAGATGTATTTTGTATTTCTATATCTCCTGTATTTACAGTTTCATATCCTGCTCCTACTATTTGAACAGAATATGTTCCTAACGGAAGATTTTCAAAAGTTAAATGATAGAAATCTACCTCTTTTGCATTATCTTTTAACTGACTCCTCTTAGAATCTAAAGTTTCTAAGCTATAAGATATACCAGTTTCTCCAATTTTGCCTCCTGTATTATCTGACCCTAATTCAATAATTCCAATAACAGCGTTTTCTTGTTTCAAGGTTACGGATATATTAGTATTATCTGAACTTGCAATTTTTATAGGAGTAGAAAAATTTATATCCAATTCTAATTTTCCTTTTACCTGATATATGTCAGTATAGGATTTTCCTATTTTTTCTTCAAACTTTTCACTTTTTTCCTCTTCTTTTATTTCTTCAACTACTTCTGTTTCTTCGTTAGCTTCAACTTCTTCAACTACTTCCGCCTCTTTACTAGTATCAGTTTCTTCAATCTCCTCAGTCTCTTTTCCCTCTTCTTGAATTTCATCTTCTGTTATTTCTTCAAAAACTGTATCTTTATCACTATTATCTACTGTTTGTGATATACTTCCATTTACATCATCAGGTCTGTTAGCTATAGTTTCTGCAAATGCAACATTTTGGATTTGACTTGTAATCATAGCTACAGCTACTGTAGTTGATATTTTTCGTTTCATATTCCATTCCTCCTTTTTACATTTTTCTTCATAAAATATACCATATCAGCAACCTATTTTCCAACATTTTTTTACATTATTAATACATTTTTATTCGTTTTTTTATACATATTAGCTTTTTTATTTAATTTATATTTACTAATCTCAAAAAATAATATCTACTTTTACTCTTTTTTAATACTATATATCATCTATGTTTGTAAAAGTATAATTTTATATGAACTACTCTAATTTATTTCTTATAATAAAAAGTCTATATATAATTTATAAGTGGTCTTTACATTAATAAATTATAAAGTGATAAGTTTATTATAAATAAGTACTTATATGCGTATTTTAGCATATTCTAATATGAATTTTGTTATTGAGGTATCTAGAATGTATGAATAATAATTTATTTAACGATATTGAAGAATTTATAAGAAATTTGGATATAAACCTTGCCGAGCTCGAACGAACAGGTGCAACATTCATTTCAATAGGATATGCTTTTTTTGCTTATGCTGCAAATGTTGATATACATGATTTATTAACCAATAATAATACCGATGTAGCTTCTGCTAGAATTACACTACAGGGGCAACAGCTTGTATTATTAGGCTATATTTTCTTATGGGTGGTAGCTACCAAAAGAGTTTATTCTAGAAATTTAAGAAACACTCATATGGAAGAAACTATTAACGTATCTCCTTATGTAAAGCTCTCTAATTCATATCTATTAAGTACTTTTGCAAATACATTAAGACTTGAGGCTTTTACAGAAATAGCTAACTCTGAAGAGAGTGGAGAAGGAAATGGAGAAGGAAATGATGAAGTTATTGAATAACTAAATCAATTATTATATTTAATTGATTTATTATTACATACTTCCTATCTTTATAATATAGAATGGACATATATAAATATAGTTATTACCTACTTTACTTTTAACTAACTAAAAAAATATATATGTCCATCTTAAAAAACAAAGAAAAGAAATTATAAAGATTATTTGTTTTCTCTTTTAGCTCATTCCATTTAATATTCATTTGATTTCTTAAATTTTCTATATCATCACTTATAATATAATCTTGTACAAAAGAATAATCTAATTCTGAGCCAATGCTTTGCAGATGGTGCTTTTAATCTCGCTAAATAGTCTGATTTTAGTTCTGAAACAAACATTAGTGCGAAAATAGCCATTAACAAAAATATTACTAAAATAATAAATCCTATTCTAGCCATTTTATTATCCCAAATAACCTCAAAAAACTCCTTTAGAGAATTTAAAAATGAGCCTTCTTTATTTATTGTCTTATTTTTTTGTTTTACTGCCACTGTATTACTCATATCTTTACTTCTCCCTTAACCTTGGATTTAACTTAGTATTTAGGAATTCTGCAAATATTCCTGATAATAACACCATAACTATTATCATTAAGAACATACCTTGCATAAGTGAGTAGTCTCTTCTAGAAATATCTGTAGTTAAATAATATCCAACCCCTGGATATACAAAAAGATTTTCAATTAATGTTGATCCACCAAACATCATACCAAATGATATTGCAATACTTGTAACCATTGGCAACATTGCATTCTTACCTAAATAACTAAATACTATTCTTCTATCTGATATTCCTCTGGCCTTTGCATAATTAATATAATCTTCTCCTAATACAGACATACAATTTGCCTTCATTCCCATTACCCATCCCTGCTAGTGTAGTTAAAAAATATGCTAATATAGGGTTTATAGCAAATGTTTTAAAACATTTGCTATAAACCCTATGTTAAATCCTAGAGTTAATGATGAATTATAAGCCCCTTATAATAAGCTATTTTATTTACTGTCATATCTATAAATAAATTGCTGATTAAGTCATCTGCTGTGATATCTGATCCATCACTCCATTTTAAATCTTTCTTTAATTTTAAAGTTAATATTTTATCCTTAAAATCATAACTTTCTAACAATGAAGGCTTAAATGTTTTTTCTGGTTGAGAACTATAATCACATAAATAATCATATATAATTGGTTCCATTGACCAATCAGGTCCTCCATTCACTGAAGGATTACCATGTCCTGCTGGAGCTGGTGTGAAGGAAACCATTGTACTTAATTCAGTTCCTTTAGAATCTGCTTTTTCTCCTTCAACTTTTGCATTTGTCATTGTTGTTTCGACACTTATTACTGAGTCCATAATAGATTCATCATTTGTGCTTTCTGAATTATTACTTTTACATCCCATAAATACAGATGCACTTAAGGTTAATGCCATAGTAAATGCTATAAGTTTTTTTAACTTATTTTTTTTCATAATCTTCCCCCTACTTTCATAGTAAAATTTATTACTGTTCACATTTAAAGTATATTAAGCGATACACTCTCAGTAAACTTTTCAAAAAGAAAAACCTAAGTAAGGTTTATAAATAATAAAATTTGTATATATACTAATTCATAAAAAAAGGAATTCAGCAATATCCGAATTCCTTTTAAATATTATGCAAGTTTTAAATGAATTAATTTGCCTTTAAAATCACCATGTAAATTAGTTAAATTAATTCCAGCAGTCATCAATGCTCCACCAGATATAATTTCTCCGGTTTCTTCATTTTTATAAAATTTCTCTTCTATTAATCCCTTTAACTTTATTCTTCTGCTATGGTAATTTGCTCTTTCAAATACTTGTACACAAGTTACTAAGACTTCACTCTTATCTTTAGATACTACTGACCAAGCATCAAATGAGTTATTTTCGGAAAAGTTTTGTATTCTATAGTAATCACCACTTCTTACTAAGTCATTATACTTATGATACATTTCTATTTGTTCTGGTATCATATCTCTATCTTCCTCAGGAATTCTTGTTACATCAAGCTCATATCCAAAGGTTCCGGCAAGAGCTACATAACCTCTAGTTTCAAAAGGCGTAGTTCTTCCAACTGTATGATTTGGACAATCACTAACATGAGCACCTATAGCTGAAAGTGGATAAACCATAGATGTTCCTTCTTGTATTTTTAATCTTTCAATTGCATCTGTATCATCAGAGCACCATATTTGAGGACTATAATAAAGCATTCCTGGATCGAATCTTGCTCCTCCACCGGAACAGTTTTCTAATAAAATATGTGGAAAATCTTTAGTTAATCTATCCATCATATCATATACTGCTAGAACATACCTGTGTAATAATTCTCCTTGATTTTCTGATTTCAATCCAAGGCTTCCTAAATCTGTTAGTTGCCTATTCATATCCCATTTTACATAAGTTATATTTGCACTTGATAAAACTTTTTTTATACTATCATATATATAATCTAATATTTCTTTTCTTGATAAATCTAAAACATATTGTTCTCTACATAATGCAGGTTCACGACCTGGTATTTTAATACACCAATCCGGATGTTTTCTAAATAGTTCTGAGTCTCCTGATATCATTTCTGGTTCAACCCATATTCCAAATTCCATACCAAGTTTGTTTACTTCATCAACTAAATTATTAAGTCCACCACTTATCTTATCTTCATTTACAAACCAATCACCCAATGATGAATTATCAGCATTACGCTTTCCAAACCAACCATCATCCATAACAAGCATTTCAATTCCTAATTTTGATGCTTCTTTTGCTATAGATAATAGTTTTTCTGTATTAAAATCAAAATAAGTTGCTTCCCAATTATTTATTAATATTGGACGCTTTTTGTCTTTATATTCTCCTCTTATTAAATTATTTCTATATAAATCGTGGAAGGTTCTTGTCATCTTTCCTATGCCTTCATTTGAATAAACCATAACAACTTCTGGAGCTATAAATTCTTCATCTTTATTTAATAACCAATTAAAATCTTCTGGATTTATCCCCATTACAACTCTAGTTGTATTAAATTGACATCCTTCAATTTGTGCAAAGAAATTTCCTGAGTAAACAAAATTAAACCCATATACATTACCATAGTCATCTGTTGCTTTGCTATCTAATAATGCTATAAATGGATTATCTTGATGACTTGATTCTCCCCTAATTGTTGATACTACTTGTTTTCCATAACCAATTTTCTTTCTTTGCACATGTCTTTCTCTAGCCCAAGACCCATGAAGTGATATCATATCATAATCTATATCATCAAAGTCGATACATGTAGATAAAACCTTCGTTAAATTAATTTTATCTTCACTTAAGTTTTTAACCTTTACACTTCTTGTAATAACATCTAAATTCTCAAAAGTGGTATAAACAAGTACAACTTGTAAATTTAAATACATATCTTCACAAGTTATTTCAAGGCTTGTACATTCATTTTCATCTCCAAAGGTAGCAGGCAATCCATTAAGCTCTTTTTTACCTTTATAAATTTCATGTGACTTATATTCAAGTTTCACTTCTGAATGCCCATTTTTATCTATAACTCTTATTGACGATTCCCTAAAATCTCCAATTCCATGAGTTGAATATTCAAAAGGAAAACTATCATAAAAAGATACTCTATCTCTATTATTTTTTGATGGAACATATGGTGGTTCATTAATTCTCATTAAATAATTTATATCTTCATCAATTACTTTCTTACCAAAATAAACATGTCCTAAAAATTTTTCTTCATCTACAATAGAAATAATGTATGATGTATCTTTTGAATCAAGTTTAAATACATTATACTTTTCTATAAATCTAATACCCATCTTTTATACCTCCATTACATAATACAATATTTAACCCAAATTTAATTATAACGTTTACTTTAAAATAACATAATTATTTATATTATTCAATACTGTTATAAATTACAATAATATTTACAACAGTATCTTATATTTTGTTTATATTTATAAAAAGGTACAGTATTAATATTTTATTATAAAAATTAATACTGTACCTTCAAATTATCTTTTTATTAAATTTTATATATTTTTTACTTCATCTTTAATATACCTTTGTATATATATCTTATTTGCAAAAGCTATTACCATCGATCTTACTATCTCAGATTCAATAGTAAATTTCTTTGCTGAACTCGGCTCTGAAAAATCTCTTGTAGTAAATACTGATTTTATTGCCTTTTCAAGTTCTATACAAAAAAAATCATATGCCTCCTCTATAGGGCAAGTATCTATTTGCTTTCTTATTAAATAGCATATTTCTTGTAAGGTAAATACTTGCTTTAATGTACAAACTACAATTAAGTAAGCTAAATGTTTTTCATTATATCTTTTATCTTTTGGAGGATAAACTACCTTTTGTTTCACATAATTATTAAGCATTGTAGGTGTTAATAATTTTTCTTCATTATTAATATTTATTTCTTTTAATACATCTTCTATATATACAATGACTTGGTCCTTATATAACGAAACTTTTGGCAGTTCATTAAATCTTGGGCAATGGAATTCTAAAATATTTCTATGAATTCCACCTTTATTCCCTCTATCCATACTGCCTCTCCTATTTTTATGATTATTTTAATGAATCATGCTTTTTTATTACTTGTATCGCAACACATCCAGGTCCACCTTGAGTAGTAAATGCTGGACTTAACAAATTAATTTCTATATCTGCATCCTTAATATCTTCTAATATAATTTCTTTTGCCTCATTTGCTAAATCTTCTTTGCAAGCATGCGAAATATAAATTTTATAATTAGAATCTATATTTTTCTCTATAAATGTTTCACATATTTTTTTTACTGCTTTTTTATATGTACGTTTTGTAGTAAACTTTTCAAGAGATTTGCTGTCCTCTGAAAGAGTCATAACTGGTACTAATTTAATTGCACTGCCAATCTTACCAACTATAGATGATACTCTTCCCCCTCTTACCAAAAAGTCAAAATCATAAGGAATTAAGAATGAAGTTGATGTTTCAATAAACTTCATTATTTCATTTACTATTTGATTTCTCATATAGCCAACTTCTACAAGCTTAACAGCTAAATCAACTAAATACCTGTGTGGCCCACATAAAGTTTTTGAGTTAATTACATCTATACGCTCCGGATTGTTATCCATACTTTTTGCCATACATGCTGAATTATATGTACCTGATAACCCATCTGCCATTGAAATATTTATTATTTCATCTTCTGGATATTTACTATATAAATCCAATACATGTCCAATAGATGGCTGTGAAGATTTTGGAACATGTCCTTCATTAATAATATCAATAAATTCTTCTGTATTGATATCCTCATATTCCCTATAGGTCTTGTTATCAATGCTAACTGTAAGAGGTGCAATATCAATATTATTAGCTTGTCCCTCTTTTATAGAATAAAGTGTAGATGAGTCTGATACTATTTTTATCATCTTTTTTCTCCAATTTCGTATTTTAATCTAATATACATAGTTTTAAAAACTATTTGTTTCAGATTATCATACTAAGTAATCGATGTCAATAATAATTATGTAACCATTTAAACGTAATTTTTTCCAACAAAATTTTGTGTTCCATTTATAGTAACTTTTAAAATTATATAAAATAATAAGAACCACCTTTTTAGATAGCCCTTATTAAATTTAAAAGTTAAAATCTACAGTTATTTATATAGTTTATGCTAAATCATTAAGAATAATTTAATTAAGAAAATTTCAATTGCAGTTTATTTTGATACTTTTCTAGATTATACATTACAAGATCATATCTTTTATATTTTAAATTTTAGCTAATATAAACCTTAGTACTTTCAGGAATATTATCATATATCCACTTTGCATTTTCTTTAGCTAATCTCACACATCCATCTGATAAAGCCATTCCAAGTCTTCCATCTCTTACACTACCATCCAAATTATAAATTATTGAGTGAAATAAATAATTTCCTTTAAACTGTGTATAATACCAGCATTTATAACCTCTCTCTACTCCAAAATACAATCCTTTAATTCCTATACTGAATGTTCCCTTTGGTGTTGGAGTAGATTTATTTCCAATAGTACATAGATAACTATGAATAAGATTCCATTTATTTTTTGAACCACGAAATATGTTGACTTTAATTTTTTTGGTATCTACCCATATAAAATATTCAGTTGGGCTAGAAAAATCACTAGAATTAACAAATGCTGTAGTATTATTATTATAATCCTCTCCCCTTTTAAAGGAAAAAATTTTATTAATTATTTTCAAAATACTCTCTCCAAAATAAATACTTTCTAATTATACTATTCACATCAAATCAAATGTTGAAAATAAATGCTTATTTCATTATATTATTTGTCATTATATCTAATATCAATTTATTTTAAGATTCTATAATTATTTTATAAAATATTCCTCATCTTTTAGTAGAAATATTATCATGATAAGTTTCCCATTTTAATAATAAATCTAGCTTTTTATCAATTTGTCATAATATTCTATATTTTTCTTTAATGCTTCCATATTAAATTAATGTTTTATTAGCAAATCCTTACTTTCTTCATTTTGCTTTTATTTTGCTTATTGAGTACACTCATTGTAATAACTTAAAGGAGGATGATGCATATGTGGGGCTTTGAAATTAAGCTCTAGGTGTGGTTATTTAAATATCTAATATTATAAATATATTCGCCTCAACTTTATAGAGCTTAATAAATAATTATATTAGTTGTAATATTATATATAAAGTTATGAAAGAGGTATTTATTATGTCAAATTTAGCATTTAAAGTCTATGAAAGAAATGTAAAAGCAAATCAAAGTAAACTTAGAAAAACTGGACAAATCCCTGGGATAATATATGGGGAGTTCCTTGATCATACTATCCCAATAAAAATGTGTAATGCCGAGCTTAGAAGAATGCTTAGAAAAAATAATAGTGGATCTATTATAGAAGTTGAATTAGATGATAAAAAATTTAATTGCGTAGTTAAAGATGTTCAGAAAAATAATCTACATGAAATAGTACATGTAGATTTTCAATATATTAAACCAAATGAAGTAATAAAAATGAGAATTCCTATTAAAATAATTGGACAAGAAAATCTAGAATCTAGACGATTAACATTAGAAACTCATAATTTATTTATAGATTTACAAGGTAATGTTGAAAAAATTCCAGAATCCATTGAAATAAATGTTTCTGATATGAACGTTGATGATAAAGTATTAATCGAAGATATTGTTATTCCAGAGGATATAACAATTTTAACTGACCCTAAAACTCTATTGGCTGTTGTAAGTAGTCAATATATTTAATTCTAATTTTATAATTAAATATTTATAAAAAGAAAAAGCTATACACTGCACTGTATAGCTTTTCCCATGGCAAAATATACTTTAATTTTAAGAAGTTCTGAACCTTATACTTTTAGCTAGAATGATTATCTAGAGTAGAACTCAACTATTAAATTTTCATTAATTTGTATTGGAATTTCTTCTCTTAATGGATATCTAGTATATACAGCCTTAAATTCATCTAAGTTAGAATCTATGTAAGGTAAAGTATTTACATGCCCATTTATGTTTGAAATATAATTTGGAGATTTTCTTGCCTTTTCTGTTAAAGAAATTTCTGTTCCTGGTTCTACCTTATATGATGGAATATCAATTTTCTTTCCATCAACTAAAATATGTCCATGATTAACCATTTGCCTTGCAGCTCTTATAGAATTAGCAAATCCAATTCTATATACAAGGTTGTCTAATCTCGATTCCAGTCTTAATAATAAAGCTTCTCCAGTTGTACCTTCTTTAGTTTTAAAGGCATCTTCAACATATTTTTTAAACTGCTTTTCTAAAACTCCATAATATGCTCTTAATCTTTGCTTTTCTAATAGTCTTACACCATATTCTGATAACTTTTTATCTGCTCTACTTGTTCCCTTTACAGCTCTATTCATAGCTTTTGGATGTCCATAAACATTCAATCCAAGTCTTCTACTCTGTTTAAATCTTGGGCCTCTTTCTCTAGCCATGGTTTTCCTCCTTTTTAAAATTAAATTATGTAATTATAATATCATACCTTCTCAATAATTGAAAATCATTATCATTTAGTTTTTGCCTATTATCTTAATTTATTTTTAAATTCCTTAATATTTCTCACTAATTGATAATATTTATCATTTGTGTTGTGCCATATCTATATCTTCAATTTTATCTTAACCATCACTATAAATATTATTCTACTCTCTTAAAACCCCTTTTATTTGCCTATTTATATCCCTATAACCAATTCACGTACTTTATTTTATAGAATCTTATTTTTTCATTGCAATTTTTGTAATATTTATATATAATTAATTTTAAATATTGTCATAGTTTATTTTTAGGAGATTTTAAAATGATAAAAAATATAAATTTATCTGAAACGCTAAAACTTAATATATTTTTCTTTAGCCTTTTTAGTTAGGTTTGTATTTATCGGTTTATATATTGACCATAGATACAAACACTTAATCGTTTGTATCTATGGAGGCTAAAGTTAATTTATTAAAGCCACATAGGTATCCACTATGTAGCTTTTAATCCTAGGCCTAAAGCCACATAGTAAATTCTATGTGGCTTTTTTATTTATAAAATATGGAAAGAGGTACTACTATGAAAAAAAATAAAAATAAGGACGTATTAATTATTGCTTTTGCAGTCTTCTCTATGTTTTTTGGAGCAGGTAATCTGATTTTTCCTCCATTTATAGGATTGACATCTGGTCATAAATGGATTGTAAGCTTTTTGGGCTTTATATTATCTGATGTAGGACTTATTCTTTTATCAATAGGAGCAATAGCACGTGCAGGCTCTTTTAAATCAATTTTAAAAAAATCAGGTAATAAATTTGGTCTTACTCTAGAAATTGTAATTATGCTTTGTTTAGGTCCAATATTAATTGTACCAAGAACAGCTGCTACAACTTTTGAAATGAGTGTACAACCATTGTTTGAATCAGTTAACCCAGTTTTATTTTCAATTTTATTCTTTTCTATAGTTTTAATATTAACTATAAAACCAACTAAAGTTATGGATATACTTGGTAAATTTTTAACTCCAATTTTACTATTTTCCCTATTGGTTTTAATAATAAAAGGAATCATTTCTCCTATTGGATCTTTGAATCTCGATATACAATCTAATAACTTATTTATGACAGGATTAACACAGGGTTATCAAACAATGGATCCATTGGGAAGTGGAGGTATTACTGCTCTAATAATTACATCATTTTTAAATAGGGGATATACTAAAAAAGAAACTATAGGACTTACTATAAAATCAGCTATAATATCTGCAATAGCTCTTACTTTAGTATATGGTGGATTAACTTATTTAGGAGCAACTGCCTCTAATATTTATAATCCAACTATTTCTCAAACTACACTATTAATTAGTATAACAAATGATTTGTTAGGAAATTCTGGAACAATAATATTAAGTATAGTTGTTGCTTTTGCGTGCCTTACTACAGCAATAGGCTTAACTTCTGTCACAAGCAAATATTTTGAGGATATTACTAATAAGAAAATTAAATATAATTACATAGTTATTTTTATTTGTACTTTTAGCGCTATTATTTCTAACTTTGGAGTTGATAAAATAATATCAATTTCTGCTCCAATATTAACAATAATCTATCCGGTTTCAATTGCATTAATCCTAATGAATTATTTTAAAAATATATTTACTAAAATTGAAATTTTTAAAGGTGTTGCATATTCTACGCTTTTAGTGAGCTTGCTTACTGTAATTGATAGTTTAGGAGTAAATATAAACTTTATTCATAAGCTACCTTTCTCAAGCTTTGGTTTTAACTGGATTATCCCAGCTATAATAGGAGGATTTATAGGCTTCATTTTTAGTCATATCACTTCAAAAAAATTAATGTTTTTTAATTTTTGTAATAAAAGCAAATAAAAAAAGTAGCTGTGGCACTAAATAATTAGTGCACAGCTACTTTTTTGTAAAAAATAAATCTCAAACTCTATGAGTTTAAGATTTATGGTAAAATATCTTTATTCGAAAAAAACATTTTACAAAAAGATTATATTTCTTAATATCATTCTTTAGCTATTTTCATTATTTCCTTAGCATGATTAGTTAATGTATCAAAATCTCCTGAGTTTACCATATCCTTATTAGTTATATAATTACTAATTCCTGCACCTACAAATCCTAAATTTAAGAAATCTCCTAAGTTTTCTGGAGTAACTCCTGCAGCTGCAATAAACTTAACATTATTTATTGGACCTAATATATCTCTTACATACTTTAATCCTAATGTACCTGCTGGGAATAGTTTTACAAAATCTGCACCAGCTTTATGTGCTGATAAAATTTCAGTTGAAGTCATAGCACCTGGTATTGTTACTAAATCTAATTCATTTGCTAGCTTTATTATTTCAACATCTGAATTTGGAGCTAAAATATATTCTGCTCCTGAGTTTTTTGCAGCATAAACTTGCTCTGTAGTAATAACAGTACCTGCTCCAAACTTAACTTTGCCATTAAATTTAGAAGTTAGCTCTTTAATTGCTTCTGAAGTTTTTTCAATACAGTTTTCATCACCTTGATCAAATGTTACTTCAACTAACTTAACTCCGCCATTGTACAAAGCTTCTACTAATTGAACTAACTTTTCTCCATAAATCCCTCTACAAATTGCAATTATTTTATTTTTTTCAATAAAATTGATTATATCTTTTTTCATTTTGTACACCTTCTAAATATATTTTTCTATTGTTTATTTTATTATTATATCACAATACTATTTTCATTAATTTAATTTCAATAATTTTTAGAAATTTTGTATATATTACTATTCTTTTATTTTTTTAAACAATCCTCTGGATTTAATTTTATATATTCCCATTTTCCATTACTATTTTGAACATATTGAGATACTTCTATATCATAATCATTAGTTAAAGTATAGAATTGTATTTTATAGTTCTTATTGTCGTTTCCTAGGAAATATATATTCTTAACATAGCCATCCACCTCTGTTTTTCCCATCTTTTTAATAAGCTTGCACCAGTTTCCATATTCTATTTCAACCTTTGAGGCCCCATCATATACCCATCCATGATATGGTGCACAAAGATAATTTTCAGGTGTAATACTAATATCTAATATTTTAAATCCATCTCCTGATTTACCTAACTCTATAAATCCATAGTAATAAGTAAAACTTGCAATGTTATTTTCTAAAGCTTGTATAACTTCTATTTCATAAAAATACTTTAAATTTTCATTATCACTTTGAACTTCTTTATACTTTATTAAACTTATATGAAACATATTAGAAAATGAATCTTTATAAGTATTGAAACTTACCTTTTTCTTATATTCATAATCAAAAAAATTATATGCTATTGGATAAGGCCTATTCCCATCCCCCAATGAACCACAACCTATGTATTTACTATCTGAAGGATTAGCTGCTTCCCTTAAAAGTGAAAAATAATTCAAGATCGTATCTTCTGGACTCTTTATAAACTTTATTGGAATAGATATATCATTTACTTCTTTATCATAATAATTATTAATAAGTTCATTAACTTCATCTTTATTATTTAATACTGGCAGCTTTGATGGTCTAAAGTACTTTTCGTTGTTTATTATAGTAACTACTTCTTTTTCTTGTTGTTCTTCTAGCTCTTGATTTATGACAAATGCTCCTGCAATAAAATCCTTTTTATTATTTATTATTACGTATTTATAAAATATAAATCCAAAACAAAATAACGCTAATAAACATAATAATAAATAACCTATTCTTTTTTTAATATAAATTACCATTTAATACTCTCCATTATAATATACTTAATAAATATCTATTATAATGTTTATTCCAAAAAAATTTGAAAATTACTTAATCTATTGCGAAAGTAAAAAAGCGCAATCTCAGTAATCTATTTAATGTACAATTTAATTTATTCAATTTCAAGTAAGCTTTATTGCCTAGAAAAAGTTAATTTTTTTATTTTTATAAAGGGAGTCGCGTTTCGCGACCCCCTTTTATACTTCTATATTAATTTTTTCTAAAGGGTATCACGAAACGTTATATTCTTTAAGTTATTTATTTACTTAAACTAATTTTTAAATATAATTTTTTATCTATTATTTACATATGCATAAAATTAAATATTTTTAATACTATTCGTAAAAAAGGAGCTCTAATTTAAGCTCCATTTTTATCAACTTCATTAAAATTTATTTATATATATTTCTTTAATTTTAATAATGTAATTTATAAACTTTTATTAAGTTAAAGATTTTTCCTCTTCACTAACTTTATTTAAAGCTCGTAAAAATAATTCTATAGGTTGAGCTCCTGATACTGTAAATTTTTCATTGAATATAAAGAATGGTACCGCATTTATTCCATAACGCCCTGCCAGTTCTTCATCGGCTCTTACTAAATCACTATATTTATTACTATTTAATACATTTATTGCTTCTTCTTTATTTAATCCAACATTCTCTGCTATTTCAACCAAGGTATTAAAATCACTTACGTTTTTAGAATCTGTAAAATATGCTTTAAATAAAGTTTCTGTCATTTCCTCCATCTTACCATACTCTTTTGCAAAATGAATCATTCGATGAGCATCAAAAGAATTTGTTGGAACTAAAGTATCAAAGTTATATTCTAATCCTAATTCCTTTGCTTGATTTACTATATTATCATTATTTAACTTAGCCTCTTCATAAGTAATTCCATACTTATTAGCAATAAGTTCATGTATGTTCTTATCATTATGCTTTTCTGCACTAGGATTTAATTCAAAACTACGATATATAATTTCTATATCTTCCTTTTTATCAAATTTTTCTAAAGCTACTTCAAATTTACGTTTTCCTATATAACAAAATGGACAAAATATATCTGACCAAATTTCAACTTTCACTTCTCTTCCTCCTTACTGTATAGATATTTTAATTGATTATTTGTATATTTTTAATTATCTCCAAATTATTTCTGCATTTTTCCTTGGGGTAGTTCTTAAATACTTTATATTAGGATATCCAATAACCATACAAGTTACAATTTGTTTACTTTCATCTAAACCTAAATAATCCATTATCTTTTTATTTCCTTGTGCCGCTCTAATAAAGAAACCACTAAAGAATGTTCCAAGTCCTAATGCATTAGTCATAAGTTCCATATTTGAAGATGCAAGCGCTCCATCTACTTGTGAATTAGATACTACAAGTACTACTGCTGGGGCATTAAAGAATAATCTATCCCCTTTTTTCGGATCAACTTTACAATCTTCATACATTTGTACCCACATCTCTGCATAAGTTTTAATCTTCATAGTCTCTTCTGTTAAGTTATTAAGTATTCCTTGTCCCATTTGGCTTAAACTTTCTAAAGTCATTTCTCTTAAATTATCAATTCCATCTTTTATAACTATATAAGATACATCTTGACTATTACTTCCTGTTTGAGTAAATCTACCTGCTTCAATAATTTTTAGAAGTTTTTCATTTTCTACATCTTTATTTTTAAAATTTCTTATACTTCTTCTATACTTGATAAAATTAAGTAAATTATCTTCATCTATTTCAAACGCTTCTTTATTATAGTCTTTCACGTCATCCATATTATATTCATCTGTTGATACTGCATTTTTAGGACAAACTGCTATGCAATGACCGCATTTAAAACATGTAATATTATTTATATTAGCTTTCCCATCAACTAGGTTTATATCTCTTACTATACAATCATTAATACATAAACTACATCCAATACATTTTTCTTTATCTACTTTCATCATAATATATTCCCCCATTTTCTTTTGACATAACTATAAATAAATTTTATAATTATTTATCATATTAAATTAAATCCAAAATTTCATATTGTGATTATATCATTATAAAATAACATATGTCTAATTGATAATTTTCATAAAACTATAACTAATAGTTATAGTTTTTATATGATTACTATAACCTTAAAACGTACTATACTTTTGCTACATTAATTTTCTTTTATAATTCCATTAGCTAATAAGTTTTTAAACTGTCTTGTAAATTTAAATTAGATTAACTAATCTTATAAATATAATCATATACTTTACCTTAAGGAGAATAAAATGAACTTACAACAACTAGAATACTTTAAAATAATTGCTGAAGTCGAAAATTTTACAAAAGCCTCTAATTTACTTTCAGTAAGTCAACCTGCATTAAGTAAGGCAATTTCAAAACTCGAGGAAGAATTGGGAGTTCCTTTATTCGAAAAAAGTGGACGTAACATTAAACTAACAAGGTTTGGAAAAATGTTTTTATCTCATACAAAAACTGCATTACTTGAAATAAATAAAGGTATAAAAGAATTAAAAGAAATAACTAATTCTAATACTGATAGTATTTCTATATCTTCTACATCTAGTGTAGGTACATATTTTATGCCTTTTATAATAAGTAATTTTTTAAATGAAAATCCAAATACTAAATTTCAATTTAATCATGAATCAGTAAAAAATATAATATGTGATTTGAAATCTGGAAAAATAGATTTAGGATTTTATGAGTGTATAGAACATATTAATATACCTTCTGAAATTGAATCAATTCCTATAAGAAAAGAAGAATATGTATTAATAGTTCCTAAAAATCATTATCTTTCAAATAAATCTGAAGTATCTTTAAAAGAATTAGAAAATGAATCCTTTATTGCTTTTTGTATAGATAATAAAGATAAGATGATTTCATACTCTGAATTCTTAGGTTATATTCCTAAAATATCAATAAGACCTAGTGAAGCAAGTATGCTAGAAGGTTTAGTTGCAGCAGGCGCTGGAATATCAATAGTTCCAAATACACCAATTATCAACACAAATTCTGTATCAATCTTAAAGATAAAAGAAAAAATTAAAGATAAAACTATTTATATGGGATGGCTTAAAGATGCATATATGTCCCCTATAGCAAAAATATTTAAAGACTTTGTTATTTCAACTATTTAAAAGTTATAAAGGAATCTATAGTGTTATTAAAACAGTTAATATAGATTCTTTTAACTTTTTAACTATATAACCTTAACTGTATTATAAAAAATTACTTTTACTAATATAATTTTCTATTCTTCTTATAAATTTATCACAATCCTCTTTATTACTAAATGCTCTTTTAGGAATTATCGCTATTAATCTACTTTCTTTTGTCACAAAAAAATAATTATTATATTCCTTTAAAACTAGGTCCTTACTCCAGTTTAATCCTACGCAAATATCCTTATTATAGGTATAAATCCCATTTTCATTTATAAATACAACCTGATAATTAGATTCTGATTCCTCATTATCTTTATTAATAAATAATTTTCTCATTAAAGTCTTCTTTATTAGCAAAGGAATACCAATCAGATTAAAAGTTGCTACAGCTAAAACTATTAATAGAAATATCATTTTTCTATTGTCAAAATAAGAAAGCATCAAATAAATAACAAATAAAACTAAGCATTGCATTATTATAACTGGTAATATAACTTTAATTATTATGTTTATAATTCTTTTTTGAGAAAATAAATACTTTATGGATATTTTTATATCTTCAATATCTAAGTTAAATTTATTAGTATAAATATTTTTATCCCCTAACTTTAGATCAGAATTATTATCATCATTTTTGTTAATTTCTTCTATAAATTTATCGTGTTCGTTCAAATGATTTAATACGCTTAAAGGAATGTATATATTATTTTTATCATTTTTATATGAAATAATGATAAATAAATCATCTTCTTTTATATGGCTAATATTACTTACTTTAAACATTATACTTTCTGTAGATGAAAAATAACTAAATATATTATTCTTCAGTAAATTTAAATGTATAATCCATATTATCACCTCTCCTCCTTAATATCTAAATTCTATTTAATAATTTTATATATCCTTAATATACCTTTTTCAAAATAAATCCCTAAAAGTTCTATTTAAACTTCTATTTATTATTTAAAATATAAATAATAATTTTCTCCACCCCAAACTAAAGCTCTCATTAAAATAATAAATCGAATATTATAGTTCTAAATAAAATAGAAAAAGCAGTATATAACTTAACAAAACTATATACTACTTTTTTCATTAACTATTCAATTGTATGTCCTGAATTCTCTATACAAGCTCTTATTCCTTGTTGTGTAGCTGGTTTATTATACATAACTTCGACTGAACCTCTTGCCATATCAACACAAACTTGATTAACACCTTCAACTTTTTCTAATGAATTTTTTAATTGTGTTTTCATATTTTCATTAGCTATTCCACTAATATTACAATGTAATCTTTCCATATTATATCTCCTTTCAAAATTGATACAAATATAGTATGTTCATAATACATTAATATATATTCTATAACTCTTAACAATTAATATTTCACTATAATTTATACTATTGACATCTTATATTATTTCATTCAATATTATTAGAAATTAAGTTTATCTAGATAGTACTCTTGTCTACGAAAATTTCATAATACTACTTTTAATATTATTAATTTTTATGTTCTTTACTTTATGCTTCGTATACTATTTAAATCAGAACTACATAACACTTCTATATTTTCAGATATTTTTTCTTTGGGCCAGTTCCACCACTTTAATTCTAAAAGATATTCTATTAACTCATCATCAAATCTTTTCTTTATAAATTTAGCAGGATTTCTGCCTACAATACTATATGAGTCAACATTTTTTGTAACAACTGAATTAGCAGCTATAATAGCTCCATCACCAATTTTAACACCTGTCATTATTGTTACATTTTGTCCTATCCAGACATCATTCCACACTATAGTATCACCCTTATAAGGTAAATCTTCTATTGCAGGAGTGGATTTTTCCTATCCATTACCCATAATGTTAAATGGATAGGTAGTTACACTATTCATTCTATGATTTGCACCATTCATAATAAATTCTACACCACTTGCAATAGCACAAAATTTTCCTATAACTAACTTATCACCAATAAACTCATAATGATGAGTTACATGCTTTTCAAAGTCTTCTCCTGAGAAATAATAATAATAATCTCCAAATTCAATATTAGAATTTTTTATGGTGTTTTTTATAAAACATATAGTTTTAATATTTGCATTTGGATATATATCATTTGGATTGGGCCCTAAATTTTTCAACATAAAAACCCCCTTCTAAATATTCACCTCTTTGATTAATATTACATAAATTGTATAAGATTAATTTCCTAATGTAAATATGAATTATTATAAGATTATATTTATTAATTGATACTCAATCCAGTTATTGGTATAATTGTGGATAATTTAAGAAACTAAAATGAAAGGAGTACTTAATAATGAATTTGAGGTAGATAAAATTAATTCTTTTCTTAATGATTTAACAAAAGAATTTAAAAAACTTAATTATGCATCTTATAAGCCTTTCAGTATCCAACTTCAATATAATCCAAACTATAGAAAATATAGAAATCCAGAAATTATATTGTCAATATTAAATAAACTAATAGATTTTTCTATTATGCATAATTTAGTTACCGGCTGTAGCTCTTGTGGAGAAAATACTGAAGTATCTCCATTTTTACTAGGCACTACTGGTATTCCTTGTTGCAAAAACTGCCAATTAGAAATTAAAAATACTATAAGTGAAAATCAAAATAACATTCAAAATACAAATAACAATATAATCGGAGGAGTTGTAGGTGGATTTATAGGAGCTCTACTTGGTTCTATAGTTTTGATCTTAATATACCAAATGAATTATATAGCTGCAATTGCCGGACTAGCTATTGCTATATGTTGCATTAAAGGTTATTAGTTGCTTGGTGGAAAGCTTAATATAACAGGAGTTATTATCACCTCTATAATCACTATTATAATGGTATATTTAGCAAACCAGATTTCATTAGCTATAGATATTTATTCAGAATTTAAAGCATATTATGAAATAACATTTTTCGACGCATTAAAATCTGTTCCAGATTTTTTATCAGAACCTTCAATTAAAGTCGAGTTTATGAAAAATTTACTTATTGGTTATCTTTTAACATTTATAGGTTCAGCATCATATATAAAAAAGTCCTATAAAGATGCTAATTTTAAGATAAAAGCTGAAGAAATAGAGTTATAAAAATGTAAAATAAAGTAAGTCAAATTTATTATTTTTCATATAATAATATTGTTATTACTTTTTGGTTAGGTGATTATCATTAAACTCTACGACGGAATAAATATAAATGAATTACAATTACTTGGTAGTGGAACTCAAGGAAAAGTGTACAAAATAGATACAGAAAAGTGCATAAAAATTTTTAAAAAGAAACAATCTTGTAGGAATGAAATCCACACCTTACTTATGGCTCAAACAAATTCACATTTCCCTAAAATATACTCATATGGTGAAAAGCACATCATAAGAGAATATATAGATGGAACAGAGTTAAATAAATATTTGTTATCTCGTCCTCTTACATCAGATATCTCAAGTAAAATCATAGAGATTTATGAGGCCATGTATTCTATAGGATATACACGATTAGATTCTGCTTTATTCCATATATTTTTAACACCATTAAATGATGTTAAACTTATTGATACCGCAAAAGCAATGAAAAAGAAAACCGTATATCCTAAGTTAATTATTAAGGGATTAAACAATCTTGGCTACAAAGAAGATTTTTTAAATTTCGTTGAAACTGAAAGACCTGAGATTTATTCTAGATGGCTAAAATATTGTAAGTAAATCTAATGCTGTTTTGCATCCAATTATTATATATATTTTTCAGTAGTATATATTAGAGACGAATATATTAAAGTACCTGCAATAACATCTAAAAAAATAAATGAATTTTAAATAGAAATAAAGTAAGGCTGTTGAAACTCAACAGCCTTTTATTATATTTTATATATTTATTATGAATTCTTCATTATTACACTTTCAACTACATTTGCTGCAGTTTCGCAAGCATCACAACATCTTTCAAAATACTTGAAAGTATCTGTCCATGTCATTAATTCAATGGGATCTTTTGAAGTAGTATAAAGATTTCTTATACTCATAATATATAACTTATCTCCTTCTTCTTCTAATCCATTTATATTTACTATTAATTTCTGAATTTCTTGTGATTTTTTATAATTACGAAATTCTTTCATTAAACCTTTTAACTCATTACAATTTTTTATTATTACATTAGCAAAATCTAAAGCTTCTTTTCTCATAGAAGTAATATTAAACATGTATATTCTCGCTAAGATATCTTCTATAGCATCCGTTACATTATCAATTTCATGAGCTAATTCTGCAATATCTCCTCTTTCGATAGGTGTAATAAACTCCTTAAGTAATTTATCCATCATATCGTGTTTTTTTAAGTCTGCTGAATGCTCAATCTTGTGCATCTCTTCTATTTTATTTTCTATTTTATTTACCTCAAAGTTTAATAAAGTATCATAAAGTAAATTTGCTGCACTACATGAATAATCTACTAACTCAGATAACATTTCAAAATAATCATTTCCTTTTTTAGTTGCCATTTTTAATCCTACTCCTTTGTAGTTTTATTTTATTAAAAAATCCAAATGAAAAACTTCGCCATTAAAAATCCGATAATACCACAACCTGGGAAAGTAAGAACCCATGTCCAAACCATCTCTTTAACAACACCCCAGTTTACAGAACTTAATCTCTTTGCTGCCCCGACTCCCATTATTGAAGTTGTTTTAGTATGAGTTGTGCTTACAGGAATTCCTGTTACGGAAGAAATAAGAAGGCACCCTGCTGCCGCTACATCTGCTGAAAATCCTTGATATTGCTCCAATTTAACCATATCCATACCAACAGCTTTTATAATTTTATATCCTCCTATAGAAGTACCTAAAGCCATAACTAAAGAACAAACTATCATTAACCATACTGGTATAACAAAGCTTTCAACTCCACCTTGTCCATTTGCTAAGAATATTCCAAGCATAAATACGCCCATAAACTTTTGTCCATCTTGAGCTCCATGCATAAATGCCATTGCAGCTCCTCCACCAATTTGTGAATATTTAAAGAAACCGCTTGTTTTTCTACGATCAAACCCTTTAAATATAAATTCTATAATCTTAACTGTTACCCATCCCATTCCAAAACCTAATCCGGTAGAAAGTACTAGTCCATAAATTACTTTTATCCACTCGCCTCCATTAATTCCGCTAAATCCACCCTGAAGAGCAATTGCCGCCCCTGATATGCCAGCAATTAATGCATGGCTTTCGCTTGTAGGAATTCCAAAATACCAAGCAGTAGTTGCCCAAACTACTATAGCAAATAATGAAGCACATAAAGCAACCAATGCATCGCCAGAGTTTCCTCCAAAATCAACCATATTATAAATGGTCATTGCTACATTTGCATTTACCATTGTCATTACAAAAACACCTAGAAAATTAAAGATAGCTGCCATTAATATTGCTGCACGAGGACCTATTGCTCTTGTAGATACACATGTTGCAATAGCATTAGGAGCATCTGTCCATCCATTTACTAAAATTACTCCTAATGTTAAAATTACTGTTATTAATAATGCAGGATTTTCTATTACTTGTCTTATAAATTCAAAGAAAGAAATAGTCATGAAATATCCCCTTTCATTTTTACGTTAATTTTTCATCTATATATGGTATAAAATTCAAATTTTATCTCAGAAATAAATATACATATATAATATTCTTCAGTATTGTAATAATATTATTCATAAAATTTTTACAATGTGATTATATAATATTTAATCTTAAAAATACAAGATAAATACACAGTTTATGCCCTTAAATCCGTGTTAAATTCTTGTTAAATAGCAAAGCATTGTAATAATAACCGTTTAAGAAGATTAAGTTAATTAATGTTAAATTCTTGTTAAAACGCTCGCCTAAAACTATTTTTTTCATCAATATTATATGTTTTCACTAGATTTTCGTAATATATTTTCTTATTTTTTGTGTATAATCTATCATTATAGAATATGATTTTTTCTAGGGTACTATTCTATCACTGATAAAAATTTAGGATATCTACAATCAATTAAAATCATGTTGTTATCATCACTTAACAAATTTTATAACAAGTTTAAAAATATTTCTGAATAGATTTTGATTTTACAAAAATAATACCTATATAATTTTTATATAGGTATTATTTTAAAAATTTATATTATGTCTTTTCGTTATCTTATTATACTTCTAATGCTACTTTAGTTTTATTTCCATATCGTATTATCTCTATAATAATTTATGCCTTGATTTGTAAGTCTCTCCCCTTGCTTCTCTAACCTAATTTTATACTCATCCCAGTTTCTAAATTCTTTAGGTGTCCAACCAATTTCAGCATACCCTAGTAATCTTGGGTATATCATAAAATCCATTTGTTCTACAGTTGAAATAGTTTCCGTCCACAATGGAGACTCTACTCCAAGAATTAAATCCTTAGGAGCATATTCTGTAGGATCCCAGCTATATGCAGTTTCTATAGGAATATATCCTGCCCATGTTAATCCATAAGGTGTATTTTCATTATACTTCATATCTAAGTAGGTTTTGGATGCAATTGAAATTATCATTTTCATATTTTTTTCTCTAGCTGCTTCATTTGAATCTTTCCAATTTTGTAATATTACACTTGAATTTATTTCTGGAGCAGTATCTATTGGATCCCATCCAATTGGAGTTTTCCCATAGCTTTGAACTATCTTAGATACTCTTCCTACAAAATAATCATAGTCAGCTTTTTTAGTGTTCTCGGCTTCATCTCCTCCTATATGAAAGTACTTTGAAGGTGATATGGCTGAAATTTCTCTAATTACATCATCAAGAAATTCATATGTTCTTTCACTATGTGCCATAAAAGAACTAAATCCTACATCTGTTCCTGTATATAACGCTTTTCTTTTTCCATCAGGATTTAAAAATCCATAAGAAGCTAATGCTGCATTACTATGTCCCGGCATATCAACTTCTGGAATTATTTCAATATACCTATCAGCTGCATATTTAACTATACTTTTAAATTGATCTTGTGTATAATAACCTCCTGGTCCGCCACCTACTTCTGTACTTCCTCCTATAAGAGTTAAATCTGGATATTTTTTTATTTCTATACGCCATCCTTGGTCATCAGTAAGATGTAAATGCACTCTGTTTATTTTATATTGTGCTGCATAATCTATTTGACGTTTAATATCATCTTCAGTGAAAAAATGTCTCGCAACATCAATCATTAATCCTCGATATGAATATTCTGGCTTATCATATATTGTAGAAACAGGAATGCTCCATTCAATATTAGTCACTAATGTACTTTTTTCAATATCTGGTGGCAGAAGCTGCCTCAATGTTTGAATTCCTCTATATACACCCTCAGGCTTATATGCTATTATCTTAACATTTTCAGAAGTAGTTATTATTTTATATCCTTCATTGCCTTGTGCTTCTTCTCCTCCAATAGTAGTTAAATAAATACTTGATTTTGAAGAATTGTTCCCCTTAATAATATTTAACTCAAATCCTGTTGAAGGCTTTAACTTTTCTCTTAATAATTCTGCAATTCTACTAAGTTCCTCTGTTTCGGCCTCATTATTTCCATTTACATAAATCGAAGTTTCCTTAGTAAGATAAAAGTTTCCTGTTCCTTTTTTATAACTTAATGGTTTAGGTATGATATTATTATTGCTACTTTCTTTTACAGATACTGATTGCAATTCTTCTTTATCTTTAAAAATTATTATTGAGGAAAAAATTAATAATATTATAGCTATCGTAGTTATAGGTATAAAACCCCAAAACTTATTAGATACATTCTTCATTGGTTCACCTTCTTTATACTTATTATAATCTTATATAAAATACATATTTAAATGTTACATCTTTATTGTAAGTTACATAACACCTTTCATTATTATCTTATAACCTAAAAATTGAAAGTATATACCATGTTTTAATTAAATTAATTTATGACTTAATCTAAGTTATTATATAAATATAGAAACCTGCTAAAATAACATGTTTCTATATTTACACCTCTAATAAAATTTAAATGATAATTAAATCATATGTACTTTATAATCTACTTATTTTTATGAACTTTACCTTCAAATATCTTTCCTTTTCCCTCAGGTATTTTTCGCTTAGTTAATATATCATAGAATCCAGAAATTATATAACTAACAGTCATAACAATTATAATGGCTACCATTTCCTCACCTCCGAAGTATTCTAATGACATTGCTATAGCTGTTATTGGTAATGATGTTGCACTACAAAAAACCCCTATCATACCTAATGCTGCACAAGAGGCTAATGGTATATTTATAAATTTTGCAATCCAACTTCCTAATGCAGCTCCTACAAAAGGAACATCATATATTACTTCAAAAGCACTTCCAACTCCACATATTACTAATGTTCTTTGTTCATCATCTGATAGTTTAAATTTTCTTGCTATAAAATCTCCTAAAGTTCCTCACATTGCTACTACTGAACCTTCTTTACCTGCAGCCCCACCACAAATAGTAGTAAGTAAAGATCCTATGAAAACTACAAATGTCATATAAAATGGGATATCCTTAGCTTCAGATTGAACTTCTGACTTTAGTAAATTTTCTCCTGAATATACATTTCTTTTTGTTTTTAAATACATAAATGTAATTATTAATCCTGCAATCGGTAGAAAATACACTAAATATTCATATTCATTTCTATAGCTATTTACAGCTTTTAAGATCATATTATATAATCCAACTACTATGCCTATAGGAATTGCCATAGCAATACTCAATATTATCCATTTAAATATTTTCCGAATTAATTTATAATAATCCTGATTTTTTTCGTTATAAACTTGTTCACTCATAAATATTCTCCTTAATCATTTTATAATTATTGCTAAACCTTAGTATTTGATATTATAAAAAACAATTCCCTATAACTAATTTTCTTTATAAATATAAAAATAAAAGTTCAATAACACTACCTCTTGTGATAGCGTTATTAAACTTTTATAATTCCATAAAAATCAAACTATTATATTAACTTATTTACTTCTTCTAAATTTGGTATGGAATCCATTGCTCCATATTTTGTACAAGTTATTGCACCAACGATATTAGCCTTTTTACAAATTTTCTTTAATTCATAATATGAATAATTCCTATGCTTTAATTCTGAAATGAAAGATAGCATTGCCCCAACAAAAGAATCACCTGCTCCAGTAGAGTCTACTTGGTTAATCTTTATACTATTAACAATAGAAATTTCATTATTATATGATAAAATCGTTCCCTTTGATCCTAATGTAACAGTAACTATTTTTGCTCCCAAACTATGTATTTTCTTTATAGCAAGCTCAATATTACTTTCTTTAGTTATTAATAAAACTTCTTCTTCACTCATTTTAACAAAATCACTTTTCGAAATAAAATGAATACAATTCTCTACAAATTGTTGAAGTAGCTCTTCTGATATTAATGAATCACGATAATTGGGATCAAATGAAATAAACATATTACTTCTTATTGCTAAATCTAGCAATTTAAAATATGTTTCTTTCAACTCACCACCAAGAAAAGCTGTTGCACTACCAAAATGAAGAATATCTTCATTTGTAAAGTAATTAGAAATTATATTATTATATTTATAATCACCATCACAACCTCTTATAAAGTTGAAATTTCTTTCTCCGCTTTCATCAATACCGACCAATGCTATAGTAGTGTTACCGCCATAAGAGCATAAAGATTTATCTATAGAATAACCATCCAAAACTTCCCCTAAGTATTCTCCAAAATAATCTTTTCCAATTTGTCCAATAAAACTAGCTCTCTTACCCATTTTAGATATAGTACATGCTACATTAGCTGGAGCTCCTCCTGCCTTTTTTTCGAACTTATCCCCATTTTTAAGCCCTTTTCCATCTATACATACCATATCGATAAGCAACTCACCTATACAATATATTTTACTCATATATAAAACCTCTCATATTCCATACTCTATAAGAATTTAATTTAAATTCCTTATCTGAACTCATCCTTAAATTCACATCTCCTGATTCAGCGAAAAATGATGAAGTCATAGTTATTTCACCATCATTAATAAATATTTCTAAAGTGCTTACATCTAGAAACATTTGTATGCTTCTTAATTTATTATCAGGCATTTTTACTTTTCTAACTCCATTTTTACCTTTATTCAAATTAGTAAAATCTAAAATTAAAATATTATCAAATGCTTTATATTCTAATATTATTTTTTCTTTTTTAAACTCTAAAATGTATTTAAAATCTGCGAAAACTTCTAATTCTAAATTTATTTCTAAACATCTATTTTTTATATTAACTTCATGTCTTTCACATATCATATTTTTATTTTCTAATATCTCTTTATCCCTTAATAACTTTATTTCTTCTAAAGGTGATTGCTTTATTCTCCCATTCTCAACTTTCAAAACTCTCGGCATTGTTAATGTATAAATATAATTATTTTTTAATGTGGGACTTTCTTTCTCAATATTATCTTCCGGCATTCCAAGCCATCCAATCATTATAATCCTATTATTATCTCTAAATACTTGAGGCGCATAAAAATCAAATCCATAATCTAATTCATAAAATGAATTATGCATAAAAGTATTATTTTCAAAATTATAGTGTCCTAATATATATCCAGACTGATACAAATTTTGATATTTAAATTCATGCTTTTCAAGTCCTTGAGGAGAAAATATTAATGCATCATAACCATCTATATTAATTAGATTAGGGCATTCCCACATGTAACCAAAATCATCTAATTTAGTGTTAATCTCACCATAAAAATCCCATGTATTCATATCCTTAGATATATACATTACTACTCTACCTTTTAAGCTTTTATTTTGAGCACCTAATATCATACAATAAACTCCATTAATATTAATATAGAATGGATCTCTTAAATGTTCAGTATATCCATCTGGAATACCAACTATTAATGGCTTCTTCTTTATCAACATATCATTCTCATTAAATATAGCTATATTTTGATGAGGAATTCTTTCTCCATTATTTTTTACATTTCCAGTATAAAATATATTTAATTTATCATCTATAAATTTTCCTGTTCCAGAATAACACCCATCTTTATCAATAACTGAATCTGGCGCAAGCATTATCTTTGGTTTTTTATATCTTATAAAATCCTTAGTTTTTATATACCCCCAGTGCTTATACTTATGTTCACAGGTATACGGATTCCACTGAAAGAATATATTATATTCTCCTTTATTATAGGACAATCCATTTGGATCATTTATAAGACCATTAGGTACCTCTATATGATATTTGTTCCTAAATTCACCTTTTAAAGGATATATAGCACTACTAAATTCATCATTTAATTCTACTACTGATTTCTTCATATTACTCCTTCTAGATTTTCTTTACTGATTTTCTTTCAATTAAACTAAGTGGAATAATTTCATTTTTCTCCATTTCTTTTCCATCAATTAACTTTAATAAAGCTTCTGCCGACTTCGCTCCTAAAAGTCCATGATTAAATTCTATTGTTGTAAGTGGAGGATATATTACAGCTCCTACATCATAGCCTCCAAATCCAGCAATTGATACATCATTAGGAATTGATATATTTTTTTCATTTAAATATAACATTAAACCTAAACAAATATTATCTGTAGCACATACAACAGCTGTCGGATTATAAGAAAGTACTTCCTCACCTTTTCTATATGCTTTATCAAAGGTAAAATCAGTTTCAACAAAATCAATTTTATAATCTTCTCCACTTTCTTTAAAGACATCATAGAACCCTTTTCTTCTTAAAACTCCTACTGCTTTATCCTGTTCGCTAACTCCTAAGAAAACAATTTTTCTATGATTTAATTTATAAAAATAATCTCCCATAATTCTACCAGCTTCATAATCGTCAATACTCATATAGTTTATATAGTCATTTTTAGGACATAAACATATTACTGGTATATCTATTTTATTAATTAACTCAACATGCTGCTTAGTTATCCCAAGCGTATCTACAATAATTCCATCAACCCCTTGCTGATATAATGAATTAATGTGTTCAAGCTCTTTTTGGGTACTAAGATTAGAAATTAACATAATAGTAGTATATCCTTCTTTTTCTATAACACTGTTAACTCCATTTAACACTTTACCTACTGTTGAGGAATCTATACGAGGAATAATCACTCCAATTAAATTGCTCTTTTTGGTTTTTAACCTTTTAGCAAAAAAATTCTCTTCAAATCCAGTTTTCTCTATTGCTTCTTTGATTTTTGCTCTATTTTCCTTACTTACATATCCTCCATTTAGATAGCGAGAAACACTACTTTTAGAAACTTGACACATATTAGCAATGTCTTGGATTGTGACCTTACTCATATAAACTCCTCCTAATTCTACTCTTCCGGTTTAAATACTATATATGTTAAGATAAATGAAACTACTATACTAATAGATAATATCACTAAGTATCCTAGTACTTGTCCGTTTAAGTATAGTAGAATTCCTGGCAATCCTGTCATTCCCATTCCAGTAGCAGCTAAATTCATCATTCCAGCAACCATAGCAGCTACTGCTGCACCAATACATCCACATATAAATGGTTTTATAAATCTTAAATTAACTCCAAAAACTGATGGCTCTGTTATTCCTAAAAATGCAGGAATTGCACTTGATATATATAATGAACGTTTATTTTTATTTTTAGTTTTAAATGCTACGGCTAATGCAGCTGCTCCTTGTGCAGTTGCAGTCCCTGTAACAATTGCATTATATACATTACTACCTGTATTTGCAAGCAAATCTATTTCTAAAGCACTAAAAACATGATGAACTCCAGTTACTACGATGAATTGATTCAAACCTCCAACAATAAATGCTCCTATTCCATAAGGAATTGTTATAAATGATTTAACTAATCCTAAAATTACAACTTCACTTTGATGCATTATAGGACCAACTATTAACAATCCTATTATCATCGAAACTAATAAAGTTAAAAAAGGTGTTACTATCAAATCTAGTACATTAGGTACAATTTTTCTTAAATATTTTTCTAATTTTGCGGCAATAATTGCTATTACTAATGCTGGTAATACTGAACCCTGATAACCTACTATTGGAATTGATAATCCTAATAAAGACATATAAATAGGTTCAGTTGCCCCTGACGCTACTGAATAAGCATTTGGTAACTGTGGTGCAACAAGCATCAAGCCTAATATGAAGCCTACAATTGGAGTTCCTCCAAATCTTTTCATTGCTGAATATGCAACTAATGCAGGTAAAAAAGCGAAAGCTGTATCAGTCAGTACCTGTGATAACACTAATAAATTTCCATCGAGGTTGACACCTAAATTTGTTATTAATCCACGAATTCCCATGAACATTCCAGTTGCAACTAAGACAGGAATTATTGGCACAAATATATCTCCTAATATACGACTAATCTTTTGTATTAAAGTCATATTTTCATATGCTTCAGATTTATTGTCTGCTTTAATATTACTATTCAACTCTTTTATACAACCATATACCTTATTTACAAATCCTGTTCCTAGAATAATTTGATATTGCCCTGCAGCCATAAATTGACCTTTCACACTATCAATTTTTTCAATTTCATCTGAATTAATTTTTTCATTGTCTTTTAATATAAGTCTTAGTCTTGTTGCACAATGTTCCATAGACTTAATATTATCCATTCCTCCAATATTTTCAAGAATTGAATCTGCTACTATTTTCTCTTTACTCATAATACCATCCCCCTTAAATTTTATAAGATTATGATACCAGTTCCACATTTTTATGTCAACGTTTAATTTGTTTATTTTAATAAACTATTTTATTATTTATGATATCAGTTCCATATAACTATTTTCTTGTAAAAAAATTCAAGGATATTAAATTATTATATCCTTGAACTAAAAAAATATTAATATTTAATTATATAACTACTTTCAGTTGGAACATCTACTTCATGGTTTCTTTGGAAATAATCTATTATAAGCTCACTCATATCCATATTTATTTCTTTTACCACTTCGGCATTTTCGTAAGCTGGATAAATAGCTGTATTGCTTGCACGATAATTATTTAAAACTATTGTGTAATCTTCATTTAAATCTATTTCTTTTCCATCTTTCTTCATTGAAACAACACGATTTCCGAAATCTTTATTTAAATCTATTTCATAAGTTAAACCTGCAAATGTATCATAATTATAGTTTTGTATCTTTGGCACTAAGAATTCATTATTAATTTTAACTTCATTATTTTCTAAAACAAAATATGTAGCACTTTTTTCAATAGCTTCTTTAACTTTGCTGCCTTTAATCTTAAGTACCTTTAATGTGTTTGGATATGGATAATTAATTAGTACATCTCTAATTGAAACATTTTTCTTAAATCCAATGGCAGTATCAAATAACGATAAAGCAGAAAAGTCAGCATTAGAAATATCTAATTGAACTTCATGTAAGAAATTTATAAAAGGATGGCCCTTAAGCCTTGCTATAAATATATCATCTAGTATTATATCATTTTTAAAATGACCTATTTCCTTATCTAAATACTCTTGTAACTCTTTATTTAAATTAGTAAATCTCTTTTCTAATTCAATATTTATTTCATCATTTAATTTTGATACATCTACTAATTCATAAGTTGCTTCTTTAGTTTCTGTATCTATAACTATCTTAGTAAAATTTTGTCCATTATGCATAGGTTGTGTGCATATAACTCCATTAACTTTTGTTATGAAAGATCTATGTTGATGTCCACTTAAAACTATATCTATTGAATCATAATTTTCTAGTAATTCACTAGCCTGATTTTCTTTGGTTAACTTTTCTGTAGGAGTATTATTACCATCTAAACTTTTTTCAAAACCTCCATGATAACAAACTATTATCATATCTGATTTTTCTTTTAGTTCATTTTCGTATTCTCCATAAACTTTAACTGGATCTAAGAACTCTAAGTTTTTTATATTCTTCTCCTGCTCCCAATTAGGTATGAATGATGTTGTAAATCCTATACATCCTACCTTAAAGCCATTAAAATCAAAAATCTTATAAGGCTTACTATCAAATGCTAAACCTTTAATATTAGAATTTATAATCTTATTTGAAATTGTTTTATAAGCAGTATTTAAATAATCTAATCCATAATTAAATTCATGATTACCTAAAGTATATGCATCATATCCTATATCTTCTAAAAGCTCTGTAATTGGATTGGTATCTATTTTTTGCTTAGATAAATAATGAGTTAAAGCTGAGCCTTGAATTAAATCACCACAATCTATCTTTAAAGATTCATCATAATTTTTTTCATCCTTTAAGATATAAGTTCCTATTTTTAATATTCCAAGAGATTTTTCAGTTACATAATTAGTTGGATATACAAATCCATGTAAATCACTAGTTTGATAAATAACTAATTTCATAGTACCTCCTTAATGTGCTGTGACACAATGTAAAATAAATAATGTAGAATTTAGAATTAAAGAAAAAACTCCTTACGGAGTTTTATGCATAATATAAAATATTTTCAACTTCTATAAATCTCATATTCTACATTTTAATTTGGAGCTGCCTTTAGACAGCTCCATTTATATAGAAATAATATTATATTACTCCCAAATTGAATTTAAAGTTGTTTTAAATTCTTCTAACTTTTTAGTAACATCTGTTTTAGTATCAGCTAATACTGATTCTAAAACTGTACCTGCTTCACGATATGCAGCATCAGCACCACTCATTACTGGATTTGTATATAAGTTCTTAGTTGCATCTGCTAATATTGGAGCTATTAAGCTTCCAGAATTTTTATATTCTTCTGATTCAATAGCACTTTGTCTTACTGGCATATATCCAGTTTCTGAAGCCCATTGAATTTGTTTTTCTTTGCTAGTTAAGAATTTTAAGAATTCGTATGCAGCAGTCTTTTGTTCTGGTGTTGCACTTGAGAATACATATAAATCAGTACCTTGTTGTAGTGAAGCATTTGTTGGATATGGAGCAGCGCCTACTTCAAATTTGTCACCAACACCTTGTTTAACAAAGTTTTCACCTGCATTTGAACCAACATACATACCTATAGTTTCATTTCCAAATGGTCCTGATAAATATTTATCTGTTCCTGCAATTCTGAAGTAACCCTCTTTTACACCATCTAAGTAGTAATTAACTGCTTTAACTGATGCATCACTTGTAACGTCAAAGTTATTATCAAAAGTTTTACCTTCTGATTTTAAGAATGTAGTATAATAAGTATTTAAAGAATCAAATCCAGCTCCTGGAATACCTTTTTTATCTTTGATTTCTTTTGCAACTTTTACAAGTTCATCATAATTTGTTGGAGGTGTTAAATTTAATTCATCAAATAATGTTTTGTTATACCAAATAACTTCTGTTGATTTATTAAATGGCATTCCATATATCTTTCCATCTATTTTAGCTGCTTCTCTAAGGCTTGGTAATATATCATCATAATTATCAAACTTAAGAGTTTCATTTTCTATGTATGGAGTTAGGTCAGTAACTAATCCATCTTGTATTGGGTTAAACATCCAATCAGGATATGCTTGAGTTATTGTTGGTAAGTCCTTTGGACTTGCAACTGTTGCAGTTATTTTTTGTTGTAAGTCTGGATAACTTGATTGATTTTGTAAAGTAACCTTAATATTAGGATTTTGAGCAGTAAACTCATCTGTTAATTTTTGTAGAGACTTTTCTAAATCTCCACTCATAGCATGCCAAAATGTTATCTCTACTGGATCTTTTATTTCTGTTACTATGTCTTCATTTCCTGTTCCAGCACCTTTAGTAGAACATCCAGTTAATAATCCTACTGATAGGGCTAATGCTAATAATTTTTTAAACTTCATTTTTTACCCTCCATTGTTGTTAAATTGTTTGCTTTTTCTCTGGTAATAATCTATCTCCAGATTCATTATAAAGTTTTTCAGGACGATATGAATGAATTGGAACTAATAACTTAGGTTTAATTAAGTTAATTATCTTTATTAAATCATAAGGATGAGCATGACCACTACATGAAACTCTTTCAAATTTAATATTCATTTCTTCGAATTTGTTTACAAATGGTGTGTATGCAGGATCAAAATCACCTAATGGTACTGCATTTGAGTGAATATAAATTCCACCTTCTTTTAATTTATCCATATGTTCAATGGCAAGTTTATCTAATTGCCAGAAAAAGCTACCTTCATCATTTAATAAGGCTTCAAAATCAATTTTAAGATTTTCATCTAATCCATAATCTCCATTATCTAATTGATAATAATAAGATTCATATCCTGTTGCTTCCTTTAATACATAAGAATAATATGCATCTAACACAACTTTTCTTGAATTAGTTTTTATTATGTTTAAAATTCTTTCTATATTAGAAATATAGTAATTGAATGTTATTTGCTTGTTAGGATTATTATTAACAATTTCATTTATCTTTTCTATTAATTCTGGCTCATTTGTTATTTCTTTATCGCTAACATCATCATCAAAATCTTGGAAAGAAACACTTACACCTTCTATTAATAAAACATCACAGTTTTCACTTTCCTTACAGAAATTTAATGTAGCTTCTTTTCTATATCCGTGAAGTCTTATATCTCCTGTATAAGATATTACTAAATCAGGAGTTTCAATTAATAAACCAGATGCTCCATAAGCATCATGATCTACTGGCATTACTTTAACTTTTATTTTGCCAATTTCTATAACTTCATTTTCTTTAACTCCAACTATATCTCTTGTATTTTTTCCGTTACTCTCATGAAGAGGGAAAAGGAAATCATTATTTATATTTAAAGTATTTAATAGAGATTTAGTACCTTCTAATGTATATAGAGGTATCTCTGGATTTAAATAATTTACTATTTTTGAATGATCTAAATGCACATGTGATAAAAATACTGCTGTATTTTTAAAGTTATCTTCTTTTGATTCATAACCTTTTAGTGGAATTTTAGGATCATACATATTATTTAAATATGGAACTAAATTCTCATCTAATAATTCTTGTAAATTCGTTGGTTGTACTGGTGATTTTGGATTATATTCGCTTCCAAAATCAAAGAATATATGACTATCTTCATATGTTATTTCTATTATTGTTCCTCCAATAGTTAAAATCCCATTGTGAAACGTAATCTTCGTTTTCTTATCCTTTAACGCCACTCTTAACAACTCCTCTAATAATTTGTTTTCTGAAGACTAAATATAAAATTAAAATTGGAACTATAGCAATTGTTGATGCAGCCATTTGTAAATGAACATTTGAACCGCTTTCAGTAGCAAAGGAACTTAATCCATTACTTAGTAATCTCATTTCTTTACTATTTGTTACTAGTATTGGCCATAAGAAAGAATTCCATCCATTAATAAAGCTTAAAATCCCCATTGTAAATAATGCTGGTTTTGCTAAAGGAATTAAAATTCTATTAACAAATTCCAAGTCACTACATCCATCAACTTTTGCCGCTTTATAGTACGAAATAGGAATACTTGTTAAGTACTCTTTCAAATAAAATATGTAAAACACGCTTGCTAATGATGGAACTATTAATGCTGTATATGTATCTAATAATCCAAGCTGAGCAATTGTTTGATAATTTGTAAAAACTGTAACTTCATATGGTACCATCAGTAATGCTGCCATACCAAGCACTAAAGCATTTTTATATTTAAACTCTAACTTCACTAAAGCAAAGCCTGCTAATATTGAAGTTATTATTGTTCCAATTGTTGATACTCCAGCAACTAAAATCGTATTAAAGAAATATCTAACAAAAGGAGCTTGCTCCATTGCTAAAGCAAAGTTTCCCCATTGAAACTTCTCTGGAAATAGCGTTGGTGGAATACTAGTTGCCTCTTGGTATGTCATTAAACTTGATAAAATCATATATACAAAAGGAAATAATGTAATCAACGCCATAATAACAATAAACGTCTTTGATAGAACTAAATTAACTTTTTTCATCACTTCACCTACTTAGATAATCTTTTTAATATACGATTTTGAATTAATGTAAAAATTAAAATTAAACCAAATAAGATAACTGCTGCTGCCATTCCTTGTCCATAACGGTTTTCAACATAGAACTTATTGAATATATAGAACACGGCTGTAGTGGCACTATCTGCAATACCTGCTTTTCCATTAAATATTGCAAACACTTGAGCATAAACCTTAAATGCACTAATAAAATTAACCATTAATAAAAACGTAATAATTGGTATCATTTGAGGTAACGTTATTCTAAAAAATTGTTCAATCTTTGTTGCTCCAAACATATCTGCAACTTTATAATAACTTTTATCAATATTTCTTAAACCTGAAAGTAATATAATTATATTAAATGCAAGTCCTGACCATATACCAAATATAACTAGTGTTATCATGCTCATATTAGGATCATCTAAAAAATTTATTGGTCCAACATTAAAAAGTCCTAATATATAATTTATAAATCCATATTCACCATTTAATAAAAATCTAAAAACTATACCAACCGCTATTACACTTGTTAAATACGGTATAAAGAATATGGTTTCAAAAATATCTTTATGTTTAATTCTTTCATAAATTGTAATTGCAATAAACATTGAAATAATTAATCCTACAGGTACAACTACAAAAGCAAAAATAGCTGTATTGCCTAATGCAGTATGAAACTTTGGATCTTTTAAAACAATCTCATAATTTTTAAATCCATTAAGTGTTAAATTATTTAAAGTTCCCTTTTGAAAAGACATAATAAATGTTTTAATTAATGGTAATACATTAAATATTCCAATTACTATTAAAGCAGGTAAAAGAAATAACCATGCTTGTGGTGAATTTTCTGCTCTATACTTTAACTTTCTCATTAGTATACTCTAACTCCATTCTCTTGGAATATATAGATTCCATTATAGTCGATATCAAGCCCTAATTCGTCGCCTTCAAGTACTCTTTTACTTATATCAGTAATTGATTTTGAGTTTACATCATTCACATTGAAGTTCACTATACAGTCTTTTCCTATTAACTCAACAGATTCAACTTTAACTTTAAATAATGGATTTTCACTCATTTCAAAGTATTCTGGTCTTATTCCAACAAAATACTTATTTTCACTTAAATCTTGCTTAAATCTATCTTTATTTAATAAATTTAAATCAATATTGAAATCCCTTGTCTTTAATATATTTCCTTCTTTTTCAACCTCAAATATATTAATTATAGGATTTCCCATAAACTTAGCTACAAATAAGTTTGCAGGCTCTAAATATAAATTTTGAGGTATATCAAATTGTTGAACTACACCTTCATTCATTAACACTATCCTATCACTTATAGATAATGCCTCTTCTTGATCATGAGTAACAAAAATAGTAGTAATACCTATTTCTTTTACAAGCCTTCTTATTTCTTCTCTTATTTTAAGTCTTAATCTTGCATCTAAATTACTTAAAGGCTCGTCTAATAATAAGATTTTTGGATTTTGAACTAATGCCCTTGTTATAGCAACTCTTTGTTGTTGTCCACCTGACATTTCCCCTGGCTTCTTATTAGCTAATTCTTCGATACTTGTAATTTTCATATACTTTTTAGCTATTTCAATTGCTTCACTTTTAGGCTTTTTCTTCTTTCCAACTGTAAGAGGGAACATAACATTTTCTAAAACTGTCATGTGAGGATAAAGCGCATAGTTTTGAAATACTAAACCAATATTTCTATCTTTAGGATGTTTTCCAATGATAGATTCATTATCAAATTTGATATCTCCACTAGTAGGATCTAAAAGTCCTGCAAGTAAATTTAATATAGTTGTTTTTCCACAACCACTAGGTCCTAATAGACAAACAAGTTCACCCTCGTTAATCTCAAGATTAATGCTTTTTAAAGCTTCATAACCATTGTTATAAACTTTTCTAAGTTCTTCAATATGTATCATGTTTCACCTCTAGTGTTTATTTTTTATGTTAAATTCTAAATTTAAATACAAATATAATATACTAAATTTATTAATTCCACACAATATTTATTCGCATTTTTAACTTTAAATAAATAAATTTTAACATTTGTTAATATTTTTTTGCAATTATTTTAATACAATATTATATATTTCTGAAAAAGTAGTAAATTTATTTATTGTTACCATTTGCATTTAATATACTATAAAATTCATACGAATATTTTCTTAAATCAGTGACTTATTTATTCTATTTATAATAGATTTTTCTCTCTATAATATAATTTCCTAAAAATAATTAAATATAATGCATATAATAAGAAATTTATAATTATTTTATGCATTTTATTCTTCTTATTTATATAATAGTTTTAGCCATGCCATTATCTAATCCACGATATGCATTATATTTTGGAACCATATAATCTTTAGCTTTTTATTTTAAATAGATATTTCAACTATGATTAATTATAAAAATTTTAATACTATTCATCTTTAAATAAAAAAAATAAGTAGTATTAAACAATATTATAATACTACTTATTTTTTTATTTTATTTTTTATAATTATTGAATCTTTTCTATTATATTTTATATTATTATAAAGTGATTCTATTTCATTTTTCTATTTAACATTTCAGCACTTTATAAAAATCTTAACATACCAATGCCCTATAAAAATCACCGTATTTATTTATCATTTCTTGAATTTCAGAAAAAGGAATTTTAAATGTTATGAACCCCGCTGAGTACGGCCCGATTTCATACGGTTGAAAATAAATATATAAATTGTTATTATCAACATAAAAATCTTGATCTTCTTTTATTCCCTTAAATTGATCTTTAAATACATATTCATATTGCTTATCATTTTCTATCATATCACTAATAATTTTATTTAATTCTCCTACCCAGTAAACTCCTCCCTTAAATAAATCTCCTAGTGAGTAAAACTTACCTGTCACTAAATCAATAGTTGGAGTTTTTCTATATGGCATTCCATGAGCTGCCCCAAGCGGATAATGATATCCCTCAATTTCCAAAACTAACAAATTATTACTAAAGTATTTTATATTGAAATCACCATAATAATTATAATTAAGAACATCATTTTCTGTAATAGTTAAATTACCTTGAACACCATTATTTTCACTAGGGCTAAAATAAGACATTCCCCTTAGCTTATTATTAATTTCAATTTCTACGTTCTTATCTTTTATTCCTTGTACTACAGGCATATATATTAAATAGTTGATATTAGGCTTATATTTTTCTTTTAATATACTATAACGATTATCTAGATATATAATGTCATTAGGTTTATAAATTATGTTATCAGACCTATCTAAATAATATGGTGAGTAATCTATATTAGCATAAATTAATCCACTCTTTATTGATAATTCACCACTACCGCTAACCTTAGGTAGATTTTCATCCCGATTTCCAGATAAGTCGATAAAGAAGGTATCCATTTTATCTGATGCATATGCTAATCCATTATTATAATCACCAACTGCTAAATAATTAAAATCTGTTAATCTATTTCCACTTGTATCTCCTATTGCATATATACTTCTAAGTTTTAAGTCTTCATCTCCTATTGGAATGCCTAAAGCTACCCTTCCTTCCCCTAGAATCTTAATATCACTAAAATTAGGTTCATATATATATCTTCCAGTTTTATCAATAAGTCCATATGGACCTTGAAAGCTGTCTGACTCACTAACTATTGCTACATTATCTCTAAATCCTTGTGCTGATTTAAATTTTGGTTTAATTACTACTTCTCCATTAATATTTATATAACCTAAAGGACCTTCAAATGAATTTCCAAACACCATGAGTCCATCTCCATATTGAGATACATAGCTATAGTTATACGTATTTACAATTTGACCATAAGGATTTATTAACCTATATTCCCTTTCATTAAATTTAACTAAAGCTACTCCTTCATTAAAGCTATTAGCTTCTAAATATATTGGTGCAATTATATCATATCCTTCTAAATCAATGTATCCATACCTAAAGCTACCATTATTATTACTGAATCCAACAACGGCTCTTCCTTCGCTGTAATCACTTATAAAATTGTATCTTTTATTTGTTATAACATTCCCCTTTTCATTAATAACTCCCATATAATTATTAAATACCCAAATTGCTCTATTTTCCTTGAAATTGCTGATACTATCATAAATTGGCTTAATAACGTATTCCCCATTCTTATTAATTGCTCCGAATTTTTCTCCTACCCTTACTATAGCTAATCCGCCACTATTAAAATCATATGCACTTGAGTAAGCTGGTTCAATAGCAAACATTCCTCTACTATTTATATATCCATAAATTTCGCCTTCCTTTGTATTTCTTAAAGCTGGATATAGTCTCTCGCCATTTATTCTATTTTTTATTGTAAAACTTTCTATTTTATTATTTTTATTTGAATTCACTTTAATTCTCCCAATAAATTACTCTTAATACAATATATGAATAGTTCGGATATAAAGTGGCTAATTTATGAAAAAAGTGTATAAAATACGTTTATTTTATACACTTTCTTATTATTAATCTATTTTTATTTAATTTTCTTATATTAAATCTTCAACTTATAAAGCAGCTTTATATATATTTAATACATCCTCAGCATTAAGTGGTTTAAAGTTGCCTATTGTTTTTCTTATTCTTACTGATTGATTTGCCATTTCTTCAAGTTTTTCCTCATTTATTCCAACTTCTCTTAATGTAGTAGGTATATCTAATAAAATGAAAAACTCTCTTGTTTTATTTATAGCTTCTTTAGCTAAATCATATTTTTCTTTACTTCTATCTAAATCCCACACATTAATAGCATATTCAACAAACTTATCTACTGTATTATCATCTAGAACATATTCCATCCAAGCTGGTGTCAATATTGCAAGGCCTACACCATGAGTAATATCATAATAAGCACTTAATTCGTGCTCCATTGGATGAACACTCCAATTAGTTTCTTTTCCATAAGTTAAAAGTCCATTTATAGCTAAACTTGAAGCCCACATAAGATTTGATCTTGCTTCATAATTTTCAGGTTCATCCATAGCTATTCTTCCATAATTAATGCAAGTTTTTAAAAGTGATTCCGCCATCCTATTTTGAATATAAGCTCCTTCTGTATTATTAAAATATACTTCAAAAATATGACTCATTATATCTGCTGTTCCAGCTGCAGTTTGATTTTTTGGTACAGAAAAAGTATTTGTTGGATCTAATATAGAAAACTTAGGAGCCATTTCTGGATTTCCTGTTCCTAATTTCTCATTAGTCTCTATATTGGTAATTACTGCTCCTGTATCCATTTCTGAACCTGTTGCTGAAAGAGTTAATATACTTGCTATTGGAATTACACTCTTTATTTTACTTGGATCTAAAACTATATCCCAAGCATCACCTTCATAGCTAATTCCTGCTGCAATGACCTTTGCACAATCAATAGTACTACCACCACCTAATGCAAGAACTAAATCTATATTATTTTCTCTACAAATATCAATGCCTTTTCTTACACTTGTTATTCTTGGATTTGGCTCAATACCTGAAAGTTCAAAGAAACTTATATCGTTATCCTTTAAAAGCTTAATAACCTTATCATAAAGCCCTATTTTCTTGATACTTCCTCCACCATATGCTAATAGTATTAATAAATTACTTTTTATATAAAATAGATTCAGTTTCAAATAATTTAATGAAAACATAGACTTTATAAAATACAAAAATTATATTTAAATAGTAAAAAATCTACGAGCTTATATCGTAGATTTTTTTATTATTTATCATATGTTACTTTTCATACTTACTTTAAAATAAATATACTATTCTAAGAATAAAATTGAGCGTTCAGGTATTCTTAAATATAAATTTAATTTATTTTTTCTACTATCCCACTCTTCTTTTTTTACTTTATATATCATTACACTATTTTCATTCTTTTCAATTGAATTTTTATTTACAAACATTATATTATATTCAAATACATTTTCTACTACCTTATTTATTTCACACTCTATAATGTTTTTTTCATTATTTATATCATAATTATCAACAAACTCAAAATTATGAGCTCTAATACCAATATAATTAGTATTTTCAGGAATTACTTTTTCTGTTTTTAAAATGATATCCCACTCTGTAGCATGAATCTTGTTTGAAGATAAAACTTTGCATTTTGAAATATTTTTGCATCCAGTAAGTATTGCAGCTTCCTTAAGCTTTGGATTTTCAAAAATCTCCTTAGTATTTCCTAATAATATTGAATTTCCTTTGTCAATAATAACAATATTTTTACAAAACTTATAAACTTCGTCTCTACTATGAGTAACCATAAGAACTTCACCATTATATAATTTCAAAAATTCTAGGACCTCTGTTTGTAGCTGTTCTTTTAAATATGAATCTAATGCAGAAAAAGGTTCATCAAGCATTAATATATCTGGTTTATATATTATACATCTTGCTATAGCAACTCTTTGTTGCTGACCACCAGAAAGTTGACTTGGATATTTCTTTTCAAGCCCTTCTAGATGAAAAGACTTTATGATTTCTTTTACTTTTATTTCTTTTTCTTTTTTAGATTCTTTTATACCTATTCCAATATTTTCTTCCACAGTCATATTAGGAAATAAAGCATAATTTTGAAATAAGTATCCAATATTTCTTTCTTGAGGTTTTAGGTTAATCTTTTTTTCAGAATCAAATAGCACTTTCCCATTGAGTATAATACTGCCTTCATCTGGAGTTTCAATTCCAGCAATACATTTTAGAGTCATGCTTTTCCCACTGCCTGAAGCTCCTAAAATACCAAGATAATCACCATTTGTTTCAAAAGAAACATCAAGAGAAAATCCTTTTAGTTTTTTCTTTATATTAACAAATAAACCCATTATCTTCTTCCTTACTTAATATATTTTCTTTCCTTAAGAGTAAAATAATTTGTTAAAACAACAACTGCAAAAGAAATTATAGTAACAATTAAAACATAATTAGTGGCTGATGCCATATCTCCCGCTGCTACATCTGCATAAATCGCTAGTGGTAAAGTCCTCGTCTTATTTGCTATATTTCCAGCTATCATCGCTGTAGCTCCAAATTCTCCAAGACCTCTTGCAAAAGCTAATATCCCACCAGAAGCAACTCCTGGCAATGCCAGCGGCATAATAATACGCCAAAAAATTTTCCTTTCTGACATTCCTAATGTTCTTGCAGCCATTATTAAATTTTGATCAACTTGTTCAAATGCTCCTCTTGCAGATCTATACATAAGAGGAAATGCTATAACTACCGAAGCTATTACAGTTGCTGACCATGAAAAAACTATTTTTACTCCTAAAAATTCTAATAAAAGTTTACCTATTGGTCTATTTACTCCAAATATAAGTAAAAGAAAAAATCCCATTACTGTAGGTGGTAAAACTAATGGTAATGTTAAAATTCCATCTAAAATCATTTTTATTTTTTCAGACTTTATTTTTACAATAATCCTTGCTATGAATAGTCCTAATAAAAATGTAAAAACCATAGATACAGTTGCGGTCTTTAATGAAATTATTATTGGTGATATATCCATTGTATTCTCCTATTTATTATCTGAAAATCCATAAGATTCAAATACTTTTATTGCTTCTTCAGATTGTAAAAATTCAGTAAAGCTTTTTGCTTCTTCTTGATTTTTAGTAGCTTTCACTATTCCTAATGGATAAATCACCTTAGAAACGCTTCCTTCTGGTGCTTCTAAAACTACTTTTACTTTATCATTTGATGCTGCATCTGTTGAATAAACAATTCCTGAATCAGCACTTGCCTCAGCAACCCAAGTTAAAACCTCTGTGACATTTGTTCCAAGGCTTGCTTTTGAGGACACTTGGTCCCAAATTTTAAGATTTTCAAATAACTGTTTTGCATATTGTCCAGCTGGTACACTTTCTGGATCTCCTATAGCTATTTTATCAGATTTTAATATATCTTCAAAAGTTTTTATATCTTTACTATTCTCTTTTGGAACTATAAGTACAATTTTGTTTTCAAGAAGTTCGACAATAGAACTTTCTTGAATTAAACCCTTTTTATTTAATTCATCCATTTGTTTTGTTGCTGCAGACATAAATACATCTATTTCTGCTCCCTCTTCAATTTGAGTTTGCAACTTTCCTGAGCTATCATAAGTTGCTTGAACCTTAATATTAGGATACTTTTCATTAAACATAGGAATTAACTTATCATCCATGCAATTTTTTAAACTTGCTGCTGCTGCAATAGTAATAGTTGATTCTTTTTCTTGTGAGTTATTTGTATTATCTGTAACATTATCCTTACTACACCCAACTACAGAAAAAGCTAATAATAACATACTTAAAATTAATGATATTTTCTTTTTCATTTTACACACTCCTAATTTATAAAATACTATAGTTATAATAAAATAAAACCAATTTAATTTTAATAAAACAATTCAAAACAGAACAAAACAGTACAAAACTGAACAATCATAATTATATTGTAAACATTTCCCATTGTCAATGAATTTTAATTTTATATTTCTTTTCATCTAACTTTATATTTAGAGTTAACAGATATATAAAAAATATAATTATAACTATAAAAATAGTTATTAAATTCTTCAATCCATTTACTAATTGTTATATTTTAAATAATATGTTAAATTATTTTTATACTAATAAAATGAAAAGGTGAATGAAATGAATGAAGATATCTTATATACGCCAGATGAGATTGCTCAAAAATTAAAGATAACTAAAAGTACAGTATATGAAATGATAAAGCGTGGAGATTTAGATGCTCATCGTATGGGGAAGCACCTTCGTATATCTAAATCCCAATTTGAAATTTATCTTTTAAAATCCAAAGGTTATGAAAATAGCTATGAAGCAACTTTAATTTCTGAAGATGAAGAAACTTTTGCATTAATTGATTCTGTAAAAATACAAGTAAGTACTGAATTAGAAGGTAATGTTAGAATTTCTATTCGTCCTGAAGATATTATCTTAAGTAAAGGTACATTTATAAGTAGTGCAAGAAATGTTCATAAAGGAATTGTGACTGATATTATATTAGATGGTAATAGCGCAAAGGTAGTTTTAGATATTGGTATTCCACTAGTGGCATTAATAACTAAAAAATCTTTAAATGAAATGGCTATAGAAAATGGACTTGAACTCTACTCTATTTTTAAAACCATGTCTGTAAAAGTTTATAAATAATACTAATCACTCAAACTTTAACCTCATATTATTTATGGCAAATTAAATATTAATTATTTTTAATCAAAATAATAAGCCTAAGAATGATTTTAGTTTTCACTCTTAGGCTTGTTTTTAAATTTATAAAGACTTCAATATTTCTGTATTTTTCAAAATATTCATTAATGCAATATCTTTTATTAGTAGCTTATCTACTCTAAAATAATTATTAGCTGCATTATCTAATAATTAAATATCATATTGACTAAGGAATACTTAATCAGCAACTTTATTTATTTTCTTCTTTTTTAAATATGATACTAATTCATCATAATTATTTTCAGCTACTGATTCTTTTGATTTAAAATCATCTATTTTTTTATTTGAATTTATAATACTTTCATAGTTTGATAAAGTATCTAATATTGCAGCTTTAAAAAGCGGAATGACATCTATTATTCTTTTTATTCCATATACATATTCGTCATCACTAATATTAAAGCACTTAAATAATCCTGATGTTAATCTGCCATCGGAAAACATATAGATATATCTATCTTTCATTTCATCTGATAAATCTACTTCAACTTTGTGCTTGTACAATCTAAATATTATTCCTTTGTCTTTTATAAATATAGGAAATATCGTTGAAAAAAGAATAACTACATCTTCCTCTTTATCTGCTACTCCACTAAAATCATGTTCATTAAGCTTTGTTAAAACTTCATCCGTAAATATAGAATCCTTTATTTTTTTACCTAATTTTGCTTTTAACTTTTGTTCTTTTTCTTCAATTAGAAAATTATCAATTGAACTAAATAATTTACTGATTTTACTTATATTTTTTTGTGAATTATTCATACTATACATCTCCTTAAATAGTTCAATAAAAAGTCATTACAATACTTTCATTTATTTTACTTAGCAATAAATTTATTAATTATAACTTTATTATAATATACTTTATAAAACCACACAATTTTACTAACTAATTTTATAATTAAAACGATAAAAATATTCATTCTCTAAAAATATTTCCCTTTAAATTTACTTTTTACAGCATCAGTAACTACTTTAAAATCTTCTTCATTTTCTGAGAATAATTTTATAAGTTTTTCTTTTGCATCAATATGCTCTTCATTATTTTCATCAAGGTGTACTATTGGTCTAAATAGCTTATGAAATTTCATAAATAATATCGGATGCTTCTTTGCAAAAGCCTCCATCTCATCTATATGCCTTTCCTCCTTAGTTGCATTTTTTAACCATTTAAAAATATAATCATATTTTTCTTCCATACAAACACTTCCTTCATTAGTTTTACTTTTATACTTTTCTCAAATTTGTATACTTTTATGTTAATATAACAAAATCTAAATATAAAAACTATATTTTTCCCATATCCAGTCTAAAAACTTTATTCTATTGGAATATTACTTCTTTTACTTCAATTAAGTTGTTAAAACTTTTATAAGAAAGTTTTTTTATTTGTTCATCAGCTTCTTTTAAATCAACTATATCTACTACCTTCATATTTCCATTATATGCAGCCTTAATTCCTGCTAGTGAATCCTCTATTACAATACAATTTTCAGGATTCACATTAAGCTTGCTTGCTGCCTTTATAAATATATCAGGATTAGGCTTAGTTTTCTCAACATCATCTTTACACACTAAATCATCAAATAAATGCTTAATTTTTGCTTTATTTAATTGCTTTTCCATTCTCTCTTTTTTTGCTGAAGTAGCTAAAGCTATTTTGTAATTATTTTTTCTTAAATATGTAAGCAACTCATAAGCTCCTTCTTTTAATGGTATATTCTTTTCTATTTCTTTAGCTAAAGCCTCATCTTTTTCTTTATACATTTCTTCTATTGGAATATCACTACCAAATTCATTCTTAAATACCTTCTTAACATTTTCACGACCAGTTGCTATAACTTTACAATATATTTCCTTAGTCATTTTATAACCGTACTTTTTACAAACCCTTGTCCAAACATTTAAATATATTCTTTCTGTATCAAATAGAACTCCATCCATATCAAAAATTACTGAGTCTATCTCATCCATATTAAGCTGCATATTATCCTCCGAATTTTCCTACAAATAATTAATTAATTTTCTAAATCTCACTATATCTAAGCTATACAATAGTAAAGTTAATATATTTGGTTACAACCAAGAATAAACTCTTAGATAATCAACAATTAATTATCTTTGAGTTTATTTTCTGTAAACATATTATTAATATTTTATTTTTCCTTAAGCATTTTATCCATTTCATTATTAATCACATTATAGATGGCCTTAGCAACGCCTAAATTATCATTACTATCTGTTATATATTTAGCTATAGCCTTCACCTCTGGTATAGCATTTTTCATTGCAACAGTTTCCTCAAATATTTCAAACATTGAATAATCATTAAAGCTATCACCTAATATCATAACATCTTCTCTTGCTATGTCCATCTTAGTAGCAACCTTTTCTAAGATTATTCCCTTTTGAGCATTTATATCAGTTATTTCTATATTATCTCTAAATGATGATGAAATAGCTAATCCCTCAATTTCTCCAAGAACTTTTTTCATCTTATCTATAAGCTCTATATCACTATGGAAAGCAACAAACTTTCTTACTTCTACTCCCTCTTCAAAAAACTTATCTAAATCATCAATAAATTGTAAGCAAGTAAAGAAACCTAAATTTTCAGCAACTTCTCTTGCTTCCTCTTCTGTTAAAGACGGATTAAAACTCATTGTTCTAAAAATAATTTCTTGAAGTGCCATTTCTCTTGTAGATGTCGTAAACACACCCTTTTCTGTAAATATACGAGCTGACATTTTATTTTTATCTAATATTTCAATTATCTTCTTTGCACTTTCTTCTTTTATATTTATTACATCTAAAATATTTCCATCTTCATCTCTATATTCTGCTCCATTTGAAAGAACACATTGAGCCTTTATGTTATGTTTGTCTAATAAAACCTTAACACTGTCATATTCCCTGCCTGTAGATATTGCAAATATTATACCTGCTTCTTCTGCTTTTCTAATTGCCTCTACAGTTTCAATATCTATGTCATGGTCATTATTTAATAAAGTTCCATCCATATCTGATGCTATTAATCTTATCATAAATATTCCTCCGTTTTAAATATATTTGATTCTACATTATATAATATCATACATTTGTAATTTTATATAAATTTATACTAATTACTTTTTAACTTTTAATATATATCTTGATTTATAATCTACCTAATTAAAATAAATGGTGTATTAAATAATTAATATATTTATTTATGTAAAATAGCAAACTTGAAATTATTGATTATTTAAACTTTTATTTCATTATTCTAAATTTCCCAGTGAATATCCTATTTACCAAATAATAAATATTACATTTTATTAAAGAAGTAAATTTTAAGATTTATAAGCGCTTTAAAGTTTATATAAAAAAATATGCATAAAAATACTCCCATACCTAGTTGATTTTATAGATATGGGAGTATTTTTACTATTTATTATATTGTGGTTCTTGTTGTTTTACAAAATCAAGTCTTGATTGAAGTGATTGCTCAACACCATCCATTGTACTTGCAAGTTGATTAAACATTTGTTTTGCTTGTTCGTTATCTGTATCTAAAGAAAATGTCTTCATATCGGCAGCTAATCCTTTTGCGCTAGCTAGAGCTGTTTCAAGTTTAGTTCCTGTTGGCATAGTATTTCCTCCTTTATATTTTGTATCGCAACTTTATTTTGTTCATTATCTAACTTAATATTCAATATAAATATTCTTTTTATTTTGAAATATATTCCTTTCAATCTAAATTTCATTTGATTATCTTTTTTTATAATTCATCCAAATATTTATATTAAGAAATGAATTAAAACCAATCTTACTGGTTAAAGTAAGTGAGAAAGATTTTATAAATATAAAGGAGGCTTTTATATGACTGCTATTTCCAAGGTAAAACAAACACTAGCTACATTAAAAGGCGCTGAATCTACTTTAGAAATGTATTCATTACAAGAACGTGATAAAGAATCTAGAAATATATATATTGAGGCATCTAAGGAAATAAATAAGATAAAAACTGATTTAGAAAAAAGAATAGGTGTTATGGAGTTTGAAGAACCCCAATATAAAGGTAACTAAATGAGGTGGCATATGAGTTCTTGGTTAATAATATCATTTAAATCAATAGTTTTATTTTTTTTAGCATTAGTCATAACAAGATATATAAAAAAGAAAACCCTTGCCAGGTCTACCCCATTTGATTTTATTTCTTATTCAGTAATTGCTATTATAATTTCTTTACTTTCTTTAAATGTAATTAACAATATTTACTTGGGATTAATCCCATTAGCTGTTTGGGCTTTAATGCCTCTTATCTTAGACTATGCTTCAATGAAGAGTAAATATATTTATAATATAATCCATGGTAAAGAAAGAGTATTAATTAAAAACGGAAAAATAATGGAAGATAACTTATCTAAAGAAAGAATTACAGGTCAAGAATTTTTACAACAATTGCGTTCTAAAAAAGCATTTAATTTAGCTGATGTAGAATTTGCTCTTATGGAAACAAATGGAGATATAAACATAAGTTTAAAAGCTGATAAAAAGCCCGTCACTTCATATGACTTAGGGAAAAAAGTAGCTCCTAAAGTTGAGCCACAAACAGTTATTCTAGACGGAAACATATTAAATGAAGGACTTACTAATGCTGGGCTAAATCATGGATGGCTTACAACCCAACTAGAAATCAAGGGCGTTTCACTTGAAAATGTTTTTTTAGGTCAAGTTGATTCTTCTGGAGACTTATATATAGATCTATTTGATGATATGATACAAGTCCCTAAAAATGAAATTAAAGAAATGCTATATGCAAGTCTACTAAAAAGTCAATCGGATCTTATGTCATTTTCTCTAGATACTGACAATAAAGATGCAAAAAACATGTACTTAAATGATGCAAAAAAATTAGAACAAATTCTATTAAAATTAGAACCCTATTTATTACGTTAGAAGGTGAAATAGATGTCAAATATGAAAAAGAAAAAAATGACTACCTCTCAGCAACAATATGATGCATTGGTAAAAAGCATAGAACCTAAAAGACCTATTTTTAAAAATTGTATTAGAGCCTTCCTTGTAGGTGGAGCAATCTGCACTATTGGTCAAGGCTTTCAATGGATATTTATTAACTATTTCAATTTTGATGAAAAAACATCAATGGCTCCTACATATATAGCTTTAATATTTTTTGCTGCTTTATTTACTGGTCTTGGAATTTATGATCATCTTAGTCAATGGGCTGGATGTGGATCTGCTGTTCCAATTACAGGATTTGCTAACTCTATAGCTTCTGCTTCAATTGAGCATAAAAGTGAAGGCTTTGTACTTGGAGTAGCTGGAAACATGTTCAGTCTTGCAGGTGCAATAGTTGTTTATGGAGTTTTTTCTGCTTTTATAGTTGCAACTATAAAAATGATAATAATATGGTTGGGGGCGATGTAAATGCTTAAAGGACATCAATCTTGGGTTTTTGATTCTAAACCCACAATACTATCTTCTGCAGCTGTTGGTGGGCCATTTGAAGGCAACGGTGCTTTAGCTGATGATTTTGATATACTTACTGAAGATTTATGGCTTGGTCAAGATAGCTATGAAAAAGCGGAAAAAGCGCTTCTTGAACATGCTTGCCAAAGGGCAATACAAAAAGCAAATTTACAAAAAGAAGATATTAACTTTTTCTTTAGTGGAGATTTAATGAATCAAATTATTTCTAGTAGCTTTGCTGCAAGAACTTTAGGTATTCCTTATTTGGGTATTTTTGGTGCTTGTTCTAGCTCAATGGAAGGTTTAGCATTAGCAGCTCAACTTATAGATAGTAAGTCTGCAAAATATGTTGTGACAGCTGCAAGTAGTCATAATGCTGCTGCTGAAAAGCAATTTAGATATCCTACAGAATATGGAGTTCAGAGGCCCCCTACTGCTCAATGGACAGTAACTGGTGCTGGAGCAGCAGTACTTGCTCCAAAAGGAAATGGTCCAAAAGTAACTTCTGCTACTATAGGAAAAGTTGTAGATATGGGAATTTCGGATCCCTATAACGTTGGCGCTGCCATGGCTCCAGCAGCTGTAGATACTATTGAAGCTCACTTTAGAGATTTAAATATTGATGCTTCACATTATGACCTTATTGCTACTGGTGACTTAGGAAAAGTTGGGCATGAAATTGCTAATGCTCTATTTGAAAAACACAATATAAATATGCCAGTAGATATATTTACAGACTGTGGACTTTTGATATATACAAAAGAGCAACCTAGTTTTGCTGGTGGAAGTGGTTGTGGTTGTTCTGCTACTGTAACTTATGGACATTTACTTAACCGCATGCGTAAAGGAGAATTAAAAAAGATATTAGTTGTAGCAACAGGTGCTTTAATGTCTCCTATTTCCTTTCAACAAAAGGAAAGTATTCCTTGTGTTGCTCATGCTGTTTCCATAGAAATGTAACAAAGAAGGTGTGATTTAACTTATGGAAAAATTTATTTTTGCATTTATAATAGGTGGTATAATTTGTGTCATTGGGCAACTTATAATGGATACATTAAAAATAACTCCTGCACATACAACTTGTACTCTAGTGGTAGTTGGTACAATTTTAGGAGGATTTGGCTTATATGACCCTTTAGTTAAATTTGCTGGTGCTGGGGCATTTGTTCCTATAAGTAGTTTTGGAAATACCCTTGTAACAGCAGCTATAAATGAGGCTCAACAAACAGGATTTCTTGGAATATTTAGTGGCCTTTTAAAAACAGTAAGTGCAGGGGTTTCATCTGCAATAATATTTGGTTTCTTTGCTGCTATAATATTCAAACCTAAAGGATAGATAAAAGTGAAAGAGTTGAGGTAATAATTCATCTTCGCTGAATTATAATGAAAGAATTAAAAAATTAAAGAATTAAGGTGATAGTTCAGCTTTGGTGAACTATTTTAAAATCAATTCCTCCAAAAATCCTATAAGGATTTTTTCACCTTAATTCTTTCTTTTTATTATTAATTTAGATATTTAATATAAGGTTGCGAAGATAAATAGAATATGTGGAATAAACATATTTTATTTATTGTAGACTTTATATTAATTACTAAACAACCCTGCTCCCTTTATGATTTCTTGTTCATTGAATAAACTTGCAACTGCTTCGTTATAATCATCTACTTTTTGTGATTTTTTTATTTTTTTAGCGTATTTTTTATTATCTGAAAATATGTAAATCATGTATCCCCATAACTCTTTCATTCTATAAATTGCAATTTTATCATCTTTAAATACATTTCTATAATCATTAAAGATTTCGTCATGGAACTTTTTTAATACTTCTTTATTTAAATTTGCGTTATTTCTAATTTCATTAATTAGTCCTGGATTTGCTAATACTCCTCTTCCTAACATTATTGTATTTAATTCCGGAAATTCTTTTGATAATTTATTATAGTCATCCAATGTAAAAATATCCCCATTATAACATACAGGACTATTACTTAATGTTAAAGCATCTTTAAACACTTCTAAATTAGGTTTATTTCCATAGAAGTCTTCCCTAGTTCTAGGATGAATAATTAACTCTTCTAAAGGATATTTATTATAAATTTTTATTAATTCATAAAACTCTTCTGAACTATCTTTTCCTATTCTAGTTTTTATTGAAATTTTCATATCATCTATTTTATAAATTTCATCTAAAAATTTATCAAGCTCTTCTCTTTTAGCTAAAAACCCAGATCCTCTATTCTTTGAAACAACTGTTCCTGAAGGACATCCTAAATTCAAATTAATTTCACTATAACCTAATTGTTGTAGCTTTCTAGCAGTAGTAATAAAGCCATCAGAATCATTAGTAAGTATTTGAGGAACTATATTCATCCCCTTATTATTTTCAGGTAAAATATCTCTTAGTTCCTTAGTCTTAAAGCTTTTACTACTAGTTGGAACAATAAATGGTGTAAAATACTTATCAACATTATCAAAAAACTTTTTATACGTATTTCTATATATGAATCCAGTGATTCCTTCCATTGGTGCTAAATAATATTTCATAGAATAACTCCTTACTATATTCTTTTATAAAGATTTCAAGAAACATTATATCAGCCTTGTAGTTTCTTATCTACTCAATAGTATTATTTTGCGAAGCAAAATAGTGAAGAGTGAAATAGTTAATAGAGAAAAAATTAAGGAGAAAATCCTTACAGGATTTTTTTAATAAAAGGTGCTTTTCACTCTTTCACTCCTAACTTTTCACTAATAAATTGCTTCGCAATTTACAACCAATGATTACGTATCTTAAAGATTCTTAATCCATTCAACAGCTAATTTAAACCAAGTTCCTGCATGTTGATTTATATGTTCACTTTGTCCGTTCATTGCAGTAAGCTCTTCACAAAGACTTAATCCATGTACACCATTTGGGTATATATGAAGTTCAAATGGCACATTATTACTTGCTAATGAATTTGCAAAAAACAATGAGTTTTGTACTGGAACTGCTCCATCATCAAAAGTATGCCATAAAAATGTTGTTGGAGTATTTTTTGATACTAATTTTTCTAAAGAAAGCTTTTCTCTTTCAACTTCACTTACATTTTCACCTAATAAATTATCAAAGGAACCTTTATGAGCAAACTCACCACTAGTTATAACTGGATAACAAAGTATCATTGCATTTGGTTTTATGTTATCTTTATTTATCTCTAAAGCTTCTTCTAAAATTTTATTATCCCATAAAACACCTAAGCTTCCTGCTAGATGTCCACCCGCTGAAAAACCACACACTATAATTTTATCTTTATCAACATTCCACTCTTTACTCTTACTACGAACATAATCAACAGTAGCTGCAAGTTCTATTAATGCTTTAGGAAATTTATTAGGAGCAACACTATATCTTAAAACTACTACATTGAATCCTTCTGCAACAAATTTTAATGCAACTGGCTCTGCTTCTCTATCCGAAGTCATTACATATCCTCCACCTGGGCACATAATTATTGTTTCTCTTTTTTTATTTATATTAATTTCTTCACTATTTTCTGGAATATATATGCTAATTACAGCATTACTCTCTTTTAATTTACTTGAAATATCTTTTAATTTTATTTTCTCATATATCATTTCTACTTCCCCTTTTATAACTTTTATTTTTCCTTTCATAATAATTATATATCTTTTATTTTACTTTTTAAATTTATATATATTAACTCTAAAATTTTATTAATATTAACATTTAAATGAAGAAGCTATATACTTATATATCGAAAAAATTCTCCTACTTAAAAATATGTTAATATTGCTGATAATTATTTAATAATAACCAAGAAAATCTCCTGGCTATAAGCAACCTTTAAATGGCTTTAACGAAAAACAAGCTAAGTGCAACACTTAGCTTGAAAGTTCCTCTTATGCTCCTTCATTTAAGAATTTATACTGTGTCATGTATAAGTCATAGTAGCTACCTTTATTATTTAGTAATTCATTATGGTTACCTACTTCTTCTATTCTTCCGTCATTTATAACCATTATTTTATCGCAATCTCTTATGGTGGATAATCTATGTGCTACTACAAAAGAAGTTCTTCCATGAAGTAATTTTTCTATACCTTCTTGTACTAATTTTTCTGTTTCTGTATCTATATTAGATGTTGCTTCATCTAATATTAATATTCTAGGATTTGCAAGTAATGCTCTTGCAAAAGATACTAACTGTCTTTGTCCTAATGATAATCTAGTACCTCTTTCATTTACTTCTGTGTTATATCCATCTTCTAATTTTATAATAAATTCATGAGCATTAACTGCTTTTGCTGCATTAATAACTTCTTCATCAGTTGCATCTAATCTTCCGTATCTTATATTTTCCATTATAGTTGTTGAAAATAAAAATGTATCTTGAAGCATTATTCCCATTTGACTTCTTAAAGATTCTAAATCTACATTTTTTATATTTTTTCCATCTACTAAAACTTCTCCAGATGTTGGATCATAAAATCTACTTAATAAAGAAACTATAGTTGTTTTTCCTGCACCTGTTGCTCCAACTAATGCTATTTTTTCACCTTTATTAACTTTAAAGTTTATATCTTTTAATACTTTTGCATTTTCATCATAAGAAAAATTAACATCTTTAAATTCTACACCCCCTTGGATTTTTCCAATTTTCTTTGCATTTTCTTCATTTTTTATTACTGGCTTCATATCTAAAATATCAAATATTCTATCTGCTGCTGAAAAGTTTGTGATTAAGGTATTATAAAAACTTGAAAGATTCATTATAGGTCTCCAAAACATTCCTACATACATTGAAAAGGCTATTAATGTTCCTATCTGTATTTCGTTATTTATAACTAATTTATATCCAACTGCAAATACTATTAAAGTACCAGCTCCCCATGATAATTCTACAAGTGGCCAAAAGAAATCATTTAACATAACAGCTCTTACAAAAGAATTACTTAATTCCTTTACCATTGATTTAAAATTATTTTCTGTTCCTTTTTCCTTAGCAAACCCTTGAACTATTTTTATTCCTGAAAAATCCTCATGAGTAAAACCATTCAAGTTTGACCTCTTATTTCTATAAATTTCCCATCTTCTTCTTGAATATATTTCAATACAAAACATAGCTATACCAAGTACTGGTAATAATGCTACTGAGGCTAAAGCTAATTTATAGTTAAGAAAAAACATAATAATAGCTACACATAAAAGATTTAATAATTGCGGTATAAGCGATTGAATACTTTGAGAAAATAAATTTTTTAATGAATTAACATCTGAAACTACTCTTGAAAGTATTTTCCCAACGGGTCTTCCATCAAAAAAATCAAATGATAAATATTGTATATGACTATATAATTCATGTCTTATATTTACTAAAATATTATTAGTTATTGAAGTTATCATATTCCATCTAATTTTTGATAAACCCCATGCAAGTAGGTTTAATACTATTAGTATTATTCCTATTAAAATCAATCCCGTTACATCCTTATTTACTACATACTTATCTATTGCTATTTTTAAAAGCAATGGATTAACTATTGAAGATATCATAACAAATATCATAAGTAGTATAACTATAAAGGATTTAAATTTATAAGGTTTAAGATATTCTAAAAGCTTTACTGTTATTTCGCTTTTACTTCTTCTTATTACTTCTTCATCTTTTTTTATTAAATTTGTGTTTTCCATCTTAAACCACCTCCTCTTCTATTTCATTAAAGTCTTTAAATTGGTTGCAACAAATATCAAAGTACTTTCCCTTAAGCTTTAATAGTTCTTCATGGGTTCCTTTTTCTTTTATTTCACCATTTTCTAAATAAATTATTATATCTGCATTTTTTACAGCAGAAATTCTGTGAGCTATAATAAAGGTTGTACTCTTTACATCCCTTTTTGATAGATTTTTTAATAATTCATGCTCTGTTTCCATATCTAAGGCAGATGTAGAATCATCTAATATTAATACTTTAGAGTTTCTTACTAATGCTCTAGCTATTGATATTCTTTGTTTTTGTCCTCCTGATAAACCAAGTCCTCTTTCTCCTATTTCTGTATATAGCCCTTCTTCTAGTTCTTCTATAAAATCTAAGGCACATGCTAAGGAAGCCGCTTTTTCAACTTCTTTTGTTTGTGCATTTTCATTACTAAATTTTATATTGTTAATTATTGAATCTGAAAATAAAAATGTATCTTGTGGAACAATAGACATATTTTTTCTTAAAAAGTCTAAATCATAGTCTTTTATATCCACATTATCTATTTGTATACTTCCTTCACTTAAATCATAATATCTTCCTATCAAATTAATTAAAGTTGATTTACCTGAACCTGTAGTTCCCATTATAGCTACTGTATCTCCAGCCTTAATATCTAAATTTATATTCTTTAAAACATATTCATCATTATATTTAAAGCTAACGTTATTAAAGGTTATATCTCCTTTTAAGTCATCATTTTTATAGCTTTTTTCCTTACTTTTAATTTCAGGTTCTCTATCCATTATTTCAAATATCTTTTTAGCTGAAGCACTATTTCTAGAAAGTAAATCTATTAGCTCTCCTAACATTCTCATAGGCCATATAATATTCCAAATATACCCACTAAATGCTACTAGAACTCCTATAGTAATATTTTCTTTCATAACAAGATATCCACCAAAAACTATCATTATAACCAATGATATATTTGTTAAAAATTCTATTGGCGGAAAAAAATCACCGATTATTTTAGCTTGTTTCATGTTTAAATCATAGTAACTTCTATTCATCTTTAAAAATTTAGTTATTTCATATTTTTCCCTTGAAAATGCTTTTACTAATCTTACCCCAGCTATATTTTCTTGAGCTGTTGTATTAATCTTAGCCGTTTGATCACTTATCTCTTCATAAGATTTCCCAAATTTATTTTCTAACTTTATTGCTATAAAACCTATTGGTATCATTATGATAAAGCAAGCTAAAGCTAAGGTAAAATTTAATTTGAATAAGATAACTGTAGAAACTACAAAGTATATTATATTTTCTATAAACAATCTAAGTCCAAACCCTATAGTTTGCCATATATTTTCTACATCTTCTCCTATTCTTGACATTAGCTCCCCAGTATTAATATTATCAAAATACTTAAATTCTAATTTTTGAATATGATTAAATAAATCATTTTTTATATCTTCATGAACTTTTACACTTAAAAGATCATAAATAAATTCTTTTAAATATCCAAAAATAGCTTTTACTATTGTAATTAATAGCATTCCTAACAAAACTTTAATTATTATATTGTTGTTTCCTGCTATAACTCCATCATCTATAAATATTTGTTGCAAGTATGGTATAAATAAATCTACCCCAATTACTGCAAGCATAAATAATGTTCCAATTATTAGCATCGACTTGTATTTTGAAACATATTTTAGTACTCTAGTCATAAAATTTTCCCCCTTTAATTCATTACTAATATTATTTTGATTATTTGTTATACATACAACCCTCTCCCCTTTTTTTAAAGACAAAAAAGGCCACAGTTATCCGTGACCTTTTACTTATCTGTTTTTATAATTTAAAACAAAATAAAAAGCCAGGAGTAATAACCCGTGGCCCTAATTACCTTAATATAAATCTAAGTAATATTCTAATATTTTTAATGAATATATACTTTTATAAAGTAATATTGTATAAATATCATCTACCATATAAATTTACACAATGAGATAGGATTATTAATATAGTTTTTAATATATTTACTTTTATTATCTTCAACTAACATTTCTAAATTAAATATAAAGTTTGACATTTTCCTACCTCCTTTTCTTATTCTTACTTTATTCTTTTACCATCATATTCCTATTTGTAATTTTTGTCAATATATTTTATTACTTTAAAATACTTTTTTCTTTAATTTAACTTTTTCATACTAAATTTAACTGTAAACTCAATTTTTTCTTAATTAAATTTAAATAACTAAGAGAAAATATAAATCATTTTTTATTAACTAACTGCCATCTATATTAAGTAACTCCTTTTATAATATCTTTAATTCTATTTCATGCTAAATAAAAAAGGCTACCACTAACGGATTTTTATCCGCTAACTGATAGCCTTTTTACTAATTGATATTCATTACCTAAACTATTAGAAATTTATATACAATTTTTAATAGTTATTATTCTGTTTTATTTACTTTAGATAACATAATTGGTACTGTAGTAGCTATAACTAAAATCACTAATAATATTATAGCCATCATATTACCAGAAGCAAATCCAACTGGAGTTTTAGGAGTTATTAAACCTGTTACTTGTAAGATTATTCCTACTAGTCCTATTATTGAACCTCCTGCAACCAGGCCAGAAGATAAGCTTATTCCATTTGCAACTTTAGTTTCTTTTTCTTTTTCATTCTTACTCATTTTTTCAATAAATACACGAATTAATGCTCCAACTAATATTATTGAAGTTGTTGATATAGGTAAATAGAATCCAATTGCTATTGTCATTATTGGTAAATTTAATAAGAATAAGAATAATGCCATAACAATACCTACAATTATCATAGGCCAAGGTAAATCACCTGACATAATACCTGATGTTAATGTAGCCATTAAATTAGCTTGTGGTAATGCAAATTGTGCATCTACACCTGTAACTGCTAATTGCTCTGAAAGTATTTTTATTGTTCCTGTAACAACAACAACACCTACTATACTTGAAATTAAAAAGCTATTTTGCATTTCTTTTTTACTTCCACCTATTATGTAAGATACTTTTTGAGATTGGCTGTATCCTCCAGCTACTGATATAGCAACAACCATAAATGCTGCAAATAAAAGCAATGATTTATTATCTGCTTGACTGCTCCATCCCATTATAACAAAAACTAATGTTAATATAACTAATGATGCTATTGTCATACCTGATACAGGAAGATTTGATGTTCCTATTGTACCTGTTAGACGTCCAGAAACTATTACAAATAGTAAAGATAATAATAAAGATACAATAACAGCTATTATAGCCATTTTAATACTTTGAGATATCATAAATCCTGCTATAAATGCAACTACACTACCTGCTAAAAGTATTATTATTTCACTTGAATTGCTTTCTGAGTTACTATCCTTGCTTGATTTTGCTTTTAAAGTTTCTTTAATTGAAACAACTATAGTTGGTATAAGCTTAATAGCTCCTATTAAACCTCCACAAAGCATCATTCCAGCACCTATGTACTTAACATAACTTCCTGATATTGCATTTACATCCATTTGATTAAGTAATAGAGAAGCATCATTCCAAGAATGCATATTATTTGCTGCCATATCAGTAAAATATCCTATTAATGGTGCTACACCAAAGTTAGCTAATATTGAACCTGCAAACATAGTTAATGATACTTCTAATCCAACTATAAAACCTATACCTAGTAAAAGTGGATTTACTTCAGTAGAAAACTTCCACTTATAAAATTTACTTCCTACATAAGTAATGCTGTTATTAATAATATTTAAAAATGATCCTGTTAATACATTTATAATACCGCTTATTACAAATCCAATTCCCATGAACTTTATAGCATCGCCATCACCTTCTGAGGCAATAAGTGTTTCAGATATAGCCATAGATTCTGGATACATAAGTTTTCCATGCTCTTCTACTATTAGATATTTATAAACTAATGATAGACAACCCATTCCAAATAGAACTCCACCTACACCTACAATTAATCCTTCTAAAAATGTAATACTACTTCCTATTAAGATAATTGAAGGTAATACATAAATCATACCACTTGCTACAGATTCTCCACCACTTGCCATACCTTGTGTTATATTTTTTCCAAGAATACCTTTATTACGAGCAAAAGCTCCTATAAGCATTGAACCTATTATAGCTCCTGGTATCCCTGCCGCAACAGTTAATCCTGATTTCATTCCAGAATAAGCAGTTGATGCCGCAAATACAGCAGATAATAATATTCCTATTATTATTACTGATAAATTTGTTCCACGCTTTGATTTATCAGTTATGTATGGAACATAATCTTTACCATGAACGCCTCCATATGCTTCTTTAGATAATTTTTTCTTCATATGTACTCTCCTTCTTTTGTTTTATTAAAGCTATATATCTTTAGTATGTCCATTTTATAATTTAACATAATTCATATTATATTATTTATAAAATACTTATTTATTATGCCAAAGATATAAAAAAAAGAAAAGTCTTTTTATGTAATATAAAAGTATGAAAAAAATATTAATATTAAAATTTTATAGTATATATTCAAAACAGTATAATATTATTTTAAACTTTATATTTATAATTAATAGTTCTATTTTGAACAATAAAAAAATGAAAGAGCTTAGCAAAAAATTTAACTACATTGAAATTCTTACTTTACTCTTTTACTTTTTGATTTTTTCACTATTTTAAATTATCATTACCTATTAATGTAACTTTTCAGCTATCGGTGTTCTTGGATGTGCTTTAGAAATAATATCTGGATATCCAACATGAAGAATAGCTACAACCTTTTCGTCTTTCCTAACTCCAATTTCTTCTCTAAAATCCTGTGATTATAGATAAGTATCCCTCTTCCAAAACACTCCTAGACCTCTTTCCCAAGCTGCAAGTTGAAAGTTTTGTATTAATGCCCAATTAGCTGCATAATCTTCTTCTTTTAATACTTCATTACTATCTTCAGGCATTATTACAATAATGTGTGCTTGAACAGATGAAAAATAAGCCTTTACATCTTCAATACTTTTTCTAATAATACTGTCAATACTATTATCGTAAATAGTAGTATTCTCAGCACTTCCATTAACAGATGTAAACTTAGAAAAATTTTTCAAATTAGTTTCAGCTATAGCATTAGGTTCAATACCATATACCTTACTGCCTTTTTCAAGTAGTTGCTTAGTTAAAATGCCAGTATCAGAGCCTATATCAGCAATAATTTAAGCACAATTTATTATTTGTCAATATAAAACTATACATATAATCCAAAAGTTATAAATTCTTCTTCATTTATATTATTTAAAATCATTTCATAATAAAAGTGGATCATAAATGATCCACTCCCATTCTATTGCTAGACATTAAAATTTATCTTATTAATATTTTAAAATTTAGGATCTATTTCTGTCATTTGTATTCTTTTCAAATCCTTTTGTCTTAATCTTGTTTCTTCCATTATTTTATCCCAAGATTCTCCTGCTATTATCATTTCCTTTGCTTTTGCATAAACTTGATTTTTAGTTTCTCTATTCATGGTATTCCTCCAAGTCTAAATTAAGCTTTTAAGGCTTAATTTAATTTTATTTACATCTATATTATTTGAATAACTTAAATAATTATTACATTTAAAATCAAATTTATAATATTTGTAATATATTCATCTTATATTTGTTATTTTCATCTTAATAAATTTAAAAGGGTACTATTTCAGCACCCTTTTCCTTACACTCTAAATATATTACTAACTTTTTATACTAGTCCTATATCATTCCTAAAATACTTATCTTTAAATTCTACTTTTTCTATAGTCTTATACGCATCTTTTCTTGCTTTTTCTATTGTTTCTCCAACTCCAACTACTGAAAGAACTCTTCCCCCATTAGTTTTCAAAATTTCATTTTCAAGTTTTGCACCTGCTAAGAAAACTTTATCTTTTATATCATCATCTATAGTGATTTCATATCCCTTAGTGAAGCTTCCTGGATATCCCTTTGATGATAAAACTACATTTACACATGCTCCATTTTTCCATTTTACTTCTGTATTTTTCAAATCTTCTATTAATGAAGCTTCTATAAGTTCTAGCAAATCACTTTCCATTAAGTTAAGTACCGATTGTGTTTCTGGATCTCCCATTCTTACATTATATTCTAAAAGATATGATCCTTTTTTAGTTATCATAATACCAAAGAATATTATACCCTTATAATCAAATCCTTCTTCTCTTATTCCAACTAAAGTCCTATTCATTATATTTTCTTCAAAATCCTTTAAAACCTCTTCTGTTACATATGGATTAGGTGCTACAACTCCCATACCTCCAGTATTTGGACCCTTACCACCATCAAAAATTTGCTTATGATCCTTTGCAGATATAAATGGTATAATAGTTTTTCCATCTGTAATTGAAAGAATAGATGCCTCTACTCCTTCTAAAAACTCTTCTATAATTATTTTTTGCCCTGCTCCATTAAATATATCATCAACCATAAAAGATTTTACTGCAGCTATAGCTTCTTCTTTATCATTACAGATAGCAACTCCTTTTCCTGCAGCTAATCCATCAGCTTTAACTACAGTAGGATATGGACATTTTTCTAAATAATTTAAAGCTTTATTAACATCATAAAAAACTTCATACTCTGCGGTTTTAACTCCATACTTTTTCATAAAATCCTTAGAAAAACTCTTACTACCTTCAAGCATTGCAGCTTTTTTACTAGGTCCAAAAATCTTAAGTCCATTCATTTTAAACTTATCAACAATTCCCCTAGTTAAAGGATCTTCGGGCCCAACTACAGTTAAATCAATAAAATTCTCCAAAGCAAATTCTAAAAGCTGATCTATTTCAATTATATTTACATTCTCACACTTACTTTCCCTAGCAGTTCCCCCATTACCAGGAGCAACAAATATCTTTTCTACCTTCTCATTCTTAGAAAGCTTCCAAGCAATAGCATGCTCCCTACCACCAGAACCAATTAATAAAATTTTCATAATAAATTCCCCCTGCCAGTACTTTTTTACTTCTTTCCTAATGAAATTTACTTCTAATAACTATAAATCATTTATTTACTATATAGAAAAAAGAGAAACTATTGCGGAGGGCTATATCACAATGAGCTGTTTGTATTTCATTGTTGTTTGAGGCATAATTGCGCTAAGAATTTCAGTTGTTTGAGCGAATGCGAGTTAAGTGAGAATCTAAATCTCTGATTTATCCTTTCGAACTTACTACTACGACTTTTGAGTAGTAGTTTCATTAAAAATATCACAATTCTGCTAAAAACAACAATAGAAATACTCAGCGAAATTATGTAATAGCCTGAAGTAATAGTTTCTTTTTTTCTTAGTTAGCATTAATGTTTAAAGTGTCTAACTCCTGTAAATATCATAGATATTCCATGCTCATTACATGCATCAATAGATTCTTGATCTCTTATTGAGCCTCCAGGTTGTATTATTGCTTTAATACCATTTTTAGCACATTCATCTACTACATCTCTAAATGGGAAAAATGCATCTGACGCTAAAACAGTTGCCCCTTTGCCTCTTTGAAGTGCTTCTTCTGTAGCCCAGATTCTATTAACTTGTCCTCCACCTATTCCAATTGCTACACCATCTTTTATAGCAACAATTGCATTTGATTTAACATACTTAACTACCTTCATACCAAATAATAAATCTTTCATTTCTTCTTCAGTTGGTTCTTTTTCTGTTACTACTTTTAAGTCATCAATTAGCTTTTTATCTTCTTCTTGAACTAATATTCCACCATCAACTGTAACCATATATTTTTTATCCTTTGGATTATTGTTACATTTAATTACTCTTAAGTTCTTTTTAGTTTTTAATATTTCTAAAGCATCTTCATCAAAATCTGGTGCTGCTACTACTTCTAAGAATATTTTAACCATTTCTTCGGCTGTAGCCTTATCTATTTTTCTATTTATTGCAACTATTCCACCAAATATTGACGTTGGATCTGCATCATGTGCTTTTTTATAAACATCAAGAAGAGTTTCTCCAATAGCTACTCCACAAGGAGTATTATGTTTAAGTCCACAACAAGCTACTTCATCAAATTCAGAAACAACTTTCCAAGCTATGTCTAGGTCTTTTATATTATTATAAGATAGCTCTTTGCCGTTTAATATTTCAAAACTATTCATAGCTCCATCAAATTCTGTTGAACTATAGTATGCTGCACTTTGATGTGGATTTTCTCCATACCTTAAGCTTTGCTTCTTCTTATATGATATTGAAAGGTATTCTGGATATTCTTCATCTTCTAATAAGAAGTTAGATATTGCTGCATCATAAGCACTCATTAAATTAAATACTTTACCTGCAAGTTTTTTTCTTAACTTTACTGAAACATCTCCATTTTCAGATATTTCCTCCATAACTGCCTTATAGTCTTCTTTATCCGAAATCACTACTACATCTTTAAAATTCTTAGCTGCTGCTCTAAGCATTGTAGGTCCACCAATATCTATAAACTCTACCTTTTCATCAAAGCTTAAATTTTCCCTAACCTTTTGAAAAAATGGATATAAATTAACTATAACCATATCTATAGAATTAATATTTCTTTCTTTAATAGTTTTCATATGTTCTTCATTATCCCTTATAGCAAGTATTCCTGCATGAATAATTGGGTGAAGAGTTTTAACCCTCCCATCTAGCATCTCAGGAAAATTAGTAACTTCATTAACCTCAATAACACTAACTCCATTATCCTTAAGATGTTTATAAGTACCACCTGTAGATATTATTTCAACACCTTTACTTTCTAAAAAATTAGAGAATTCTAAAATACCTTCTTTATCAAAAACACTAACTAAAGCTCTTTTTATCAACTAAAAAACCCCTTTCTTTTAATGGAAAGAATTAAAAAGTTAATAATGAAAAAATTATGGTTCAAATTCCTACGGAATTTCTTATTTAATTTCATAACTCAACTTTGTTAAGTTGTCTCCTTAACCTTTTCATTCCTTCATTATTTCATTTTATTCTCGTTTTTCCATTTATAATTTCAACTTTATTTTTACTAATCAAGTCAATTACTTTTGGTAATATCTCATGCTCTTTTTCTAATACTCTTTTTTGCAATGCTTCTTTTGTATCTTCAAAATAAACTGGTACCACTTCTTGAAGTATTATTGCTCCGCCATCTATCTCTTCATTTACAAAGTGAACTGTACATCCTGAATATCTTACTCCAGAATTTATGACTGCTTCATGAACCTTTAATCCATACATTCTTGGTCCACAAAAGCTTGGTATTAATGATGGATGTATATTTACTATCTTATCTTTAAACTCTTTAAGAATATTTCCTTGTAATATTGAAAGATATCCCGCAAGAACTATTAAATCAACTTTTCCTTTAGTTAACTCTAATATCCTATCACATGTAGTATCTTTATATTCTTTTTTAGATACTACATAAGTCTTTATTCCTTTTTCCTCCGCTCGTTTTAAAGCAAGTATCCCCTCTTTACTTCCTATAACCATTTCTATTTTACAATTTAAACTTCCAGCTTCTATTGAATCTATTATTGCTTGAAGGTTTGTTCCTCCTCCTGATGCAAGTACTGCTATCTTAAACAAACACCTTCACCTCCAGATGTTACATAACCTATATCATAAGCTTTTTCTCCCATTTCAATTAAAGCTTTTGTAATAGGTTCAGCATCCGCTTCATTAACACATATTACAAACCCAATCCCCATATTGAAAGTATTGTACATATGATCCTTATCTACACCTTTTTCTATTATCTTTTCAAATATTAATGGTAATGGATAGCTATCTTTTTTTATTACTGCTGTAAAATTTTCTCCATTAAACATTCTTGGAATATTTTCTATAAATCCACCGCCTGTGATATGTGCCATTCCTTTTATTTCAAAGTTCTCAAGTAATTTCAAAATTGGCTTAACATAAATTTTTGTTGGAGTTATTAAAGTTTTCCAAGCTTCTTTTCCACCTAAATCTTCATTTAAATCTTCAAATAATTTTCTAACTAGTGAATAACCATTGGAATGTAAACCAGAAGATGCAATACCTATAAGCTTGTCTCCTTCTTTTATGTTCTTACCATTTATTATTTTATCTTTATCTACAATCCCTACAGCAAAACCCGCCATGTCATATTCACCCTCTCTATAAAAGCCTGGCATTTCAGCAGTTTCTCCTCCAACTAAAGCACAATCTCCTTGAATACATCCTTCTGATACACCTTTTACTAAATCTGCTGCAACCTCGGCTTCTAGCTTTCCACAAGCTATATAATCTAAGAAGAATAATGGTTTTGCTCCATGACATAAAATATCATTAACACACATTGCAACACAATCTATTCCTACAGTATCATATTTTTTAGTTTTAAAGGCTATATCAAGTTTAGTTCCAACTCCATCTGTCCCAGAAACTAAAACTGGCTTTTTATATCCTTCTGGAAGCTCAACCATTCCTGCAAAGCTTCCAAGGCCATTTAGTACATAATCACTCATTGTTCTACTTGCATATTCTTTTATAAGCTTTACTGATCTATATCCTTCTTCTATATTAACTCCAGCTTCTTTATAAGTTATCATTTAACACACTACCTTTCAGCTTTTATTTTGCTCCTTCTATAGGTGTTGCTACTGGATATATTCCATTAAAGCAACCAACACAATATCCACAGTTTTCTTTAAAGCAACTATACATACCTTCCATACTTAAATATCCTAAACTATCGCATCCTATTGCTTCTCTTATTTCTTCAATTGATTTTTTGGCTCCTATAAGCTCACTTCTATATGGAGTATCTATTCCAAAGTAGCAAGGAAATTTAACTATTGGTGAAGCTACTAAAAAATGAACTTCCTTTGCTCCTGCCCTTCTTAGAGAATCAACTAAATGTTTTGATGTTGTACCCCTAACTATTGAATCATCAATTAACACAACTTTTTTTCCACTTATATTTGATTTAAGTGGATTTAACTTTACTGCTACGGCTCTTTCTCTAATTTCTTGAGAAGGTGTTATAAAGGTTCTACCTACATATCTATTTTTCACGAAACCAGTATCATAAGGTATTCCTGAAGCTTTTGAATATCCTATAGCTGATGGAATCCCTGAATCTGGAACTGCAACTACAACATCTGCATCTATTTTATATTCTCTAAATAATTGCTCTCCCGCTCTAACTCTTGACTCATGAACATCTAATCCATCTATTGTTGAATCTGGTCTAGCAAAATAAATATATTCAAAAGCACATGTTTGACATTGTGTGTTTTCTGAATACTTATATGATTTAATTCCATTATCATCTATAATAATTATTTCACCTGGTTCTACATCTCTAATCAATTCTGCTCCTATTGCATCTAAAGCACAACTTTCTGATGATAATACATAGCCTTCCTCAGTCTTTCCAAGACATAAAGGTCTAATTCCATGTGGATCTCTAACTCCTATAAGTTTATCCTTTGTCAAAATTACCATTGCAAAAGACCCTCTTATTGCTTGGATGGAATCATAGATTGCCTTTTCTATCCCCTTTTTAGCTCCTCTTGCTATTAAATTTGCTATAACTTCTGAATCTATTGATGTATGAAAGACATGTCCACCATCTTCTAAAAGTTCTCTAATTACATCAGCATTTACTAAAGTACCATTATGAGCCATTGCTATTGAACCAAGCTTAGTTTGACTAAGTAATGGTTGTGCATTTTCAATTCTAGTATCTCCACATGTAGAATATCTAACATGTCCTATTGCTGCAAAACCTTTAAGTCTGTTCAAATCCTCTTTAGAAAAAGCCTCTGTTATAAGCCCCATCCCCTTATGAATATCAACACCCTCGCCATTTGCTACAGCTATTCCAGCACTTTCTTGCCCTCTATGCTGAAGTGCATATAACCCATAATAAGTCATTGATGCAACATCCATAGGCTTATTTACATAAACACCAAAAACACCACATTCATCCTTAAATTTATCATTATCCGGATCCAAAATTAAATTTGAGTTCAAAAAAACACCCCCAATAAAAGTTAGAAAGTAAAAAAGTGGAAAAGTTATAGATATAATTCAGACAAGCTGAATTGTTTAATTTTAACTTCTAAAAAACTCTGTAAGAGTTTTACCCTAAACTCTTTCACTCTTAATTTTTAACTCCTTCACTATTTCTGTATTCTGTTTAATATTTCTACATAAGCGTCTTTTACATTTCCAAGGTCTCTTCTAAATCTATCCTTGTCTAATTTTTCTCCTGTTGTTGCATCCCAAAATCTGCATGTATCTGGTGAAATTTCATCTGCTAATAGAATTTCCCCATTGTATCTTCCAAATTCTAATTTAAAATCTATTAATCTTATATTTTGCTTTATGAAGAATTCTTTTAGTAAGTCATTAATTTTAGCAGTCATTTCATAAATCTTGTTTAGTTCTTCAAATGTAGTAGCTCCTATCCCAACTGCGTGATAGTCGTTTATTAATGGATCTCCTAGTGAATCATCTTTATATGACAATTCAAATACTGTAGTTTTAAGTTCAAATCCCTCTTCTAAGCCCAATCTTTTGGCCATTGATCCAGCTGCTACATTTCTAACTATTACTTCTAAAGGTACTATTTCTACTTTCTTACAAAGTTGTTCTCTTTCACTTAACTTTTCTATAAAGTGTGTCTTTATTCCATTTTCATTTAACATTTCAAAAATCATTGAAGTAATTGAATTATTTAAAACACCTTTTTCTTCAATTTGACCTTTCTTTTCACCATTAAATGCTGTTGCATCATCTTTATAATAAACGATAACTTCATCTGCCTTTTCTGTAGCATATATTTTTTTTGCTTTTCCTTCATACATCATTTCTAATTTTTTCATTATAACTCTACCCCTTCTCCATTTTCTTCTATAAACTTACTTTTCATATCTAATCTAAATTTATTTAATTTTTCTCTTAATGAACTATCCTTTATAGCAAGCATTTGTACTGCAAGCATTCCTGCATTATAACTGTTATTAATTCCAACTGTTGCAACTGGAATTGATTTTGGCATTTGTACTATTGAAAATAAAGCATCTAACCCCTCCACTGCCCCTTTTATTGGAACTCCTATTACAGGCATAGCAGTTTGAGAAGCTATAACACCAGGCAAGTGAGCTGCAAGTCCAGCCCCTGCAATAACAACTTCACATCCATTTTCCTCAGCTTTCTTTAAAGTCTCCGTCAACTTTTCTGGAACCCTATGAGCTGATAATACATAAGCCTTAAACTCTACTCCAAACTCTCTTAAACAATTAGCAGCTCCCTTCATAACATCAGTATCAGATTTACTTCCAAAAAATATAGCTACCTTCATATAAAAACCCCCCCCGTTTTATTAATTGATAATTGACAATTATTGAAAAAATTCAGTAGACTGAATTTTTTAATTTATATATTTAAAGTATCGATATATCAATAATCCAATATTTTAAAATTCATTTCTGATCAAATAGTTTTCATATTATATACTTAAAATCAATAACTCAGTTTATCTGAGTTATCTCCTAAATTATCCATTGTGCATTATTCATTTTCCATTACTTAAAGTACTTTACTCCTGCTTTGAATATCTTTTGATCAAAGTTTCCTGGTACATTTTTATATAGGTTTTCTCCTATTCTTTCTGAATGCCCCATTTTACCAAGTATTCTTCCATCTGGACTCGTTATTCCTTCTATACCTAACATTGAACCATTTGGATTAAAAGGCATATCAATAGATATTTCACCATTTAAATCAACATATTGTGTTGCAATTTGTCCATTTTCTCTTAATTTCTCTATTAAATCTCTTGGAGCAACAAACCTTCCTTCTCCGTGAGAAATTGCAATTGAATGTATATCTCCTAGGTTTACTTGGTTAAACCATGGTGATTTGTTTGATGTTATTTTAGTTCTAACTATTGAACTAATATGTCTATTGATTTCATTGTAAGTTAATGTTGCCATATCTTCTTCTATATCTACAATTTCACCATAAGGTACTAATCCTAGTTTTATCAGTGCTTGGAAGCCATTACATATACCAAGCATTAATCCATCTCTATTTTTTAATAGATCCATTACAGCATCTTTGATTCTTTCATTTCTAAATACTGTTGCTATAAATTTACCTGATCCATCTGGTTCATCTCCAGCTGAAAACCCCCCTGGTAACATAATTATTTGGCTTTCTCTTATGCTTTTTTCCATTTTTAAAATTGATTCATTCAAAAGTTCTTTATTCATATTATTTAAAACTAACTCTGAAACTTCTGCACCTTCATCCTTAAAGGCTCTTGCACAATCATATTCACAGTTTGTTCCTGGGAAAACCGGAATAAATACTTTTGGTTTTGCAACCTTTATTAAAGGTGTCTTTACTTCTTTAGATTCATATAATACTGTTTCAATTTTTTCTTTTTTATCTTCTGTTTTTACCTTAAATACATTTGATAACTTTTCTTCTAGTATCTTTTCTAAAACTTCTATATCAAAATTAATGTCATATTCCTTTGAAACTATAGCCCTATTTTCTGTTGTATTGCCTATTACTTTATAAGCGCAACCATTAAATTCTTTTTCTATTTCAACATCATTATTAACTTCTAAAACTAAGCTTCCATAATTAAGTTCAAATAACGCTTCTTTACTTAATCCTTCAAACTCTACCCCAATTCTATTTCCTAAACTCATTTTAGTTAAAGCTTCTGCTACTCCACCAAATTTTAATGATGAAGCAGAAATAACTTTTTTATCTAAAATAAGTTCATGTAACTTTTCTAAGTTCTTCTTATATCCATCTACTTTTAATGTCATATCTTCATTTTTTTCAGCTATTAAAAGTACTATCTTAGAATTATTATTTTTAAATTCTGGAGATATAATATCTTTAGCTTTAGCAACATCCACTGCAAATGCCACTAATGATGGAGGTACATCTAAATCCCCAAAAGTACCTGACATTGAATCCTTTCCACCAATAGCTGGTATTCCTAAATCCATTTGTGCTTGATATGCTCCAAGTAATGCTGAAAAAGGTTTTCCCCATTTATTTTTATCTTTTCCTAATCTCTCAAAATACTCTTGCAATGTAAGTCTTGCTTTCTTATAATCTCCACCCATAGCTGAAAGTTTTGTTACTGCTTCTATCACTGAATAATATGCCATATGGTATGGACTCCACATCCCCATGTCTGGATTAAATCCATATGTCATTAATGTTGCATCTTTACTTTCTCCATTTAAAACTGGTATCTTAGCTGCCATACCTTCTGCTGGTGTTGTTTGATATTTTCCACCAAAAGGCATAAGCACAGTTCCTGCACCTATAGTTGCATCGAATCTTTCAACTAAGCCCTTTTGCATTGATACATTTAATTTTCTTAATATATTAATCCACGCTTCTTTTACATCCACATCTTTTATGTTAAATGGATATTTCTTTGGCGATTTCACTTCTACTTCAGTTGTTTGTCTTGCCCCATTTGTATCTAAGAATTCCCTTTTTAAATCTACAATGTTTTTTCCTCTCCAGATCATTCTAAGTCTTTCATTATCAGTTACTTCAGCTACCTTAACAGCCTCTAAATTTTCTTCAGCGCATAAATTTATAAATTTTTTCTCATCTTCTTTATTAACTACAACGGCCATTCTTTCCTGTGATTCTGAAATAGCAATTTCCGTTCCATCTAAACCCTCATACTTTTTAGGAACTTTATCTAAATCTATATCTAAACCTCTTGTTAATTCTCCAATTGCAACTGAAACTCCACCTGCTCCAAAATCATTACATCTTTTTATCATCTTTGAAACTTCTGAGCTTCTAAATAATCTTTGAATCTTTCTTTCTGTAGGAGGATTTCCTTTTTGAACTTCTGCTCCACACTCATTAATTGAATCTTCTGTATGTTCTTTAGAGGATCCTGTTGCTCCACCTAGTCCATCTCTTCCAGTTCTTCCACCTAAAAGAATTACAACATCTCCCGCCTTTGGTTCTTCTCTAACTACATTTTCTTTTGGTGCAGCTGCTATAACAGCTCCAACTTCCATTCTTTTAGCAACATAATTAGGATGATATATTTCTGAAACTTGTCCCGTAGCAAGACCTATTTGGTTTCCATATGAGCTATATCCATGTGCTGCTCCTAAAGTTATAGTTCTTTGAGGAAGTTTTCCTTTTAATGTTTCTTCTATATTAACAGTTGGATCTGCAGCTCCTGTAACCCTCATTGCTTGATATACATAAGTTCTTCCTGATAATGGATCCCTAATTGCTCCACCAAGACATGTAGCTGCTCCTCCAAAAGGTTCTATTTCAGTTGGATGGTTATGTGTTTCATTTTTAAACATTACTAAATATTCTTCTATTCCATTATTAGTTTCTATATTCACATTTATTGAACAAGCATTTATTTCATCAGATACATCTAAATCTTCTAATAGACCTTTCTTTCTCATTTCCTTCATTGTTATAACTGCAATATCCATTAATGTTTCATCTCTATCAGTTTCACCATAAACAAAATTTCTTGACTTTAAATATGCTTCATAAGATTTAATTATTGGTTTTGTATAAAGTCCTTCTTCAATAACAACATTTTCAATAGCTGTTGAAAATGTTGTATGTCTGCAATGATCTGACCAATATGTATCTATAACTTTTATCTCTGTAATGCTTGGATCTCTATTTTCTTCTTTAAAATAATCTCTTATAAGTTTTATATCATCTAGGCTCATAGCAAGTCCCATATTACTATGTAAAGCCTCTATTTCTTTATCATTTTTATCAGTAAATCCACTTAATACTTTCACATCTTTTGGCTCTGGAAGTTTTGATGATAATTCTAAGTTATCTATATTTACTTCCCTGGAATCAACTGGATTTATATAATAATTTTTAATTTTTTCTACCTCAATATTTGATAATGCACCTTTTAATACCACTATTTTTGTCCATTTAACTTCTATTTTTTCCCCTGAAGTCAATAATTGATAGCACTCTGAAGCCGAATCTGCTCTTTGATCATATTGACCTGGTAGATATTCAACGCCAAAGGCTAATTCATTATTTTTCACTTCAAAATTATTTTCATAAACATTATCTACAGTTCTTTCCGAAAATATTGTATAAAGAGCTTTTTTATAATCCTCTTCTTTCATTTCTCCTAGAGTATATTTATTTACAACTCTAACTTCCTCTAGAGAAGTAATTCCTAAATTATTTTTAAAATCTTCAAGCAAACTTTTTCCTTCAATATTAAAGTCATTTTTTTTCTCTACAAATATACACCTAACACTCAACCTTCATACCTCCCAAGCTAACTAATTCCAAATTATATGCGAATATTTATTTAATATTCCAAAAAATATTTCGTCTTTATATTAGCAGACTACCACTTTGTTACAATAATGTCAACTTTAAATGTTATATTTAAATTATAATTCGTAATATAACGAATTATATCGCATATTCCCCTTTTTATATTCCGCATATATTTATAAATTAGTTTATATCTGTTTTTTTCCAATTTATCTATTATTTATTTCTAATTATTTTTTAATATTTGTTATTTAAATATCATTTTTACACAAACTAATATGGATATAATTTAAGGTGGTGTTAATATGAAGCATAATGCAAAAGAAAATTTAATAATAGCTTTAGATGAGCTTTCCTCATGTCAAAATCATCTAAACACTGCTTATTTACATGCAGAAGAAAATCATAATAGAAATGAAATTCATACTGCCCTTGAAGCTATAGGTAGTGCTGTAGATTCTGCACAAACTGCTTTAAAAAATTATAAAGATTAGGAGGAGGTATTTAACATGGGACATAAGGCAAATGCAAAAGATGAATTAAAATGTGCTCTTTCTGATGTTACGCATGCTCAGCAATTATTGCATGATGCTATTAAATCTGTAGAACAAGATGATAATAAGCAACTTATCCAAGATACTTTAGCAAATGTTAATGAAGCATTACATGCAACAAGAACTTCAACTTATGGATTTAAAGATTAGCAAAATAAAAAGACTGTAGGGAAATCCTACAGTCTTCAGTTAACTATCTTCTGTTGTTTTGAGCTTTTCTTGCTCTTCTGCAATCGATGCATCTTACTGGTTCGTTATCGAATCCTTTTTCTTTGTAGAATTCTTGTTCTCCTACTGTGAATACGAATTCTTTACCGCAATCTTTACAAATTATTTTCTTATCTTCCATTTTAAATCCTCCATTCTAAAGACCAATATAATCAACAAATCTCTACAATGGAGAAAGCTAATTTCTATTCAATCTTTAAACAAATATTTCGAAGTCTTATGACCTACTATGATATTTTATCATATATATATATTTTTTGCTAGTAGTTTTTAATATATTAATTAATAATTTAATATTTATATGTTAATATATATTAACATTTGTCAACATAATATGTCTATTTTGTATAGTTTAAAAATCAAAGCAAAAATAAAAGCTATAGGAAACCTATAGCTTAAATTAGTCATAACTATCTTCTGTTGTTTTGAGCTTTTCTTGCTCTTCTACAATCAGCACATCTTACTGGTTCGTTGTCAAATCCTTTTTCTTTGTAGAATTCTTGTTCTCCTACTGTGAATACGAATTCTGAACCACAATCTTTACATACTAATTTCTTATCTTCCATTTTAAATCCTCCATTCTAAAGACTATTCAAGTAACTACTAATCTCTATAACGGAGAATATCATTATCTTTCAAAATCTTTAAACAAAATATTATTAGTCTTATCGACTACTCATTAATAATAACATACTTAAATATAAAAAGCTACTACTTTTTTATTTATTTTACAAAAAAATACCGGTAGCTTTAACTACCGGCAAAGAAACCTACGTAACCCTATCGGGTCATTTTTTATTCTTATCATATTTATATATTTATATTCTTTGTTTTATAAGAATTTTATTTTACATATAAATATCTTTTATTTTCGATATATACTATTTTTTACTATAACCCTTGTCTGTCACATAATCTTTCTAATAGTTCTTTTGGAGTTTTATCTCTAGAATTTATATAAAACTCTACTTCTTCTATTCTACTTTCCATTTTTTTTATAAATTCATCTGTTTCTTTGCTATTATTTTCTTCATTATCAAATCTAGTATCTTCTAAGCTTAACTTAATTATATCTATGGCTTCAATTAATTCTTTTCTATAATCTTCATCTGTTTGATTATCTTTTATGGTGTCTGTACTATCATAATTTAATTCAATTGATGTTCTTCCACTATCATCTTTTATCTTATATACATAAAAGTTATAATCATTTGGCTTTCCCATCAAATAGTATCTAAGGTTTCCATTCCTTCTAAAGTTCTCCATAGAATTAGAATGTTGACAAAAATATATAGTTTGATTTTTATCTATTAAATCAGTAATTGCTTGTGAATGAAACGTAATATTATTAGGTCTAGAATACTGAACTATGTCTCCTGGTAATAAACTTAGATAAATTTCATTCCAATTTACTAATGCATCTATTATTTTATATTCTTTATATGAATGAGCTCTTTTATATTCTTTTCCAAAATGTAAATGAAATGGCTGTGCTGCTGTCCATGTTGAACTTCTATTAGGTAAATTAGGCGAATAGTAAAACCACGATTTTATACTTGTTGCAGTTGATTTAGATCCAACAAATTCTATTCCTCCAGCTCTTAAAACTTGAGATACAAAATTAGTGCAATCTCCCCCTTCATTAACATAATTATAATACTTATTATTTGATGATGTTGCCCATTTTATCGCATATTCTCGTGCTAGCTCTCTATTATAATGATTATTTTTAATTTCATTTGATAATGACTTTACACGTATGCTAAAACTAAAAACACTTAAAAATGAAATAACACCTAAAAATAAACCTAGTTTTCTTTTGATTATTTTCTTCATATTTATTTCTCCATACTAATTTAAACTTCATTATATAGTCTTAGAAATAAATTAAATTTTATTACAAAATGATTATTTAATAAAAAACAAAAAGAGTTGAGGTTTTTTTCCTCAACTCTTTTCACTTTTTCATTTTTTATTTTTCATTACTTTACTTAACAAGATGCTAATTATTCTTTGCTTCCTTTAAGCATTTCACCTATAGCTGCAATACTTCCAAGTGAAGATAAAGTTTCATTTGGTAATATAAGCTTATTAGCTGGATTATTAGCCATTTCTTTAAGAGCTTCAACTTGTTTTAAAGCTATAACTGTTTCATTAGTACCTGATTCTATAATTGCTTGGTTCACCTTTCTTATAGCTTCTGCTTCTGCTATAGCTATTTCTTCTATAGCCTTAGCTTTACCTTCTGCTTCAAGTAATTGAGATTCTTTTAGACCTTCAGCTCTTCTGATATTTGCTTCTTTTTCAGCTTCTGCTGCAAGTATCTTACCTCTCTTTTCCCCTTCTGCTTTTTCTATTTGAGATTGTCTTTGACCTTCTGCTTCAAGAATCATAGCTCTCTTATTTCTTTCTGCTTTCATTTGCTTTTCCATAGCTTCTTGAATTTCTGTTGGAGGGATTATATTTTTAATTTCAACAGAAAGTATTTTTATACCATATGCATCTGTAACTTCATCTATAATACTTAAAAGATCTTGGTTAATCTTATCTCTTCCTGATAATATTTCATCTAAACTCATATTACCTAAAATATTTCTCATATTAGTTGTTGCTGAATATACTATACCTGATCTATAATCTTCAATGTTATAAACAGCATCTTTAGCATTTAATAGTTTATAGAATATAACGTTATCTACAGATATTTTAACATTATCTTTCGTAATAACTGATTGTGGTGGTACATCTAAAATTTGTTGTTTTGTTGAAACTTTTTTTCTAACAAAATCTGCAAAAGGAATTAAGAAGTGCCATCCTGGTTCTAAAGTTTTGTGGTATTGACCAAACCTTTCTACAACATATAAGTATCCTGTGTTTACGATTTTAATTGATGATAAGATTACTATTAATACAAAAAGTACTACTACCCCTGTAATTATTAATCCTATTAAATTATCCATCTAAACTTCCTCCTCTTTTTTAATTATTAATTTAATACCTTCTATACCTGTGATTTTAAAACTTTCGTCTTTCTTTATCACTTCTCCTAAATTTTGTACAGTCCAGTATATCCCGTCCACTTTTATTTTAGCTCTATCTACTATGTCTTCTTCTGCTTTCATAACTCTTCCTATATAATTTTCTTCCATTAAAGGTGTTCGTTTAACACCTTCTTTAAACTTACGTTTAGCCCATGGATAACCTACTGAAACAGTTATTAGATTTACGACTAAGAAAAGTACTACTTGAACTCCAAATGTTACGCCTAGTAAATCAGCTATCATTGCAACAAATGCTCCTACAGCAAACCATGCAAATAAGAAATTACTTGTTACCATATCTATAGCAATTACCACTGCTGCAACTATAATCCAAAAAATTACCGCACTCATTATTTCCCCCTCCTTTATTCTTTAAGAATATTATATCATTTTTTAGTAAAAATTTGAATTCGATTAACTTATGAAATTATTATAATATACTTTTTACTATATTACAATATCTTTTTTATCTTTTTATATAGTATTTTATAACCTTTAATTACTTTTTAGTACATCTTTCTTCTATTATCATTGATTTTCTAGAGTTTTCCTTTTATTATTTAAATATATATTTTAATTAGCAAGTTATATAATTAACCTTAATAATATATTAAATGGTTAATATACTTATTTAAATAAATATTAAATTTATATCTTATGTAACTTTTGCTATAAGTTCTAAAATATTAACTTAATTCATGATAAATTCTTATAGCTTGGTTGTAATTTGGTTGAATATTAAACTTTTATGATAAATTACATAGTTATAATTGTTATTTACAATATTATCATTTTAAAAGTTACTAATTACTTTTATTATTAACTTTTATTTATTAAAAAATCATTTAGTTTAAATCTAATTATCACTGTGAATTTTAAATAAAAAAAGAGTTACACTATTTATATATTAGTAGTATTTAATTTAATATGGATTGGAGAGATTTTATGGATTTTATAAAAGTTGCAGCTGCATGTCCTATGACTCGTGTAGCCGACATAGACTATAATTTAGAAAATATACTTATTTGTTTAGATGAAGCATATAAAAACGGAGCTAAATCAATAGTTTTTCCTGAATTAGCAATTACCTCATATACTTGTAGTGATTTATTTATGCAATATAGCTTATTAGAAAAAGCTAACTTGGCGATAGAAAAATTAATTAAAAAGAGTGCTGGTCTAGATATGCTAATTGCTATAGGTGCTCCTTTAAGCTTTAAAAATGTATTATTTAATTGTGCTTACATAATTTTTGATGGAAAACTTCTTGGAATAGTTCCAAAATCATATATTCCAAACTATAGTGAATTCTATGAAAAACGCTGGTTTAGTGAAGGTCTTGGAATAATAGATGAAAAAGTAGATTTTGCTTTTCAAAAGGATGTTCCATTTGGAACTAATTTAATTTTCACCTCTGGAAGATATAGTTTTGGATTTGAAATTTGTGAAGACCTTTGGGTTACAATTCCTCCAAGTTCGTATCTTTCACTTCTTGGTGCAAATATAATAGGAAATCTTTCAGCTTCTAATGAACTTGTAAGTAAAAAAGATTATAGGGAAGCTCTTATATCTAATCAAAGTGCTAGATGTATGTCTGCTTATATTTATTCTTCTGCTGGAGTTCACGAATCCACAACAGATCTTTTATTTAGTGGACATATGTTAATTGCCGAAAATGGTACTATGCTTAAAGAAAATGAAAGATTCCAAAGAAATAATGAAGTTATCTATTCTTGTATAGATGTATTTAGATTAAATAGTGAAAGGCTTAAAAATATAAGCTTTAGAGATGCTTCAAGAATAGTTCCATTCGAAGCTGAAGTAATAAACTTTAATTATATGAATACTACAATAAATAACTTCGATAGATTTATAGATAAGCATCCTTTCGTTCCTTCTAATGCTAAATTGCGTGAAGAAAGATGTAAGGAAATATTTAATATTCAAGCTGCTGCTTTAGCTAAAAGAATGGAGCATACTAACTTAAAGAAAGCTGTTATAGGCATTTCAGGAGGACTTGATTCTACTTTAGCTTTACTTGTAGTAGTTAAAACTTTTGAATTACTAGGTTTAGATAATAAAAATATTGTTACTATAACAATGCCTGGTTTTGGAACTACTGATAGAACTTATAATAATGCTTTAACATTATGTAAGGAATTAGGTTGCGATTTAAGAGAAATTAATATAGTAAAAGCTGCTCTTCAACACTTTGAAGATATTGGTCATGATAAAGACATTCATGATGTTACATATGAAAATGTTCAAGCTAGAGAAAGAACTCAAATTCTTATGGATTTAGCTAATAAAGAAGGTGGACTATTAATTGGAACAGGAGATCTTTCTGAATTAGCTCTTGGATGGTGTACTTATAATGGAGATCATATGAGTATGTATTCTGTTAATCCATCAATACCAAAAACTCTAGTTAGATACTTAGTTAGATATGTAGCAGAAAAAGAATCTTCTACTGAAGTTTCAGATACACTTTTAGATATATTAGATACTCCAGTTAGTCCTGAACTTTTACCTAAGAGTGATAAAGGTGAAATTACACAAAAAACTGAGGATATAGTTGGTCCTTATGAACTGCATGACTTCTTCTTATATCACTTTATTAAAAATGGTTCTTCAAAAGAAAGAATAAAGCTTCTTGCAGAAAAAGCATTTAAAGATGATTATAGCAAAGAAGAAATTGCTAAATGGCTTGATAAATTTATTTATAGATTCTTTACACAACAATTTAAGAGAAGTGCTTTACCAGATGGACCTAAAGTTGGAAGTATATCATTGAGTCCACGTGGTGATTGGAGAATGCCTTCTGATGCTTCCTTTAACTCTTTTAAGTAAATTATAAAAGAATCACATTATGCTTCGGCAATGCTAATATTACTTCGGTAAGAGTTTTTATAATTGATTGTTTTAAATTTTCTAAATTTCCATAACTCGCATTCGCTCAAACAATGGAAATTCTTAACGAAAATTTAAAACAATCAATTATAAAACTCTAATACCTTGTAATAATGCAGACCTCCACATAATGTGATTTTTTATAAACATAAATTGAGTTAATTAGTCAGTAAATTATATAAATTAATGCTTAGTTTTAGAACAGTAATTCTTAATGGTATTAATAAACTTAAATTATCTTTAGAGAAAAAAGTACAGTGTCTATATAGAATCTTAAAATTCTAAACTCTTATACTTTTCGATTCATAAAAAAAGATATAGATTTTTTTTACAATTCTATATCTCTACTAATATATTTATAAATTTAATCAACTTACTAGCTTTGATTTTTTGTTTATAACTCTAAGTAATGTTAAAACAGCTCCAACTAAACAAATACAACCTATTCCAACAAATACAAATCTCATACCATATATAAAAGCATCTGCTCTTCCTTCTATGTATCCTGTTACTTTATATCCAATTTTACTGCTCATTCTACTATATAAAAGACTTGTAGAAAGAGCTATTCCAGTTGTTGTACCTAAATTTCTTACTAATCCATTTATACTTCCTGCAATTCCAAGCTTAGTTTTGTCTACTGTTGACATTATCAATGAATTATTTGGTGATTGGAATATTCCACTTCCGAAAGATAATAATCCTACAAATATTGCAACAACTATAAGTGATGTATATTCTGTAAATATAGTTAAGCAAAATACACCTATGGTTAAAATACTTAATCCTATCGCAGATATTTTTTCACTTCCCATTTTATCTGAAAGATGCCCACTTATAGGTGCAACAATAGCTAATATTATTGGCGAAACTGTCATCATAAATCCTGCTGCACTTGGACTAAGCTTTAATAGATCTTGATAATAGAATGGCAATATTATGTTTATTGCACCTATAGCTACAAATGATGTAAATCCACAAAATATGCTTAGCGAAAATAGTTTATTTCTAAATATACTTATATCTAGCATAGGACTTAATATTTTTTGCTCTATCTTTATAAATATAAATAATAATACTAAAGAAAGTATAAATGCTCCTATAATTATAGGATTTGTATAACTCAAACTTTGACCAAAATTTATAGATGTAAATAATATTATTATTGAAAGCATAAATAAAATAGTTCCTTTTATATCAAATGGAACTTTTTCTTTAACCTTTTTAAAGTTTAATACTTTCACTACTCCTATATAAACTAAAATCCCTATAGGTATATTTATTAAAAATATGTATTCCCAAGGTGCTACTGACACTATAAGGCCACCTAAAGTTGGCCCTACCATAGTTCCTAAGGCTACTGCTGTTCCCGTCATCCCAAGAGCTCTTCCTCTTTCTGTAGTAGGAAATGTTTCTGTAATTATCCCTTGATTAGTTGCCATTGCTGCCGCTGCCCCTATTGCTTGAATTATTCTAGATATAATAAGCATTAGAAGGCTATTGGATAATCCACAAAGAAGTGAACCTAAAGTAAAAACTCCTATTCCAATCTTAAATACCTTACTTTTCCCAATTATATCTCCAAATCTACCAAACAAAAGAATAGTCGCGCATATAGTTATTAAATAACTTGTAACCACCCATTCAATTCCAGCCATTGTTGTCCCAAGATCTTTGGCCATTGTTGGTAGAGCTACATTTACTATACTACTATCAAGGGTAGTCATAAAAGTCATAGGCAATACAGTAAGTAGTATAGACCACTCTTTTTTCATCTTCATATCGTTCATCTCCAAATATATCTATTTAATTTAATCCTTACATAATACTCCTCTTTTTTGAAAATGAAAATCTATAAAAAAAAACGTAGGATTCAACCTACGTCAATATTTTGAAATTGTCTTTAAAATATTAATCTTTTCATAAAATTTCTAATTTAATATTATTTTATTATAATATACTCTGAAATCCTCTTCTTTTTTTAGAATTTCTTGTGCTTCTATGTAAGGTTTCATTATTACTTCTTTACTTTCTTCTAAATAGAATTTAGCATATCCACCTTCACCATACTTTTCTACTAAATGTGAATAAACTCTTCTATATGTCTCTTCTTCATTTAAATCACTATAATTCTTTCTTGAAAAGTTATAACATCTTTCTATCATATCGTATATATCTGTTGTTCTATCAGCATCAGAAATTATATATCCATATACACTTCGTGGTTCATGAGCATTTGATGCTCTATGGTCCTCACATGCTTCTCCCATTAATGTAAGCTCTTCTTTAGTAAACCAATTCTTTAGATTAATATCATTTATAAGCATATCTCTCGAATGTATTTGATGAGTTTTTCTATCTATACTCATTCCTAAATCGTGATATATTGCAATAGTTAATAGCATATTTTTATTTACCGGGAAATATTTTGACAATTTAATTGATGAATCTATTACTGTTGCTATATGTTTTATACCATGTCCCTTATCGAAAGTTTTATAATTCTCCAAAATACTCTCTATTAAGTATTTTAGTAAAGATTTATCTATTTTATTGTCTAATACATCATTGCTTTCTTTACTTATTCTCTCTTTTATTTCATTTAGATTTATCATAAACACTTTAGTAATAAATTATATATAATTTATTACTACTTCCTCCTCACTAAATATATTTTTATCTCCATCAAAAACCAATTTCTTCAAATAATCACAAATCGCTATAATTATAACATAAAAAAAGAGAAATCACAGAAAAACATTTACTAAAAAAGTTAATAGCTTATTTTTATAAAGGGCGTCGCGTTACGCGACGCCCTTTACACTTTCCTATTATTTTTTCAATGGTATCACGAAACATGATACCATTCTAATTTATTGATTTTAGTTGCTTAAAAGTACTTTTTTGTAAAACTTTTGTCTATTATTTATATATGCATAAAACTAAATATTTTAATATTTTCATGAAATTTTCTCCATTTTAAATCTCTATTAAAAAGAAAAAGATAGAGCAATTCATTTCCTCTATCTTTCTAAAACTAAATATTATGCAATTTCTTCAATAGCTCTAACTTCTCTAAGTTTTTCTTCTACTAGCTCTATAAGCTTTTCTTTATCAGCTTCGTTATTTACTACATCCATATTATCCATATCTATTATTAAAACTTCTGATGCTTTGTAACAATTTTCTATCCAAGCATCATAATCTTTCCATAGGAAGTGATAATATTCCTTTAAGCTTTCATCAATTTCAAATTCTCTTCCTCTTAATGCTATTCTACTTAAAACTGTCTCGAAAGAACCTTTTAAATATACCATTACATCTGGAGCCTTCTTAGGAAGTTCTTCTAATTCTTCTAGCATGTTATGTAGAAGATCTTCGTATATTTTCATTTCTAAGTCGTTAATTCTGCCAAGTTCCATATTTTTCTTAGCAAAGTACCAATCTTCATAAATCGATCTATCTAAAACGTTATTATTATGTACTAATGCTTCTTTTATACTTTTAAATCTAGTGTTTAAGAAATAAAGTTGTAATAAAAATGGATATCTCTTCTTTTGGATTTCTTCTTCACTTTCACTATAAAACAAAGGCAAAATAGGGTTATCATCTACACTTTCATAAAATACATCCGATTTAAAGTGCTCCCCTAAAATTTCCGCTACAGAACTTTTTCCAAGACCTATCATCCCACCAACAACTATCAACATGCTTCACCTATCCTTTACTTTTTGTCTTTCTCTATATTACATAATTTAAAATTTACTTTCAAGTCTTGACTTTTATTTTTATACCATATATAGTATTTATTCTTTCTATAAACCACCTTATATAGTAGTTATACTATTCTTAAAATCTATATATTCATATTTATTTGAATTATCAGTGATTTCATCAATATATTGATAATCTAAAATAAAAAGAACTTGTAAACTAGGTCATTTATAACCTAATTCACAAGTTCTTTTGTATATATTTTATTTACATAAGCTCTAATACTTCTTTTTTTATAGCCACAAATTTATCACTAGTAACTATATCTTCATTTCTTTCTTTAGGCAAATTAACTTTTATTTCACCTTTTATTATTGCAGGTTTTTCTGATATTATATATATCCTGTTAGAAAGTAGTATTGCCTCCTCTATATCATGAGTTATTAATAATATAGTTGAATTAATTTCTTTAGTTAAATCTAAAAGCCATTTTTGCATCTTTCTTCTTGTTATTGAATCTAATGCTCCAAAGGGTTCATCTAAAAGCATTATATCATTAGATGTTAAATAAGTTTTCAAAAAGTTTGCTCTTTGCTTCATTCCACCAGATAATTGTGATGGGTATTTATATTCAAATCCATTAAGACCAAATTCATCTATATGCTTTTTTACTTCTTCCCTTGCATTCTTTTTACTATTCCCCTTAAATATAATCGGAATTCCTATATTATCTATAACTTTTTTCCAAGGAACCATCATATCCTTTTGATACATGTAGCTTAAGTCTCCATTTACTTCTACTTCTCCCCTATCGCTATTTATGAGATTAGTTAAAATATTAAATATTGTACTTTTACCACTACCTGATGGCCCTAGAATAGATACAAGTTCCCCTTCTTTAACTTCTATATTAATATCTCTTAATATTTCCATATCATCGAAAAATTTAGATATATTTTTTAACACAATTTTATTTTGATAAGAACTCATTTGTATAAGCCTCGCTTGCTTTCATTTCCTTATTTATTAATTTATTATCATATAAGAATTTTGTATAGTTATCCCAAACGCTATCTTTCATTTCTCCCCATACATTAGTATCTTCCTTATATTTCTCTGCAAGATACTTTTGACTTTCTATTGCAAGCTCTTCACTAATCTCAGGTACTTTACTTACCAATAATTTAGCACTTTCTTCTGGATTTGCTATAGCTTCTTCATATCCCTTAGTAGTTGCTTCCATAAACTTCTTAGCTAAATCTTTTTTATTATTAACAGTATCTTCAGTTGCTGCAATAATTGGTGTATAATAATCTAAAGCTGGATCTAAATCTCTAACTGGTATATAGTTTATATCAAAGCCTCTTAACTTAGCTTCAATATTAGTCCACGCTTCAAATGTCCACTCAAAATCCAAATTATTCTTAGTCGCTATAAAGAAATCTTCTGTCCCTGCATCTACAATTTTTAACTTACTAAAGTCAGCTGCATTTTTCTCCATAACAGCTTTTAATATAGCTTGTTCCGATGGACTTCCCCATCCACCATAAACTTTATTTTCAAAATCCTTAACTGTTTCAATTCCCTTTTCTTTTGGAGACGCAAAGCCTGATGTATTATGTTGAATTATTGCTGCTATTGCTTTAACTGGAAGTGGACTATCTGATGTTCTTGCATATGTTAAATCTTCTTGATAGCTTACTGCAAAATCTCCTTTACCAGCAGCTAAAAGTTGAAGTGATGAACCTTCTGATGGTTGTATAATTTCAACATCTAATCCAAGATCTTTATAATATCCTTTTTCCTTTGCAACATATAATCCTGTATGATTAGTATTAGGTGTCCAATCTAAAATTACAGTTACCTTTTGTAAGTCTTCTGAATTTTTTACTTCATCATTTTTACTACATCCAGCAAATAATGTAAGTGCTGTTACTGATGCTAATACTACTGATATAATTTTCTTTTTTAACATTATTCTTTCACCTCTAAATTCATTGTTCTTAATTTTATTTCTTCATACTTAGTTTTTTATTATTCCAAGGGGTAAATAACTTTTCCATTAAAGAAACTAAAAGGAATATCCCCATACTTATAACTACTATAATTACTATTGATGCAAACATCTTGTCTAATGCATATGCACTTCTTGCTCTTGTCATATATACTCCAAGACCTTTATCTCCTCCAAGCCACTCTCCAATTACAGCTCCCATAATACTATATGTTGCTGCAATTCTCATACCTGAAAAGAAATTTATCATTCCATAAGGTAACTTTAAATGTAAAAATACATTAAGTTTAGATGCTCCCATTAGCTTAAAATGATTTATTAAATCCTTATCTACACCTTCAAGCCCATCAACTATACTAATTACTATAGGGAAAAAGCATACTATAACTACAACTATTATTTTAGGTAATGCTCCAAAACCAAACCAGATTATAAATAATGGTGCAAGAGCAACTGTTGGTATAGTTTGAGAAATAACAAGCACTGGATATAAAGCTCTTTTTATTAATGGAACCATATCCATAATCACTGCTAATATAATTGATAATGCTATTGCAATTAAAAATCCTACCATTCCTTCATATAATGTTGCTAAAATATGTGGTATCATAGTTTTAAAATCTTTAATTAATACTTCTATAACATCCGTTGGAGCAGGTAAGATATACTTTTCTATTCCTCCAACATTCACTATAATTTCCCATATAATTAATAAAATTAAAATAAAGACTATAGGTGCTATTTTATTTCCTATACTTCTTAATCTTTTCATCCATCGTCACGCCTTCTTTTTTATAGTCTATTTTAACCATAGATACTACTCTTGATGCACCTTCTTCAGTACAAATTTCTTGAGCTCTCTTTACTATTTCTAATAATTCTTCAAGTTCACCCTCCATTGTTGTTTCCATAGCTCCTACTTCATACTTAACACCAGTAGATTCTATATACTCAATAACCTTGTCCACAACAGGATAAATTCTATCCTCCATTACTGTTGGTATAACTTGAAGACTTACATTACAAAGTGACATAACCTTTTCCTCCTCTTAATATATTTAAAAGTAAATAAATCCTATTTTGTCCATAGCGTAAAAAAATACAGTATCTCTGATTAGAAATACTGTTTTATAGTTCAATTTGTATATTTATATTCAATAACAAATAATCTCCCTACGTTGGCATTATCCAAATCAGGTTCATGGGTCAAAATAGTATCAATTTTATCTCAGGCAGTTCACTGCCCCCCCAGATTTCTATTTACTTTTTATAATTCCATTTTATGCATATTCACTCTAAATGTCAAGTCAATCAATAATCCTTATCAATTAAAGAAACTTATTATCAAATAAATTTAAGAAGTCTATTACTTATTGCATACTTATTCTAAGTATCTCTTTTATTTGCTCCATATAACACAATTATAAGTCCTAAAATTCCTACTATTATTTTTATAGTTGCCATTGAAATTAAAATAGAAAATAATATCACTGAAATTCCAATAATCATAATTTTTAAAGGTGACGTTTGATTTTGAACAACTTTATACACATATATACCTAATAAAATTAAAACTGCTATCATAATTAGCATTGGTATACCAACAAACATAAGATTCATCATTTAACTTCTCACCTTTCCAAATTTAATGTATATCTCAACACAAGACTTTATTTTACTTTATTTATACATAGGAGCTATCACACAATTTAAAATTAATAAGCTTCGCGACATCTACTATAATTAAATTATTCTAATTAATGATTTTTGAATAATTTTTCTCTATACTCTTCAGTAATTCATTAAGCTCTATCTTCTTATAATCTGAAACCTTTTTAGCTACATCTATTATAGCACTTGGATAACCATATTCTCCATTTACCCATTCTAATGCTGTTGGTCCATCAGTTTCTATAAGTAATTTATCTAATGGTATTTTATCTAAAATTTCATTAGTTTTATCTGAATAACCTATATCTACACTTATTGTAAAATAACAACCAAGTTCAATATATTTTTCTAAAGTACTTATTTCTCCACTATACCAATGTATAATTGCCTTATTATAATTATTCTTTTTAAGAATACTATAAATTTCCTCTTCTGCCCCTTTTGTATGAATACTTACAAACTTATTTCCTTTAATACTTTCGTTTAATATAAAATTAAAAATTCTTCTTTGTGCTTCATAAGTACTTGTATCTTCTACCCAGACATAATCTAAGCCTATTTCACCTATTATTTCACTTTCATTTATGTATGGTATAAGATTTTCTAAGTTTCCTTTATATTCTGCTGCTTTCCACGGATGAATACCAAAGCATGGTTTAATAAATTCACTTTGTTTACTGTATTCTTTATTTTTCATATAGCTTTCTATATCCATACTATTAGCTAAGGTTAATATTTCATTCTTATTTATATCTTCAATTGCTTTTTCTATATTTTTTTCAAAAAAATCTAAATGTGTGTGTGCATCTATATACATATTTCCTCCATGAATTCTAATTGATTTGTTCAGTTTCTAATAAATTTTTTGTCTTTAAAATCAACCCCTGATTCATCAGCAATATATCGTTCTACTTTCATATGCAAATCATATTTTTCTCTAAGCCTAGTAATTTTTGCCATCATTGATGAAGCATGATGTACATCAAGAGATTGCTGGTCTTTCCACCTATCAATTAAAAGTACAGTTTCCTCGTCATCCATAGGAAAAAAATATTCGTATTGTATATTTCCATTTTCGGCACGAATATCATTTACAACTCCACTTGAGATCATCTCTTCTGCAAATTTTTTAGCATTCCCATTTTTACCTGTATAATAAATGTTTACAGTAATCGCCATTTTGATTTACCTCCTCAAATTCTAATTTAAGTAGCACACTTAACTCTTTCAAATTTACATTCTATAGTAATAATTTCTTAATTATGTCCTTTTAATGTTACTGATATAATTTCTGGTCTATTAAATACTCTTACTGGAAATAAACTATTCCCTAACCCCCTACTAACAAACATTGTAATTTTATCACTACTATAACTTCCACTAGTATATTTAGGGAAAAATCCTTGATTTGGAGCTATAATTCCTCCTATAAATGGAATTCTAATTTGCCCTCCGTGAGCATGTCCTGAAAAAACTAAATTTATATTATTTTTAGTATATATATCAAATAACTCTGGTCTATGTGAAAGTAAAATCTTAAATCCTTCAATACTTGACCAATTATTTAAATATTCCTCAATATTACTTATATCAGTTCCTTCTATATAATTTGATGTAATAAAAGATGGGTCAGATACCCCCAAAAGATATATGGTACTATTTTCTCTTTTAAGCTCTAATTTAGTATCATCTATGATATTAACTCCTGCTTCAATTAATCTATTCTTTATTTCAGGATATTTTCCTGACCATGCTTCATGATTTCCTGAAACATAATAAATTGGAGCAATTTCTATTGCACCATTAATAAATTCCATTGCTTTATCTAAGTTATATCTATGCCTATCTATTAAATCACCTGTAACTACAATGATATCTGGTGATAATTTTTCTATTTTTTCTAATATATTTGATTGCTCTTTCCCAAACATTTTATTGTGCAAATCAGAAATATGTACAATTGTAAAGTTATTAAAATTAGATGGCACATCATAGCTTGAGTAATTAAAACTAGAAATTTCAATACTATTATTTTGCCAAACGCCAAACACATATAATGCTATAATTAATAAACCTACTAATATCAACATCTTCATCCTTTTACATAAACCTCTCATTTCCCCACCATAATTATATACCGTTCCTTCATAATTAATAAGATTATTGTTTTTAAATAATATTATATTTACTATCTCTTTTATAATCTCATTTTTACATCCTTTAATTTTTTATTTAAATTTAGTTGCAAAATCATAACTCCTATTCCACTGATTAAAACCATTAAATAAAAACTTATCCCTCTACTAAGCAGCATAGCAGAACTTATCAGATTAATTGGGAATAAAGTCTTAAAAAATATTAAAAAACCTTTTTCTCCTATTCCTACAGCCCCTGGCAATGGTAATGCTGCTCCTGTAATATATAAGGTAGACTGAATCAAAATAAATTGAATTAAAGGTACAGATGACATTCCAATAGATTTATATATCCAAAACGGGATGCTATGCAATGCTAAAATTTGAACCGTGGTAGTAAGAATAGTTTTTGTTATAAAAACTTTATCATTTTTAATATAGTCTGCACCCTTTTTATACTTTTCTATCTCTATTAAGGCTTTTTCATTAAATATTATAGATTTCTGATAGTTAATATGTTTTAAAACTTTAACACATAAATTCACGACTTTAAAAATAAGCTTTTTTGAAAAAATAGATATCAATATTAATACTAATAAAAACACATTTAACAAAAGCCCTAAAAATAGTAATATACTAAACTTTCCAAGAGTTCCTTTTAAAAATTCAAATTTTATTATTACTCCCATAACAGCCATTGCTACAGTAACAATTTGATATGTTGCAAGACATATCAGTAACGCAAGCATACCATTAGAAATATCTATCTTTTTTTTATGCATATAATAAAGCTGCATTGGCTGACCTCCAGTTGCTGAAGGTGTTATAGAACTGAAAAAAATTCCTGTCAATGAATACTGTACACATTGAAGTAGCGTTGTCCTTTCTTTAAAGATATTTAAACTACGCTTTATATTTATAGCTTCACAAAGAACCATAAGAAACATAGCTGCTATTCCAGCAGCAATATATAACAAATTTACACCTGACACTATTTCTATAATCTCTTTAAAGTCAGCATTGAAAAAAATCATTTTAAATGTTATTACAACAATTATTATAAATAATCCACCATTTTTCAGTAAATTTATTAGTTTTTTATATTTATTCATAAAGTTCCTCCAAAGTTCCAAAAGTAATTCCTTGTGATTTCCAAATTGGAAGAACTATCTTTAATGCTTCAACAGTTCTTTTAGGAGCATCATTTTTCCCTCGTCCATCATGAAGACAGATAATATCTCCTTTTTCTGTTTCACGAAGCAATCTATCTGCTATCGTTGTTGATTCTATATTTGCCTTCCAATCTCCTACAATTACATTCCAAAGAACAATCTTTAGATCTAATTTTTTTATTTCCTTTATAGCCGCCAAACTAAAATGCCCCCAAGGCGGCCTAAAAAACTTTGGTTTAATACCAAGTTCTTTTAATATATCCATACTTTTTGTGAAATCTTTTTTTATATTCCATGGTGCCTGAAAAATTTCATTTTTATGTTGTAATGAATGTAGGCCTATTGCATGTCCATCTTCTTTAATTGCCTTAATTATTTTAGGATTATTTTTAGCAAATTCTGCTACAACAAAGAATGTTGCTTGAACCTGGTAAGACTTTAAGACTTTAAGAACTTCTATAGTATATTTATTATCAACGCCGTCATCAAATGTCAAATATATATTTTCTATTTCTTTTTCTATTCTATTCTTTTTCTGTTTTCTATTCCATATTCTATAAAATAATGTAGGAATTATTCCATATACTATTAAATATAATATTATTACAATTATCCACATCTTTTTTCATATTCCTTTCGTAAACTTTCTTTAGTTTAGATTCAGAAACTTCATTCTTCAAAAGTTGCATATTATATTTCATTTCCTCCAAAAGCCTCTCATTACTTATTAAAGATATAATATCTTCAGATATGTTGGAGTTATCTTCCCAAGCAATTTTTCCTATAAGCATTCTTTCAATAAATTCAGCATTTCCAATCTCTTGAGATAAAAATGGTTTAATAATATATAAAGGTGTGGTAGTATAAATAGCTTCAAAAGTTGAAATTCCTCCAGGCTTAGTGATTAGTAAATCTGACCTTTCCATATATTTATATACTTGATCTGTATAACCAACTACATCTATTTTAGGGTAATCTTTTTTAATCTTTTTTAATAGTTTTTTATTTTTACCAGTTATAATTGTAATATGAACCCCTCTTGATTCATATAATTGATCTAATATATTATCAAGGTTTCTTATTAACCCAAGCCCTCCTCCCATTATTAGGATTTTCTTTTTATTATCAATATATTGTACTTTCATTTCCTTTTTAAAATACTTCCTTACAGGTATTCCATTTATAATAATTTTCTCAGCATCAACTCCTTTTGATAAAAGGAGTTCCATTGTGCTTCTCGCTGCTACAAAATACATATTAGTTCCATTAGCAATCCATCCATCATGAACTGTAATATCCGTAATATATGTATATAGTTGAATATCATCTTCATACTCCTGCTTATAAGTTGAAATAAATCGAGAACATGCAGACCACGTAGATATTATTAAATCTGGATTATATTTTTCGATTAAAGAATTTATCTTATTTAAATTTCGTCTCTTTAAGCAAGTTTTTTCATGTTTCATAGCAAAACTATTTATAAAATTGTATACACATGAAAATCTACAGATAAAAAGGGTAAAAAATCTATAAACTAATTTATGCATAATAGGAAACAATACCTTTACAATATCTACAATCTCAATAATATCATCAGTATTAGATTCAAGTAATTCTTCCTTAATAGCCTCTGCAGCACAATAATGCCCCATTCCAAAATGGCTAGTTAAAATTAATATTTTCATGTAATTCTTTCCTTTCTTTTGTTTATGATGAATGTATAATAACGATAATTAAAACTTTACTTAAATAATAACACTCAATTATTAATTTCAACTTTATAAAGTCTTAAGATTTCCTAAAAATTCTCTTCTCTTAAAATTTGTGTATATCCTGATATATTAGTTAATGATGTCTTTAATTCATGATTAATCTTTCTAAATACATTTTTTTCTTGCTCATCTTTTAAATTCAGTTTTTCACTCATATTGTCTAATATATTTATAATTACCCTATTTCATCTTTTGATGTTTTATTTATCTTTTGTGAATAATTTCCTATAGATACTTAAGAAATCTTATCTTTTAAAATTATGATTGGTTTTATAATACCAGCTGATAAAAGGTATATTGAAATAAATATTAATAAAAAACAATGTTAATATACTAGTTTTAACATTGTTTTTTATATCCCTATTTCTTCCCTTGACAATTTACTCTTTCAACAATAAATTTCATAACTTTATTATTAAAATCCTCTTTTAACATCTTCTCTTTTTCTAAATTATTTATTATTATATAATCTCCTAAATTTTCAGCTAATACTTTATAAATATTATACATATCTTTTGATATATGATCTTTAAAATTTTTATCAAAAAACTTGTCCATAATTAAATTAAATTCTAATATTGATAAAATGAAAATAAACCCTAAAACTATCCCAACTTTACACCCTATTGTTAATATCTTTCTCCTTTAGCATGTAACCTACTCCAAAAATAGTTTCTATATTAAAGTTGTCTTTTAATTTTTTACGTAATCTTGTTATATGTACATCAACAGTTCTTGTATCACCTAAAAAATCATATCCCCAAATTAAATCTAATAATTGATTTCTTGAATGAACCTTGTTTGTATTTTTACAAAGAAATGTTAATAATTCAAATTCCTTAGGCTTTAATTGAATCTCTTCATTATTTACATGAACACTTCTGCAAGCTTCATTAATTACTATATTATCTACAAGTATTTCTTCTTGTTCTTTAGAAGTAATCAACTTTTTCATTTCTTCTCTTCTTCTTATAGCAACTCTAACTCTTGTTATAACTTCTCTTATATCAAATGGTTTCGTTATATAATCATCTGCTCCAAGCTCTAATCCCAATATCTTATCCATTATGTCAACTCTTGCTATAAGCATAATTATCGGAATATTATAGCCTGAAATATTTCTACAAACACTAAATCCATCTGTATCACTTAACATTATGTCTAGTAATATTAGGTCTGGATTAAAATTCTTTATTTCATCTTTTACCTCTAATCCATTTGGATTTACTTTTACCTTATATCCTTCCTTTATTAAAGCAAATCTCAGTATTTCACTTATATCTCTGTCATCTTCTATAATCAATATACTCTCTCTCATATTTATCTCCCAAGCCTATTATTTAATTTTTATTATAAACTATATTTGTTAATAATATTCGCTAAATTATTCCAAATTGTAACCATTAAAAAATTGTTTAAAACTTCATCTTTAGTAAGTTCATATATTAGTAAAATCTATTTAATACACCACTTATATACTATTAAGCCTATAACTATTGACCAAACAATAATTATAGGTATTCCATATCTCCAATTTTTTGGTTTTCCACTTTTCCATAGATATTCTGACTTTTCTTCGCATTCCTTCATAATATCCTTTGGTATAAGCTTTATTGATAAGTATATAAGTAGAGGTAAAATTATTAAATCATCTAAATATCCTAAAATAGGAATAAAATCTGGTATTAAATCAATTGGTGATAAAGCATATCCTACAGTAATTCCTGCAAATATTTTTGCAACTATTGGAGTATCCTTATGCTTATAAGCTAAATAAACAGCCTTTATTTTTAATTTTATCTTTCTAGAAAACTCTCTTAATTTCATTTTTTCCTCACTATTTATTAATACATATATTATACAATTAATTCCAAGTAGAATAAAGAAAAAAGACGATTTCTTCATAATGTAGAAATCATCTTCTAATATATTTTTATACACTTATATTATTAAATCAAATTTAGCTTTAATATATTTTTATAATACTATATTAATAAAATTCGCTAGCTAAATATCATTTATATCTAAAGAAATATTTATATTCTTATTTTTAGGCTCTAATATTCTCATCTTAACTCCTGATGCACTCAATAGTCTTTTAGAAGCTTTAACATTATCTGAGTCAGAGTATTTATCTGAAAGGTATACAACTTCTTTTATTCCAGCTTGTATTATTGCTTTTGCACATTCATTACATGGAAATAAAGCAACATAAATTTTAGCTCCATAAAGATTAGTTCCTCTACTATTTAAAATAGCATTTAATTCAGCATGTACTACATATGGATATTTTGTTTCTAATACATGACCTTCCCTATCCCATGGAAATTCATCATCTGAGCATCCCCTTGGAAGTCCATTATACCCTTGGCTTAAAATTTTATTATCATTATCAACTATACAAGCTCCAACTTGAGTACTAGGATCCTTACTTCTCTTTCCAGCTAATATTGCAACCCCCATAAAATATTCATCCCAAGATATGTAATCATTTCTTTTCATTTGAATCCCCCCTAAGATAACTAGAATTAAAAACAAAAGTTTAAGTTGTTTTATTCTATTAAATTTAGAATTTAAATAATAAAAAACATATTTTATTTAAAAATCCTCTAATACTTTTCATTCATTTAAATTCTAGATTTTTAATTACTTTATGATATATATTTTAATTATAACATTAATTTTGAAATATTCTATATTATTTAATAAATACAAATCATGTAAGATTTAATATATTAAAGCAATTTATATCCTAAATCAACTTGCAAATATATGGATAATATTAATATTAATGTTATAATAAAATTATGCCATTTATTAGAACTATTATATAAATTAAAACCATATCCTAATACTAAATAAATTTTCAAAATGAAAAACTAATTTTTATAGATTATTATTAAAATTAGAAAATATAATTAAAGATAAAGCAAAAGGAGATTATTAATGAAAGCTAAAAATATTTTATTTTTTATTATCATAACATTATCATTAATTACCTTGGTATCATGTTCAAAAGACAGTAAAAAAAGTGAAAGTTCTATAAATAAAATAGAAGAAAAAAATCAACAAATAAAGCCTGATGTAAATGATGTTAATAATGAGGATAATATAACTGCTACAGATTCATCTTCTTCACCAAATAAGGAAAACATAAATTACAATACTCAAGAATCTAATCCAAGAAATCCAGTAACTAAAATAGAAGGAAGAAGAAAAGAATTTATAGAAAAATTAGATAATATCCAAAAAGAACTTGATTCCTTACCTGAAAAGAAGGATTCAGATGCTGGAATAACAAATGCTATGAGAAGTTTTTATGGAATTTCTTATGATATGTATGACAAAGCATTAAATGAGATTTATGCTTTACTAAAAGAGCAGTTATCACCAGAAACAATGCAAAACTTACAAAGTGAACAAATTAAATGGATAGAGAAAAAGGAAGCTACAGCAACTAATGAAGCTGAAAAATATAAAGGTGGATCATTTGAATTTGTTGCATATAATTCATCTTTATACGGAACAACTAAAAATAGATGTTATGAGTTAGTTAATAATTATATGACAGATTAAATTCATAAATCAATGAGATGTGGTAGCTAAATTCATTAATTAAAACTTTCTGAATTTGGCTACTACATCTCCTTATATATTAAAAATACATTATAGTCATTTTATTAATATTAAATTGTTTTATTTAAACTTTCTAAATCTTAAATATCGTTCCTCTAATAATACCTCTTTAGATTTATTATTTAATATTTTAAATTCATTTATTAGTTCTTCTTTTATAGAATTTGCAACTAACTCTATATTCTTATGAGCTCCCCCTCTTGGTTCCTTTATTATCTTTTCAATTATACCTCTTTCTAAAAGCTCATATGATGTTATCCCCATAATTTCTGCAACATCCTTTGATTTTGAAGGATCTTTTAAAAGTATTGATGCAAATCCTTCTGGAGAAAGTATAGAATAAACAGAGTTTTCAAGCATCCAAACTCTATCTCCACAAGCTAAAGCTAAAGCTCCACCACTTCCACCTTCACCTATTATTATTGAAATTATAGGTACTTTGATTTGTGCTATTTCTATTAAATTTCTTGCTATTGCTTCTCCTTGACCTCTTTCTTCTGCACCAACACCACAGTATGCCCCTGATGTATTTATAAAACAAACAATAGGTCTGTTAAATTTTTCAGCTTGCTTCATCAATCTTAGAGCTTTTCTATATCCTTCTGGATGAGGGGATCCGAAATTTCTTTCCATATTTTCTTTTAAATCTTTTCCTTTTTGGATTCCTATTATAGTAATTGGATTACCATTTAAAAGTCCAATTCCTCCTACTATAGATTTATCATCTTTAAAACATCTATCTCCATGTAATTCAAAAAAATTAGTAAATATTTTATCTATATAATCAAGTGTAGTTGGTCTTTCCACCATTCTTGCTATCACTAATCTGTCATATGCTTTGATTTTTTTATTCACAACTACACCTCCTTTTTCCTATGAAATTTTAGAAGAGTTGAAAGAGCTTTTTTTAAATCTTCTCTTTTTATAATATTATCTATAAATCCATTATCCAATAAAAATTCTGCACTTTGGAAATTTTCAGGCAATTTTTCTTTTATAGTTCCTTCTATTACTCTTCTTCCTGCAAAGCCTATTAATACCTTAGGCTCCGACAGTATAATATCTCCAAGCATAGCAAAACTTGCTGTAACTCCACCTGTTGTTGGATCTGTTAAAACCGTTATATAAAGAAGTCCTTCTTCACTATGTTTTGCAAGTGCACTACTTATCTTAGCCATTTGCATTAAAGAAAATATTCCTTCTTGCATTCTCGCTCCTCCAGAAGCTGTAAAAATTATAATAGGTAATTTTCTTTTCGTAGCTTCCTCTATTGCTAAAGTTATTTTTTCTCCTACTACAGTTCCCATACTTCCCATTAGAAAGTTTGAATCCATAACTGCAATAATTGTTCTATTTCCACCAATTTCGCATTCCCCTGTTACTACTGCTTCAAAGTTACCACTCTTTTCTTCATTAACCTTCAATTTTTCTTCGTAGTTTGGAAAATCCATTGGATTTTTTGATTTCATATATTTATTAAATTCTCTAAAAGTATCTTTATCACAAATATATGATAATCTTTCATAACTACCTAATCTAAAATAATGATTACAGTTTGAACATATATTAAGATTTTCTTCTAAGGACTTTTTATATAAAATTTTTCCACATTTACTGCATTTTATCCAAGTTCCATCAGGAACTATAGGTATATCTTTTTCATCTTCTTGTGGAGTTATGTTAATAACTCCGTATTGTCTCTTTTTAAAAATCCCCATAATTTTCACCAACTATAAATTATATTCTTTGCTTATAAAACTAGTATCAAAGTCCCCTAAGCGAAATTTCTCATTATTTAAAATATCTATTTGAAAATCTATATTATTATCAATACCTTCTATCACAAACTCATCTAGTGCTCTAAGCATTTTATTAATTGCTTCTTCTCTACTCTTACCATAAGCTATAAGCTTAGCTATCATTGAATCGTATGTTGGCGGAATAGTATATCCTGAATAAACTGCTGTATCTACTCTGATTCCATTACCTCCAGGTAAATTTAAAAATTCAATTTTCCCTGGTGAAGGTATAAACCCTTTTCTAGGATTTTCAGCATTTATTCTGCACTCAATAGCATGCCCTTTTATTTCAACTTCATCTTGAGAAAAGCTTAAACATTCTCCACTTGCAATTTTTATTTGTTCTTTTACAATATCAATTGATGTTATCATTTCTGTTATTGGATGCTCTACTTGAATTCTTGTATTCATCTCCATAAAATAAAAATTACTATATTTATCTACTAAAAATTCTATTGTTCCTGCATTAAAATAATTTACTGCTTTAGCTGCATTAATTGCTGCTCTTCCCATTTCTATTCTTAAATCATCACTTAATATTGATGATGGTGCTTCTTCTAATACCTTTTGATTTCTTCTTTGTATAGTACAATCTCTTTCCCCTAGATGAATAATATTTCCATGTTCGTCACCTAAGATTTGAAATTCTATATGCCTAGGATTTTCAATAAACTTTTCAATATATATTGTATCATCGCCAAAATTAACTTTAGCTTCTGATTTTGCAGTAAAGTAAGCATTTTCAAGTTCATCTTCTTTATGAACTATTCTAATTCCTTTACCGCCTCCCCCTAAAGCTGCTTTTATCATTACTGGATACCCTATTTCTTTAGCCTCTATATATGCCTCTTCAATACTTTTAACTATTCCATTGCTTCCAGGTATTACAGGAACATCGGCATTTTTCATAATTTCTCTAGCTCTAGCCTTATCTCCCATAATGCTTATAGTTTTACTACTTGGTCCTATAAATTTTATGTTACATTCTTCACAAATAGATGCAAATTCTGCATTTTCTGATAAGAATCCAAACCCTGGATGAATTGCATTGCATTTGGTTATTACTGCTGCACTAATAATATTGCTTTCATTTAAATATGAGTCCTTTGATTTAGGCTTTCCAACACAAATAGCTTCATCTGCAAGCTGAGTATGCATAGCATCTTTATCAGCTTCTGAGTAAATAGCTACTGTTTGTATTCCAAGCTCCTTGCAAGCTCTTATTATCCTTACCGCTATTTCTCCTCTGTTAGCTATTAATACCTTTCTAATCATAAAAACACCTCTTTACTATCCTACCATAAAGGTTAATTCTGCTTCACAAACCTTTTTATCATTTACATATGCAATTCCTTTACCTATTCCTGCTGCTCCTCTTATTTTAGTAAGCTCTACCTCTAACCTTAATGTATCTCCAGGAACAACCTTTTTTCTAAACTTTGCATTATTTATTCCACCAAAGTACGCTATTTTACCTTTAAACTCATCTCTTTTTAAAAGTGCAACTGCTCCTGCTTGTGCAAGTGCTTCAACTATTAGCACTCCTGGCATAACTGGTTCTACTGGAAAGTGGCCTTGAAAAAAGTATTCATTCATTGTTACATTTTTTATTGCAACTATTTTATTATCCTCTAAACTCTCAACTCTATCTAATAATAGAAATGGGTATCTATGAGGGATTATTTCCATAATTTCTTTTATATCCAAATATTTCACCTACTTTATCTTAAATAATTCCATTCCAAACTCTACAATATCTTCATCACTTCTTAAAACTTCTACTATTTCACAATCTTCTTCTGCTGTTATTTCATTCATTATTTTCATTGCTTCAACTATACAAAGAACTTCACCTTTTTTTACTTTAGAACCTATTTCTACATAAGGTTTTCCACCAGGTGTTCCAGATGAATAAAATGTTCCAACTAAAGGTGATTTAACTGATTTGAAACTATTATTTTTTATATCTTCTATATCAATAGATTCTTCTTTTATTTCAGCTTTATTATTTATTACTATTGCATTATTTTCAGCCTGACCTATTACCCCACCATTACTATTACTATCTTTTGATATTTCTTTGAAGCTTTCTTCATTTTTACTAAGCTTTAATTTAATACCATCACTTTCTAATTCAAATATTCTAAGAGAAGATGAATCTATTGACTTTATCAATTCTTTTATTTGTTCATAAGTTAACATTTCTATCTTCCCCTCCACTTTTTAAATATAACTGTTCCATTATGGCCACCAAACCCCAATGAATTTGATAATGCATAATTTATTTCTTCATTTTTTCCAACATTAGCAACTAAATTCAAATCACATTCTTCATCTGGATTTAAATAATTAATATTTGCTGGTATAAATCCATCTTCTAAAGCTTTTATTGAAATTATTGCTTCAACTGCTCCAGCAGCTCCAAGTAAATGTCCTGTCATAGACTTTGTTGAACTTACATAAACATCTTTTGCTAAATCTTTAAAGGCTTTCTTTATTGCTAAAGTTTCTACCTTATCATTTATCTCTGTGGATGTACCATGAGCATTTATATATCCAATTTCATTTGCTAATATATTGGCATCATTCATTGCATCTCTCATTGATCTATAAGCTCCATCTCCATCGAGAGTTGGTGAAGTTATGTGATAAGCATCACAAGTTGTTCCATATCCTACAACTTCTCCATAAATCTTTGCTCCTCTTTTAAGAGCACTTTCTAATTCCTCTAAAATTAATGCTCCTGCTCCTTCTCCCATTACAAAACCATTTCTATCTTTATCGAATGGTATAGAAGCTCTGTTTGGATCCTCACTTTTACTAAGCGCAGTCAAAGCTTGAAATCCTGCAATACCAAACTCATTAATTGATGCCTCTGCACCACCAACTATTGCTCTATCTAAATATCCATCTTTTATACTTCTATAAGCTTCACCAATGCAATGAGTTGAAGTTGCACATGCTGTAGTAACACTTAAACATGATCCTAAAAGTCCAAACTCTATTGCTATACTTCCAGCTGCAATATTAGATATTGATGTTGGAATTGTTAATGGTGAAACTCTATTTGGTCCCTTTTCTACTAAAGTTCTTATTTGATTTTCTATAGTAATAAGTCCACCAATACCTGAACCAAATATTACTCCAAATCTTTCTCTATCTACTTTATCTAAATCTATGTTACTATCTTTCATACACTCTTTTGATGCAACTAATGCTAATTGTGTATATCTATCTAGTCTTTTAGCATCTTTTTTTCCTAAATAATCCTCTGCTTTAAAGTCTTTTACTTCTGCTGCTACCTTAACTTTAAAATCTGTTGTATCAAAAAATGTTATTTTATCTATCCCATTTTTTCCTTCTTTAACAGCATTCCAAAAACTATCTATTGAATTTCCAATTGGTGTTATAGCTCCTAATCCTGTAACTACTACTCTTCTCTTCATAAACTACTCTCCTTTTAAAGCATAACCATTCCACCATCTACATTTATTACTTGACCAGTAATATAGTTTGATAAATTAGATGATAAGAATAAAACTAAATTAGCTATTTCTTTAGGCTCTCCTATTTTTTTCATAGGAATTGTCTTTATTACTTCTTCTTTTACTCTATCTGGTAAAACACTTGTCATATCTGTATTTATATATCCAGGAGCAATAACATTAACATTTATATTTCTAGCTGCAAGCTCTCTTGCTACTGATTTTGAAAATCCTATTACACCAGCTTTAGATGCAGCATAATTGCATTGACCTGCATTCCCAGCTACTCCAACAACAGAAGATATATTTATTATCTTTCCGTATCTTTGCTTAACCATAATAGATGAAACTGCTTTAGTTGTATTGAAAGTCCCTTTCAAATTTACATCTATAACATCATCAAAATCTTTTTCACTCATTCTTATAATTAATCCATCTTTAGTAATTCCCGCATTGTTAACTAAGATATCTATACTTTCAAATTTATCCTTTACTTCTTTTATAAAGTTAATTACTTCTTCTTCATTGCTTACATCACATTTGCATGCTACTACTTTAACGCCAAAGCTCTTTAATTCTTCTATTAAACTTTCTACTTCTTCATTATATTTTCTATAGTTTATAGCAATATTAGCTCCATTTTGTGCTAATGTCCTTGCTATTTCTCTACCTATACCTCTAGTTCCACCTGTAACTATTGCATTTTTATCCTTAACCATTTAAAATTCCTATCCCTTCTAATGTTTTATTTAAAGATTTCATATCTTCAACATTATAAATATTTACTTTTAAGCCTTTCTCTCTACTTATTTCCTTGATAAAGCTACTTAACACTCTACCTGGTCCAAATTCAATAAATGTATCAACACCCATATTAAGCATTTTTTCTATACTTTTACTCCATTTAACAGATGATTTTATTTGACTAAAAAGTAATTCTTCTATATCAGATTTATTATCTATAAACTCCGCTGTAACATTAGATATTATTTTTGTACTAGGTTTATTAAATTCTATGTTTTTAAGTTCTTCTTTGAGCTTTATTGATGCTTTTTCTAACAAGGATGTATGAAAAGGTCCAGATACTTTTAATTCAATAGCTCTTTTGGCTCCATATTCCAAACATAGTTCTTTAGCTTTTTCTACTGCTTCTTTTTCTCCACCAATTACAATTTGATTATTAGTGTTATAATTAGCAATTTCTACTATTCCCTTATCTCTAGAATTTTCTATAGCTATCTTTATTTTTTCTATAGGTAATCCTATTATGGCAGCCATAGATCCAACTCCAATAGGAACTGCTTCTTGCATATATCTTCCTCTTTTTTTCACTAAAGCAACTGCTTCTTCAAAACTTAAAGCATTTGCACATACTAAAGCTGAATACTCCCCAAGACTTAGTCCTGCAACAACATCCGCTTTAATACCTCTTTCTTCAAGTGCTTCTTTTGCTGCAATTGAAGTTATCAAAATAGCTGGTTGCGTATTTTCTGTAATATCTAAGTCTTCTTTATTTCCATTAAATATTAGTTCTTTTATATCAAAACTCAATATATCATTTGCTTTATCAAAAATCTCTTTACATCTTAGAATATGTTCATATAAATCTTTTCCCATTCCTATATATTGAGATCCTTGACCTGCAAAAACAAAAGCTGTTTTCATACTTCCTCCTCTTTAAAGGCTCTTTCTTATATTTTCATATTCATTAAACATTTCTTCTATAATTTCCTTAGCACTTTGCTTTTTTGTAATCATCCCTGAAATTTGACCTGCCATAAGAGATCCATTTTCTATATCTCCATCTTTTACAGCTTTTCTCAGTGCTCCTCTACCTAATTCCTCTAACTCTTCTATAGAAGCATTTTTACCTTCTAGATTTAAATACTCCCTTGCAAGCTTATTCTTTATAACTTGAACTGGATGACCTGTAACTCTACCAGTTACAACAGTATCTATATCTTTTGACTTAACTACAGCATCCTTATAATTCTCGTGAATACTACATTCGTTAGCAACTAGAAACCTTGTTCCAACTTGAACTCCACTTGCCCCTAATATAAAGGCTGCTCCTATGCCTCTTCCATCTCCTATTCCACCTGCTGCTATAACTGGAATATTTACTGCATCTACAACTTGAGGAAGTAAAACCATAGTAGTTAACTTACCAATATGTCCCCCTGCTTCACACCCTTCTGCTATAACAGCATCTGCTCCAGCTCTTTCCATTCTCTTTGCTAATGCAACTGATGCAACAACAGGAATAACCCGAACTCCAGCTTCCTTCCATCTTGCAATATACTTTCCTGGATTTCCAGCTCCAGTTGTAACAACTTTTACCCCTTCTTCAATTACAATTTTTGCTATCTCATCTGCATTTTCAGAAAGTAACATTATATTAATACCAAAAGGTTTATCAGTTAGTTCTTTTGTCTTTCTAATTTCTTCTCTTATAAAACTTGCAGGAGCATTTGCTCCTGCTATTATTCCAAGTCCACCTGCATTAGAAACTGCAGCTGCTAAAGAACTATCTGAAACCCATGCCATCCCCCCTTGAAAAATAGGGTATTTAATATTTAACAATTTGCAAATATTATTGTTCATGAGATTTCCTCCACTCTATTTTTCTATAACATTTTCTATATATCTTACTGCATCTCCCACAGTTTTAATATTTTCAACATTATCAACTTTTACGTTAAATGCATCTTCAAGATCCATTACAACTTGAAATAAATCAAGTGAATCTGCACCTAAATCTTCAATGAAGTTAGTTTCTAATTTTACCTCATCTTCATTAACACCTAATTGTTCTACTACTATGTCCTTAATCTTTTCAAATATCATTTTAAAATCCTCCTAAAATTTAATTAATGTTCCTGCCCAGGTTAATCCTCCACCAAAGGCAGCTAAAATTATTTTATCTCCTCTTTTTATAAGACCTTTTTCAAACATTTCACTTAAAGCCACTGGAATACTCGCTGACGAAGTATTTCCATACTTATCTAGATTAATATAAAACTTATCCTTATCTACTTTTAATCTTCTTGCAGCATCATCAATTATTCTTGAATTAGCTTGATGAGGAACTATATATTTTATATTTTTTATATCCTCATTTGATTTTTCTAACAATTCATTAACTATTTGAGGTATTATTGATACTGCAAATTTATAAACCTCGGCACCTTTCATTTCTATATATCTTTTTTCTAACTTTTTATCTTTTGCAAAAGGTGTATTTAACTCTAATTCACCTGCAACTAAACTCTTTTCCCCAAGGCTTCCATCAGATGAAAAACATGTACTTATAATTCCTTCTTCATCATTTGATATTTCAATCACCGCTGCTCCAGCTCCATCTCCAAATAATACACAAGTACTTCTATCGCTCCAATCTATTATTCTAGATAAAACTTCCGATCCAATTACTAATGCCCGTTTTTTATCAGTGCCTCTAATTAAACTAGATGCAACTATCAAAGAATAAACAAACCCAGAGCATGCTGCTGATATATCAAATGCAGCTGCATTATTACATCCTAATAGTCCTTGAACACTGCAAGCTGTAGATGGCATAATTTTATCTGGTGAAGTAGTAGCTACAACAATTAAATCTATATCATCTTTATCACAATTACTATTTTTCAAAGCGGATAACGCTGCTTTATATGCTAGTTCAACTGTGCCTTCTCCACTAGATATTCTTCTTTCTTTTATTCCGGTTCTTTTTACTATCCATTCGTCTGTAGTTTCAACTATGCTTTCTAAATCCTTATTACTTACTATATTATCTGGACAATAATGACCAAATCCAACTACTTTTACCCCTTTCATTTAACGCCTCTTTCTAAAAATTCTACTTTCAAGTTATATTTAACTCAAACATCAAATATTTTTATTATCAAAATATTATTTTATATTAAGTTATTATTGAATATGTGTAACTTTAACTTCTACATATTCAATCAATTACTTCAATGTCATATCTATTCTATAAATAAATAAAAATACAGAAATATCGACAAAATTCCTACTCTCAAATATTTTGACTATCAAAGTAATATCATCATGATAATACCATTTTTTTAATTTGTCAACATTCGTAATATTTTTTTAATTATAAATTTAAAATATAATAAGATTTTCTTATATTTAATTTTATATTTTCCATATCAAAGCATAATAAATTTCTTCATTTCGTGATTTTCACATTTTCTTATTTTATTTTCCAAAATATAATTAGTATCTATTAACATAAATTATTATTTAAACTATCTATTGTTTTTTCCAAAATTCTGAACTATACTATTAATAATATTTTGATTATCAAAGTATTATTCTTAAAATTTAAAGGAGTAAAATTATGAATATTAAACCATTAAAAATTGGTGATTTAATAGCTAAAGTCCCTATAATTCAAGGGGGAATGGGTGTTGGAGTATCTCTATCAAATCTTGCAGGTAATGTTGCAAAGAATGGTGCTATTGGTGTTATTTCTGCTGCTCATGCAGGTTATATGGAAAAAGATTTTGAAGCTAATACATTAAAAGCTAATCTAAAAGGGTTAGCTAATCATATAAAAAAAGCTAAAGAAATAAGTTCAAATGGACTAATAGGTGTTAATGTAATGGTCGCAATGAACAATTATGTTGAACATGTAAAGGCAGCAATTGAAGCTGGTGCTGATTTAATTATATCTGGTGCTGGACTTCCATTGAACTTACCTGAAATTACAAAAGGAAGCTCAATAAAGATAGCTCCTATAGTTTCATCTTCAAAAGCTGTAAAAGTAATACTAGGATATTGGAAAAAACATTTCAATAGAACTGCTGATGCAGTAATTGTTGAAGGTCCAATGGCAGGTGGCCATCTTGGCTTTAAAGCAAATAACCTAAATGATGAAATTAAAAATTTCGATAATAACGTTATAAACATAATTAAAGAAGTTAGAAACTTCGAAAATGAATTTAATACCGAAATCCCTGTGGTAGTAGCTGGTGGCGTATTTACTAATGATGATATGGTTAAATACCTAAATCTTGGAGCTAATGGCGTACAAGTTGCAACAAGATTTGTAGCAACTCATGAATGTGATGCTCATATTAATTTTAAAAATGCTTATGTTAATTGCAATAAAGAAGATATTGAATTAACTATAAGTCCTGTAGGGATGCCAGGAAGAGCTATAAAAAACAAATTAACAGAAACATTAAAAAATCAAAAAGTAAAAATAACTAAATGTTATAATTGCTTGATTCCTTGTACCCCAGCAACAACACCATATTGTATAAGCTCAGCTTTAATCAACGCTGTAAAAGGCGATGTCGAAAATGGATTAGTTTTCTGTGGTGCAAATGCTCATCGAATAAATAAAATAATTTCTGTAAAAGAACTTATAGATGAATTAATGGGAAAGAACTAGTAATTTATATAAAAATAATAAATGAAAAATTCAAATGAATTTTTCATTTATTATTTTCACTTTTGTTTCATTAAATTATTTCTGACTATTTAAAGTTCTTTCCATTCTATTTAAGGCCTCTAATAAAATTTCTCTTTGAGTACCTATATTTAATCTAACCCAGCCTTCTCCATCTTTAACAAAATAACTTCCCACAACCATTGATATATTTGATTTTTTAAAAAATTCCTTTAATTCATCTTCGTTTTTAAATATATCTTTAATATTAATCCAAGCTAAAAAACTTGAGTCTGCTTTCATTACCTTTGCCATAGGCATATTTCTTTCAATCCACTTGTAAAGTATCATAAAGTTTTCTTCTATATATTTAGTTACTTCATCAAGCCATTCTTCACTTTCATTATAAGCTGCAACAACTGCTGGAATTGCAAAAACATGTGGACTTGTAACATAGACTTTCTTTAGGTAATTTAGCATCTTATTCCTAATATTGGGGTTTTTAATAATTATATATGATGATTTTAATCCACCTAAATTAAATCCCTTATTAGGTGATATACACATAATACTATTATTATCTATATTTTCATTTGCATTCCATAGGGTAGTAAATGACTCTCTATTAAAAACTATATCCCTATGTATTTCATCACATACTAAAAGCACATCATGCTTAATACATATTTCACTTAATCTATTTAGTTCTTCCTTTGACCACACGCGTCCACTAGGATTTTGTGGGCTACAGAAAATATATAGTTTAACATTGTTCTCTATAATCTGTTCTTCCATTTTTTCAAAGTCTAAATAATATCTCATACCAACTAACTTTAATGTATTGCAAACTAATTTACATCCACCACGCTCTACAGCTTCAGCAAATGGATCATAAGCAGGAGTATTAATCATTACTGAATCTCCTTCATTACAAAAACACTGAACTATATAATGTAATGTGGAGCAAGTACCAAACACTAACTTTATCCAATCTCTCTCTATATTCACATTAAACCTACGTTTATTCCAGTTTATAATAGCGTCATAATATTCATCATAATCATATGTATACCCATAATCACCTAAGCTAGCTCTCTTTATCAATGCTTCTTTAATTGAAGGAGAACATTCGAAATCTAGCTCAGCTATATCCATTGGTATAGCATCTTCGTTAACCCCAAACTTTTCTTTCAAAATTTTATTATCCCATTTACGACAGTGGCTAAGCTTTCTATTAATCTTTTTATCTAAATTATATTTCATTTATTTTCCCTCCAGGATTATTAAATCTTTACTTGTATTATTTAGTACAACTCCTACCCCATTTTCAATTAATACATCATCCTCTATTCTTACTCCACATGTATTAGGTATATAAATTCCTGGTTCGCAAGACATTACCATACCTTCCTCCAAAATAGTATTACTTTTACTATTTAATATAGGTAACTCTCCATCCCCTATTCCAATTCCATGTCCTAATCCATGTGTAAAATATTTTCCAAAACCGTAACCACTTATTATATCCCTTACATGCTTATCTACATCTTTGCATGCAACTCCTGCTTTTATATAATTCACTCCTGCCATTTGTGCTTCTAAAACTATGTCATATATTTTCTTTAACTTAGGATCTGGCTCATCTATGCATATGGTTCTCGTCATATCTGACTGATAACCTTCATATATAATTCCAAAATCTATTGTAATAAATTCATGTGCAGCGAATTCTTTATCTGTTGGTCTTCCATGCGGCATAGATCCTCTTTTACCACTTGCAACAATTGTATCAAAAGCCATCCCACTCGCTCCGTTGCTTATTGATAAATATTGAATAAGTGCTGATAATTCATATTCTTTCATGCCTATGCGTATATTATCTAAAATCTCTTTAAACACTTTATCTGTAATCTCACAGGCTTTTTTTATTGATTTAATTTCATAAATATCTTTACATCTTCTTATCCATTCTAATTCATCATCTAATAAATTTATTTCTAGATCAAAATCCTTTAAATTTAAATACTCTTTCAATAAAATTTGATTAGGCTCTACTCCAACTCTATTTCTACTTCCTAAAATTTCTTTTACTACTTTAATATAATTCTTACCCTGTTCATGCACTATATTTGTAAATCCTGAGGTTACTTCATTTGCTTCATTTATATATCTTCCATCCATAATTTGATAATCGTCATCTTTAGTTATTAATACTTTTACTCCACTTCCAGGTAAAGCACCAATATATCTTTTATTTGACTTACTTTTAATTAATATAGCATCTATATCATTATCAATTAGAATCTTTCTAAACTTATCTCTTCTTTCTTTCATATTTCTCCCTTTCTATAATAAATGAGCAATATACACCTATAGTTCATATTGCTCATTTTTATCGATTATATTTTTGTTAGAAGTCTAAATCTAAATCAGATAGAATATCTTTATCTTCATTAGAGAATATATTACTTTCCTTATTAAGCTTTTCTTTCTCATTCTTAAGCTCTTGTTTTTCCATTATCTTGAAGAAAGGTAAATATATCAAGACAGCTAAAATTAATTGTAACCCGTTTGCAATTAATATTCTCCAATCTCCATTTGTTAAAAATGCTTCTAAAAATACTCCTACATATGGTGGATCAAAAAATGGTTTATTTAACAATCCCCAATGCATCATAAACATAGGTAAAGTTCCTATTATTGCTCCTCCAAATACAAATGGAATAAACATTATTGGATTTAATATAATTGGTGCTCCAAATAATATTGGCTCATTAACTCCAAACAATGATGGGAAAAGTGAAATTTGTCCAATCTTTCGATAACGCTTAGATTTAGATAATAAGCAAGCAATTACGCATCCAATAGTTATTCCAGCTCCTGTAAATCCAAAAAACGCACTTGATGTTCCTGCTGTATAGAAATGTGGTAATGGTTGTCCAGCTTGCATTGCTTGAATGTTTTCTGCAATAAATGTAGCCATTATAGGTCTTGTTACTGGTCCAAATACTGATGAGTGTATTCCAAAGAAGAATATTGTACATATTGCAAAGTGTAATCCAAGAACTGCCCAAGGATTATCCATTGATCCAACTAATGGTGAAATAAACTTAGTTAAAATTTGTGGTGGCAATGTTCCAAATATCTTTAATGATAAGAATCTAATTAATATAAATGTTCCAGCAACTATTATTGTTATTGGAATAAGCTCAAAGGACTTTGATACAAAATCTGGAACTCCTTCTGGCATACGAATTGTAATATTTTTCTCTTTACAAAAACGGTACAATTCAACTGCTATTATACCAACTAGCATTGCACAAAATAATCCTTTTGACCCTAAATAACTAATAGATACACCACCATCTAAAGTTTCAATTGCTGTAAACAAAAAGGCAAAAGTAGCTAAAGTTATACACCCTGGAATATATAATTTATAATGATTACCTAAGTTATATGCAATACACATAACTACATATAAACTCATTAATCCTATTGATAAAGTAACAGGTAAATCTAATAGTTCACTATTATTTAAAATAAATTGGCTAACAGCATTTTCAGTTCCAATCATATTAGGAAGTGCTGGAATTATAGCAAAAAAGCTTCCCAATATAGTAAACGGTGTCATAGCAACCATAGCAGCTTTTATTGCACTTAGATGCCTCTGCTTATCAACTTTATGCGCAATTGGCATAAGATACTTATTCATTAGTTCTTCAAACTTTTTAAACATCTTATCTCATTCCCCCTTTACTATTTGTTATTATCTTTTATTTGCTAATTGATGCTTTTTATAAGTTACTAAAGCTAGTTTTAATACTGTTGCTCCATCCATTTGACCATATACATCTTTATCTATTACAACAAACGGTATATTTCTAGGCTTACATATAGCTTCTATGAAATCAGTTTTATGTGATACTTGAGGCCCAACCAATACTATATCCCAATTATCAATTTCCCCTTCTAATGAATCTGCTGGAATAGCTATAAATTTAAAATCTTCTTCATTTAATTTAGAACTCTCTTTTACAACCTTTTTCATATTTTGCATTAACATATTTGTTGAAAATCCGCCTGCACAACATAATAAAATTTTCATATTATTTACCTCCTTGATATTTAAAAACTTCTACTAGTGTTTCAACTAAATCTCTAGCTAATTGACTTGTCATATAATGATCTTGAGCATGTACCATTAACAATGATATAGGGGTATTTTCTTTTTCAGGATCCATTTCATTTGTTATTAATTTTGTTTGAATCTTATGTGCCTCTAAATCTAATTTTCTTGATTCTTCAAGCAAAGATTTAGCTCCTTCAAAATCCATATCCTTTACTTTCTTTAATGCTTCAAATGCCTTTCCTTTGCTATCTCCTGCTATGGAAATAATGTTCATAATATCTTTTTCTAACTCCGTCATACTATTTTCCTCCTAAAATTTTATAGTTTCTTCATATGCTTTTTCATCAAAATTTTTGATTATTTCTACAAAAATATCTATAGCATCTTGAATGTCATTTTTATTTGCAATGGAATATCCACAATGTCCATATCTAACAGGTATACATGATACAGCTACTGGCTTTCCTGAATATACCTTATGTGCTTCTCCACCATCAGTTCCTCCAGTCGTAAACATATCTAACTGAAGTTCCTTATTTAAATTTCTTGCTGATTTTTTTATAAAATTTATTAATTTTCTATTTGGAACTAAAGTCCTATCAAAATTTGTAAGCATCATTCCCTTTGATATTTGTCTGTTATTTGTATGATCTCTTATAAATTCATCTGAAAAACAAGCCACATCTATTGGAAGTATTATATCTGGATTTATTTTATATGTTGCTGTTTTTGCACCTCTTATTCCTACCTCTTCACTACTTGTCCCAACAAAATATACTGTATTAGGATGAACCTCATTCTTTAGCTTTTTTAATACTTCTCCAATAATAAAACACCCTAACCTATCGTCAAACGCTTTTCCACAAATAGTATTATCTATATCTAATTCCTCAAATTCAGTAGTAAATGTCACCATATCCCCAACTTCTATTCCAAGCTTCAATACCTCTTCATAACTAGTTGCACCAATATCAACATATACTTTAGTTGCTACTCCATTATCATAATTAGCATTTAATATTCCATTGACTTTATGCCCTTCATTAGTTGTTATTCTTACTTTCTGCATAAATTTTGATAATTGCTTAACACCCCCTACTTCCATCAACATAATTTGTCCTTGGCTAGAAATACTCCTTACCATGAAACCAACTTCATCAATATGTGAACATATCATTATCTTTGGCCCATTAATATTTCCTTCTTTTTTAAAAATAATACTGCCTAAATTATCATAAGATATTTCATCTGCATAATCTTTTAGTTCTTCTAACATTACATTTCTTACTTCAGCTTCATTTGATGCAATACTATCTGAATTACTTAATTTTTTTAAATATGCGATATTCATAAACTCCTCCTAAATATTTATTTCATTTAGATTTATTAAAAAATCTTCAAAGGTTTCTGAACCTCTTAACTTTTCAACTAAATATTCATCTTTCATTATTTCAAATAATATTTGGGTTACCATTCCAAGGTAATCCATATTCCCTTTTTCTAAAGCAACCATAAAAATTATTTTTACTGGTTTTTTATTATAAGTAAAATTATTATTCTTTATTATTGCAACACTTAACAAATTATCTTTGCCACAGATATTTATAGGATGAGGAATAGCTACTCCATTATCATATATTGTTGACATATATTCTTCTCTTTCTATAATATATGAAGCATAATTTTCATCTACATAGCCTAATGCTTCAACTCCCTTTGCCATCTCCTCTAATAGTTCCATATAATTATTATTTTTAGTTACTACCCGAAAGGTTTCTTTTTTAAACAAATTCATAAACTCTTTGTTTGTTTTAATAAAGCTATTACTAGTTCTTTTCATTTTAATTATATTTCTAATTCTCAATATATCTAAATCGTCAATTAGTTCATCAACGTACACAACTGGCATTTTAAACTCTCGGCTCAATTGCCAATTAGTAAATATTATATCTGGATTAAAGTTCTCTACTTCATCTTCATCTAATAAAGAATATGTTCTGATATCACTTGAAGAAAATAACATTTCTAATTTTAATTTCATTAATAGTGCACTGCCTTTTCCACTAGAACATATTATTGCTATCTTATTGTAGTTACGAATTTTATTATAAATTTCTTTTTCTAGATGTGCTGCAAAATGAGTTGCTATAAATCCTATTTCATCTTGGGAAATGCTTATTTTATATTTTCCTTCTATTTCATTTGAAAATTTAATTGCAATATCAAATATTGTAGGATATTTTATACTTATTTCCTTAACTAAAGGATTACTAAATGATGTTTCCTTTTGCAACCTATTTATTAATAAGGAAATATGATATAATAAATTTTTCTTAAATTCTTCATCTTCATAGAAATTAGTATCATATTCACAATCAATTTCCTGTACAAATCTTTCTATGTCTTTACGTAAATCTTCAATATATATTTCATTATAAGTAAATTTTTTGGTTTTCTTTATTAAATACTTTTTTAAATCTATTAACTCATTTTCATTTAATTTTATATCATATATTTCTTCTATAGTATTACTTAACTCATCAGCAACTCTAAAATATGTTGACTTTTCTTTTTCATAATTAAAATAATTATTATATACCTCATTATGAATACAAATTGTAATTTTAATAAAAGAATTTATTTGTTCTAATTCTATATAGTTAGTATTTAAACTATTTTCTTTTAATAGTTCTATTAATTTATTTTCTATAACTTTAAAATTTCTTTCCTTTAGTCCATTTTCTATATAATTATTTATAAACTCATTTCCATCTTCATAATACATTAAGATAAACTTTTTTCTCGTATAATCATCACATTGTATTTTTATACCATAATGAGCCTTCTTTTCTAATGTTATATTTCTACTATCTAACTCTAATTCTACTTTTCTCATATCTGATTTTATTATTGATTTACTTACACTAATTTTTTCAGCTAAATAATCCATAGTAATAAAGTCTCTATTCAATAAAAGTAAAACAATAATATAACTTGTCCTATATTCTGGTGAGAAAGTTTCATTAAATGATATTTTTTCAATATAAGAGTTGAATGCATCTTTATTATTTATTTCTATATAATAACCTCTAGCTCTTTTCAGCCTTATATCAAAACCATTATTTTTTCCATCCTTTATTAAATATTTCATATTATTACTAATGGTTTTTGTGGATACTTTAAAGAAGTCTGCAAAGTAATCTAAATTTAGATACGTATCACTATTAAACAATTGCTCTAATATTTTCCTGTTCCTCATATTATTCTCCTTTAATGAAATCAATTTCAACCTTATATTTATAATTTTATATAATCTACAACTTTTTTAAAAGGTCATAATTTTCTACTATAATTAGAAATTAAAATCATTTTCTCTCTCATTATTCCATATTCTTTTCAAATTAGCTGTTAAGTTGTATACCTTTTATATACTTTTATTATTCTATTACTCTTTGTAAATGTACTTTATTTATAATTAAAAATAAAGTTTAACTACTTGCACATGCTTTTCTATTATCTTACAATTATATTGTATTATATCTTAGGAGCTGAAGTTATGTCTTATATTGAAAAAAAGCCCATTAATCGAAGTAAATTAAGGTTATTTTTAGGACAAACATACTATAGGATAAGAAAATATTTTTACTGGTGGCTCTCTAAAAATAAATATAGTAAAAATATTAATAAAGAAGAATTAGGGTATGTAATTTTCACTCACAGTACACCTCTTTATAGAAAGTTAAGAAATGTTGACATGTATTTGCAACGCAATAAAGTTGATAATTTAAGACTAGCAATAAAAAAGCTGGATGGTGTTACTATTATGCCTGGTGAATACTTTTCTTACTGGAAACTAATAGGCAAGCCTACTTATAGAAAAGGTTATAAAGATGGGGTAGTTCTTTGCCCTAATGGTGATTTTAAACCTGGTGTTGGTGGGGGATTATGCCAATTATCTAATTTAATTTATTGGATTACTTTACATACTCCTCTAGCTGTTACTGAACGATATAGGCATAGTCATGATGTTTTTCCTGATGTAAATAGGACACAACCTTTTGGCTCTGGTGCTACATGCTTTTTTAATTATTTGGACTTAGAGATTAAAAATACTACAAATAAGCCTTATCAGCTTAAATTATATCTTACAAATGAGAAGCTTGTAGGTGAGTGGCGTTCAATTGAAAAATGTAATTATAGATATGAAATTTATGAAAAAGAACATTCAATAGCTCCTGGATTTTATGGACATTACATTAGAAATAATGTAATACATAGAAAAGTTTTTAATATTGTTGGTGAAGAAATTAATGATGAGTATGTTGCTGAAAATCATGCATTTATGATGTACCAACCATACTTAGACAATGGAAAGGTAACAATTGATAATTGATAATGCATAATTGATAATTTGTGTGAAAACTCAGGGAATTTTATATTTAATGAAAGAATGAAAAAATGAAAGAATTGTGGAATAAACTCCTACGGAGTTTAGAAAAATTTTATTTTCTTATAATTTAGCTATGCTAAATTATTTCCTTAATTCTTTCACTTTATATTTAATACTGTAGTATTAAATTAAATTTTCATTCTTTCATTTTTTTCATTTTAGCTATATGATTTTTTTAATGCTTTTAATAAAATTTTTGGATCCTTCTTATAAGGTGTTACTGGAATTACTTTTTTATTTTTCACATTTAATAATGTATAAACCGCTATTCTTGCCGCACGTACTGAGTATTCTTCAGTAAATACCATGTCTTCTGGAATTTCAACAAATTGACTTATCATCGCGAAGTTAGTTGAACCTTCTGGTACTACATTAGGTCTGTCAGTCATTTTACGTGGTTGGAATTGTGCATCAATGTATGGCATCATACATGGAATTACATTTACTACAGTTTCCATTATTTCATCTATTTTATCTTCAAAATGTAAGTGATGTAAAAGTTCAATTAATAATTCTTCACCAGTACATTCTCTCATAGGTTTCTTTACATAATCTCCAATTTTATCTGTGTAAAGTCCATATCCCCAGAATATTGTTGTATCCATTGGTTGATTTTTAAAATGTGGTTGCGCTGCTACAACTATGCTCATTAACCAATTAGAATCTTTAAATGTCATTAATGCTCCACTACCTGGTACATTACCTGAAAATTGTTCTATAAGTTTTAATAATTTATTCCCTTTACATGTTACGGTAAAACTTTCCCAATTAGTTTCATCTGGATGCCCAAAGAATGGTTCTGGATTTCCAAGTCCCGGCTTTTTATTAGCAATCTTTGACCAGAGTTCTCCTGAAATTGGTTTATCTGGGTTATATTCAGGAGCTGTTTTAAAATCTCCTAATGTTGCACTATCAGTCATGCAAGCATTAGTCATTATACAAATATCCCCATCATTTAATTCAATTGTTTTTTCTCCATCTTCATCTTCTATATGCATTGCTGTTACTGTTATACCTTCACCTGGTTTAAAATCTAAATCTGTAACAGTTGCATTTATACTGAAATCAACACCAAACCCATCTAAATAAGCTTTTAATGGAAGTATAACTGATTCATATTGATTATATTGAGTACGTGTTACACCTTCTAATGTTTCAATACGTGAAAATTCAAATATCATACGTTCCATATAGCGCTTAAACTCAAACAAGCTAGACCATTTTTGGAATGCAAATGTTGTTTGCCACATATACCAGAAGTTTGTTGTAAAGAAATGCGGTGTATCCTTAAACCAATCTTCAATTGTTAAATCATCTAATTTTTCTTCCGGAGTAATCATTAATTTTCCAAGTGCCATACGATCTGTATTATTAAATCCCATGCTTTCTACATCTTGTATAACGCCATATTTATCAATCAAACGTGCTTGTGCATGTGTTGGATGTAAATGGTCAAAGTTCAATATTTCTTCTGTAACACTCATACCTGGCATTTCTAATGATGGTACACTTCTTAATAGTTCCCAAAAGTTTTCATATGTTTCTTCATTTAACATTCTTCCACCACGGCATACAAATCCGTTTATAAGATCTCCAGCTCCATCATTGCTTCCACCTAATATATGCATTCCTTCTATTATATGAATGTTTTCACCTTTAAAATTACAATCCCTTACTAGATATGCAGCTCCTGCTAAAGATGCTAAACCACCACCAACAAAATATACTTGTCTTTCATTATTTTCATTAAAATTTTGAGTGAATGTTACAAATGATGCTTCTTTTTCTTCACCTTTCTTCATCTTCTTTGCTGCCAAAGTAGCAACTGCTGCTGCTCCTGCAATAGCTCCAACTGCTAATAATGGATTTATATTACCTTTTGACTTCTTACCCATAAATATCCCTCAACTTTCTTTATATATTATTTGTCTATCTAATTAGTATTATAGTTTACCCAAATAATAAAGTATTTAGACAATATTTATCATGTGTCTAATTTTATTTATTTTTTATAATTTATACATCTATTCTTAACATTTTGTTCACATATTTAAACATTATAATCTTTTTCCTAAAAGGCTAGTCTTTTATTTTTCTAAAGAGGCTCGCGTTTCGTTATCCCCTTTTAAACCATTGATTTTACTTGCTTAAAGATGTTTTAAAACTTAAACAGAAATTTTTATCTATTATATATATGCGCAAAAAAGGAAGCTCAAATTAGAACTTCCCTTTTTTATTAGCTAATGTCAAAACCTATTTTGATATAGCTTCACTTTAATTTACTTTTTAAATTTTATCTAAATATTGAACAGCACTAAGGGCAGCTATATTACCTTCCCCTGCAGATTTTATATATTGGTATGGCTTACCTACACAATCACCAGCTGCAAAGCATCCTGGTATATTTGTCTTCATAAGTCTATCAACAAAGATATGATTTTCTTCTATTTTTAAACCTGGAACTAGCTGTCCTGGTGATATTGAATCTTTTAATAGAAAAACTGCATCTGTTTCTATTTCAGTATTCTTTAGGATCAATTTATTTACCTTTAATTCACCAACTATTTCTTGCGGCTTATCTTCTACTACTTTTATATTATTTCTTAAATTATAATTACCTTTATACATAGGAACATAATATACTTCTCCAGCTAACTCTGAAACATAATTTGCTTCTTCCTCGGCTTCCTTGTTATGGCCTATTATGGTTACTACTTTACCTTTGTATAATGGTGCATCACAAGTTGCACAATATCCTACACCCTTACCTAAGTATTCCTCTTCACCCTTTATAGGTCTTGTATATTCTATTCCTGTTGCTAAAATAACAGATTTTGCTTCAAAAGTTTTATCATTTGCCATTAAAGCAAAATACTTCCCCATTGCATAAATACTATTAATTCTTTCTTCTGTTATTTCTATATCCATAGCCTGTAGATGCTCTTGAAACCTTTCCTTAACACCTTCTCCTGTTATTCCATAAAAGCCCAAATAGTTATTAATCTTAGGTGCTTTAACAAGCTTATTAGTTAGATTCTTATTTCCAAAGATAATGAATTTCTTATTCCTTATCTTTGCATTTAAGGCTGCTGATAAACCAGCTGGACCACTACCTACTATTGCAATATCATATCTTTCGCTCACTTTTCTACCTCTTTATTTTATAGATGTTTAACTACAGCTTCTTTTAAAGAATCCTTCGGCATAAAACCAACTAAAGTTTCTACTGGAGCACCATTCTTAAATATCATTAAAGTTGGAATACTTGCTATTTGATATTTATTAGCTATATTTGGATTTTCATCTACATCAATTTTTACAAATCTTGCATTATTTACTTCATTAGACACTTCCTCCAATACAGGAGCAATCATTTTACAAGGACCACACCAAGTTGCCCAAAAGTCTACTAATACAACTCCTTCATGTTTTAGTACTACTTCATTAAAGTCTGTTTCTGATACATGTTGAACCATATAAATTTACCTCCTAATATACCCCTTAGGGGTATCCTTTGTATTTATTTTACACAATTATTTATTTATAGTCAATAGATTATAGGGTTAATTTTACCTTTTTATTCTTCCCAATAAAAACTCTTTTATTTACTATTTTTTTAAATGTAAAAATTGAGATTCATATAATTCTTTATATAATCCTTCTTTCTTTAATAAAACTTCATGACTTCCCTTTTCTTCAATTCCTTTATCAGTTAACACTAAAATTTCATCTGCATTTTTTATTGTTGACAATCTATGAGCTACAACTATAGTAGTCCTTCCTGCACACAATTCTTCTAAAGATTTTTGTATCATATATTCTGTTGTATTATCTAATGCTGATGTTGCTTCGTCTAAAATTAATATAGGTGGATTTTTTAAGAATACCCTTGCAATTGAAATTCTTTGTTTTTGACCACCTGAAAGTTTTACCCCTCTTTCTCCTATATAAGTATCATATCCTTCTGGTAATGACATAATAAATTCATGTATATTCGCGCTTTTAGCTGCTACTACCACTTCTTCATCAGTAGCATCATGCTTTCCATATAATATATTATCTTTTATTGTTCCAGTAAATAAGAATACATCTTGTTGCACTATTCCTATATTTCTTCTTAAAGACTCTAATGTAGCATCATATATACTTATATTATCAATAGTTATATCTCCTTCTGTTACATCATAAAATCTAGGAATTAAATTACAAAAAGTTGTTTTACCACCACCTGATGGTCCTACTAATGCAAGCATTTTTCCTTGTTCTATATCTAGATCTATTCCTTCTAAAATACTCTTTTCATCATAACTAAAATGAACATTTTCAAATTTTATATGACCTTTAATATTCTTTAATTCTAAACTTCCATCATCTTCAATCTTTTCATCTATTATAGATATAAATCTCTTAAATCCAGTCATTCCATTTTGATATTGCTCCATAAAGTTAACTAGCTTCTTAATTGGTTGTGTGAATAGCTTTATATATAGTAGATAAGCAAAGAAATCTCCTAAATTTATTATATCGAAATATGTGAATATACCACCTGCTATTAATACTACATAATCTAATATATCTATTCCAAAGCCAACTCCTGCAAAATATTCAGCCATAACCTTATAAGCTCTTGATCTAGCATTCTTAAATTTGTTATTACCTTTTTCAAACTTATCTATTTCATGATCATGAGATACAAAAGCCTTTGTTATTCTTATACCAGAAAGAGAGTTTTCTAAATTTGAATTTACTGCCGATGTCTCTATTCTAGTTTCCATAAAAGCATTCATCATTTTATTTTTTTGCTTCCAAGTAAATAACACAATAAAAGGTATAAAGGCAAATATAATAAGAGTTAATGGTATATTAATTGTACATAATACAGTAAATGAACCAATTAACATAACAAGAGAAATAAACAAGTCCTCAGGTCCATGGTGAGCAAGCTCTGATACTTCCATAAGGTCATTTATCATTCTGCTCATTAAGTCCCCAGTTCTATTATTATCAAAATATGAGTTAGGTAGTTTTTGTAGATGTAAAAACATGTCCTTTCTCATATCCCCTTGCATATGCACCCCCATAACATGTCCATAATATTGCATGAAATAACCACAAGCTGCTTTTATTAAATATATGATTAATAAAGTAACTCCGAATACTACTAGCATTCTTATATTTTTATTTGGAATGCTATCATTGACTAAAGTTCTTGTCATCATAGGATAAACAAGATCACATGCTGCTGCAATAAATGCTGCAAACATATCTAAAAAGAATAGTTTTTTGTATGACTTATAGTAACTAATAAATCTCTTTACCATAAATAACCTCCTTCTATTACTACATTATATTTTTGTTATTATTTAATAATAGCCTTATTGATAATAATTTTCAAGGAATCTTTATTATTTTGAAATAATTTACCTATTATTAAAGATGCTGATATATTCTATTTATAAATATAACCATTTTTAATAATCTATTTTATGTTATTCCTATCTATATATATCAACTATTAGTCCTTGAATTTCATCTATAGAAGCAGCTATATTTAAATTATCTCCTTCACCCTTTAAAAGAGATTTAGTAATCTCTTCAAGTTTTTGATCTATAGTATCTATTGTTATGAAGTATTGTGTTTGCCAAAAGCTTATATCTTTTTTAGTATCATACATAAACTTTAAAATAGACTCTAAATATTCTTTTATTAACTTCTTATAAGCTATGACATCACCATATGTTTTAGTAATTACTAATCTATTTCCCTTTTTATGTATTTCTTCAATCATTTGATTTAATTGTTCTTCAGATTTTCTTTCTTTAGCTTGATTAAAACTTTGTGAAAAATCTTTTTTCTCTGATACTACTCTTCTATCTTGCTTAACTGGACTTTTTCTATTTATTCTACCTATCTCCATAATCGTCACCCTTTCTCTATAAGATATTATATCATCAAAAAATATTTTTCTCTCACTTTTTTTTCCATGTATTAATATTAATAAAAGTAAATATGCTATACTTATATAAGAAATTTATTTTTACAAATTTTAGAAAGTTTGGAGGTATTTAAATGTGGTTTAATAAAAGCTCCGAGGAAATAATTAAAGAGTTGTCCTCAAATGTAATTAATGGACTTTCCTCAGCAGACGCGAAATTAATATTGGAAAAAAATGGCCCAAATAAACTTCAAGGAAAAAAGAAAAAATCTACTTTTCAACTTTTTTTATCCCAAATTAATGATGCAATGATTTATATTCTACTAGTTGCAGCAGTAATATCTGCAATTGTAGGAGAAATAAGTGATGCAATTATTATTTTGATCGTAATCTTTGTTAATGCAATAATTGGAGTTATTCAAGAATCCAAGGCTGAAAAAGCTTTAGAAGCATTAAAAAGTATGTCAACACCCAAAGCTCTTGTTAAGAGAGATGGCTCAATTATTGAAATACCATCAGAAGAAGTGGTGGTTGGTGATATTGTAATAATAGATGCGGGTAGATATATTCCAGCAGACTTAAGATTAATTGAATCTGCTAATTTAAAAATTGAGGAATCAGCTTTTACAGGTGAATCTGTTCCAGCTGAAAAAAATTCAGATATTATAAATGAAGAAAATGATGTTCCAATTGGAGATCAGCATAATATGGCATTTATGTCGACCCTAGCAACTTATGGTAGAGGAACTGGTATAGTAATAGCTACCGGTATGGATACTCAAATAGGCAAAATTGCTAAGATGTTAGATGCAGAAGATGAGAATACTACTCCTCTTCAAAAGAAATTGGCTCAGTTAGGTAAAACTCTAGGATTTGCTGCAGTCGGAATTTCAATTGTTATGTTTATAGTATCTATGTTCCAAGGTAGAGATTTTCTTGAAATGTTTATGACTTCTATAAGCTTAGCTGTAGCTGCTATCCCTGAAGGACTGCCTGCAATAGTTGCTATTGTTTTAGCTCTTGGAGTTCAAAGAATGATAAAGGAAAATGCTATTATTAGAAAACTTCCTTCTGTTGAAACATTAGGCTCTGTTAATATAATTTGCTCAGATAAAACTGGTACATTAACTATTAATAAAATGACAGTAAAAAAATTCTATATTAATGGAGAAACTAAGAACTTAGAAGAAATAGATATTAAAAATGATGAAAGTAAGTTATTAGTTGATGGTATGATTCTATGTAATGATGCTACTTCAAAAGATGGTGTTCAAACTGGTGATCCTACAGAAGTTGCATTAATTGATGTAGGTAATAAAATTAACATATTTAAAGAAGATTTAAATAAAGCACACAAGAGGGTAAATGAAATTCCATTTGATTCTGACAGAAAGCTTATGACCACTGTAAATACTTATGATAAAGGATTTAATGTATTTACTAAAGGAGCCATAGACAGTATTTTAAAAATCTCTAATAAAATATTAATTAATGGAGAAATTAAAGATTTTACAAAAGAAGAAAAAGAAAAGGTTCTAATGGCTTCAAATTTAATGTCTGACGATGCATTAAGAGTTTTAGCATTAGGATATAAAGTTATAGATACTGAACATGTTGCTATAGATGACCTTGAAAAAGATTTAATTTTTGTTGGTCTTATGGGAATGATAGATCCTCCGAGAGAAGAAGTAAAAGGTTCAATTCAAGTTAGTAAAAATGCTGGAATTAGAACAATAATGATAACCGGTGACCACAAAAATACAGCCGTAGCTATTGCTAAAGAACTCGGAATTGCTAATGATATTTCAGAAGCTATGTCTGGTAGTGAAATAGATACCTATTCAGATGAAGAGTTCACTAAGATAGTTAATAATTATAGAGTCTTTGCTCGTGTATCACCTGAGCATAAAGTTAAAATTGTTAAAGCATTTAAAGCTCATGGGAATATTGTTTCTATGACTGGTGACGGTGTAAATGATGCCCCATCCTTAAAGGCAGCTGATATAGGAGTTGCAATGGGTATAACAGGAACAGACGTTGCAAAAGGCGCTGCTGATATGGTATTAACTGATGATAACTTCACAACTATAGTTAGTGCTGTAGAAGAAGGAAGAAATATTTTTAATAATATAAAAAAATCCATTTTATTCTTATTAAGTTGTAACTTAGGAGAAGTAGTTGCATTATTCGTTGCTATATTATTAAATTGGGCTGCTCCACTATTACCAATACACATTCTTTGGGTAAATTTAATTACAGATAGTTTTCCTGCTCTTTCACTTGGTGTTGATCCTGGGGATAAAGGCGTTATGGAACTTCCACCTAGAAATCCAAAAGAAAGCTTATTTGCTGGAAGAATGGGTAAGCTACTAATTTTAAATGGTATTTTGATAGGTGCAAATACATTATTTGCTTTTGTACTTGGAGAATATTTATATTCAGATTCATTAAGACATGCACAAACTATGGCATTTGTTGTACTTAGCGTTTCACAATTATTCTACTCACTAGCTATGAGAAATGAAACTAAATCATTATTCCAAGTTGGAGTGTTTAAAAATAAATGGCTCATTGGTTCAGTTTTATTAGGCATTTTACTACAACTTGCTATAATAACAATACCATTTACAGCATCAGTCTTTAAAGTTTATCCATTAACACTTACAGATTGGGGAATAGTAATATTAATATCTTTAATTCCATTTGTTATAAATGAAATAATAAAGATATTCTTCAGAATGAAGGACAAAAAATAATAAAATAATTAAAGAATGAAAATTTAATTTAACACTTTAGTATTAAATATAAAATGAAAGAATTAAGGAAATAATTTAGCTTGCTAAATTAAGAAAAATAAATTTTCTAAACTTCTACGAAGTTTATTCCGTAATTCTTTCATTTTTTAATATTCTCATTAATTATATCTTATTCATTATCCATTAAAAAATGTTTCCATCTTTAAGCTTTCCATTATTCATAGAATAAATTTTATCTGCTACTTTTTCTGCAAATATCATATCATGAGTAATTATAAGCATACTCATACCATCTTTTGCAAGGCTTTTTATTAAACTTGCTACTTCACCTGTTAGACCTGGATCTAATGCAGAAGTAGGTTCATCAAAACACATTAACTTTGGATTTAATGCTAATGCTCTCCCTATTGCAACTCTTTGTTTTTGGCCACCTGATAGTTCGTATGGATAGCTGTTTAATTTATCTTTTAGTCCTAAAAACCCTAAAATTTCTGTTGCATTTTTCTTTGCTAATTCATCAGATTCTCCTAAAACTCTTTTAGGTGCTTCAATTAAATTTTCTAGTACACTCATATGTGGAAATAGATTAAAGTTTTGAAATACTAATCCAATTTCTCTTCGCGCTTCATTAAATTCTTGCTTTTCTTTATAGTCCCCTTCTTTACATAAAAATTTATTATCTATTTCTATTGTTCCTTCATCACAAAACTCTAATCCATTTACACACCTTAATAAAGTTGTTTTACCACTACCAGAAGGTCCAACTATAACTGCTATTTCTCCATTTTTCACTTCTAAGTCTATTCCTTTTAAAACTTCAGATTTACCAAAGTTCTTCTTTAATCCCTGAATTTTTAGCATAAGCCATCCCTCCTATTGATAGTAACTAAATCTTTTTTCAATGCTTTCTAACACTTTTGTTATTAACCCGTTAAACAATAAATAAACAACACCTATCACTACAAATGGCATTATAGATGAAAGTCTATTGGAAGCTATCTTTGCTACTTTTAATAATTCATCTAACCCCACAACATAAACTAAAGCGGTATCTTTAACTAAAGTAATAATTTCATTTGCAACTGGTGGAAATATTCTTTTTAGTGCTTGCGGCATTATAATTCTAAAGAAAGTATCTTTTTTACTTAATCCTAATACCTCTGCCCCTTCAAATTGTCCTTTATCTATAGATAAAATTCCAGCCCTAAATATTTCTCCAAAATATGCCCCATAATTTAATACCATTGCTAATATAGCTGCTGGAAATCTTGGAATACTTATATTTATTAATGGTAGTCCAAAAAATATAAATAAAATTTGTAATAAAAGAGGTGTTCCTCTTAAAATTAATACATATACTCCTGTTATTGAATTTAATATCTTTACTTTAGATATTCTTCCAAGTGCAATTATGCCCCCTAATGGTATAGATAAAATCAAAGTAATTATAAATATTTCTATTGTAACTTTTAACCCTTCTAAGACTTGTGGAATAAAAGCTATTATTTCGTTTATTAATTCCAAATAAAACACCTCGTCTTAAATTAATTTAGTAATTTATAAGTTTATTTAGCTATTATATCTTCTCCAAACCATTTTTTTGATATCTCTCCTGCTTTGCCCTCATTTACTAGTTCATCAAAGGCATTATTAAAAGCTTCAACTAAATCTTTATCATCTTTTCTCATTCCTACTGCGTATGATTCTTTACCAAAATCCTCATCTAACACTTTATATTTTTCTGCTCCTCTTTGGTTTATATAATATTTAGCTAATATTTCATCTGCAACAACTGCATCTACTCTTCCTGCTTCTAAATCCATCAAAGCTTCATTATTAGTTTCAAATGTAACTATTTTTCCATCTTTAAAGCTATTAACTATATCCCCATCAGCTTCTATTGCATCTACTGCACTCGATTGATTTTGGGCAGCAACTACAGCATCTTTTAATTCTTTTTTTGAATTAATTTTTGAATTAGCTAATGTTATGATGACTTGTCTATTATTTAAATATTCCTTTGAAAATGCAACTTTTTCTTTTCTCTCTTTAGTTACACTATATCCATTCCAAATAAAATCTATATTGCCATTGTTAAGTTCTGTTTCTTTCATACTCCAGTCTATAGGTTGAAATATAATCTTTTTATTTAATTTTTCACCAATTCCTTTTGCAAGTTCTATATCAAACCCTGTATATTCACCATTTTTGTCCTTAAAACCCATTGGGACAAAAGTATCATCAAACCCCAATACTAATTCTTCTTTTTCCATAGAATTTTCAATTTTCTTTTCTCCACAAGATACTAATGCTAATGACATTAATCCTAATAATGAAGTAATTAATATTTTTTTTACTATTTTCATAATTAAATCCCCCTTGTTCTTCATACTCTTTACTTATTTATTACTTTATCACAGTAAAGTAATAAAGTCAATAAAAAAAATACAATACTTTATTTTTATTATTGTATTTTTAACCTTTAATTACTTTTCTTAAGTTATATATAATAGTTGTTGTAATAGGAATTAATAATATCCAATAAAAAGTACTTAATTGCAATTCTTCTAATTTAACTAAATGCCTGTATAAAATTATGCTTGAATAAATAAAATCTATAAATATAATAAATACAATTGAACTTTCTATAGTTAAAAAATAAGTTATTAAAGAAGTTAAATATATCACTCCAAGCATAATAAAATTTTCATATTTAAAATTAGTACTAATAATATTTGAAAAAATAGCTAAAAAGCAATTATATATTATAAATATTGAAATTATTATATCTGCATTTTTATTTTTTTTAGTCATTAAAATCTAGCTCCTTTTTATATACATTACTATTATTAACACTTTAAAAACTCCCTATTCTTATTATTTTTAACTTTATTATATATTTATATGATTTATCTAATTTTCTCACTTTTATAAATATTGATTTTATTCTAGGAATAAATAATTTATTCTATTAATATCTTTTTCATTTTCTATATATTTTTCTACTGATAATTTAATATGTAAAAAAGAGACAGTACAAACTGCCTCTTTTTAAAATTACTTTAATCTCGTTCCTTCTTCTTCTTGAACTATTTTTCCACTCTTCATCAACCCACCTAAAGCCATCTTAAAATAGTTTTTACTAGTATTAAATGTAGCCTTAATATCTTCTGGATTTGATTTATCATTAAATGGCATGAAACCACCATTTTTATTTAAGTATTTTAGTATATCTTCTTGAATTTGTTCTCTTTCATTCAACCTTGTTTTTCTTGGAGTTAAACCTATAACTCCATCTTCGTATATTTTTTTTATTCTTAACTTCATTTCAGTTCCTGGATAAACTTCCATGTAATATTCATTTGGTAATACTATTCCTTTATACTTTGAATCTATAGCTACATGAATTGTTCCACCCTGGCTTTTTGAATAAACTTGAGCTATAACCTCTTCTCCAACTTTAAATTCCTTTTCTTCTTCTTGCGCATTTAATAAATAATTTTCTACATCTGTAGTTGCTGCTAATCTTCCAGTTTTATCTACATATATGTAAAATAAATATTTACTTCCTGTATGTAATTTAAATCTTTGCTCTTTTATTGGAACAAAAATATCTCTATCTAGCCCAAAATCAACAAATGCTCCAAACTCTGTTTGGAATACCACTTTTAAATATGCAACTTCTCCAACAGTAACTAAAGGTTTTTTAAAGGTAGCTATTGGTCTATCTTTTGAATCTCTATATACAAATACCTCTATTTTATCTCCTACTTGTATTTCTTTATTCTCTGTCATAGATTTAGGAAGTAATACATCTATTCTTCCTTCATCTCCTAAATAAAACCCAAATTCTTTTTCTCTTTTAACTTCTAAAACATTGTATTTTCCTATATTAATCATTTTTCCTCCTGATTTTATAAGTATTTTTTACTTAACTCAACATAATTATTAGCAGATTTTTTTATACTTTCAATTTCATCATCTGTAAGCTTTCTTATAACCTTTGCTGGACTTCCAAGAATAAGAACTCCTTCTTCATATTCTTTACCTTGAGGTACTAAAGAACCAGCTCCTATTATAGTATTCTTTCCTATTTTCGCTCCATTTAATATTATTGACCCCATTCCTACTAAGACATTCTCTGAAATTGTACATCCATGAATTATAGCTCCATGACCTACAGTCACATTTTTACCTATAATAGTTTCAAAATCAACATCAACATGAACAACTGAATTTTCTTGAATATTGGTATTTTCACCTATATATATTTTGCTCATATCACCTCTTAATCGTGATCCAAACCAAATATTCACATTCTTCTCAATAACAACTTCCCCTATTATATCAACACTCTCAGATATATAGCAAGTTTTATGTATTACTGGTTTTATTCCATTAAAATCTTTTATCAATTTTACTTCCTCCAATCTAGTAAGTAATCCTTAAAGTTATTTTATCATTACTGAATATTATTGTCATTATTTATAGTTATTCAATACTATATATAGATAAGTAATAATTTATTGAGGAGCTTATTTTGGGAAGAAAAAAACATAAACAATTAAAAGAATTTGATCAAAGTAACATAAAATTTTATTATGGTATTCCACACTCTCATACTGAATTTTCAACTGGTAAAGGTTCTCCCATCGAAGCTTATGAGTATGGGTATAGATCTGGATTAGATTTTATGTTTATAACAGATCATAACTCTTATTTATCTAGTGAAATATCTATTAAAGATGATAAATACTCTAAGTTCCAAGGAACTAAGGTTTATGCCTCAAAAATAAAAAAGAAATATGATAGTTTTCTACCACTAGTTGGTTTTGAATGTAAGACTTATCTCTATGGAGATTTAAATATAATGAATTCTTCAAACTTTTTTACTGGTAGCGTAAGAGATTTAAAAGTCCTAGCATTATGGATGTTAAATAATCCTGATGCCTTTATTTCTATAAATCATCCACACAAAAATATAAAAGCATTACCTTATAACCCAGTATTAAATAAATTAATCACATCTATAGAAGTTGGAAATGGAAATCCTGCTAGTAAATATACCAGGCATGATCGCTACTATTTTAGCTTATTAGATGATGGCTGGAAACTTGGTGCTATTAATGGTCAAGATAACCATAGAATTAATTTTGGTGATTCTGAAAACTTGACAGTTTGCATTTGTAATAGTTTTTCTACTAGTGATATTATATCTTCCTTCAGAGAAAAGCGAACATATTCAACTGAATCAAGATATTTAAAGTTATATTTTACTATCAATGATAACTTTATGGGTGAAGAAATTACTATTTCTGATGATAAGCTTAGATTTATGATATTTACAGAAGATATTAAATATAAAATAAAAGAAATTCAAATAATAACTAATAAAGGAACAGTAATACGAACAATTGAAAATATTAATTTGAGTAGTATTAAGTATCTATATGAGCATAAAAGGGAACCCCACGAAACTTGGTATATAATAAAAGTTATTGAGGAAAATAATAAAGTTGCTTTTAGCTCTCCTATTTTTATAAATAACCCTGAAAATATAGTGTTGTAAATCTAAAAATTAAATATAAAAATAAATATGGCATGCATTATGTTTACTTCATAATTGCATGCCATATTTATATTCAAAACTCAAATTATTTTTTTTGATCTTGCATATGTTTTACTCTGTTAGGTTTAGCCTTAGGTCTTATTTCAATTTTCTTTTCCTTCTTTTTTGGTCCACCAGTACTTTGAATATCAAAGAACCATAAGAAGAACCAAACTATTACTATGGAAAGACCCATATTTATCCATACATTACTTGTCTTAACAAAAAATTGAACTCCAAATAAAACTAAAGATATAGCTAATGGAATCCATTTGTTGATTCTTACTTTTGAAAAAACATATTTTTTCCCTAAAGTAAATAGCAGTATCATCACTGCAATAGTCGCTACAATATATGCTATAGAAAATAATATTTGCACGGTATTACTCCTCCTTTAAAAAGCTTCTATATACTATATTAAAAGAAATAATATATATTTTCAAGATATATGCCTTTAAATATTTATAACATCACTATTTTTATTTTATATTATAACTGATAAAATTTTTAATACATTTCAAACACCCATCTTTTACTAATTATTACTAATATATTAATAATTTCATTAAAATTTATTAAATTTATTATAATTCCCTTCTATTTTAATAAATTTTTTGATAGAATAAAGAAAGAAATTATAAAATGTTAATAAGAGGTGATTTTATGAGTTTAAATTTGACCTATCAATTAGATGAATTAGATCTACAAATACTAGATTTATTAATAAAAGATTGTAGAACTCCTTACTTAGAAATAGCAAGAATTTGCCATGTAAGTGGAGGTACAATACATGTTAGAATGAAAAAAATGGAAGAACTAGGAATAATAAAAGGAACTAGAATCCTTTTAAATTTACCTAAGTTAGGTTATGATGTGTGTTGCTTTGTTGGAATATACGTTGATAAAACTTCTTCTTTTGATTCAGTTTTTAATGAATTATCTAGAATTAAAGAAGTTGTTGAATTACACTTAACAACTGGAAATTATTCTATTTTTGCTAAGGTTGTTTGTAGAAATATTACTGATCTTCAAGATATATTATTAAATAAAATTAATACTATTAATGGAATACAAAGAACAGATACAATAATTTCTTTAGATCAACCTATTGATAGAAATATATCTATATAATAATACATAAAATAATTCCTTTTGGTTACACTATTTATTGTAAACCTATTTTAAAAGGAGTGTTTTTTTATGAAAGTTTTAGATTCTATAGCACTTATTTTAGTTATAATTGGAGCTGTTAACTGGGGTTTAATTGGATTCTTTCAATTTAATTTAGTTGACACACTATTTGGAACAATGACTGCATTTAGTAGAATAATTTATGCTTTAGTTGGAATAGCAGGAATATATTCTCTATCATTCTTTGCTAAAGATAGATTTATGGGCTCTAACTAATCAATATAATACAGTGTATTTAATTTGAATTAAGAGGGTGTGATTTTTCACACTCTCTTAATTTATATAAATTTTTATCTTTTATTATATGATGCATTACTATATATTTTTAATATCCTCAAAACCATAACCTAAGTTATCTATACACATTACTATTTTTTTTAAAATTGAATTTTCATTATAACAACATTTTATATTTCCACTATCATCTACTGAAACATCTACACTTTTCACTTCTATACTTAGATGATAAAATAAGCTAAGTTCTTCATCCTTTTTTTTATTCTTTATCCTATCAATCATACCTTTTCCATCATCATCTACATAACTCATTGATGTTGGAATATATTTTGTAACCCTATTATTTGTGCTAGTAATTATCTCTTTATTATATACTCCTATTTGTGGTTCATAAATTATTTTAAAGTATTCTTCAAATATCTTTTGTTGATCATTTGTTACCTTATAATGAGGTGTCTCCCAAAAGTCAATTGGTATATTGAGTTTATCTGATATCCTTATTGCCTCTTCTACTCTTTTTCTGACTTCTTCTTTATCATTATATCCATCATCTCCAAACTCATATCCTGAAACGCTATTACTCTCTTTATATTGATGAGTATATCCATGAAGACCTATTCTACCACTTCTATTTACAATATAATCTAATGTAAATAAAAAATTTGAATTTTGCATTGATTCATTTTTTGATATATCATTATCTATATTATTAGTATTATTTATATATCTTGGTATCCACCCTATACTAAAATCTTCTTCATTTTCATACATATAATCCACTACTGCTCTCACTTTTTCAAGTGCTGATTTTGTAACATAAACATCTCCTGCAGTAAAATCTTCAAACCTTAGAAATCCCTTTTTCTTTTTGTTATCATTTTTAATATTTTCATCATTAAATCCATTTATTAATCTTTTTGATATGTATATATCATTTTTATCGTAATCCCAGTAAGTATTAACCTTTAAAATTTCACATAAGTCAAAAAATGATATATAATATTCATTATTTTTCTTGAATATATCTCCTCTCAAGCTTTTAATTTCATTATCTTCTATGTATGTTCTATTATTTATATCTATATCAGTAATACTTTCTATTTTCAAAGTATCATCATTTGATTTTAAGCTATCTCCAAAATACTTCAAAAATTCTGAAACCGGTATATACAATCTATTGTTTTCATATAATACATCATTATTAAATTTCATTTTTTTATTTAAGAAAATAAAGCATATACTATACGGGACTTTTTTAGTATTCGTCGCATCATTTAAATTTTTTCTATATAATGCTTCTTTTTTCAAGAACTCTGCTCCTCTAGTATTCGAATATTTTGAAATCACTTGATATCTATTTAATTCAAAAAAACTAAATAAATACGAAACATAAATAACTAATAGTATTATAAAAAAAATTTTAACTCTTCTTTTCATAACCCTCTATCTCCCTTATAGATAAATTAATTAGTTTAATATAATTGGTATAATATATACTACTAATTTTATATTCTACATATAAAAAGCCTACTTTTAAAGTAGGCTTTCTTAATAATTTATTTCAATTTCTTTATAATATCAAATAATTCTATTGCAGCTTTTCTTGGTCCTTCTTTTTCTTGACCTTCTAAAGCTAAACAAGTTTTTATTTGTCCAACTTTTACATTTCCATTAAACATATCATCAAAGTATTTTTCTATTAATAGATCTGTTTCCTTTTGTTTCTGAGCTGGTCCAAATGGATTTGCAAAATAGCTTTCAACTAACCCTTTCTCTGAAGTTGTTCCCTTAGCCATCCTTGCTCCTGACTTAAATACCTTTATAGCCTCTTCTGTAGTTTTAAAGTATTCAATTGATTTTTCTCCTTCTTTAACTTCTGTATAGTTATTTGCATAAAGGAATAAATCAACTTCATATCCTTTTACTATTTCCTTATATGGTGCAACAGGCATTACCAGTCTAGCATTTATCTTATCTGGATTCATAAATATACTTCTATCAATTTCTTTAAAAGCATATCCTTGATCCAAGTCATCTAATCTAACAAATGCTCCTATTTCTGTTCCATATCCAATTATCTTTCCATTTACTTCTTTAAATGTTCCCATATCATCAAAGATAATTGTCATATTACTAATATAATCTTCACTTAACGCTCTAAATGCCTCTAAACTTTCTGATTTTCCTGCTCCACTATCTCCCATTATAACAACATTTGCTGTATTTCCATCTTTAAGTTCGATATTAACCATTGCCCCGTGTATAGGTAAATATCCTCTCTTTATCATTACTAGATTGTGTAATGTAAGTGTCATTTTCTTCATATATCCAAAGTAATCAATATCTACAGAATGATTAACGTAACCAACCATAATATCATTTTCTTTATCATCATAGAATACAGTTTTCTTTTCATTTTCATCATCTGTTGCTCCAAATACATAGACTAAATCTGGTTTTTTACCTCTATACTCTTCACATCTAGCCATTTCAAATAAGTTACATAAAGTTATTCCATGCTGCATAAAGTCTCTATGGAAATATATAAATGCTATAAGCTCACCTACTTTAGCTGGATAACAGAACCAATGATCTTTATTTAAAGATGCATATGTCAGTGGGTTAGTATCTATTTCTGTAAAAATTCCACTTCTAGTATTTTTCTTAGGGTATGTTATGAATGGAGTTTCTAATAAGATGCTATCAATAAATTCTATATCCTCTAAAGCTTCATATCCCTTTGGAAGTGGCCATAGAATTTTGTTAATTATAATTGATGCATTTCCTCCAACAGGTATTTGCCTAAATACATTTGGTTTATATCCTAATACATTTTTTTCAACTTTTCTATACAACTTTAATATTAAGTTAGATAATGATGAGTTAGCTTGAGTAAAACTTACTGCTGATAATCCATCTTGACGTTTATTGCTATGAATTATTGTGTATCTTTCTAATCTTCTCCAGAATAAATATAGATCTTCTACAAATGCTATAAAATTATCTTTATCCAAAAATAAATCGTGATAATTAGGATTAGCCTCAACAATTTCATCCACATTCATAACTGTGCAATATTTAAATATTTTAGATAAATTTTTTGATATTTGTGAAACATCTTCTGTTTTTAAACCTGACCTTAAATATCTCCAACTTAATGTAACTTTCTTTTTAGATTTTTTTAAGTAAGTTTCAATTACCTTTCTAAAACCTTCACTTTCTACTAATTCTTCAAATGTACTACAATATTTAGCTGTAAAATTAATTAATACTTTATCATTACTTATTGAAAACTCTTTACGCATACACTTGCCCCCTTTTTTGAAATATATATAATTTAAAAATTTCATTTTCGCACTAATTTTTTATATTATAACATACATTTTGCAAGTTTAGGAAGAAGTCTTTTTCATTTTTCTAAAATTATTATGACTTTTTTATATTTCTTAACAAAGAAAACGTAATCACATTAGTTTTTTTAATCTATTTTTATAAATTCATCAAATTTGCGAATATTTTTATTATAATACTATAAAACATCTATACCCTTCCGAACCTTAAACAAAATATACTTTCTATAATGTGGATATTTTTTTATTTATAAAAAAAACTATACCTTAAATTTCTTTTAACGGTATAGTTTATATATTATTCTTATTATACTTTTATTGTCCTAAATTTTTTGATATTACTTCTCTAACCTTTTCCATTAACCCTTTTTCTTCTTCTCTAGTTAGATTTTCAGTATATATAGGCTTCCCAAATGTAACTGTTATATCTATTGATTTAAACTTTCTATCTATTTCATAAGCCCTATATGCACCATCAATAGAAACTGGAACTACAGGTGCCTTAGCCATTGTAGCTAATTTTAAACTCCCTTTTTTAAATTCTCTTAGCTTTCCATCCTTACTTCTTGTTCCTTCTGGAAATATAGCCATACTATAGCCATTTTTTATATTATCTGCACCTTGTCTTATAACTTTAATTGCTTCCCTTGCATTTTCTCTGTCTAAAGGAACACAATTATACTTTTTCATCCAATACCCTAATATAGGAGCCTTCACCATTTCCTTCTTAGCAACAAACCCCATACACTTTCCTACTGAATCTATTAATAAAGGAATATCTAGAATACTAGTATGATTTCCTATATAACAGCATGGAACATCTGGAATATTTTCTTTTCCTCTTATAGTAACATTCATATTAAGAGTATTATGTATTGTGTATCTTGCCCAATCTTCCCCAACTTTCCCACTATAATCTACTGCTGCTTTTTCACCTTTTGTTTTTTCTAAAATTAAACGCTTTATTGCTTTGAATTGCATAAATATCATATATATACCATAATTTATAATCTTAAAAATACTCATCATTTTTCACCACCATATTTTATTTCTTACTTTATTATAAATGCTTATATTTTTTTCTTCAATTATATTTTTATTATCATATGTCTATAATATATGTATATATTCATATATTATTTTTTTATCTAAAATACTTTGCTTAAATACCCAATAAGTTAAATTTTATTTTATTCGAGGAGATAAAAATTGATAAAAAAATCATTTCATATAATCCTAAATTTCATTCTTATAATTTTACTTTTTCAATGTAGCATAAATACCAAAGAAACTAATATACAAATTAATAAAAATACCCTTCAAGTACATTTCATTGATGTTGGCCAAGGTGATTCTATATTAATTCAAGTTAATAACAAGAATCTACTTATTGATTCTGGACCTAATAAATCTGAAGATAAGTTAAAAAAATACCTGAAAAAATTAAATATATCTAAGTTTGATTATATCATCGCAACTCATCCCCATGAAGATCATATAGGAAATATGAGCTACATAATTAATAATTTTGATGTATTAAATTTTTATGCACCTAAAGTTGAGAATTCTACAAAGGCTTTTGAGACAATGGTAGAATCTCTTATTCGAAAAGATTTAAAAATCAAAGTACTAAAAGCAAATATAAAATCAATAGATCTTGGTAAAAATATAGTAGTAGATGTTTTCTCTCCGCTCTCTAACAGTTATGAAGATTTAAATAATTATTCTCCTATTGTAAAAATATCTTATGGAAATACTTCATTCTTATTTACTGGTGATGCTGAAGTACTTTCTGAAAACGAAGTTTTAAATGCTGGTTTTGATTTGAAATGTGATGTATTAAAAATAGGCCATCATGGATCTTCTAGTTCAACTTCCGAAAATTTTTTAAAGGCAAGTAATCCTTCCATCGCAGTAATTTCAGTAGGAGAAGATAACACTTACGGTCATCCAACTGATACTGTTTTATCAAGACTAAAAGAAACTAAAATTTATAGAACAGATATAAATGGAAACATAGTAATAACATCAGATGGTTTATCTTTAAAATGATAGATGCTCCTAAAATATTAGGAGCATCTATCATTTAAGATTTTATTCTTAAATCAATATTTTAACTTTCTTTTAATGCATCCTTTTCTTCATTTATGCAAGTTTTTTCTTCCGTTTCTTTTATATCTTTAAAGTTTTTATTTTGTATAATAAAAAAATCATCATCTTCTTTTTTATTATCATCTATTTCTTCTATATATTGATCTTCTTGAATTTCATCTTCCTTCTTTATATATGCCCTCCATCTCATATAAATATTATACAAATTGGTAACATCTTGCTCATTATATAGAAGTATAGTTTCTATCTTCTCTTTTGGCATTCTTAGTATATAATCTCTATCTTTTAATACTTTATTAAAAGTTTTAGCCAAATTAGATCCACTAATTAAATCTCCCTCTCTATGAATATCAAACTCTTTTTCTAGATTTTTTAAACCTATAGAGTGTCCATATTCTTTTTCATACTCTCTTTGAATATCTATATCTTCAAATTCCTTAGAAAAATTAAATTCTATTCCATATTTTTTAAACAAGTAATTTATAACTGTATAGTCATTATTTCCTGAGAAAGTAACAATTGCTTTCTTCCCTTTTCTCTTCATATTAACAAAATATCTTTTAGCTAAATCAAGAATTTGAATTACTTCCCCTTTATTTTCAATCATATATTGAGTTACATACAATTTATTATTTTCAAAAACACAGGCTCCAAAGACTCCTATACATTTTGGCTTCTTATACACATAATGCTCTAAATCAAAAAATATTAATTCTTCAGGAGGCCTATTAATTGTATCTGTTTTTAGCATAAAATCTCTTGCTAAATAATCCACCTCTATTATATTCTCTCTTATAATCACATTACCACTCTTTCTTCCTTATCATTTATCACCTTTTAAGTCCTTAGTTTATCTTATAATATTATATCATCTTTTATAACAATATAAAAATAAATATAATTAAATCTTTCTACCTTAATATAATATTATGTAATTTATTATATGTTCAACAAAAATATAACTAAGTTTAAATATAAAAATATTTTATAATTGATAATATTTATCAGTTATACACTTAAAAATATTGACTACATTTTAACATTTTGGTATTATAATAATATGATAATGATTTTCAATACGAGGTGGATGGTATGAGTCTATATGATTTAAATTTAGGAGAAAAAGCTATAATAAAATATATCAATGGTGATGATAAACTTACAAAAAGATTATTAGCTCTTGGTTGTATTGAAGGAACTGAAATTGAACTTAAAAGAATTGCTCCTTTAGGGGATCCAATAATAGTTAATCTTAGAGGATTTGATTTAGCAATTAGAAAAAAGGATGCTAAAAATATATTTTTAGCTGTATAGGGGGAATAACAAATGAAAACAGTAGCATTGCTTGGAAATCCAAATGTTGGTAAGACTACTCTTTTTAATTACTTAACTGGTTCAAATCAAAGAATTGGTAACTGGGCTGGAGTTACAGTAGATAAAAAGGAAGGATTTTTTGGAAATACTAGAATAGTTGATTTACCTGGTATATATGCAATGGATACTTATTCTAATGAAGAAAAAATATCTAAAGCATTTTTAGAAAATGACGACGTTGATGTTATATTAAATATAATAGACGCCTCAAATATTGATAGAAATCTTTATTTGACAACTCAACTAAAGCAATTTAAAAAACCTATTATTTTGGCTATAAACATGATTGATGTTGCTGAAAAAAAAGGAATAAACTTAGATTATAATAAATTATCAGAACTTATGAATGTTACAGTAATTCCAATTGTAGCTTCTAAAGGACAAGGTATTGATAATATAAAATCAGTTCTAGAAAGTGGTAATTATTTATCTAAGATAGATAATAGCAATTATGAATTTAATAATGAAAAAGAAACCTATGAATTTATAGAAGATATTCTTAATAAATGCAATAAAACTATAGATAAATCTAAAACTACATTAAAAGATAAATTAGATAACTTTCTATTAAATCCATGGCTTGCATATCCAATATTTATAATAATAATGGCATTAATGTTCCAAATTACATTTGCATGGATTGGACAACCATTATCTGATATGTTGGATGGATTTTTAAATGATTCTATTTTACCTTATTTGTCTGATTTACTTGCTAATACTGCTCCATGGTTTCAATCTCTAATAGTTGATGGTATTGTAGCTGGTGTTGGTGGGATTATTGTTCTATTACCTATAATACTTGCACTATTTGCATGTATATCGATACTTGAAGATAGCGGATACATGGCTAGAGTTGCATTTATCATGGACAAACTAATGAGAAAAATGGGCCTTTCAGGTAAAGCATTTATACCTATGATAGTAGGATTTGGCTGTACAGTTCCTGCTATAATGTCCGCTAGAACATTAGAAAGTGAAAAAGACAGAAAGCTTACAGCTTTATTAGTTCCATTAATGAGTTGTAATGCTAGATTACCTGTTTACGCTGTATTTGCAGCAGTATTTTTCCCAAACTATACAGGATTAGTAGTTGCTCTTTTATATTTATTAGGCGTAATATTAGCATTTATTTTAGGAATAATATTTAAGAATACTTTATTTAAAAAGGATGAAGAACCATTTATTATAGAACTACCTGAATATAAAGCTCCTTCTATAAAAAATGTTGGTAAACAAGTTTATGAAAAAGCTAAGAGCTTCTTAGTAAAAGCCGGAACTATAATATTTGCTATGAGTGTTGTTATTTGGTTCTTATCAAACTTTAACTTCTCAGGTACTGTAGATGTTAATGAAAGTATATTAGCATCAATTGGAAATTTTATAGCTCCAGTATTTAGTCCTTTAGGATTCGGTAACTGGCAAAGTTCAGTTTCTTTATTAACTGGATTATTAGCTAAAGAAACCGTTGTTGCATCAATGGGCATTATATTTGCAGGTGACTTATCAGTAATGCTGCCAGTTTATTTTACTACAGCATCAGCAATATCATTCTTAGTTTTTGTACTTTTATATACTCCTTGTATATCAGTTCTAGGTGCAATGAAAAAAGAGTATGGTGCTAAATTCACATTATTTGCAAGTGCATATCAACTTGTTTTAGCTTGGGTAGTTTCATTTATAATTTTTAACATAACTAAATTATTTATATAAAAGAAGGTGTTTCCATGGAAGTATTAATTACTTTAATTATTGTGGCTTTTGCAGGATATACAATATATAAGAACGTAAGAAAATCTTCTAAAGGCGAATGTAATTGTGGTAGTTGCTCAAATCATTGCCCAGCCTATGAAGAAAAAGAAAATGGAATTAAACTTAAGAAGAATAACTAAAAGTAAAATGGCTTAATAAGATTCAATTGAATTTTATTAAGCCATTTTAAATTTCTACTAACTTTTTTCTGCAATCTTTACTAAATCTTCATTCTTTTTCATTATTCTCTCATAATATACTTTTATAGTTGCCGCTGTTGGAGACGCTAAAAGCATTCCTAAAGCTCCATAAAACCCTCCACCTATTAATACTGCTATTATTATAAATAAAGGTCTTACTCCTACTTTATCTCCTATTAACTTAGGATCTAAATACCAACCATCAAATAGTTGAAGTGCTAATAATACTAAAAATACAATTACTCCCTTAGTTGGAGATACAAATACATTAAATAAAAATCCCACTATTTCTCCTATAAATGGCCCAAAGTATGGAATCATATTAGTTATTCCAACTATAACAGCTAATAAAAAAGCATATTCTGATTTAACTATAGTTAACAAAACTAATGCCATAGCTGCAATAATTGCAGAATCTATTGCTTTTATTCCTATATAAGCACCTATCATATTATGATATATTCTAACACCCTCTATTAATTTCTTACCTTTTTTTTCTTTAAGTATTAAGAATGTTACCTTTTTACTTTCTTTTATTAATCTCTCTTTATCTACTAACACATATATAGATATTAATAAACCTAGAAATAATTTAACTATTTGGCTAGAAATAGTAAATATATATGATATTGACCCCTCCAATAAAGTTACTGCCATTGTTCCAAATTGAGTTATTATATGATTGACATTATCCATTGTTCCTGTAGTATTTATAATTTCTTTTACAGATTCATTATTTAAAATTATATCTAACCAATCTTGAGTCTCTTGAATATATATAGGCATTTTTGTTGTTATATCTACAGCACTATCTATCATAATAGGTATTAAGTATATTGATGCTAGTATCAGTAAGGCTAATACTAATAAATAAGTGCTTAATATAGCAATACCTTCTTTTACCTTAAACTTTCTTTTTATAAATTTAACTAAAGGATTTAAAATATATCCAAATACTAAACCATAAACAACCGGCAACATTAAAGACCAAAATTTCTTTGATATACTAAAAAAATATGGGTAATTTTCTATAACCTTAAATCCAACTATACCTAATAATATTGCTATAACACTAGTAATTAACAAATCCTTATTTTTTATATTATTAAAAATATTTATCTACTCCCCTCTTCAATTTCTATAGATTATATCATAATAGTATTATATAGTCTTTCATATTATTATTAACTTTTTATAAATATTAGATACAAATAAGGATGCAAATTTTCGCATCCTCACTTACTATATATTACATCTTATCTACAACTTCAATTCCTAATAAAGCTAAAGAATTCTTGATTACTTGGCATGTAGCTTTTACTAAGCTTAGTCTAGCTTCTTTTAATTCTTCGTCTTCTAAATTTAATACAGAATGTGCATTATAGAATTTATTAAATGATTTTGCAACTTCTATTGCATATCTTGTAACAATTGATGGCTCTAATTTTTCTGTTGCTAAATGTATTTGCTTTGCAAATCCTTCTAATGCTTTTACTAATTCAAATTCTTCTTTTGAAGAAAGCTTAGAATAATCTGCATTTCCCTTAAGCCCTCCTGCTCTTGTTAATATACTATTTGCTCTTGCATATGAATATTGAACATAAGGACCTGTTTCACCATCAAATGAAAGCATTTCTTTCCAATCAAATACTATATCCTTTTCTCTAGAATTTTTTAGATAAGTAAATACTACTGCTCCAACACCTATCTTTTTAGCTACTTCTTCTTTGTTATCTAAATTTGGATTTTTTTCATTTATTACTTCTAACGTTTTATCTATAGATTCTTTTATTAAGTCATCTAATAAAATAACTTCGCCTTTTCTAGTTGAAAGTTTTCTATCTGCAAATTTTACAAGTCCGAAGCCTACATGAACACAATCTTTTGCCCATTCATGACCTGCAAGCTCTAATACCTTGAATACTTGCTTAAAGTGTAGTGCTTGTGGTGTTCCAACAACATATATACTCTTATAGAAATCATATTTTTTCTTTCTATACATTGCAGCAGCTAAATCTCTAGTTGCATATATTGATGCTCCGTCACCTTTTAGAACTATACATGGAGGCATATTATATTCATCAAGCATAACGACTTGTGCCCCATTACTTTCTACTAATAAGTTCTTTTCCTTTAATTCATTTACTACAACATCCATTTTATCATTATAGAATGCTTCGCCTGCATATGAATCAAATTTAACATCAAAAATTTCATATATTCTTTCAAATTCTTTTAAGCTTAAATCTCTAAATCTCTTCCATAAAGCTTCTACTTCTTTATCTCCATCTTCTAATGCTTTGAAGTAAGCTCTTCCTTCATCTTCAAGTAAAGGATCTTTTTCAGCTTCATCATGGAATTTAACATATATTCTTAATAGCTCATCTATAGCATTCTTTTCTAATGCCTCTTCATTTCCCCATCTTTTATATGCAGATATAAGTTTTCCAAATTGAGTTCCCCAGTCACCTAAGTGATTTATTCCCTCAACAGTATATCCTTCTTTTTTAAATATCTTATATAAAGAATTTCCTATAGCAGTTGTAAATAAATGTCCAACATGGAATGGCTTTGCTATATTAGGTGATGAATATTCAACACAAATAGTTTTTCCTTCTCCTACATTCGATGAACCATATTCATCTCCTTCTGCTAATACTTTTTCTATTGTATTTTTAGTAAATACACTTTTGTCTGCAAAGAAATTAACATATGGTCCAACATTGATTATCTTTTCAAATCCATCGTTGTTTATTTTACCTGCTAACTCCTCTGATATCATATTAGGAGCTTTTCTAAATGCCTTTGCTAATTGAAAGCATGGAAATGCGTAATCTCCCATCTCACTCTTTGGTGGAATTTCTATTAACTTTTCTATGCTTTCAATATCCATATCAACATGTTTACTTATTGCTTCTGCAACTTTTTTCTTGTAATCCATTATGTATCCTCCTTAAATTTTCCTAATAATTAAAAAAATAAAAAATCCGTCTCTTAAATAAATAAGAGACGGAAAAAAATCCCGCGGTACCACTCTGATTGCATAAAATGCCACTCAATGCCTTAACGCAGCAATACGAACTATCCTACTAATAAAATTTCAGTAGCTATCTCCGAGGCTCTCTTCCTAACATTTTATCTTATAAGGCTTACACCAACCCCTTACTCGCTTAAAGAATCAAATATAGTACTCTCCTCTTCATAGATATTAATACTTATTCTAATTTAATATAAACATTATACATAAACAAAACTTTTATTGTCAACACAAAAGGTACTCATATATAAATAAATTCAACTATTATCTATACTTTATTAATTAAAGTGATATAATATCTATAATAAAAATAATTTTCATAATATTTACTTAAGGAGTCAATATGAATAGGGTTGGTATTATAGATATAGGTCCAAGTTCTCTTAGACTTATGTTAACTGAAGTTAATGAACATGGATATTTTAAAATAATAGATGAATTAAAAACATCTATCAGGTTATGTCATGATTTAGTTACTGATTACGGTATATGTAATGAAAACTTTAAAACTATACTTTCTACACTTAGAGCGTATAAATCACTTTGTACTGTTTCAGGTGCAAATAAAATATTTGCTGTTGCTACTGAATCTTTAAGAGAAGCTAAGAATAAAGATGTTCTTCTTCCTCTTATAAAGAAAGAATTAGATATTGATATTAGAGTTCTAAGTTGTGATGAAGAAATTTACTATAACTTCCTTGGTATAAAGAGAAGTATTTATATAGGCAATTCCTTAATGATTGAAGTTGCTGGCACTGATACTCATTTAGCTTGGGTCCAAGGTGATAAAATACTAAAAAGTATTACATTGCCTATAGGAAGTGTAAATCTAACATATAAATTTAATTTGAGAGATAGAATATTACCTCAAGATTTAACTGATACATTTGAATTTATAACCTCCAAATTAAATGATATTGATTGGCTTATGGAGACTAAGTTCGATTCTATTATAGGCATAGCATCTACAGTCAGAAATCTTGGTAAAATAGATAGAGTCAGAAAGCGATATCCCTTTGATATTCCTCATAACTATGAACTTTCTGATATTGATGTTCAAGAAATATTTAATTTATTAAAATGTAAGGACTATAAACAAAGACAAAAGCTAGATGGAATGGAACCAGAACTTGCAGATATAATCGTTGGTGGAACTGCTATCTTTAAGAGAGTAGTTAATATGGTTCAATGTAACAAAATAATTATTTCAGGAAGAGGCCTTAGAGAAGGGTTAATGTATGAATATCTTGATAATAAATACTCAATACCAGAAGATATACTAAATTATAGCATAAACGAAATATTAGAAACTTTAAATTGTGATAAAAATCATGCACTAAATGTGTTTAAAATAGCTTATAATTTATTTAATTCTTTAAAGCCATTACACCATTTAGGCGATGAATATTTAAATATTATAAAAACATCTTCAATGCTTCATGATTGTGGAATTAGCATTAACTATTATGGGCATCATAAGCATTCATTTTATATAATATTAAATTCCTATATAAATGGATTAACCCATAAGGAACTTCTTATGAGTGCTGCTATCGCCGCTTCTCATAGATTTAATAGCTATCAAACACCTTTATCACCATTTTCTTCAGTCATTAGCCAATTAGACTTACGATCAGTAAAACTTATTGGAGTTCTTATTAAAATAGCAGAAGGTTTAGACAGAAGCCTCGTTGGCGCAGTTAAAAAGCTTCAAGTGTCATTTGATAGTCATACAGTAACAATTAAAGTTTCTTCAGATATAGATGTTGACTTTGAAATTCGTCAAGCTTTAAGAGCAAGCGAAAAATTTAGAGAAATATATGGAAAAGAACTTATTATTGAAGCTATTTAAATTATTATTTTAATAAAAACTTTTTATTAATTAACCGTGTTCGGGAGAATTTATAAAATTATAAAAAATAAAAAAGTATATTCATCTAAGTGTAATTAAAAGTTCATAAAATCTGGCTTTTAATTACACTTCTTTTTATAGAATCTACTTTTATACTAAAATATTATCCCTACAACTCCAAATGCTATTTTACTAAATATAGTAAAGATTAAATTTGATGGTATTGTTAGTATAAATTGACCTACTAAAACAATACCTAAAAGAATAAACATTTGATATTGATAAAGCTTATCTGCAACTTTATAGAAATTTTTAGGACTTATTTCTCTAAATAACTCAAACCCTGCAAGTCCTGGAAGAGGTATTAAATTAAATACAAATAAATTTATATTAATAATCGAAATAAATTTTAATGCTAATCCAATTATATTGAATGCTGATGACGGCAATTTATAAGCAACATTAATCCATATCGCAAATATAAACATTCCAATAAATCCTACTAATAAATTTGCAAGAGGAGCTGCCATAGTTACCTTTATTGCATCCTTCTGACCTCTTTTATATGCACTTGGATTTGTATCTACAGGCTTAGTCCAACCAAACCCCACTAATAAAATCATAACAAACCCAATAATATCGATATGAGCTGCTGGATTTAATGTTAATCTTCCTTGAAATCTTGGTGTTTTATCTCCTAATTTATCTGCTACTTTAGCTTTTGCATATCCTTGCGCAACAAAAGCTATCAAAATTGCAGGTACTGTTAATATCTTCATTAATAAATAATTTGATCCTAACATTCTAGTCCTCCTTATTCTTTTTTATGATTATACCATATTTATCAAATTTAATACTTCTTGTTTACATTTTTTTAATAAAAAAGTAAGCAAACTTCATATTTATTTTTCATTTATAAGTCTAAGATATATTAAAATAGAATTTCCTACCTTATTTGATAAAAGTAACAACTCATTACCTATATATGTCGTGAGCTTCAAATTTTGAATAATTTTCAAGTATCACAAGTAAATTTAACATTTCTATAATATTAAAAGGGACTTTACTAATAGTAAAGTCCTTTAAGTTTTTATTGATTTGGTTTTTCTCCTTGAGGTTTTTCAAGATTATTTACATTACCGTTATTATTTTCTCCATTTGTTGGTGGTGTTGTTTCATTTCCTCCATTTACTGGAGGTTTTGTTGTTTCATTTTCCCCACTTGCTGGTGGATTAGTTGTTCCATTTCCTCCACTTGCTGGTGGATTAGTTGTTCCATTTCCTCCATTTGCTGGCGGTTTTGTTGTTTCATTTCCTCCACTTGCCGGTGGGTTATTTGTTCCATTTCCTCCATTTGCTGGTGGTTTTATAACATCTTTATCTGGAGTTGGATCTGGAATAACATCTTTATTTTTATCATCATACTCCTCTGGTCTTATGTTATACATGGAGTTATATCTAGCTTCTTCAGAATTATAAGCTGCAGCAACATTTTCAACTGCTAATAAATCAAACTCTTCTGGATTAGGTAGCTTATTATTAAAAATAAAATCATGTAATACTTTTGAGTTCTGTTCAAAATCTATTAATAAGCACCAACCTCTATCTTTATATAAATTATCTCTTGCAATAAGCTCTGTTTGTGGTATTTGTAGTTGTTCAAAATCTAAACTTGGTAACTTATAAATTGTATAAGCTAAATTTAAAGCTTCTGGTATATCTATGTTAGTCTTCACTTGCTCTGATAAAGTATTGGCTATACCTACATATTTTAAAGGATTTACCTCTTTTAACTTTTTAGCAACCTCATGTAATACCTTACTTTGTCTCTCTCCTCTTTCAAAATTTCCATTTCCAACATATCTTATTCTTGCATAAGATAAGGCTTGTTGTCCATTTACCTTTTGAAGTCCTGTTTCAGTAATTGGAGGTGAATTTACACCTGTAGCTTCACCTATATATTTATTTACTTCATCTATCTCATAATCTTTTATATCTACTTCAATTCCACCAATTTGATCTATTATAGCTTCAAATCCCCAAAAGTTTACTATAATATATTTATCTAAATGTAAACCAAAGTTTTGTTCGATAGTATCCATTAGTAAAGCTGCTCCACCTTCAGCCCCTTTAAGTTTTCCTTTATCATCTTCTTCAGAACTTCCAAAGGCAAAGGCAGCATTTATTTTATTTTCTCCATATTCAGGTATATCAACTAATGTATCTCTCATTATTGAAGTCAACTTAACTTTTTTATTGTTATTATCTAATGTTGCAATAATAATAGAATCTGATCTTGCTGGCTCATCTAAAGTTCTTCCATCAGTTCCTATTAATAAAACATTTGTAATTCCATCTACCTCATTGTAGCTAACTTCTTTTTTATTTTCTGGCTTATATTCTACATAAATTTTATTTCTAATATGATTATAATACCCCCAAGCTGTTGCTATAATTATTGCTAATACACTTAGGATAGATATTAATATAATTTTCTTTTTATTTCTCTTTTTTTTCTTAGAACTTTTTCTTTTCACTGAATCATTTTCACTCATCCTAATTCCTCCCTTTAATTTATTATATAACCAAGACCTTCATTTTTACAACAATATCCATTATATTATACTAAATTTATTTGTCATCTTTGTTACAAATATATAACAAAATATAATATTCTTCATATTTATATTATTTAAATTATTTATCTACATTATTTATACTAAAATATTTTTATATTCACGTATTTTATAAGCTAAATTAAACTTAATAATATTTAACTTTTATATAAATTTGATTTTAATTTATACATACACCTCTTTTATTTGAATTATTCAATTAATACTTCAAATGGTTGAGTATGATAATATTTAAGCATCAATGATAATTATTTCAGTAAAATATCATACTTGAAAAGACTATATTATTTAATCCTTAATAAGTTAATCCTTAATAAGTTAATAAATATTTACTTTATTAAAATTAAATTATTTACTCATAAATTAATTAAATATATATTCTCCCCCATATATAAATTATTTGCTATATTATAAAATTTAATCTTAATCATAAATATCTAAAAAATAATACATTCTTATTTTATAATGTTTAAATTTATGCTTATTTGTTAATAATAGGAATAAGGGGTGATAAATATGGATAATTTAAATAATAATTCAAACTTAAAATCTACCAAAAAGAATATTAATAAAAAACAAAAAGCTGCTATGCTTGTTTCATTTATTTCATTATTAGCAATTTGCTTTTGCTTAAGTTACTTTATAACTGATTATATAACTGATCCCAATAGAGATATAACTAATGCGGAAGCTCAAAATGAAACTGTATATAGTGAAAATAATAAATATTTAGATAATAATATCTATGTAATGCTAAAAACAAATGATAATATAGATATGGCTGAAAACCTAATTAATTTGAAAAGCAAATTAGATTTAAGTGAAAATATTACTAAAGAAGATTTAAGTGAAGAACTGTCAACCCAAGGATACGTTCTTTCTGAGTGGGACAATAATAAATTAGTTTACACAAGAGATGCAGCTGTAAATACAAGTAAATTTAAATCTGATAAATACTATTTAGGTGAAGAAAATGGTTTTATAAGCTTATTCAAAACAGATTCTAATGGTAATATAATTGAATCTGAAAAGAAAGTTTATTCTGATTCTAAACCACTATCAAATTTGCCAGAAATAGATCAAAACTATATTAAAGAACATAAATTTTCTTTTGATACAAAAGAAGAAGCACTACAAAAGTTAAGTGAAATGATATCATAATAACTACCTTCATTACCAAAAGGGAGCACATGCTCCTTTTTTTGATTTGTAAATAAGGCATAACAAATCTTAATAAGGGAATAAATAAATTATAAACTAATTTATTTAGGAACATTATTAATTTATTACTATACACTATACATTTCATTCATAATACTTAGTAGTAGTGGAAATACTAGGGCTTTAAAAATTGCGCATTAGCTAAATAATATGTAAACACATAAGGTGAATAGCAAATTTAAGAATATACTTAGAAAATAATTACAATTTTCACTAATATTGTTAGATATATCAGAAAACACTATATCATTACATACATATAATTTTATATAGGTCAAAGTAGAATTTATAATTTTTTCTTTCTATTTTGATTTTTTTTCACATTTTAAGACAAAAAAGTATAATTATAATATGTATTTAGTTAATATTTTCATAATATATTTTAAAATTGTGTAATTGTAATAATTTTTTCACATTTTTTTATTTACATATCGATATAAAGCTATTAATATATATTTATTGCCCTAAAAAAATTATTCCAAATCGGAGGTTTGTTTTATGAATATTAGTATTATTGATATGCCTATATTCTATGGATGTGATAATCCTGGAGTTGAAAATGGGCCAAAAATTTTAAGAGAGAACAACCTTCTAGATATCTTTAATAAAAGCCACCAAGTCTGTGATATGGGCGAAGTTCATGTAAAAAATGTTTCTTCAAATGATAAATACGCAGCTAACGCAAAAATGAAGTATTTAGATGAAGTTGTGAGATCAAATGTTGGACTAGCTGATAAAGTTTATGAGTCATTAAGTAAATCATATCTTCCTTTAGTTATAGGTGGAGATCATTCACTTGCTATAGGTAGTGTTGCTGGCTCAAGTAAATTTTTTGATGAAGATCTTACAGTAGTTTGGGTGGATGCTCATGGTGATATAAATACACACGAGACTTCCCCATCTGGAAACATTCACGGAATGCCTTTAGCTAGTTCCATGGGAATAGGCCATGAAATTTTGACTAACCTTTATTCTTCTAGCCAAAAGGTTAAACCTGAAAATGTATTTTTATTAGGTTGCAGAGACTTAGATTTAGGTGAACTTGAATTAATCAAGGAATATAATCTTAACGTATGGACCATGAAAGATATTAAAACTAAGGGCATAAAAATTGTATTAAAAGAACTTTTAGAAGCTTTAAAAATGAAAAATGTAAAAAATATTCATTTTAGCTTTGATATTGATAGTCTAGATCCTTCTTATGTTCCAGGAACAGGTACTCCAGTAGAAGATGGACTAACCTTCTCAGAAGGAAAACAAGTAATTGAAACTATAATTAACACTTCATTAGTTAGAGCTATGGATTTTGTAGAATTTAATCCAGCCTTAGATGATAATAAAAAGACATTGGAAACTTGTCTTGAGTTATTAAAGGTTATATCTAAAGCTTTTGAAGGAAAATAAATAAGAAAAATAACTAATAGATTTCTATTAGTTATTTTTTTATTATTAAGTATATCTTGTAGTTCCATAATTATGTTTTAGGACTTTTTTTAAATTTATGTTATTATATAATAAGAAACTTAATCTTAGGAGGATAAAATGAAACTACTATTTTTTGATACAGAGACAACTAGCATAAAGCCAGGTAATATATGTCAATTAAGTTATATAGTTATAGATGCTTCAGTAAAACCGCAAAAGACTATTGGAAAAAACTTTTTCTTTACAGTAGATAGCATGGATGAAGGTGCAGAAGCTATTCATGGATTTTCACTTGAAAAATTATATGACCTTTCAGAAGGTAAAGAATTTTTAGATTGTGTCCATGAATTTATGCCAGATTTCTTCGATGCAGATTTTATAATAGGACATAATGTTCAATTCGATATAAAATTTTTAAAACATGAGTTACAACAGCTTTGGGAAGCAGGTCTTATAGATACAACTTGGGAGCCTAAAAATACATTTTGTACTATGGCATATTATAAGTCTCCTTGTAACTTACCAAGTCCATCTGGAAATATAAAAAATCCTAAGCTTGCAGAAGTTATAGATTTTCTTCAAATTTCTGAAGATCAAATAACAAATAAGGCAAATGAATTATTTGAAGGTAGTGGAAACTACCATGATGCTAGATTTGATACAGCTGCTACTTATTTAACAGTTATTCAAGGTATGAAAAAAGGATTAATTCCTGCAGGATATTTTTCAAATCTATTAAAAAAATAATTTTTTAATAATAAATCCCTAGAATAGCCTCTAGGGATTTATTATTGCTTAAAATAGATTTTAAAACTCACTAAAAAACTTTTCTTTAAGTAATTTACACTTTTCTTTATCCATAGCTGGAGTTCCATCTAACCTATATTTTAATCCTAATGTTTCATATTTATTTACACCTAATAAATGATATGGCAATAATTCTACCTTTTCAACATTTTCTAATGAATTAATAAACTCTTTAAGTTCTTGCATATACTCTTCACTATCTGTCTTTCCTGGTACAACTACTTGTCTTATCCAAAGCTTAGTACCTGACTTTTTGCATGCATCTAAAAATTTATTTGTTTCATCTATTTTAAAACCTGTCATATCCTTATATCCAGCTTCTGATAAATGCTTGACATCATATAATACTAAATCAGTATATTTTAAAATTTCATCATATTCTCCAAATCCAACACCTGATGTATCTAAACACGTATGTATTCCTTCAGCTTTACATTCCTTAAGAACTTCCAATAAAAACTCTGGTTGTCTTAATGGATCTCCACCTGAAAAAGTAACTCCACCACCTGAAGTAGCAAAATAACTTTTATATCTTTTTATTTTTTTAACCAATTCTTCTGAAGTATATTCATTACCTTCATTTTCACTCCATGTATCTGGGTTATGACAATAAAGACATCTTAATTTGCAACCTTGAAAAAATACTACTACTCTAATACCTGGTCCATCAACTAGACCCATACTTTCAATTGAATGAATTCTACCTTTTAGCATATCTATCTTCTCCTCTTTTGGGAAATTAACAATAAAATTATATTCTCTTATTCATTATAAGTTCTATATAAGAAATTGTCTATTATTTAAAGAGATGTATAAGACACCCCCTTAGTTAGAATATAAAATATTAGGTTTTAGTAGTGTTCTATAATGAAATGCATAAATTTATATTTTTTTAGCCTATTTTTATTACTCTATACCTCACTCTTTAATTCTCAAACATCTACTAGCAAAAAGATATACCTACATAAATAGATATATCTCATATGATTCTATATATTTTTTAGATTTCATAAATAACGCTATATATTATATAAACCCAAGTTCTTTATATAACTCTTTGCTTATATCTTCACCAACTAATTTCTTAATAATTTCTACACAAAGCTCTATAATCCCAATCATATTTGAAGCAAACATTAATTTCCCGTTATCAACAAATGACCTCTTAATTTCAATTGCCCCCTCTATTTTCCATTTAGATTCAGGAATTGCAACTCCGTTTATATCATTAAACTTATCGAGAAAGTAAATTCCATTAGAAAATGCAGTTATATAATCACACTCATTATATCTTTTTCTTATATAATTCATAAGAATACTATCATTGGTAGCTATAGATGCCCCTACTCCTCCTGGGATTATAACTATGTTTGGATTAAATATATCAGTACCTACTATTTTATCAACTGTTATGTCTATATTATTTGATTTAATTTTTGCCTTACTTGATACCGAATGTATTTTAAAGTAATCATCTTCCAAAAGTTCATTTATCTTTGCGAATATATTAAATACAATCGAATATTCCATTATATCCATATCATCATACGCTAAAATAGCAATTTTTTTCTTATTACTTATTTTACAATTTAAAAAGTTATTCTTAGTTAATTTATATGTGTATTGCTTTCTAAAATTATTTATTTCTTCAAATCCGACTTTCTTTAATAAGGATTTAGCCTCATTTGTTCTTACTGTATCTATTATAGCTTCTCCCCCGAAGTCTAAAAAATAATACTCTAACAGTAATCTTAAGGCCTCTTCTCCATATCCCATTCTTCTATATTCATGATGTATTTTTATATTTATTCTCGCTACCTTAGTTGCAGAATTGTATCCATGAAAACTCACTTCTCCAATAGCCTTATCATCAGTTGTATATATCAAGCAATAAAAGTTTTTCCCATCAGTAGGTTGTATCATTTTGTTATAAAACATTTCCCATTTTTCTCTTGGAAATGAATATGCCTCACCAATCTCACCCATATTCTCCTTATTTCCCCATAACTCTTTAACAAAAGATAGCTCTTCAAAGCTAGGTTTCCTTATATAAGCTATCTTTCCATTTCTTCTATATAAACTTAACTTTTCATTCATTATCTCACCTATAAATATTACTTTATTCTTCCAGTCAACATATAGTTTACTATCTCATAAAATCGATGTTTTATCAAGCTATATAGACTTAATATAAGAAATAAGCAATTTAAATTTAATATTTTTTTAATAATACTAATTAATCTTATTATAGGTAATAAATTGAAAATGTAGATTTCTTCTATATTTTAAAGCTATAATAATTTTCAGTAATTTCAGACAGTCTATTTTTTTACTTAGTATTTCTAAACTTTTAGTGTTGTTTTATTAAACTAATTTTTAAAGAAATCCAATGTACTTTAATAGAATCAACACTTTCAGGAAAATTTTTTTATATGTTTTTTCACAAAAAATATTGATTTATATATAATTAAAATATATAATATCTATTGTTTGTTTAGTAATTTTAAACCTAAGGTTTAGTATTATAAAATTTATTGAAGTAGAGGTGTAGTTGTGGAAATCGGAGAAAAGATACGTAGATTACGTATCGAAAAGCAATTAACTCAAGAAGAACTTGCTAATAGATGTGAACTGTCTAAAGGATTCATATCTCAAGTAGAAAATGATTTAACTTCTCCATCAATAGCAACGTTAATAGATATCCTGGAGATACTTGGAACTAATCTTACAGAGTTCTTTAGTGAGGCTAGTGAGGAAAAGGTTACATATACATATGAAGATATGTTTGAAACTGAAAATGAAGATTTAAAATATAAGCTAATGTGGCTTATACCAAATGCTCAAAAAAATGAAATGGAACCAATTATGATAACTTTAGAACCAGGTGGGCAATATATAGAAGAAGAACCTCATGAAGGTGAAGAATTTGGTTTTGTTTTATCTGGAACTATACTATTACATTTAGGAAAAAAGAAGTTCAAAGTTAAAAAGGGCGAAAGCTTCTATTTTAAGCCTAGATCTAATCACTATATTTCAAACGGAGGAAAAACTCAAGCCAAAGTTATTTGGATAAGTACTCCACCATCATTTTAAATCAACAGAAAGAGGTGTTTATTTTGAAACAAAATATAATTGAAATAAAAGGTGTTTCTAAAACCTTTAAAGATAATTGTGTTTTAGACAACCTTTCATTAAATATTAAAAAGAATGAATTTTTAACATTACTTGGCCCTAGTGGATGTGGAAAAACAACAACATTAAAAATAATTGCTGGATTTGAAGATGCAGATAAAGGTGAAGTTTTATTTAACGGAACCGATATCTCAACTTTACCTCCCTATAAAAGGCAAGTAAACACCGTATTCCAAAAATATGCTTTGTTTCCTCATATGAATGTATATGAAAATGTTGCATTTGGATTAAAAATTAAAAAGACTCCTAAAAATGAAATAGATTCAAAGGTTAAAGAAATGCTTAAATTAGTTTCTTTAGAAGGATTTGAAAAAAGAAGTGTTGATTCCTTAAGTGGTGGACAACAGCAAAGAGTTGCAATTGCAAGAGCTTTAATAAATGAACCTGAAGTTCTTCTTTTAGATGAACCTCTTGGGGCACTTGATTTAAAACTTAGAAAAGAAATGCAAATTGAACTTAAAAGAATACAACAAAGACTTGGAATTACATTTATATTTGTAACTCATGACCAAGAAGAAGCTTTAACTATGTCTGATACTATCATAGTTATGAACAAAGGTAAAATTCAGCAAATGGGTTCTCCCGAAGACATATATAATGAACCAGCTAATGCTTTTGTTGCTGACTTTATAGGTGAAAGCAACATTTTAGATGGTACTATGTTAGAAGATTTTAAAGTAGAATTCTGTAATAAAACTTTCGAATGTGTTGACAAGGGATTTAATCAAAACGAATTAATTGATGTAGTTATAAGACCAGAAGATATAAAAATTGTATCTCCTGATAAAGGAATGATAAAAGGAACTGTTAAATCAATAATTTTTAAAGGTGTTCATTATGAAATAGAAGTTGAAGAAGGAAGTAATACATGGATAATCCATAATACTAAATTTGCAGAAGTAAATTCTGTTATAGGATTAGATATTTATCCAGAAGATATTCATATTATGAGAAAGGTTTCAAATAATGAGTAAGGCAAATAAAGCTAATAGAAACATTGCTGCATCTCCTTTCATAATCTGGAGTGCCCTATTTATTGTAATTCCTTTATTAATAGTTCTATTCTTCGGCTTTACTGTAACAACACCTGAAGGAGACTATTCTTTCTCCTTAGAAAACTTTACAAGACTACTTCAACCTCAATATATAAAGGTTTTTGGACGAAGCTTATGGCTTGCTTTATTATCTACAATATGGTGCTTAGTTTTAGGATATCCTGTTGCATATATTATATCTAAAATGAAACCTTCTAAAGGTAACATTTTAATAATGCTTTTTATAGTACCTATGTGGATGAACTTCTTACTTAGAACTTATGCTTGGTTACCTATATTAGGTAAAAACGGATTTATAAATAATATTCTTGGATATTTCGGAGTTGGTCCTTTTACTTTCTTATATAATGACGGTGCTGTAATACTTGGTATGATTTATAACTTTTTACCATTTATGGTACTACCAATCTATACTGTATTAACAAAAATGGATAAAGACTTATTAAATGCCGCTGCTGATTTAGGTGCAAATAGAAGTGAAATATTTAGAAAAATAGTACTTCCATTAAGTATGCCAGGAGTAGTTTCAGGAATAACTATGGTATTTATGCCTGCTGTTTCTACATTTGTAATATCTAGATTACTTGGTGGCGGACAATATATGCTTTTAGGTAACTTAATTGAACAACAATTTACTATGATGGGTGATTGGAACTTTGGTTCATCTATCTCAATATTTATGATGATAATAATATTAATTTCTATGGCTATAATGAGTAAATTTGATAATTCTGATGCTAAAGAAGGAGGCGGTCAATTATGGTAAAGAAACTAGAAAATTTTATTAAAAAGTTTTATTTATTATTAGTATTTATCTTTTTATATACACCTATAGTTGCCTTAATAGTATTCTCCTTCAATGATTCTAAGACTATGGGAAAATGGTCAGGCTTCACATTTAAATGGTATGGTGAGCTTTTTAAGAACGAAAGAATTATGCAAGCTTTATTCTTTACAGTTGTTATAGCTGTTATTTCTTCTATAGTAGCTACAATAATTGGTACTTTAGCAGCAATTGGAATAAATAAAATGAAAGGTCCTAAAAAAGCCCTTTTATTAAATATAAATTATCTGCCTGTATTAAATCCTGATATAGTAACTGGTATTGCCTTAATGAGTTTATTTATATTCATTAGACCACTTACAAAATTAGATTTTGGATTTACTACAATGTTACTAGCTCATATTACATTTAATATTCCTTATGTTATATTAGCAGTTTTACCAAAGCTTAGACAATTACCTGAAAATATTGAAGAAGCTGCATTAGATTTAGGAGCTACACCGTCTTATACATTAAGAAAAATAATATTGCCTCAAATTAAACCTGGTATCTTTGCTGGTATGCTAATGGCATTTACAATGTCTATTGATGATTTTGTTATTAGTTTCTTCACAGCTGGCCCAGGAGTTACAAACCTTTCTATAGAAATTTTTGCTATGGCAAGAAGAGGTATTAAACCTGAAATTAATGCCCTTTCTACTTTAATGTTTGTAACTGTTCTAACTCTTCTATTAATTGCTAATAGAAAAGAATTTACATCAAGAGGTGATAAAATTGAAGAAGCTTAAGAAGTCTATTGCTATTTTATCTTCATTATTTTTAATATCCTCATCTTTTGTAGGATGTTCTAAAAATGAAGATAGCTCTAAAAGTACAAGGACCCTCAATGTATTTAACTATGGGGATTATATAAATGAGGATTTAATTTCAAAGTTCGAAGAAGAAACAGGTATAGATGTAATCTATGATACCTATGAATCTAATGAAATTATGTATCAAAAAGTTAAAAATAGTCCCGGTACATATGATTTAATTTTTCCTTCTGATTATATGGTGGAAAAAATGATTAACGAAGATATGTTAGAAAAAATAGATTTTAATAACATCCCAAATTATAAGAATATTGGTGAAGACTTCAAAAATCTTCCTTATGATCCTAAGAATGAATATTCTGTTCCTTATATGTGGGGAACAATAGGTATAATATATGATGCTGATAAAGTTGATGATCCTGTTGACAGCTGGGATATTTTATGGAATTCTAAATATAAAGGTGAAATATTTATGTTTGATTCAATAAGAGATACCCTTGCAATTTCCTTAGTTAAACTTGGCTATTCATTAAATTCAGTTGACAAAAATGAATTAGATGAAGCTGCTAAAGAATTAATAAGACAAAAACCATTAGTTCAATCATACGTTATGGACGAAGTTAAAGATAAGATGATTAATGGTGAAGCTACATTTGCTACTGTTTATTCTGGAGATGCTATATTTATTCAAGAAGAAGCTCCTGATTTAAACCTTCAATATGTAGTTCCAAAGGAAGGTTCTAATAAATGGTTTGACGTTATGGTTATACCAAAGGGTGCTAAACATAAATCTGAAGCTGAAGAATTTATAAACTTCTTATCAGAACCTGAAAATGCTAAAGAAAATGTTGAATATATAGGCTATGCAACACCTAATACAGCAGCTTATGAATTATTAGATGAAGAAACTCAAGAAGATGAAACTGTTTATCCTCCTGAAGAAGTTCTTGATAAATGCGATATATTTAAAGATCTAGGGAACAAGATAAAATTATATGATGATGCATGGTTAAAAGTAAAAATAGCCTAAAAAATATTCCATAATACAATTAGAAATATGGTAGCATTTTATACCGAAAGGCTACCATATTTTTTTAATTTTATATACTAAATTAGGTGTTCTTTGCAATATATTTTTTAGTTTATAAGTTTGAATCTCCAAACCATAATTTAATTTCTCTTTTAGCACTTTCTATGCTATCAGATGCATGAACACAGTTTTCCCTATTATTTGTTGCATATAATTTTCTTATAGTTCCTTCTTTAGCTTCTTCTGGATTTGTACTACCATTAATTTCTCTTATCTTCTCAATTGCATTTTCTCCTTCTAAAATTAATGCACATAAGGGACCTTTAGTTATAAAAATTATTAATGGTTCAAAAAAACTTTTCCCAATATGTTCTTCATAATGCCTACATGCAAATTCCTTAGATATCGTTTCCATTTTTAGTGCAACTACTTTAAGCCCATTTTCTTCATATTTATTAATTATCTTTCCTATTAAATTTTTTTCTACAGCATCTGGCTTTATAAGTACTAATGACTTTTCCATAATACTCCCCCTCTTTTAAAATCCTCATCTAAATTATACCATTTTTTATATAAAATATTAATCCTTTCTTCATAATAATCTTGTACTTATGATATAATTTTTATAATTATTCTATTAAAGGAGTGATATTATGGTAAGATATTATATTATTGTTGAAGGCAGAGTTCAAGATGTTGGTTTCAGATATTTTTGTCAAATGAATGCAACTAACCTAAACTTAACAGGATGGGTTCGTAATATGGATAATGGTATGGTTGAAATGGAAGTTCAAGGTAATGAGAAAATATTATTAAAATTTATTAGTATAATAAGTAAAGGAAATTATTTTATAAGAATAGATTCCGTATCAAAAAAAGAAATTAATTTAGTTCCATCAGAAACTAAATTTAAAATAAAATAGAGGCTGTCGTACAATTAAAAATGTAAAATTTAGAATGTAGAATGAAGGTAAAAACTACTGAAAGTAGTTTTTTAATAATATAAATTTAAGTATTTCAGTATGAAATATCACCTCAATTTTAAGTTTTACATTCTACATTTTACCTTAAATAGCTTTATACGATAGTCTCTATTTTATTTTCTTTGTACCTTAGTATCATATAACATTAAATTATTTTCTTGAATAACTCTTATTAACTTATCTCCATAAATTAGATTTCCTTCTTCATCTTTTGCAGTGCTATAACCTGCATTTTCTAAAGCTTGTGCTTGCTCTTTATAACTTTTAGCTTCAAATAATCCATTTGCAGAATACCTTTCATTTTCCCATAGAAATTTACCATGATCTTTTATTGATGATTTTAAATCTTTATATGATCTAAACGCTCCAACAATAACATCATCATAATTTTCCTTAGTTTGAAGATCAACACTATCTCCAATCCATCTTTCATCAGCCTTTATACCAAAAAGATTATTATATTGTGATGACAATGTAGACTCACCCCATCCCGACTCCAAAATAGCTTGAGCAATAGTTATTGAAGGTAATATCCCATAACTTTTATAATTATCAAAAGCAATCTCCGATATATTATCTATAAATTCAAGCTTAGAGCTATCTTTTGCTAACTCTCTATGAATATAATTATTTTTTAATCCTTCAAGATATTTATTAGCTGTTTCTTCTTCTTCATTATTTAATTTTAAAGATTTAACTGCTGATTTAAAGCTATTTAATTCAATAATATTTCCACTACTATCTTTTTTGTAAAATGAATTTACTATTTTATTTATAACATTATTATCTATCTCAAAATTTCCATTTTTTATAGTTCCACTTATTGCAGCAATTTCTTGCCAATTTAATTGAAATCCTCCACTACTTGCATCATCACATGTATTTATATATTTATTTATATCATCATTTGAAAGTAAAGTTTCTTCACTAACACTCTTAATAAATTTAGAAGTCATAAATACTAATGTGCTTATAAATGTAATAATAAAAATTATTGTTAATAGTATCTTCTTTATACCACCCTTAATATAATTTTCCTTATAATCACTGATACCTTTATACGTACCTTTATATTCCAAAAACTCACCTCCAAAATTGTTTTCTTTATAAATATATATATTCATTATAAATAATATTTTATTTGTATAAAGTTTATTATGAAAATTTAATTAATATTTAAGAAATAAATATTATACATTCTTTGATTTGTAATATTTTACTTAACTAAGTATATTAACTTTTTAAAATAATACTAATTTTATTTATGTGGATTATTAATTTTAAAATATATATTTAACTATATACAGTACTAATTCTTTTATTATACAGTACTAATTCTTTTATTTATTTAAAAAAGGTGGACTTCTCCACCTTAAACTGTCATTTTCTCTTCAACTGCTGAATCACCTTTTACTCTTAAATCATTAAAGAATATTTCTGTCTCTGAAACTATCACATGTCTCAGTCCTATCAATCCAATTAGATTTGGAAATGCCATAAGTCCATTAACTATATCTGCTATAATAAATATCATCTCTAATGGTAAGAAAGGCCCTATTGCTACTAAGACTATAAATATAATTTTATAAGGTTTTATTCCTCTTACTCCAAATAAGTATGCTATACATCTTTCACCATAATAATTCCATCCTAATATAGTTGTAAATGCAAAGAATATTAATCCCATATTAACTATATACTTCCCTAATATGGCTATTGGTAAACCATTTTCAAAGGCTGCTGTAGTTAAAGCAGCACCTTCTAAATTACCACTAAAACTTCCCGTAACAACTATAACTATCCCAGTCATTGTACAAATTATAATTGTATCAATAAATGTCCCTGTCATAGAAATTAATCCTTGTTTAACAGGAGAATTTGTTTTTGCTGCTGCAGCTGCTATAGGAGCACTACCAAGTCCTGCTTCATTTGAAAATACTCCTCTTCCAATCCCTCTTTGCATAGCAATAGAAATTGTTATTCCTACTGCTCCACCTAAAGCAGCTTCAGGATTAAATGCACTTCTTATTATTAAACTAATAGCTGAAGGTATTTTCGTAAAGTTAAATATTAGTACCAATATAACTCCTACTATATATAGTATAGCCATAAAAGGAACAACTTTTTCTGATACACTTGAAATTCTTTTTATTCCTCCTAATGTAACTAAAGCAACTAGTATAGTTACTACTACAGCTGTAGCTACTAATGGAATATTAAACCCTATTTGTGCAGCATCTGCAATAGACTTCACTTGCCCAAATGTCCCTATTCCAAGCAGAGCAACACCTACTCCGAATATTGCAAATAATTTAGCTAACCAATTTAGTCCCAGTCCATTTTTTATATAATACATCGGTCCACCAGACATTTGACCATTTTCATCTACTTCTCTATATTTTATAGCAAGTAATCCTTCAGCATATTTAGTAGCCATACCAAAAAAAGCTGCTATCCACATCCAAAATAGCGCCCCTGGCCCTCCTGCTTTAATTGCAGTGGCTACTCCCACTATATTACCTGTTCCTATAGTTGCAGACAAAGCGGTACATAATGCTCCATAACTAGTAACATCACCCTTTGCATCTTCATCATTGTCTTCATCTTTTGAAAATATATATTTTAGTGCTAATGGTAATTTAAATATTTGCAGAAGTTTTAGCCTCCACGTCAAATATATTCCTGTCCCTACTAATAGTATTAACAATGGTGGTCCCCATATTATACTATCAATAGTGCTTAAAATTGATTGAATTTGATTTAACATAAAAAAATCCCCCTTAAATTTAAATTTACGGAGGAGAATAGATAGGTAAACAAGCCTAATAAAATAATAAAACTTTATAGACCTATCTTATCCCCTGTCCTTTTACCTGAGAGTTTCAATAATTTAAAATTTAAATTATCTTGCTCCTTCGGTGCTCATCTCTGAGTCTCTCCAGAGGTTCGTCCAATAGCGGTCCTAATACCTGAAAGATTTACTTCTTCGGTGGATTTATCTAAAAATCTCTCTCCCACTATCTTCAACCGAACGTTATTAACTTATGCTATAATTATATACGCTTATATTAAAAACTTCAACCATTCATTATATTAATTATAAAATATCTACTTAATAATTTTTAATTTTATAATTATTAATATTTAACATATTAATAATTTTATATCTTTTATGACTTATATATTTTAATTAATTAACATTTTTTGAATCTTTTATTTCACTAATTATATTTTTTGCAAGAATTCCTTGATTTTTTGTAGTGGGGTTATATACTATTAATAGGAATTAATAGTATATTTGAAAAGGAGTACCCATAATGGATATAACATTAACAAAGGAACACTTATCAAACCTTTATGGTAAAATAAGTCCTTTCGAATTTAAAGATAAATTAATAGAATTAGCTAATCTTAATAAGGAAAAATTTAATGGAAATATTTTAGATGCTGGCAGAGGTAACCCTAACTGGACTTCCTCAACTCCTAGACAAGCATTTTTCACTCTTGGACAATTTGCAGTTTTAGAATGCCAAAGAAATTTATGCATAGATGATTTAGCTGGTATGGTCAGCAAAAGTAGAATTTATGAAAGATTTTTAGATTATTATAATAAAAATACTAATTTACTTGGAATTAATTTATTGAAAGAAATAATAGATTATTGTATAAAAGAATTTAATTTTAATCCAGATGATTTTCTATTTGAAATTACTGATGGAATTATTGGTGATAACTATCCAGTTCCAGATAGAATGCTTATACATATAGAAAAGATAGTTAATAAATATTTACTAAAAGAATTATGTTGCGATACTAAATTTAATAACAAATTTGACGTTTTTGCTGTAGAAGGCGGAACTGCTGCAATGTGTTATATATTTGATTCTTTAACATCAAACAAGCTATTAAATAAAGGTGATAAAATTGCTTTAATGACACCTATTTTTACACCTTATCTAGAAATTCCTCACTTACCTAACTATAATTTTGAAGTTGTAAGAATTCATGCCAATGAATTAGATGAAAATAATAATCCAACTTGGCAATATCCAATTGAGGAACTAGAAAAACTTAAAGATACTGACATAAAAGCACTATTTATTGTTAATCCAAACAATCCTGCTTCAATAGCATTAAGTGATAAATGTAAAAATGATTTAATTAATATAGTTAAAAACTACAATCCGAATTTAATGATAATAACTGATGATGTTTATTGTACATTTGTAGATAATTTTAAATCTATAATTGCTCACTTACCATATAACACTATAGGTGTATACTCTTTATCAAAATACTTTGGTGTTACAGGCTGGAGACTTGGTGCAATCTTTCTAAATGAAAATAATGTATTTAATAATCTTTTATTCAATCTTTCACCTGATGATAAAGTTGAGATAAATAAAAGATATAAACATATGTCATCTAGCCCTAGTGATATAAAATTTATTGATAGATTGGTAGCAGATAGTAGACAAGTTGCTCTTAATCATACTGCTGGTTTATCAACTCCACAGCAAGTTCAAATGGCTTTATTCTGTGGATTTGCTCTTGTTGATAGTAGTAATAAATATAAAAATCTTACTATTGAAATATGTAAAAGACGTAAAGCTCTATTATTCGAAGGCATGCAATTAGATATTATAGAAAACCATAATGATGCTTCTTATTATACTGAATTAAATATAATTGATTGGGCAAGAAATAAATTTAACGAAGATTTTTCTAACTATATATTATCGAATTATACTCCATTTGACATATTATATGATTTAGCTAAAAAGTATTCTGTAATTTTATTAAACGGAGATGGATTTGCTTCATCTGAATGGTCCTTAAGAGTTTCACTAGCAAATCTTAATGATAATTGCTACTATATCATTGGTAAAGTTTTAAGAAAAATTCTTGATGACTTACTTAGAGAATGGCAAGAAAATAAATGGTCAGAAGAAAAGGCTGAGAATCTATAAAGCTATTTAATACTTTCATATTCAAAAACCACACAAAAAAGGTCGAGTTTATGCTCGATCTTTTCTAGTTTGTAATATATTAAAGTTGTTTATTATCATAGCCTTCGATAAAAATATTATCTTAATCTTACTTTTATGATACATATTTTATTGGAAATCATTTTTTGAAAAAATATTTATAGACAGTTGTAGTAGCTAATAAAATTGATGCGATAGTTAAGAACACATTAGAAATAACAGTTATTTCTCTATATGTGCAAAAAATTATTATTTGTATTACAAAAAAAATTATCGCTAACTTATATCCTAATTTTTCTATTTTCTTTTTAGTTACCATATAACTCCTCCCATTTAAATATAAATAGAGAATAATTTAATACTCTTGCGAAATGCTTATTTAATATTATAACAACACAATTTTCAAATATATTCAATTTGATTTTTCTGATTTATTCACATAAAAAATCACATTAAAGTTCACAACATTAATAAATTTATTAACGCTGCGAACTTGTTTTTAATTTACATGTGTTTTTTATAAAAAATAGCATTAAAACTAGTTAAATAGTTACTTTATAACTATTTGAATTTTAATGCTAAATTTAATGTGATTTTAAATTTTCAACCTAAAATTTGAGCTCGCTAAAATACTCTAATATCTAATTTTCTAATTTCTATAAAGTCTATTTATAGCACTAAATACTGCTTTTATTGATGCTATAGTTATATTACTATCTACCCCTACTCCAAAAGTAACCTTAGAATTATCTAACCTTTTCATCTCAACATAAGCAGCTGCTTTAGCCTCTGATCCTTCTCCTAAAGAATGTTCTCCATAATCCAATATTGTAGTTTCTACTAAATTACTTTTAATTAATGCTTTCTTTAATGAATCTATTGGTCCATTTCCTTCTGCTATAAGGCTTTTTTCTTCTCCATTAAATAAGAAAGTAACACTTATTTTAGTATTTTGACATTCAATGTTTATACTATCACTATCTTCTATCTTAAGCTTTAATAATTTAAATGGTCCTACAACATCTAAATACTCTTCTTTAAATTTCTCCATAATCACCATTGGTGATATTTCTCCACACTTTTCTGTTACCTTTTGTATTATAGCTCCAAACTCTTTATGCATATTCTTAGGCATCTTATACCCAAAATGGCTTTCTAAAACGAAGGCTACTCCACCTTTTCCTGATTGACTATTTATTCTTACTAAGGCTTCATATTCTCTTCCTAAATCACTAGGATCTATAGGTAAATATGGAACTTCCCAAATATCATTATTTCTCTCTAGATACTTTTTCATGCCTTTATTTATTGCATCTTGATGAGAACCTGAAAACGCAGTAAATACTAGTTCTCCTGCATAAGGATGCCTTATATGAACAGGTATTTTGCAACACTTCTCATATACATCTATTATTTTATTTATATTATCTAATTGAAGCTTAGGATCTATTCCATGAGAAAACATATTATATGCTAAATTTAATATATCTACATTTCCTGTTCTTTCTCCATTTCCAAACAAAGTTCCTTCAATTCTATCTGCTCCTGCTAACATTGCAAGCTCTGCAGTAGCAACGCCAGTCCCCCTATCATTATGTGGGTGCACACTCAAAATTATTCTATTTCTATTTCTAAAATTTTTAACCATCCATTCTATTTGATCTGCAAATACATTAGGTGTATCCATTTCTACTGTAGATGGTAAATTTATTATTACTTTATTTTCATTAGTAGCTTCCCATGCATCTAATACAGCTTCACATACTTCAAGAGCATAATCAACTTCTGTACCTGTAAAGCTCTCTGGTGAGTATTCTAAATATAATTTCCCATTAAAAGACTTAGCGTGCTCCTTAACTAATTTTGTTCCATCTACTGCTATAGATTTTATTTCATCCTTACTCATATTAAATACAACATCTCTTTGTAATATAGATGTGGAATTATATATATGAACTATGGCCTCTTTTACTCCTTCTAACGCTTCAAATGTCTTTTGTATTAAATGTGGCCTAGCTTGTGTTAAAACTTGAATCTTTACCCCTACAGGAATCAAGTTATTTTCTACTAATGTTCTTAAAAAGTCAAACTCTATTTGAGATGCTGATGGAAAACCAACTTCTATTTCTTTAAATCCTAATTCTATTAAAAGATTAAACATCTTTAGTTTTTCTTCTACTGTCATTGGATTAATCAATGCTTGGTTTCCATCTCTTAAATCAACACTACACCATATCGGTGCTTTTTTAATTTCATTATCTGGCCATGTTCTTTCCTTTAGCTTAATTGTTTGAAATCTTTTATACTTCTTATAATTCATTTAAATGCCCCCTTATATATATGGAAAGTTAAAAACCGCATAAACCTACTCCTAATTGGAGCGATTTACGCGGTACCATCCAAGTTTTAACTTAATTGAAATAACGGCATAACTTTACCGACAAAACCTACTTCCCCATTCAGTTTTGTAGCTCCTGAGCGAGTTCAAAAGCGATAATATGCGGGCTCTCACCATATCCCTACTCTCTTTAACATCTCTTACTTTCTACTACTCTCATTCTAAGCTTTTCAATATTGAGTTAATTAGTAATATACTATAACCAAAACCTTTTGTCAAATATTTCTAAATAATTTATTAATCTTATAATTCAACTCTTCCTCTTATTTCACCATTATAAAAGGCTTTAATATTATTAATTACTTCTTCAAATAATCTCACTCTTGCTTCTACACTTGCCCAAGCAATATGTGGTGTTACAACTAAATTTTCTTTATTTCTTATAGATATTAATGGGTTATCTTCTTTAATAGGCTCTACTTCAAATACATCTAAAGCAGCACCAGCAATAAGTTCTTCATCTAATGCTTTTGCTAAATCTGCTTCAACTACTATTGGCCCTCTCCCCATATTAACTAATATAGATGACTTTTTCATATTCTTAAGTGCATCATAGTTAATTAAACCTTGCGTATCTTTGTTTAAAGGAGCATGAATAGAAATTATATCTGATTGATCTAATAATGCCTTAAAATCTACTCTCTTATATTCACTATTTGAATTTTTTCCTGAAGTAGAATAATAAATTACATTAACTCCAAATACTTCTGCTATTTTAGCCACTTTTTTTCCTATTGCTCCAAAGCCTATAATTCCCCATGTTTTACCCTCTAGTTCATAAAAAGGCTTACTTACATTAGTGAAAAGACCTGACTTAGCATAATCTCCAGATTTAACATAATTATCATAATAAGATAATTTATCATATAAAGATAATACTGTTGCAAATGTATGTTGAGCTACTGTATTTGTTGAATATCCTGCAACATTTGTAACTGCAATATTATTGTTCTTTGCATATACTATATCAATATTATTAAAACCTGTAGCAGTTTCACATATAAGTTCTAAATTTTTAGCTTCTTTTAAATTATTTTCATTTAATACTACTTTATTAGTTAAAACTATATTAGCATCTTTTATTCTTTCTACTACCTCTTCTGGTTTTGTAGTATCATAATAAGCTAATTCCCCAAATTCTCTTAATTTATCAAAGTCTAGTTCTCCTAAAGTTTTTCCATCTAAAATTACTATTTTCTTCATTTTACCCTCCTAGTTATAATAAATTTAAAATATCTATTGGTTTATCTATAAAATAATCTGGCTCAGATTCTTTTAATTTATCCATTCCTATAAAAGTATAACTCACTGCACAAGTCTTACATCCTGCTGATTTTCCACAATATATATCATAATGACTATCTCCAACCATAATAGCTTCATTTGGTTCTATTGCTAATTCACTACATGCTTTAAGTGCTGGATCTGGATTTGGCTTATGAAGTTCTGTTGATTCTGGAGTTATAATTATATCCATAAAATCATATATTCCTGCTATCTTCATTCCTCTTATAGCAAGCTCAGCTCTTTTTGATGTTACTATACCTATCTTAATTTTCTTATCTTTAAGGCTAGTTAAAAGCTCTTTAACTCCATCAAAAGCAAAGCACATAGTATCATGTATTGCCTCATTATATTCTCTATAATAGGCTACTAAATCTGCAACATCTTCTTCTTTAGCATGCTTTTTAAATGGATCTCCTAATGGTCTTCCAAAAAAGTCTACTATTTCTTCTCTTTTTAATTCCATTCCTAGTTTATCTTTAAAAGTTTTATCAAATGAATTATAAATTAATTCGTTTGTATCTAATAATGTTCCATCTAAATCAAATAATACTGCCTTAATCATATTTCTCCTCCTGAAAGTGAAGCTTTTCATCATATGCTAATAAACTTTATACTAATAATAACATATAAAAGATGCTTGTACAAAATTAACTCCATGAAATTAAACCCAAATAGATAATATGTAAATTCTCTTATTTTCACATTTTCTATGCACATTTATATAAGCCTTCATATTCCCAGTTGAAATAGAAAACTATAAAAGAGTAACCTTTTTACAGTTTACTAAGAAATAAATAAAAGATACCCAAATTAAGGTATCTCTATACTTTATAATTATATATTAAATAATCTTAGTTGCTCATTACTATATCCATTTTTGTAACCATCAATTATATCATTCATTTTATAAAGCAACCCAAATCTTTCACATTCATTCTTAAATATTTTATATAAAGTTCTAGCATTAGGACTATTACACATATAATCATTACCAAAACTTTTAATATATTTTTCTTTTATCTTAGGAAAAGATTTATCTATCATATCAAAAAAGTGGTCTCTTTGATTAGATCTTAAAGTAACACCAAATGCAGGATATATAAATTTAGCCCCATTTTCTTTTGCTAGTCTTATAATACTAACTATATTTTCTTGTGTATCATTAATAAATGGCAAAATAGGCATTAGTAAAATTCCCGTATAAATATCATTCTCCGATAATCTTTTTACTGCTTCAAACCTCTTAGATGTAACTACAACATTTGGTTCAATCTTTCTACACAAATCATCTTCTGCTGTTGTAATTGTAATTTTACAAAGTACTGGTGAATGTTTTTTAATTCTTGTTAAAATATCAATATCTCTTATAATTAAATCACTTTTTGTTGCAATTGCTACTCCAAATCCAGTGTTATCAATAATTTCTAATGCACTGCGTGTTAAAGAAAGCCTCTTCTCAAAGGGATTATAAGGATCACTCATTGCACCAGTTCCAACAACCCCATTTTTTCTTTTAGATTTTAATTCTCTTCTTATTATTTCTAAAGAATTTTCTTTAGCCCTAACACTTTCAAAATTATTTATACCATAGCACTTACTTCTACTATCACAATATATACATCCATGATTACAACCCTTATAAATATTCATATTATAATTAATTCCAAACCAATTATTACTTTCTCTATATCCAGATATAATACTTTTTGCGACTATATAATCCATATATAACTCTCCTAAATAATCCCCTTTTCAATAATAAATTTATTAAACTTGCTTTCTGATAATATTTCATTTGTTATAAATTCTCCATTATAAAATAAACTATAAGTCGTAAAAGGACATGGAGAATTTTGTGCTTGCTCTTTAGTTTGAAACTTAATTACCTTTATATCTATTCCTTTTTCCTTCGAAATCTTACTTATTAAATTAACATATTTGCTTGTATGGGGACATTGATCAGAATAATATATTATTAGTCCATTTTCATCACTTCTTCCACGCTTTGCATAGTTTTTAAATTTAGGCACGTTATATTCATCTGAAAATGGTAAATATAATAACTCATAGTAAGGATCAGCAGTATCACATACTTTAAAACCTTTGTATTTTAGATATTCTGGATCTGATAAAAATGGCATTTTCCTTTTTGATGAAAGAGCTATAATCCCTTTCTTTCCTTTATTCTTTGAATTATCAATACATTCATTTAATAATCTATTAGCATACCCTTTTCCCTTAAACTTTCCAGATACCCAAAAACAATTTATAAACATATAATCATTTCCTTCTATAGGTACCCATGCATTTTCTATAGGAATATATTCAATGAATGCTTTACCTCTTACATTTATTTTGTTAAATATCAACCCATCATTTAATCTTTCCTTTAACCATTCCTTTTTTAAATAAACTCCACATTCACCTTTTTTATCTGATAGAGAGCAACAAATATGTTCACAATCAATATTATTATAATTTAATGTTATAACTTCCTCCATTACTCCCTCCTAACCGGGTGTCTTATAACAGTTTTCATCTTTGCTTTATTAACCCTTCTAGGATCTGACAAATATATTTCATGGTGCCCCCTTACACTTCCCTTTTCATAAACACTTCCTATATCATTAATCAAGTTATTTTCTAATATAAATTTGTCGATTTTTTCAATAGTTACGTGTTCTTGATCAAATGGTCCTATATGCATACATTGAACACATAATCCTTCATCAAATACTTCTAATCTTGCTTTAGATACATCAATATGAGGCTTTTTCTTTTTAAGTTCATCACAAGCAAAATCGAATATTTCCTTTGTTACAAATTCAGGTTGGCGTATCATAGAAGTCCAAATATATTTATTCTTTTTGCTAAAATCCATATCATCATCTTCTAACCACCATAGACCTTCAAGAGGTGGTACAACATAATCAAAATAGTCCTCTATTTCATTTCTTATCTTTTTATTCATCTTTATTGTATAAGACAAAGCATATAATAACTCAACAGCAACCTGATATTCTCCATCTTTATCATTTGGATTTCCTTTTCCATCTACCATTATAAATGTCATTGCAGGTACTGTTATTTCCATAGGTTGTGTTTTGGGTAAATATAAGTCTTTAAACTCTTTTTTATAATCTAATTTATCCATTATAACTCTCCCTTTATTTTTATCGTATACTTAAGCAAAAAATTTTCTCAAAAATTTTATAATATACTTTCTAAGTATTCTTTAAAGCCCATTGATAGGCTAATTTTGTTTTCTAAACCACTTTCGCCTTTGCTTAATAAATTTTCAACAATCATGGCACCTATTTGTCCTGTTGCCCCTAAAATTATATTCATGATTTACCTCCAATTATATAAATAATCTATAGATTAGAAGTTAGAAATAAACTTCTATAATTAATAACTATAGCTATATTATATAAATATTAATATGACACCACTATGTCATATTAATATTTTTTTAGAGCATACATCAGTTTCTTTTTTATTTCATCTCTTATATTCAAAGGCTCAAGAACTTCTATATATTCTCCAAAGGACATTAGATATCCAAATAGCCAATCCCCTGATGGAAAATCTAAATTGACTATAAAATCACCATTATCATCTAAAGAATAATTATGGAACTCATCATATATTCTAAATGCTAGCTTCTTATCTATCCTTAATTTAAGGTGTATTAATTCATTATAATATCCCGTATCTTCTTCTGAAAATATTTTATTAGGAACCGTTCTATTAAAATTTTCTAAAATTATATTTATATTACTCATTCTTGTAAGCTTAAAAAATCTATTATCCTCTCTTTCTCTACAGTAAGCATACAAGTACCATCCCTGCCCCTTAAAAACTAGTTTTAATGGTTCAACAATTCTCTCTAATAATTTTCCATTTGAATTAAAATACTCAAAGGATATTAAATTTTTATTTATTATAGAATTCTTTATAGTTGTAAATTTTTCTCCTAAAGTATTATTTTTATCCCAATTTGAAAAATCAACTTCAATCCAGTTTTCATTATCTCCTCCTAAAAATGAACTTAGTTTAGATAATACTCCATTAAATTCACTTTTATTAACAGCATTAAGACCTTGCATAGCTGCTAGTATTTCCTTCTTTTCTTCTTGTGATAAAATTGCTTTATTTAATATAAAATCTGATAAAAGACTTATCCCGCCACCTTTTCCTTTAGTCATATAAATTGGAACTCCAGACTGCGATAAATCTTCTATATCTCTATAAATAGTTCTTTGGGACACTTCAAAATGTTCAGCTAATTCCTTTGCTGTGACATTCTTTTTATCTAGTAAAATATATATTATTTCAAATAGCCTATTTCCTTTCATATTCTTCACCCAAACTTAATTTATTAATAATAAAAAAGACTACACTCTATAATCACTTAGTAGAAATGTAGTCTAGAAACGTCACTTTTTATTTCTCTTATATTAAATATTGTCCTATATAACAAATAATATAATCAAATTTATATAGTAAACTCTTTACTTTTATATAATACTTATGAATTACTCTTAGATTTTACAACCAGTATCCAAATTAATTTGTCTTAGCAAATCCATAAATATGATCTCCTTTCATAAAAAAGTATATCAAGAAAGGAATCTCTATACCCGTTAATTCCTGTACGGGTTTAATCGGATTTAAATATTTATTTTGTTTGGTGCAGATGGCGGGACTTGAACCCGCACGAGGAATTCCCCGTCACCCCCTCAAGATGATGCGTCTGCCATTCCGCCACATCTGCACAATATATATTATATTGTAATTTATATAATATAACTTTTCAATAATTTATTAAAATTATAAATTTATAAATTTATAAATTTATAAAATCATTATATAATTATATAAGCCTACATAAATATAAAACCATGTATAACAAAATATTAACTACCTTTTTATACATGGTTGTTTATTTATAAAGTACTGTAAATAAGTTTAAAGTAATAATTATTTATTTTTTAGCTCCTGTTAATGACCTACTAATCCACTTTCATTTAGTTTATCAATAAACTTTTTGCTAATCTTATTTATAGGCCCTTTAAGAAATAATCCTATTATTATAGATATTACTCCATAAATAACTATCATAGTTATATCTCTAGTTAAATTTGATTTTACAATTCCTGCTACAGCTTCTCTCATTGCTGAAATAGAATATGTAAATGGTAAAAATGGATTTACTTTTTTAAAGAAACTAGGCATCACTTCAACAGGAAAAGTTCCTCCTGCTCCAGCAACTTGTATTACTAATAATATAACTGCAATCGCCTTTCCTACATTTCCAAATATAGAAACTAAAGTATAAACTATTAATATAAATACTAAGCTACTTAAAATACTTATTCCTATAAATAACCATTTATTCAATACGTAACATTTTAATAAATATATATCACCTAAACTTAGTATTAAAGATTGACATATTCCTATAAATGCAAAGGTTAAAAACTTTCCAAAATATTTTTCATAAGGCTTAAAATTTACTTCTTCATTAAATCCATATGGATTTGTTGTTAATAAAGAAACTAAAATTAACGCTCCTACCCATAAAGCAAGTGTTGAATAAAATGGAGACATTGCTGAACCATAATTAGGAATAGAAAATAAAATTTCTTCTTTTATTTCTACTGGGCTACCTAAAAAGTCACTTATTGCCTGCCAATCATTCTTCAGTAAACTTAATATTTTATTTATTTCTTCCTCATTATTTATAGAAGACAATTTTGAAGATATATTAGCTAAACTTGATTTTATAGTTGGCATTTCTTCTTTAAGCTTTCCTATATCTTCTCTTCCTACTTTAAGCCCTTTATCTAATTTTTCTAATAAACTTGCTATATCAGGAATAGAACTTGTGGCTTCTCCAACTAGTTTAATACTATTATCAGCAATTATATTCATTTGATCAATTGCTTTATTGATGGCAGGAATATATTGTGAATCATAATTATTTAAAATATTAGTAATTATATTTTTATTACTTGTTACTAAATCCTTAATTTGTTGAAGCCTATTTTTATCAATTGGCTTATTATTAGATACTAAATTTTGAATGTCTTTTATAATACTATTAATTGATTGTAATTTTGAACTTGCTAAATTTAAATCATTTATTACAGCTTTTAAGTTATCATTAAACTTTGATAGTGGATCTAAAACTTTTATTATATTACTAATCTTATCGTTAACTTCAGTAATATGTAAGCTTACATTATCAAGGCCCTTTATTATTGCATCCTTATCAATATTAATATTTATCAATCCATCAATAGCATCTTCTACTCCACTAAGAGCATTTTTTATAAATTCCAAATCATCCCTTATTACTGGAGCAACTTCTTTTAAACCTTCTTTAGACTTTTCTATTGCATTTTTAGTGTCTGCTAATAAATCATTGCTAGTATTTAATGTATCTTGCAATAAAGGTAAATTATCTTTTACTTTATTAACTAAATCATCAGCCTTAGCACTACCATCATATGCTTGATTTATTATATTTTCTATTTCTGGCATTCTACTATTAATGCTTATTACACCATTAATCAATCTTAATATTTTATCTCTTGAGCCTTCAAGGCTAACTCCAGCTTCATTTAATATTTTAAAGATAGTTCCGTCTACAGTTTCAATTATATTAGTATCAACTTGAGATTTTATTGTAGTTACACCTTTATCAGTTATCTTAGGTGCAATAGCATTGCTTTTTTGATTTACCTTATACATTAAAGTAGGTCTTTTTATTTCCTTACCCATTATAGATAATGTTTCTTCCGTAAAGTTTTCAGGTATTACTATAGTTGCATAATACCTTCCTTTTTCTACGCCTTGATTGCCCTCTTCTTCGCTAACAAAATTCCATCCGAGGCTACTATTTTCCTTAAGTTTATTTACTAATTCATCCCCTACATTTAAGGTTTTATCCTTAAGGCTACCACCTCTATCTTTATTTACTATAGCTACTTTTATTCCTCCTGTATTTCCGTACGGATCCCAACTAGCTCTAATATTAAACCATGCATATAAAGATGGTAATATCATAAGTCCAACAATAATTACTAATGCAACCCAGTTAGTTGTTATGCTTTTTATATCTTTTGAAAATATTCTAAATATATTCTTCATTTGTAACCCTCCAATAATATCCTCTGCAACTAGTTCTATTTTTCTCATATTGTATTTAAATTATTATATAAGTGTAAATAAAGATTTTCTTATTTAGTTAAAATATCATCAAACATTAATACCTAAATAAAGTTATAATCTTATTCCTAATATAAAAATCAAATAATATTATGGATTTATACTTAAGAATATACTGCAAAGTTTATCTATTAAACCCTCTTCTAAAGGCTAATAAAGCATTTAAATTATCATAAGAATACACATCCTCTGTCTGTTCATTACCAAAAGATCCATATATATTACTTTTTTCATTTATTACTTGAAAGTTTTTCATTTTATTAATTGCCATATTATAAAGTTCCTCATCATTTATAACCTTTGCTATTTGAGCTATATTTGCATAAATTGATGTAGATTCAATTTTACTTTCATCCAAAGTATTTATATTGTAAGATGTCGATATGTATCCAATATACTTCAATCTTTCTTTAATCCAATCTACACTTTTACTTATATCTTCATTGACTTCAGCCTTATTAAGAATAACTAAAATAGATAGTAGAGTATCGATATTTTCTTCATTATCAAAGATTTCTATATTTCCATCATAATACTTTCTATATAAAGGTAATTCATCACTAATATATCCATTATTAATAATTTTAAGTGATTTAGTATATACATCATTCCATTTATCATCGAATAAAGAGAATAATTTTAATGCATATAAATCCAAATAACATAATGTAGTTACATTGCTTTTGCCATATCCATCATGAAAATCTATTAATCTATTTTCTTGAATTAAATTTTTATAAATTCCATTTGATATTTTTATTCCATAATACCTATATCTCAAATTATCGAATTCTTCTGCTCCTATTATTAAAGCTCTTGCTATTCTTAAATCATCTATAGTTGCAGAAACATCTGAGCTTTTATTATTTTCTATTCTCCAGCTTATAAGCCCATTTTTTAAAAACATATTTTCCTTTATGTATTTAAATGAATCATTAAATTTCTCTTGATCATTTTTATATAAACAATAATTTAACATCATTCCTTGAGATTCTGATAAAATATCATGTCCTTTTGTTAAATCCCCTTCTGTAGATATATTATTGTAATTGGTATATATCCCACCATATTCATCCATTAATTTTTCATTTATAAACTTATTTAATATTTCTTCTTCTTTAGTTACTTCTTCCATTGAAACAACTGAATTTATTTCAATATTTTTTATATATTTAAACAAATATATATAACTTAAATAAATACAGCTTATTACAAATAATAATAGTACTATTATAGTAATAATTTGTTTATTAGTTTTTTTCATATCTTTTTTCTCCTTATAAATGTTTTTTAATACTATTTCTTTTTTTCTGATTTTAAAGTCTTTAATGTTTTATATATATTATCCAATTCAGAATCGGATAAAGAATCTAAATTATCTATTTTGTACTTAATGAAATCTATAGTTTCAGTCTTAAAATCTTTTTTTCTTTTCTTTTTTCCATCATTATTTATTATATAAGCAGCTATAGTACTTGTCGTTACCCCTATAAAACCTATACCAAAAACCATTAAGAAAATTGCAACCACTCTACCTAAGTTAGTAGTAAGTAAAACATCACCATATCCAACTGTAGTAAATGTGACAAAACTCCACCAAATTGCATCAGCAAAGCTCATATTTTCTAGTAAAGAAATAATTACAGCTCCTATTATTATTATAATAGTTGTTAAAATCAACATGTAATTAAACTTATTTAATCTTACTGCTTCTTTTATTTTATTTTTAAACTTAATTACTAAAATTATCAATAATGTAACTTTAAATAATTTTAATAATAACTTTATATCTATAGTAACTCCTATATTTAAAGCATAAACTAATTTTCCCATACCAATAATGGGTATTACGGAGATTAAATCTATAATATTTTTAAATAAAAATTTAATTTTATTTATAGATAAAACTAATCTTAATATATAGTCTATAAGAAATATACAACAAATTATTAAATTTATATAGTAAAAGCTTTCTATTACACTAATTGGAAGTTTATACATAAGATCTAATATTATCATTATTGCACTCATTAGCGATAATAAACCAATAAATATATCATAAGCTAATCTCTTTTGCATATAAATACCTCTCCCACAGTTATCTACTTATATTTTATATAGTAACTTTAGAAAAAATGATATTTAAGAAAAATATAACTAAAAAAGTTAAATAAGCTACTTATGTCCTAAATTGTTTTTTGCATATTACCAAAACAAAACATATATAATAAGCAAAAAGGCAATACATTAATAGCATTGCCTTTTTGCTTATATAATAGAAAATTTATATATTGTTTCTTTATCGTATTCTTCACCTTTTCTTAAAATAGAGTATTTAACAAAAATATTATCTTCTCCTATAGGTGGACATTGTGTTTCTATAGCTAATGCATCTCTTCTTGCCGGCTTTTTACCACACTCTAAAAGTTCATCATCTGGGAAATTAAGTGAGTATAGTACTACACTATTTTGATTTGTATAAACGTCCATTTGTCTACCAGATGCTTTATGATACAATTTAAGCTTTATATCATTTCCTCCATTTAGAATCCATGGATGATCGTATCCTTGTCCAATTTTAAGCTGATAGTCATCCTCTTCTATATCTCTTCCTATTGTCTTAGGATTTGTAAAATCAAATGGAGTTCCTTCTATATTTATAATTTCTCCAGTTGGAACTGAGTTTTCATTAAGCTCAATTAAAAAATCGCTATCTATATATAGGTAATGGCTCAGTATATCTTCCTTACAATTTCCACTCAAATTGAAATAACTGTGATTTGTTAAATTAACCAAAGTATCTTCATCACTTATTGCTTTATATGATATTTTAAATTCATTATCTTCTGTAATGGTATACCTTACAGTTAAATTTAAGTTACCAGGATATCCTTCTTCCCCTGATGGACTTAAGTAATAAAATTCAACAAATGCTTCATTTTCATTAGCATTTGTTTTTACCTCTAATAATTTCTTATTAAATCCAATATCTCCTCCATGTCCTTGATTCAACCCGTAATTTTTGTTAAATGATAAAACGTTACCATTTAATAAAACTTTACCATCTGCTATTCTACCAGACGTTCTCCCTATTAAAGCTCCATAATAAGAAGGATTTTCCTCATATACATTTAAATCTTTGTATTTCATAATTACATTTTCGATTATTCCATCTTTATCTGGTACTAATAAATCAGTTAATATAGCTCCATAATTTAATACATTTATTCCAAATCCTTTTGAATTCCTTAAATTATAGCTTTCAATAGTTTTTCCCTTAAACTCACCAACTAACACTTTTAAAATTTCCATAGTTTCACTCCTAAAACTTATTTAAATATTTTATTATGCTATATTTCATTTGTTATTTTATATATTTATTGCTTAATTTAAAATATTAATAATTTATTTCTATACCTATTTTTATTACCATATTGATAATATATACCCATAAAATAGAAGAGTCAATTAGTTAATTAAATTTTTAGTAAAATTTCTATATTTTTTTATTATTTTTTACTTCTTTAAAAAACAATATAATATTTAGCAATAATATAACATGTTACTATAAATGTATTTTTTATATAGTAAATTATTACTATATTTTATATTATGTATATTAAATTTGTATTATTAATTAAATTATATAAAAACTATTACATATCATTAATTCACCCTACTTCATAACTTCTTTGTCATGTTTTTCTTTTATTATTGTACATTTAATTTCCACATATTATAATAAAATTATATATTATTCAAGTCATACTAAAATTATAAACTTCCACTAAATATTTAACATAAACTTGAATGATTAACATAAAAAAATTAAAATATATGTTTCAATTTTATACATTATTTAAATGACATAATCTTTTATAACTAAAATCATACTTTATATCATTTTTTAATTGAATCATATATATTATACTGGGGGTATAATATGGGATCTTGGTCTGAAAACTTTTCTGTAAACATAGAAGTTATCGATAATCAACATAAAGAATTATTCGATATCCTTGATAGTTGCTATGAGCTATTACTTAAAAACCATGATGATGATAAATATGATAAGATAATAGCAATTTTAGAGCAACTAAAAGATTATACTATCTATCACTTTAAAACTGAGGAAGAATTTATGCGTAAAAATGGATATTCTAAATTCTTATCTCATAAATTTGCTCATGATTCATTTATAGATCAAATTAATTGTTTTGATATCTATTCAATAGATATCGATCAAAAGCAGTATATCAACAATATACTGGATGTTGTTTCTAACTGGATTAAAATGCATATACTAGAAACAGATAAAAATATACATAAATATCTAAATTTGTAACAAAAAAATAACTGATAGTAATTTTATTATTATTACTATCAGTTATTTTTTAATTAATATTTAAGTAATTCAAATCTGTATTCTTGCTTTACTTCTGGATATTTCCCTCTATCTACTTCACTTAAAAACATTTCAATGGGCCTTGCATATATTCCCTTATCATCATAAAGTGCCTTATATAATACCAATTCCCTTGAGTAATTTTCTAAGTGAAAATATAAATTTTCCTTTTTATAAATATCTATTGTTGAATTTAATTCGGTATGAAAAGCTTGTAGTACCTCGCTATCATTAAGTATATTTTTATCTTCTTGAATATTACTAACTCCCATAACGGCATAATAATTATTTTTAAAATGCTTATAAATAGCTGGATATTTTAAATCTCTCATGTCATTCCCCTTATTTATTTTGAATATTTCTTGGAAAGCCCAACTTATATTGTTTAGGTAAATCAGTTTTCTTATTCAATTTTACAGCGGCTTGTAATGCCCAGTATGGATTTCTAAACATAGCTCTTCCAATTGCTACAAGATCAGCTTCTTCATTACCTATTACAGCATTTGCAAGCTCTGGTTCATCTAACTTTCCAACTGCAATTACCTCTGTGTTTAATGCTTCTTTTATAGCTTTTGCATATGGAACTTGATAAGCTGCATGAGTACCTGGTCTTCCTGCGGCTGCTATTGGACCTTCTCCACCTGCACTTATATGGAACATATCTGCACCTGCTTTTTGATATGCCTTAGCAAGTTCTATTCCTTTTTCTATTCCATATCCACCTTCAACATACTCTCTTCCCGAAATACGCATTATTAGAGGCATATCTTCTGGCATTTCATTTTTAGCTGCTTTTATAACTTCTGATCCAAACTTTGTTAAATCTTTTCCATACTCATCACTTCTTTTATTTATTAATGGAGAATGGAATTGATGTATTAAGTATCCATGTGCTCCGTGAATTTCTATAGCGTCAAATCCAGCTTTAACGGCACGTCTAACAGCTAATCTAAACTTTTCTATCATTTTCTTTACTTCTTCTGTAGATAATTCTCTAGGAGTTTTACTTGAATCATCAAATGGTATTGCTGAAGGAGCAACAGGAATTTCAGCATCTTCTGCTTTCCTACCAGCATGAGCAATTTGAACCGCAACCTTTGCTCCATATTTATGACATTCATCTATAATTCTTTTTAATGGTTCTATTTGATCATCACACCATAATCCTAAATCATAATCAGTAATACGTCCATCTGGTTCAACATCTGTCATTTCTACTATTATTAAACCTGTTCCACCTATTGCTCTACTTACATAATGCATATAATGCCACTCTGTTGCTATTCCATCTTTATTTTCAACTGAGTATTGGCACATTGGTGGCATAACTATTCTATTTTTTAATTCTAAGCCCTTTATTTTATAGGGCGTAAATAAATCTTTCATCTAAAATTCACCTTTCTTTATTACTTAATATATATTTAGTATAGAAAATATGCCTTAATAAAACAAGTAGGCACTTTTATGTTAGTATAGCACTATTTACTATTCTACAATATTCTTTAAGGGTGTTCGCGAATTTTATTTGTTTATAGTAGATTAGTCGTAGATTTTATCTTGTTTTAACCTAGCTAATATATCTCTTAATTTATATTTATGCTTCTTTAGTGCTTGCTTTTATATTTAAGTTCATAAACTGTCATTCCATCTACTCCATGGCTAGCTTTATTTGATTTTTCTGCGAAATAGGAACATATACATAAAACATCAGATTCAAATCTGATGTTTTCTAAAAATTTTCTATTTATTGTAATAGTTTTAAAATTATTCTTCCTATGTTTTCACTACTCTTTACTAACGATTTATACCCATCAGCAATTGCCCGCTCTAAAGTTTTAGGCTTATCTTGTATAGAAAATATACTTGTTATTCCTATATCATACAAATCATCTATATCATCTTCAACACAACCTGCAAGTACTATCATTATTTTATTAGTATTTTTTACCCTTTTTGCAATTCCAGAAATCGTTTTTCCATACTTTGTTTGATTATCTATAGATCCTTCCCCAGTAATTATAATATCACATGATTCTAACTTCTCTTCAAAATTGCTTAACTCTAAAATAATATCTATTCCAGAGCTCATTTTTCCATTTAAAAGATAAAATGCACCTCCAAGCCCTCCCGCTGCTCCAGCTCCAGGTATATTAGAAATATCAATATTACATTTTTCCATTAGTTTATTAACATAATTCATCATTCCAAGTTCTAAAATATCGACTTCTTCATCTGTCGCTCCCTTTTGCCTTGCAAAGACATGAGTAGCTCCATTTTTTCCTATAATAGGATTATTTACATCGCAAGCAATAATAAACTCACTCTTATGCAATCTTTCATCCAATTTATCTAAACTAATATCATATATATTAATCAACTCTCCACCTATTGGATTTATATCATTACCCCTATTGTCAACAAATCTCGCTCCAAGATATTGTAACATTCCAACTCCACCATCATTAGTTCCTGAACCACCTAGACCTATAATAAACTTTCTATATCCCTCATCTAATAAAAATGAAATTACTTCCCCAACCACTCTTGAGCTTGTTATTATAGGAGTTCTTATATTTTTATCTAACATTTCAATACCACAACAACTTGCTACATCTAATATTGCTGTTTTATTTTCCTTTAAAACTCCATATTTAACTTCCATAACCTCACCCATTTGACCTATGCAAGTTAAAGTCTTCATTTCTCCATTGCAATTAGAGGTTATTACTGATGCAGTTCCTTCTCCACCATCTGCCATTGAAATTTTAATAATCTCTATATTTTTAATTGACTTTTTTAAACCCTCACTAATTGCATCACAAACTTCCGGTGATGTTAAGCTTCCCTTAAAAGAATCAGGTGCTATAAGAAACCTCAATTTCTCCATGCTATTTCCTCACATCATTATATGTAATTAAATTCACATTATTTTTTTTTATTAAATTTTTTATTACATCAGAGGTCAAGAATTCAACTTCATTAGTTCTTTGAACATTATATGATGAGTTATTATTTAAACTATAGTCTACGTATCCTGGATGTGTCATTATTTCAACATATTCATTTTTGATTATATCTTCAAAAAACTCTACTATATAATCTAATGTAGGTTTTGCATTATAATTTCTATAATTAATAAACTCTACATGATTATATGCTTCAATATCAAAGTTCCTCATTGGTATATCATTTTCTAAAGCAAGCTCAGAAGCTATTTTCCTCATTAGTGGTACTTTATCAGTACTAAATAAATGTGAGTCTAAATGAGATGGTTTTTTACCTACAATATTTAAATACTTTTCATACTGCGCTCTCACTTCAGCTCTTAATTCATCTTCATTGTACAAATATTCTTTATGTAAACTATCCGGTTTCATAAAATATCCATTTTCATCAACTAAAGTTTCTCCATCGGTTAATGGTTTTCCTAGCGATATATTTAAATGTAGTCCTACTGAAAGTTCTGGATTTTCTTTCATAAGCTCAACTGCATGCATTGTTCCACTCATAGTAACCATCAATGTTGTCGATGTTAATACTCCATTTTTATACGCATCTATTATTCCATAATTTACTCCATTGCTATATCCAAAATCATCTGCATTTAATATTAAGTTCGACATAAAAAACCTCCATTATATACTAAACTTTTATATGCTAAATTTTATTTTATATTTATAGTAAATCAGTGATGCATACTCCATCACCAATTTACTATATGATGTATTTACTTTAACTCTGGCCAATATCCTTTATTTACTTCTATTAATCTATCTAATATTTTTCTTGCCTTTTTAGCATCAACAATAGTTCTATTTAAAGTAAGTGCTTGCAATGCCTTTGTATAACTTCCTTCTTCAAAGGCCTCTACGGTTAATTTTTCATAAGCATATTGATTTTCTAGTAATCCCTTATAGAATGTATCTATTTCCCCTACATGGAATGGTATTACTCCTCTATTTCCAAGAATACATGCTACCTCTACAATTGCATCACTTGGTAAATTAGGAATTATTCCATTATTCTCAACCATTACAATATAAATTTTATTCTTATTATTGTGTATTGTATCAGCAATTTCTACTATCATTTCTCCATGTGCATCATTGTGTACTACATTACTTCCTATGGTTGTGCCAACTTTAACAGCTTCTCTACACTCTTTAAAAACTCTTCTCTCTCTTCCATTTATAACTTCATTTGCACGGGTATATTTAGGATCCAATTTACTTGCTTTATATTCAGGATATAAATAGTATTGTACATAAGTACTTGGTACATACTCTGGGAAATCTCTAACCATATCTTCAACAAGTGCATAAGTATCTAACCATGATTTGTCTCTTTGCTCAGCATCTTTTGGCGCAAATCCCCCATTTAATATTAACTTTTTTAATTTTGGAAGTAAATCTTCGCCACTCTCATCGTATATTTTAGTGAACCAACCAAAATGATTTAATCCAAAATATGATGGTTGAATTTGAGCCTCATTTATACCTAATATTTTTGCCATTGATGTTATCATATTGATTGGCTGATCACAAATGTTTAATATTCTCTTATCATCTCTAAAAGCTCTAGTTAATCCATATGCTACTATAGCAGCTGGATTAGTATAGTTTAATATCCAAGCATTTTTGCTATACTTTCTTATATCCTTAACCATTTCTATCATATCTCTTAAAGATCTAATTCCATAAGCAAATCCCCCTGCACCACAAGTCTCTTGACCTACAACACCTTCTTCTAATGGTATTTTTTCATCAAGCTCTCTCATTTTATATCCACCTGTTCTTATCTGGCAGAAAATATAATCCACATCTTTATATGCAACTTCTTTATTCGTTGTATGAATAAAGTTCACATCTGGACATAACTCTTTAAATAAAAGCTTTCCAAATTCCCCAATAGGTGCTTGACGTTCTTCATCTATATCATAAAGCACTATTTCTTTTAGCGAAAGTGAATTAGTATATTTTGTTATTGCCTTTAATATTCCTGGAGTCCATGTTGAACCCCCTCCTACTATTGTAATTTTTGTTCCACTATTAATCATATCTATTCCTCCATTTACTACTTTTATTAGCTAACTATATTTAAATAAGACTTTACTTCACTTGAAATTTGGTCAACCTTTAACCCATAAACTATTTGAATATTTTCTTTAGTTGGTCTTACAAACCCTGACGCTCCTGTTTGCTTTAAAATATTCTCATTAATAAGTTCTGATTTATCTACAACTACTCTTAATCTTGTCATACAGTTTTCTACACTAACTATATTATTTTTTCCTCCTAGGGCATCTACTATGGTTTTTGCTAATGTAGTTGCTCCTTTACTTTCCGTTAATGTAGACTCTACATCTGAATCATCATCTTCTCTTCCTGGCGTCATTATATTATACTTTCTTATTAAATATTTAAATCCGAAATAATAAATTAAAGCCATTACAATACCAATTAATATTATAAAATACCACTTTGTATCTGTTCCTCTTAAAAGTCCAAATACAGTAAAATCAATTAATCCTGCTTGTACTCCACCTACTGCAACCCCTAAGATATCTGTTAACATAAACCCTAATCCATACATAACTACATGGAAAATGAATAATATTGGTGAAATAAACATAAATGTAAACTCTAATGGTTCTGTAATACCTGTTAATATAGATGCGGCTACTCCAGCAACTATTAAAGCTTTAACTTTCTTTCTATTCTTATCTTTAGAACATTTAATCATAGCCAATCCCGCTGCTGGTAGTCCGAACATAACTGATATCATATGTCCTTGTCCAACATATCTTGCACCAATTTTAACAACCTCATTTCCTACACCAGATGTTGATCCTATAGCCGAATTAAATATATTTAATGCTCCTACTACCGTTTCCCCATCTATTGTTGCTGTTCCCCCTATCGGGGTAAATCTTACTATTTGATTTAAAATATGATGTAGTCCTGTTGGAATTAGTAATCTATTAACTGATCCATAAATATATGGCCCAAATGGTCCTGCTGTTTCAATTCCTTTACCTAATCCTGAAATTATAGAATCAACTATTGGCCATGCATAATAAGAAACTAGACCTATTACTGGAATTACTACTAATGTAATTAAAGGTACGAATCTTTTTCCTCCAAAGAAATTAATTGAACTTGGTAATTGTATTTTATAAAATTTATTGTGTAAGAATGTCACTACAAGACCTACAATAATCCCTGCAAATACATTCATTCTATAAGTAAAGTATCCTAAAACTGTTTCGTATTTTGCATTTACTATACTTGCATCTATTTGTGATAATCCTTGATTCCCCATAAGGTACTTTACTGATGTGGTTTCAGCTGTTAATCCATCTAACCCTAATAAATAATTTAATGTTAAATGAAAAACTAAAAAACCTATTAACGCTGAAAAGGCTGCTGTTGCTTTTTCTTCTTTTGCCATTCCTAAAGAAATTGAAATTGCAAAAAATACTGGAAGGTTTCCAAAAACTAATCCTGATAACTTCCTAATAAATCCAATAAAATTTTGTACACCATCTAAACTTGCGAATGTTTCTCCTACTATTGCACTATCTTGTAAAGCTGCTGCTAATCCTAAAAATATCCCTGCTGCTGCTATAGTTGAAATAGGTAGCAATAAAGATTTACCAAACTTTTGCATAAAACTTTTCATTTTATTCTCCCCCTTAATATTTTTACAAGACAAGTATAACAACCTAAAACACTTCATACAACGTTTACAGGAGTGTTTATATGTTTTGTACACAATATACAATTTTCACATTGTGTTATATTTTTTACAAATATCTCTATATATTGGCCTAATGATTTGAAAAAAATTAAATTTATTATATACTATCTTTATAATAACTATTCGAGGTGACGTAATTTGAGTTTTTACGAAAGATTTTCTAATGAAAATATACATATAAATAATACTGAAAAAAAAATTATAGAATATATCTTAGAAAGAGCAAATTCATTTTCTAAAATAAAATTAACAGATATCGCAAATGATCTATTCTTATCATCAAATACAATAATTAGATTATGTAAAAAATTGGGGTATTCAGTTTTTTCAGAGCTTAAATATGATATCATTAATAACAACTATGAAAAGGTTTCAGATTCAAATGAACATTCTCACATAACAATTCAAAATAGCATACTTCAAACATTATCTCTTAATAAAAAAGAAACATTTAAAGAGTGTGCAACATTAATTAAAGATTCTAATAAAGTTATTATATTTTCATTAGGACTATCTCAATATCCTGCTTTATCATTTGCTAAAAAACTACAATATTTTAATAAGATATGTTTAGTTCCTGAAGATAGAGATGCTACTACACTCTTTGCAAATAATCTTAAGGATGGTGATTTAGCCATAATAGTAAGTAGCTCTGGTAATACAGATATAATGAGGAAAATCTCAAGTATAATAACAACAAAAAATGTTTCAATTATATCTATAACAGGTTTCTCACAAAACATTGTATCTCACTTTAGTGATATCTCTCTTTATGCATACTTAAAAGACTATAATATAGATGGTCATGATTTAACTTCACGAATTGGTTTTAATATTATATTTGATTTACTATTTGAAGAATATTCAAATTTATAAAATAAGAACCCTCATATTGAGAGTTCTTATTTTAGACTTTAATTTAACATATAAATTTATAATTACATAACCCTTGATGGGAATATAGCATCTAATACTCCTATTACTAATGCAGCTATTAGTGCTCCAAATATTGAAACTCTCATATTAGGAACTAAAAATTGTGCTAAATATAAAATCACAGCTGCAATAACAAATCCCTTTACTCCCTTTCCAAATGGGGAAGCATCTACACCCATAAACGTTTCTACTAAATAATCTAACACAGTTATAACAACTGCTGCTAATAAATAAGACCATAGCCCATTAATACTGAATCCTGGAGTAAAAAATGATGTTATCCCTAAAATAACAGCTACTAATATTAATCTTCCAATCCATCCTAAGATGCTTCCATTTTTATTTTCATTTACATTATTACTTTGTCCCATAATAATTCCTCCTTCGTAAGATTGTATTAGTTATTTATAGTATTAACTAAATTTAAAAAAATTATTTTCTAAATTAAAAAATTATGAATTTAAATTTAAATTTAAATTTAAATTTTCAAATTAACTTTGCTATTATTTTTATAAAACTAACTTCCATTTTTGTTTACTGTACCTATCTTAACTAAAAGATCGTGTATAAAATTTGATCCTCTACTTATTAATATTCCCGTCAACATTATTCCTAAGTATGGTATATTGGACTTTATACTTAAAAGTTCTAACAAATCTAGTTTAGTTGAAAAAGTTATTACTAAAGCTATACAAAGCGCCCCAATTTTATCAATAGATAATTTACCATTTTGCCATACCATTTTTAAAGTTTCCCAAACACTTTCTGCTAGTAAAGAAAGAAAAATCAATATTATCAAGTTTTCCATGCCATAATCCACCTCTTTTTATATCATTTAACTTATTTTATATTGCCGTGCTATATTCTAATATTAAGTACCTCATCTTTATAATTTTTATATATTATTTAATACTATTTAAATACACTTTTTATAACCATAATTTATTATTAAATTTAAAATTTCTTAATTTTATAAAATTCTAATTGACATAAAACTTGTCTTTGATTTATTATCTATATCAAGTAGTTAATTATTTTCCAGGTAGATGTTTTCATACTGCTTTCTATCTGGTACTATAAAACATTAAAAATAGCACTTAGGACATCCCTCCTAAGTGCTATTTATTTCGTATCAAATTAAAATTATGTATTTGCTAAATATTTATTTTTGTAACTGCTTATTTAGAAGAAATATATTTTCTATCTCATTCCCATTCTCATCATAACATTTAACATTTGCTCCTACTATGTATCCTATTGTATCTCTATCAAGTACACTCCCTTGAATTTTTAATAATATATCCTCATTCATAGGCAACTCTACTTCCTTTGTTTCATTATCCCTATCACATACTATCTTTACTTTCATAAATATCATTCTCCTTTATAATTTTAGTATGCTTCAATAAAAACTAAAATATTTCTAATAAACATACATATTATTACTAATTTTTGATGGTCTCCACGTTTATACTACTCCTATAATTATTATTCTTTTAATATAGTGTTAATTTAATATTTTTTTAATACTAAAAAATATTATTTTGCTATAATCTTTTTATCAAAAATAGGACATCTAAAAATATAGATATCCTACTAAAATTATTTAAACTATCATAATATCTTTTTAACACCTTTAAAGCCCCTGCCACCTTATTAGCAGAATCTAATGGCTTATCAATTGATTCAAAATGAATATACATAAGCCTTGGATTATCAAATAACCAGTGATTATGCAATGCAGTTACTAGTATTCATCTCTCCTTTAATTCAAATATAAAATCATTTATTTCATTTTCAAGTATAACTGTTTCGCCTAAATTAAGAGTTCTACCATTATCATCGAGAGATTCAAAAGAAAACAATGCTAATAAAGCTAATGGTGATTGTGTTCTTATTCCTAATATTTCTGTCCTTATATTTGTCATAAATGTTACTGTACAAACATTATTATCTGTACTCAAAATCTTTGCACCAAGTATTCTGGCAAATTCATTACAAGTTCTACAAAAGTTTATCATAAGTTTCCTTCTAAATATTATAGATAATAATCCTCTTTCTTTGATGATATATAAAAATTATCTCTTATTAAACTTTTTTAAATTTACTTTTACTATTTATTTGTACTACTTAAAATAATCAAACTCATATTTAGCTTTTAACTGCAAGAGAAAATAATTTGTAAAAATTAGGTGAATATTCGCCAAGTTATATCTAATATTAATATCATTCATATAAGCTTTTTATAAGTACAAACAAAAAGCACCTAGATTTTACTCTAAGTACTCTTTTATTATTATGGCAAGTAGCTTTTTAAAGGATGCTACTAAGAACCTTTTCTCTTTATTTAGGCATATCATAAAGATATTTATAAATTCACTTTATTTTCCTCTTTCTGTATTTGGTACACTTTTTTAATTTTCAAATAAAAAGAAGTTTTAAGATCTACTTAAAACTCTCGATTCAAACAAAAACTATCTTCTATTTTGCTCTTTCTTAGCTCTTCTACAAGATATACATCTTGTTGGCTCATTATCGAATCCTTTTTCTTTGTAAAATTCTTGTTCTCCTACTGAAAATATGAATTCACTTCCGCAATCTCTACATGTTATTGTCTTATCTGTCATAAATATTCCTCCTAAATTTAAAGATTCCAAATGGATAATAACCTCTAATTTATGAGAAATTATTTATCTAAATCAAACCTATTTTTATTAGCTCTTTGCTATTTATTTATAATAACATATTCTAATAGTTTTTACAACATTTTTTTATATTTTAGAATAAAAGTAGAATTTTGTAACAAACACTCTGAATAGAAAAGCCCCCATGAAAAATAAAAAAATTTATGTTATACACAAGAAAAATATATATAATATATGCTTGTTTTATTAAAATAAAAGAAAAACACTAGGCGTTAACCTAGTGTTTTTCATATTGCGAGATAAGCCGTAAGCGGAGTTCTGTAATATTAAAACTTTGTAATTCAATAAAACTTATTAAAATTTAGTTTTATTTATAAACCCTTTAAAATCAATAGTTTAAAGAGTTTTTATTTGTAAATTTAATGAACAATAAATATTTACTAAATCTATGAATTACAAAAAAGCCTTGGCAAAATCTCGGCAAAATTTAAGACTAGAATAAAATTATATTCTAGTCTTTTTTACATAATATTTCTTTATATCTTGTTTAAATATCTATTTATTTGGATATGAATTCTAATGAGGTGATTATTATGAAAGAAGAGTTTATTAAATTAGAAATAAATATTCCACGTAATGAAATTAAAGATTTTATTATAGATGTTGCTTCCAGCTTAAATAATACGTCTAAAAAGCCTAACACCATTGAATCTCAACCGATTATATTAAATAAGAAAATAGATACTGACCTTTTCACTGTTTCTGAAGTAGCTCGTAAATTAAAAGTTAACACCGATTATGTTTATAGCCTAATTAAAAATGGTAATCTCTTAGCCTTAAAATTAGGTTCATTAAAAATAAGATCTACTGAATTAGAAAGATTTCTTAAATATGCTGAGGGAAAAGACTTTACAGATCTAAACACCGTAAAAGAATTACAGTCTGATAAATAATGAGTTAGTTAACTTGAAATATAAAGGAGAGTTTATAAGAATAGATTTAAGCATATATTTAATGCTTATGTGTGTGCTTAATTCCTTAATAATTGGATTAATACTAAAATAAAGCACCTAGATTAAATTCTAGGCGCTTTTAAAGGCTTATGTATAATAATGTGCAGCCACAATCTTTTTGAGAGGAATCTTCTAAATAATTAGTTCCCTTAGGAAACTCTTTAAACTTTACTCCAGCTTTATTTTTTGTTTTATAGAATCTAACTGCACATGGTAAAGAAAATAAATATATAAACTTTACTCCTATCATTTTTCTTATGTTGTTATTAACTAAATCTACAATTGTTCCTAGTATAGCGGACCCAATATTATTACCTTCAAATTTTTTATCTACTGCTAGTCTGGCTATTTCAACCGCTGGAAATACTGTATACTTTTTATATGTGCTCTCATCATTAATTACCTGTATGGAATTCGCTTTAAGAGTATAGTATCCACAAATTTCATCTGCTTCATTTATTACTAAATATGTGTTTCCTTCTCCGTCTTCATCATATTGTAAAGCTTCACCTTTTAAAAACTCTTCCATTTCCAACTCTTGACACTCGAAATCACTTATTTTTCTAAGTTGTTTATCTGATATTTCGGTTATTCTTTCTAATGTAAAATTCATTTACCCCTCTATTTCCTACTTATTAAACTTCCTATTCTTTTGCATTGTTCTAAAACTTTATCATCAATAGACGTTTTCTTTAAATCTTCAAGCAATGCCTTAGCAGCAGCCCCTTTTATAGGTTTTACAACCCCCATTGACACTCCCATTTTCCACTCCTCCTCAACCTTATAAACACAATACTTTTTACCAATTCCTCTCATATACCTTTTTAACAATTATATCACCTCTACTTTTATCATTCAACGACTTTTATCAATATTTATATTTATTTGTATTTTTTACCTTATATTAATAAAATATGCAATTTCTATATTTTTTTAATAAAATAAAAAAGGCTAGTAAGTAAGATTTATCCTACCTACTAGCCTTAAAATTACAATTTCCCTATAAACTTTAATACTTCTTTTACTGTTTCATATCTATCTGAACCTGCAATAAAGTTCTTATCTAATAAGTACCCTGTGTATGTGCTTTGTTTTCCACCTACTGCATAAATACCTTCTTGCTCTACTGTTGTATAATCGAAAGAAGTTGCAGAACTAATTGTTGGTACTTTTAAATAATCTGCTAAATACTCTGCTGCCCTTCTATCTACATCATTTGAATAAATTACTATACCTTTCACTTTCTTTTCCTCCTTGATTATATTATTTATTTCTTTATTTAAAATTCCAGCCACAATACAATCTGCATACTTTTGTGCATTGTATTTGCTGCAATCTTTGCTGTTACTTATAAAGAAACACTCAACTAGCAATGCTGGTACATTAGATAAGCCATATAATCCTACTAGTGCTAAACTTTCACACCCATTTTTAAAACCTCTATTATCTAAATCAAATTCTTTTGATATGTTATCAGATATTCTTATACACATATCTTTACAAAGATTATCTCCCCATACTTCAACTCCTGTAGCTTCTACATTTGTAGCTGCATTAATGTGAATTGAAATAGATTGAGTAGGATTTATACTTATAATCTTATTAACTCTATAATTTAGTGATTCTACCATTGAATAAGCATAATCTAATAGTATAGGATAAACTGTATGACCTTCTTTTCTTAACCCTTGTACTACTAAATTTCCTATTTCTCTTGTTAGCTTTTCTTCTATAAGTCCATTTCCTCTAGCTCCAGTATCTCCGCCACTTAATGTATGTCCAAAGTCTACTGTAAAAACTGACATATTATCATTCCTTTCTTTCTTAAAATAAAAGAAGCAAGATTACTCCTGCTCCTTAGTAGATTTTACTGTACCTTTTACTGTAGATTGTCCAAAATAAAAAGATACTATCATTATTGCGACTGTAGTAAATTGTTCTGTGCTTACTACTTCTCTAGCACTTAGAATACAAAATACTGTTATAACTAATAATGCTATAATCTTTTTAACCTCTATAAGACTAGTTATTTTAGTTACTAATTTATTCATGCTATCTATCTCCTTTCATGTTCAAATTTATTTTTAATTTCTTTAACATCTTCCTTAATATCCTCTACTACATTAAACTTCTCCGCTAATGTATCTAATAGATCCTGGTACCTTTTCTCTCTTTCTCCTGTTGTTTTAAGAACATATAGTAATAGGAATACAAATAACGCATATCCTAATCCTTGTCCTATTGCTGCTTGCATTAATTCATCCATAATTCACCTTCTCTTTAACAAATAAAAAGAGAACTAAGTATTTATTACTTGAGTTCTCTTATAAAATATATTCCTTACCTGTTATTTCTGCATATTGTTATTACTTTATTATTTTTATTCGTCAAATCAGCTTCAAGTTACTTTTTAAAGCCCAAGGCCAAAAATAATGATAACTAATAACCCTAACCAAATATAAATATATTCTATAAACAATCTAAATTCTGACATATCAATATTGGTTACTCTTATTCCAATGACAACACCTATGCATATAAATAATATTATTACTTTTAATATCAATTTAAGTTTCTTCATACACACCACCATGAAAGCATCTAAATAACTTTACAGCTTCTTCTAATACTTCTATTCTCTTTTGATATTGCTGACACATCTTCCACATGATTGAACACATGCTATAAATAGATATTGATTCCATATTACCTGGACATAATAACAACCTAGCATCTTCTGTTAATTCTTCTAATATAAAACCAAGTCTTATATCTGTGCTACTATCTACAACTTCATCTAAGTTACATTCTTCATATAGTCCAAATTTTTTCAAAAGATTTTCTACATCTGTTTTTAGATTGTATTTAAAAATATTATTTTCTAATAATATTTTACTAAAATCTAAGTCTTCAATAATTTCCACATTAGTTTTATCTTTTATAGTAGATCTATTTAAGAAGTCTGCTCCATGAAAATCTCCATAAGCATTATCACTTATATTTCTACTTTGGATTACTGGTCTTGCACTAGAGTTTCCTAATAACTTCATTCTGGTTTGTATACCCCATATATTCGCATGACCTTCTGTATCTGTAGCAAAAGAAATATATCTAGTTCCACCAGCGCTATTATTATCATATATTCTGGTTGCTCCATTCTCTACAGATATATAGTTTTGTGGATTCCATTGCATACGAATTGCTCCAGCAGAACCATCTATCCTACAATCATTACCGAATAACCTTATTTGATAATCATAAGGTTGTAATCGTCCACTAAAAGATAAATTGCCATTACTATCACCTTGCAACATTACTTGTCCGTTATTATTTAAAACTGTTAATGCTCCATTGTATATTTTTACTCCTGTGGCATCTATAGTTGTATTTCCATCTTCTATTTCATTTACATTTTGAATCCAGTTATTAACTGGGTATCCTTCTCCAACTACCGCCCAAGGTATATAAAAGTTATAACTACCTGGAGTATTTAAATACAAACCTAAATTCGGTTTATTTCCTGCTTGTGCTGGGCTGAAATTAAATTGTACTAATTGGTATCCAGCATTTAAAGTTATGTTATATCCTCCAACATGATTTAATCCATTATTATCTACTATATTTATATTTATGTTTTTCCCACTTGTAGAGCTATAAATAATTAAACTTACATAATAAGTTTTACCCTTATTAAATTTATAACTTTCTAACGAATTATTAAATAAGCAACACCACGTATTGCCGCCCGCAGATTCTCTTGTACCATTCCACCAAATTCCACTTCCGAACACTTCTCCGTTCAAATTCTCTCCTCCATCCCCTAGGTTGATAACTGCTGTTGAACCTGCACTATTTGAGCAATACCAATTTGCTAATCCTCTCTTTCCTCTAATTGGTCTACCATTCTTTAGTAAATTCCCTCCACCACTTGATTTAAATTCTAACCTTAATTGTGTAGAAGTTAATTCCATACTTGCTTTAGTAGCATAAGTGTTAGTAGCATCGCCTTTGCTTAAATAAGTATTAGAAACCTCTGTTTTTACGCTATTCGCACTTTGAGTAATTGCTGTATTCATAGCTATTGTTGTAGAATAATTCTTTAATTTATTGTCCGTAGAGTTATTCGCACTATTTATTGCATCTATCTTTGCAGTATTTAGTTCTGTTTTAGTGCTATAAGTATTACTTACAGTAGTCTTAAATCCATTTAAGTTTTGTTCTAAAGTAGCTTGTTTATTTTCTATTGTTGCAACTTTTCCAGATACTCCACTTAAATCTGTGGTTAGGTTTCCTATGCTGCTTGTATGACTTGCTACTGTAGTATTAATTCCATCTACTGTAGCTTTAATACTTGTATAGTTATCTTTTAATGTAGTTACATCACTTTTATTTATAGTACTTTCTTTTATTAAGCCTTCTATCTTTCCTTGTGCTACTGTTATTGCTGTTGTGTTGGCTTCTATTTTAGAATCTACATCCTCTGGAGCTGGTGTCCAATCTGTCGCCTTGGTTCCTTCCTCAATTTTAAATCCCAACAGTTGAACAGTGTAAGCTATTGCAGTAGTTTTCATAACCTGTAACAGTGTATGTTGTGTATTTTGTGATTCTGGTGGATTAGTTGTAGCTGATGCTGTGAAATATATTTCTACTTTATGATAGTTTTTATCTGTCGGAAATGCTAACTCTTGATGCATTCTCCCCACACGAACACCATCAATATATATGCTATCAAATATATGACCATATCCATTATAAACGTGGAATGAATTAACGCCATCACTTATAGCTTTCATTTTAAAAGATATAATGTATTGCTTCCCTTCTTCATAAGCCACATATCTATCAAGCATTGGCCCATAATTTGGCTGAGCACTTCTCGATATTATGACTCCACCTTCCTTAATGAAGTTAGATAGGTCTAATGTGGCAGTAGAAGTAGTAGGGGAATATGATGCTATGCTTCCATATACCGCTAAATTTCTTCCACCAACTTCTATATTATCTAGATTAGATTTAAGACTATTAAAACTAACTTCTAAACTTTGTCCTGTTAAGTCTATTGCTACTTTACTAGCTTTAATTAGTTGTGTATTAGTATCTTTATTTAACCCAGTAACTAAAGAACTATAATTAATCTGTTGCTCTCCTATAGCTCCATCTGCTACCATATTAGACTTAATTAATTTATCTGCAATAGCTTTTTCTTTAATTCCAGTATGATCTATAAGTGTTGTAGTACCATCTTCTCCACGCAAAATAAAGTTAAAATTTCCTTGGGTATCTTGCCCCATTTGAATCCTAACTTTACTATTCTTATCTTTAAATTGTTGTGTAGCTCCTACAATTTCTATTCCACCATTATCCGATGCAATCTTAAACTTATTAGTAGATATTGTACTTGCTTTTAAATCCTCTACACTTATACTCTTTGCTATAACATCCTTTATTAATGCATTAGAAATAGTAACATTATCTGTTGTAAGGTTTAAAAACTGTCCGTTTTCTCCTGTTACAAATTTAGCTAGTAATGTTTGTAGATCCATTATAGTACCAGAAGCTGTATCAAACTTTATATTTCCTGCTGTTAAATCTCCTATATAAGCTACATCTATTAAAGCTTTATTTATGAGAGCAAGTTCCATAACAACTCTTTCTACTTTCTTTGCCGATGGTCCACTTCCAGAAAACTCATTCTTATTTTTATTTTCCCCTTTTGCTCCCATTTCTGCTGTAAGTCCACCAGTGTAAGTAAACTTTTGACTTAATATAGGATGTTTTCTTAATACTCCTTTTTTATCGGTTATAGTTACTATATCACCTACATCTAAACTAGGATCACCTTGCCATTTCATAGAATAACCTAGATATTCAAATCCATTTAACTTAGTATAAATATCTGTAAGAATAGTATTATTAACCCAAGGATTCTCAAATTGAAGTTCCATAGAATCAACTCCTATAGAACCTTTACTTAGAATCTCTTCTCCAGATTGGCAAGATATCTTCCCTATTTTATATTTAGTTTCTTCTCTTTTATAATCAAAATAATTGGATGTTCCTATGCTATAGGAGTTATCTTTAGGAGTTACTATAGTAAACTTACCATCCCTAGTTATTATTGCATTTCCTCCACATAAACTAGCTACATATCCAAGGATTTCTCTACAAGAAAACCCCTCCAATTTCTTAACACTGTAAGATGGAAGGGTTCCTATAAATTGTACTCCTGTTATTCTGACTAACTCGTTTACCACTTGTTGAAGTGTTAAAGTATCACCTAAGTTACTTATAAAGTTTTTCTCAAATTTCATCATATTATCAAATGCTGTAATTTTAATTGTATAGTCAGTTTTCTCTATATCATCTATATTGTAGATACCCATAGGAATATACTCTATTGTATTGCCTATTTTTAAGCCTATTTCTACTTTTATAGTACTAGTACCATAAACCATATCACCTTTATTAAGTAATGTTAAATCTAGTATTTGGCTAGTTGTAGCACCTATCATAAATCCATCAGAAGGTTGTATATTCCCATCTATAATAATATCCACTATATCTTCATTCTTATAGACTTTATCTAGTATTGTAACCTTACATTCAAAGGCTCTTGAAGATTCTTTTATTGCTGTTTTATATGCTGTACTTGTTGTATATATAATTCTCCCTCCTTTCTTAAAATTTAGAAGGATCTATTCAAACATATAGTCTACTAACATAATCTCTCCGGGAGTAATTTTTATATCTGCATCAACTTTTTCTAAATCTATAAGATGTATATCTACTTCTGTTTCTATTTCTAGAATTTCTTTTAAATCTTTATTAAAACTATCAATATCTAAGATGTTAATAGTTCCATCTTCCTTAGTTTTTAATTTACTTTCTTTATCCTTCTCTCCATACTTTTCAATTAACTTTTGCCTTTCCTTATTGTAAACAACTAACTCTCTATTTATCTTAGTAATATTTTTAGATATTGCATAACTCAACTTAATAGGTAGCTCCATATTAGTTAGCTTACTTAATACTCCTATACTGTTTACTAACTTTTCATTACTTAATTTCATTAATATATCCTCCTACTTTTCTATAAAATTCATTTTTAGACCTTGCCATTTAACTTCTCCATTAATAAAAGAATATGCAGGAGCTGTTCTATCTCCTACATACATTGTTTTAGTTATCATTCCTAACTCTGGATCTGGAAAAGTAACCGTAAAAAAAACACTACTTACAGCACTAAGTAATGTTGATATTTCACTTTGGGTTAATGGACCCCATTCTAAATTTAATTTTCTTTTAACTGCTATTCTATCCCTTATAAGGTCTCCGTTAGCATTTCTATTTGTCTCTCCATCTAAATCAGTTACTGTCGCTTCATAAGCTTTAGGAGTAGCAATAGCCACTCCATTTATACTAATCATATCGCTACTCCTCCTTTATACTGGAATTAAAGTTATATTCCCTTGTCTTTGCATTTTTCTTAATTGCTTAAGAGCTACTTTACCTATTACAGTACCATCTATTTGCAATATTAAATCTCCATCTCCAAAGCTATTATTAGAATTAGATATATTCATTCCTCCTAATCTTTCCATAAGCTTATCTGCTATTAAACTTAATGCCTTAGTATCACCTTCTAATGGTACAACTGCTTCCTTCTTGTGGGTTTCCCCTATCATTGCCAATGTAGGTGAATCTATTAACCCTCCTTTTGCAAGCATTGGTATTTTAGGAATACTTAGTCCAAAATGAGAACCCCCAAACATTGGAATCCAGTCCGGGATATCTACAGATATACTATTTATTCCTCCTATAGCACTATTAACCAGAGATATTACTGCATTTAATGGTGATTTAATTAATCCTCCCAAACCTCCCATTATTCCACCGAATATATCTTTTACTCCATTCCATGCTCTAGACCAATCTCCTGTAAATACCCCTGCTACAAAATCTATTATTCCCCCTAGAATTCTCTTAAGGTTATCTATTAAGCTTCCAATGGTCTTAAATGTATTTCTAAAGCTATCTAAGAATACACTAATTATAAAGTTTACTAATGGCTTTAATACATTGTTCCATAAGAACATTAGTATATCTATAATAATTTGCACTACTGGCTTCCATGCATTGTAAATATCAATTATACCTTGTATAGCCTTTATAAATATATCTACTATAAAATTTACTAATGGCTTTAAAACATTTTCCCATAAACTTTTTACAATATCCATAACAGCCTTAAAAGCCATTACTAAAACATCACCAATTATTTTTGTTAATGGTTCTAATACAGTTTTCCATAAATCTAATAAGAACTTTCCAAAAGGTGCTAAAGCATCATTCCATACTTGTAATGCTTTCTCTTTTAAAAATTCAAATGCTGGTGCTAAGAACTCTTTTATTGCTCCCGCTAGCTCGTTTACCTTATTTCGAAACTCCTCATTACTTGCATATAAAGTTGTAAAGGCAACTACTAATCCAACTATAGCTGCTATTATTAATGATATTGGATTTGCTACAATCACTCCCCATAATGATGTTAATCCTTTTGTTAAAAGTCCAGTTACTCCTCCAAAACTTCTGAATAATCCTTCTATTATAGTAAAAACTGAAAATAACTTAAATGCAGCTACAACACCTAATATTATAGGTATTAACATTTTTATATACTTAAATCCATCTCCTGCGAGATAATCTACAAATTGTCTTACCTTTTCTATTAATGGATTTAATCCTTTTGCAGCTCCTGGTAATAAGCTTATAAACCAATTAACAATTGGTAATATAAAGTCTGTATATATTCTTATAGCTATCTTAGCTAACGATAAAGCAATTCTTGCGACATTTTCTATAAATAATTGTACTGGTGGAGTTGCCAATACATTATAAAAATTAACAAATGTTTGTTTTGTTGCTTCTATAGCTCTTTTCACTTCTGATATTACACTAGCACCATCTTTGGCCCAAGCATTTTTAAAAGGTTGAAATATAGTTGCAAATACTTTTTTAACCTTTTCAGCAAGTTCACTCATAGCACTATCTACTGGAGATACATCAAGTGGCGGTGCCACTAATGTTGGTATATCTCCTCCGCCTCCGCCACTATCTCCACTATCTTTTTGGGAATTCAAGGCGTTTATTTCATCAAATCCCGCTAAGCCTAATGCATCTTTGGCATCTTTACCAGCTTTCTTCGCACTTTCTCCATAAGCTCCCATAGCTGCCTTTGCATCTATGAGCCCTTGAGTTACTTGAACACTTTGTTGATATGTCTTCCCGAATAAGGCACTTACAAAACTAGCTATATATGTTGTTAATGTTGCTAATGCACTCATTAAAGCATTAATAGCTGGCAATATAGCATTATAAATCGGTGTAAATGCAACCATTAAATTAGTCTTTATTTGTGCTAATGAAGTTGCAAATTGTTGATTAGTCATTAATGATTGTCCTAATGATGTAGCCATAGCTGTTATTCCTCTAATAACTAATGGAAATATCATTCCCCATGTTATCATTGATCTTATAATCATTTTTAACTGACCATTCATTGCGCCTACAGTACTTGATGTTTTTTTAGCTCCAAATCCTAAAATATTAAATGCATTAGATAACTTGGTAGTTTTACCTAAAGTTACATTAGCTTGTTGTCCAACCCTCCCAATATCTCCCGCAAGATTATTAGTACCAACACTTGCTAATCGTGTGTCTAAATCAGCTAATTTAAATCCTAGCTTATCAGATTTAGCTATTAAACTACTTATACTTGCTTCTGTTTTTAATATTTGCTCTTGTATTTTATTTTTAGTTGGAACATTAAATGTATTATTAAATGATTCTTTTAATGTTTGTAACTTCTGTCTTTGTTGCTCTATTCTAGCATTCACAATATCTAAATCTCTTGCAGTGCTATCAATTTGAGTTGTTAAAACTTCCTTATCTATACCTTTACTTCTGGGTGGCCCTCTCAAGCTATTTACTTTAGGTATATTCACTACATTAGGCTTCGTCACTTCTTGTTTAGAAAACTTAATTGGTGGTAATTTAGTGTTTTTAATTGATTCAAATACTGATTTCATAGTTGCCTTAAGATTAGTTCTCATCTTACTTAATGTAGACTTAATACTAGAATCTAATGTTTTAATACTATTATTTGAACTCTTCTTCATCTCATCAAACATTGACTTAGTGCCAGTGTTTAATGATGTTTTTAAATTCTTCGCTATAATTCCACTTATAGAACTTATCTGCTTTCCCAAATCTGATTTAACTTCAAGGTCTAGACTAATTTTACCTACACTATCGCTCATAACGCTCTCCTTTCCTGCAAAATAAAAGCACCTAGATTTTTAATCTAAGTGCTTAAATTAAGTGATTAACTTAATAATTTATTTTTTTGTTTATCAAATTCATCTTGATTTATTATGCCATCATCTAATAATTTTTTAAATTTATTTAACTCATCTGCAATACTCATTGACGATATATCATTCTCTATAATAACTTTTTGTTTGAAATTATCTATATAAGCTTTTAGCTCTATCGCCTTAGGATAATATTTCTTGGTTAATGCAATACTGAATATATCATCACTTTCAATTTTACCACAATTAAATTTATCATGTTCATTCATATGTGTTGTAAAATGTAGGTATCCAGCATTTAAAAATCTAGGTTCTCTTATAGTTACCCCTAATACATCTTTTAAATTTATTGTTGTAATAGAACCTACTTCTGACTTAATAATTAAATTTTCTCCTTCTACTATATAAGTACGAAACATTATTTTAAGTTCTATTTTATTCATATATACCCCTCCATTAACATAAATGTTAATTTTAGTATATACTATCCAAAAGCCTTTGCAAATATTTCTTGTACCTTTTTAATTTCTTCTTCTTTTTCTTCGTTTGACATATCTCTAATTGAATTATTTCTATTTCTCCAATCGTTACGAATTTTATGCTGCTCTGGAGTAAAGTTCTTAAGCATTTCCTTATCTTCTTCACTTCTTATCGAAACAACTTGACCTAAAGGAGTTTCCGGCATTATTCCCTTTAATAATGTTGAAAACTCACTCCATGTCATATCCGGTTCATTCCTTAATCTAATTCCATATTGTGTAGTAAAAGAAGCTTCTATCAAGTCAAAATCATCAAATAGATCATACCATTTATTTTCTGGGCATTTTCTTTGCCTTTTGTGATTCCTTTTCTATTTCTTCTAATTCTACATCTGCTATAGCTGCCATAATTGTGTTTACTATTGTATTGTAACTAGGCATACTCAATTCCAATCCTTCGATATAATCAAAGGCTTCTTTTCCTAAAGCTACCTTTATTATATCCTCTATTCTATTGCTATCTTTTATTTTTTCATCTTCTGCTATAGCCATTATTCTAAATGCTGCTGCCTTACTATTATTTATTTTAAATTCATGATCTGCATCAATTTTTACTACTGGCTTTTGATTACCATTTTCTAATCTACTTATAATATCATATACTCTTGCCATTTCTTATCCTCCTAAGCTGGTAAACTTGGTGCTGGTGTGTAAGTTGGTTTACCATCACCTTGCATATCAAATTCAAGTGGTGCTACATTAGTTGAATCTCCACCACCTACATTTTTTACATTAATAACGCAGTTATATGTTAGTTTAGCTCCATCTGGGAACTCTATCTCTCCCTTGGTAGAACAATCTAAACCATCTTTCCATGCAGTATTTGCTACATAGTCATTTCCTTTATCCCCTACATTTCTTTTACCATTTAAACCTATAGTAAACTTCTTACCTGTCATTAACGCTCTAGCCCATCCTGCAGTATCCATTGGTGTCCATTCTTCTACAGTTCCATCAATAGATATAGAGAATGTTTCCATATCAGCTATAATAGCCATATCTTCTTCTGCGCTTGCTTTTCCTTTAGTTCCAATCTTGAATTTAAGATTATAAACTGGAAATACTCCTGAAAAACTACTTCCTGCCATATTCTATTACCTACCTTTCATAATAAATTATTGTTTCTATTACATATTCAATAACGCCCTCTGAATCAGTTCCAACATAAATAGGAGAATCTGTTTTCATCTTAAATTGAATAACCCTTTTTCCTCCCATTATTCCATCTTTACCAAAGAAAGCATTATATACTTCTTGTGCTTTTAATTCAGCTTTGTTACTGTCTTTTCCCCAATGTACCAAAATAGAAATAGCTTTAGTGGTATAGCTTGTATTTTCTAAACCTCCTAAAGCCATTCTAGGTGCTGGACCTATTGAATTGTATATTGTTATACTTTCTTCTTTAGTTCCTCCCATTTTATTTAAGTACCATTGTGGACATTCTACCTTAGCTTTCAAATATTCTCTTACATCACTTAATAACATTAATGTATCAACCCCTTACTAAGTTGCTTAAAAAACATAGAGTAAGTATCCTTAATAAATTTCTGCTTATCTCCTGTTAAGTATGATTCCATCCACTTACCTTGTGCATTAGCATTTTTATCTTGTCTAAAATTATATTCTGGATGCCAGTACAATCTACGAGCATACGGAGTATCAAACACTACTCTTGCTATAGAGTTTTTTATTCCAGATAAATCTACAAATCCACTTCTTTCAAGTTCTCCAGTATCTTTAGGAACTACAGCACTAGTTCTTATATCACTTAATACTGCTTCTGTTGTCATTTCTAAAGCTTTAGTATGTGCTTCTATAAGTCTATTAATCTTTGCATTATTAAGCTTAATATCTACCTTAACATTCATTAATGTAAATTTAACTCTGTACTGAATATAGTTCCATCTGGATTTAAAGGTCTTTCAATAGAATAAATCTTTTTCTTTACCCCATTTACTTTTACGTAACCTTCAAATGCTCCATCATAAATAGAACCCTCAATAACTGCTTTCCCACTCAATAATATAAGTTGCCTTTCAGCATTAAAAACTTGATGAGCTTTATCTGTATAGATGCACTTCCCTTGAAATATCCTATCTTCCTTATAATCTCCATCTGTATTAGTACCCTCAAACCATACTTCAATAGGTGTGTTAGCTAACCATTTAGGAAATGGCAATTTTAATCCCATACTATAACCTCCTACAAGTTAAGCCAGTTTGCTTAAGATAGTTAATAACTTCTTGTGTAGTTGTAATACCATTTATTTTATTAGCATTAAAACTAACCGATGTACTTCCTGCACTAAAGCTACTTAAAGGCATATCTATATAACTTCCATACTGTTCTATAAATTCAGCATGAATACATATAGCTTTCCTAACTTTATCTTTTTGAAATTCTGTAAGGTTATTAAATCCACTAGCATTAATTCTGTTATAAGTGAGTGTATCTATTTGATCACTTGCTCTTTCAAGTTTATTTTCTATTCCTTCATCTGGAATTATTGTACCTTTGAAGGTTTCCTTATAATATGTGCTGTCTACATAAGACATATAATCACATCCTTAAACTAAAAGAAGGATACTAATTAGCACCCTTCTTTAATTCCTTAATTTCATCTTTTAACTTTTTATTTTCTTTTTCTAGTTTTGCTGCTTTTTCTTCTAAAGTTTTGTACTCTTCATATGATACTGTCTTACCAGCCCCATATTCTATTACAGTTCCATCGTCTTCTGTAATATCATATCCTTGTGCTTTATACGTAGCTTTTTGAGTTTCATCTATCGTGTAGACTTTATTCCCTTTAGTTGCCTTCATTTTATCCCCTCCTAGCTTTCTGCTTCTGCATTGATAGCAATACCGCAAGCTTTATTTTGTATTAAGAATGTATCTCCAAAGTTTCTATTTTGGAATACATACTTATCTGCTGTTCTTGAATCAGTACCAGGTGTAAATACCTTGATGTATGAGTATTTATTTCTAGTTACTTGACATGATGGGTGTATTAGAATCATATTAATTTGTTTTGCATCTGCTGCAGGTACACAACCATTAGTAAAATCATACTTAGTTTTAAATCTAGCACTAGGTACTTTTACTATAGTAACATCATCTAATGAGTAAACTCTTCTGTCTACTCTTCCATTGTTACTATTAACATCAACATTTCTTGTTAATCCTTCTGCATTTTTAAGTAATTTATTTATAGCTGGTGTTACATATAGTAATCTTCCTTCACTTGGTACTCCCGCATCATCCATCTTTTCCATTTGAGTATCAAACCAATCTAGGATATTAGCTGTAGTTAATGCTGTATTATCAATAACAGCTCCATCTGCTGCATAAGTTTTAGCTTCTGCATATAACTTAGAGTATCTATAAGAATCTCTTTCTGGAATTGCTTGCTCTGTTTCAAATACATTTTGGATATTTGCCATTTCTAATGTAAGATTAGTTTCATCAATATCCATTGGATCTAAAGCAAATTCTATATCTCTATCATGAGTTAGCTTCTTTGGTTCCCAATCATTAGCGATAGTTCCAGTATTAAATCCCATTGAACTTCTATTATGATCCTTGTAACCACTCACTGTAATTTTAGGTAGTTTAATAGTTTGTGCATTAATAAACTTAACTTGTGGGTTAGATTGCTCTAATGCATAAGATGTTAATTCCCTCGCATATTTTTGTTGTAATTCTCTTTCAAATTGTTCAGCATAACTGTATACTGCCATTAAAAATCATCTCCATTTCTTATTATTTGTTTCCGAATATTGATGCTAATGCATCATTTGTATTACCTTTTGTTTGTTCTGCTCCAGCGCCAACTTTAAAACCTTTATTTTGTTCTTCTTGTTGATGCTCACCTTTGAAGCTTGGATACTTCTCTAGCACCTTATCAATAGCCTGTTCAATAGCTACTTCTTCCGTAACCATAGCTTTAGCCAATATGACTACATCATCTACAGAAGTTGCTATAACTCCTTTAGATAAACAAGTTACTTTTGCTTCAAGTGCTGTTGCTTTTTCTTCTGCTGCAAGTCTAGCTTTTTCAGCATTAGTTAAAGCTTCATTTTTCTTTTCTTCTTCTGTTTTTTGACTTTCCTTCCACTCGTTATAAGCTTTCAATTCCTCTTTAGAAAGTTGATTTTTCTTTTCTCTAGCTATTCTCTCTTGAATTAACTTATCAACATCAGCTTGTGTAAAAGTCTTTTCTTCTTGAGTAGTTTCTTTTGTGTCTGAATTAGTTTCAGTAGTTTCTACATCACCGGTATTTGCTCCACTATCAGCTTCCATAAGTCTACTCATTCTTAGATTTTTTAAAAACATAAATACCTCCATTTATAGCCTGTCGGCTCTTAATTCCATGCACAGTTTTAAGCCTTAAGCAAGTTTTGGGCATAATAAAAAGCCTTAGTTTTCTAAGACTTTATCACTCCACTTATATTTAAGTTACCATTATCCTTAACTATAAATTTATCATCAATACTTAATACAATTTCTTTATTGCTATTCTCATTTATTCTCTTTATAACTTCTTCTGTTAGATGATCATAATTTATTGATAAGTTTTCTTTAAGTTCCTTGAAATGTTCTTTAACCTTAATAATTTCTTCTTGTGATTCTTTAAGCGTTTTATTTCTTTCCTCAAGCTTACTCTTTAACTCTTGTTGAGCCATATAAACTTTGTTATCTTCTTTTATAACTTCTTTATTAGATTTAATCTTCTTAATATCAATAACCATACTATTTACTAATACCAATATTAGAATTGAATTTATTATTAAACTCATAATCGTCCTCCTTAATTTTAGGTATAATAAAAGCACCTACTATTTAATTTAGTATGTGCTTCTAAAAATCTAAATCTAAAAATGTATTATATTCTTTTGCTAAATTTAACGCTTCTTTAAACTTAGCATACTTGCCATCTACTATAGTTAAGCAATACTGAATTTTTTCTTTAGGTATTCGTTCTGATTCAAAATCATCTATCATCAAATCATACTTTTCATTTATTCTATCAAATACTCCGCCATCTTGATATAATTCTTCAAATTCTGAATTACTTAAGTGGATTACTTTAATATTATTAGATTCTTCTACCCCGTACTCCAATTCTTCAATACCTTTTTTATTTAATGGTACTGACATACAACGTACTCTATCCATCAATTCTCACCATCCTTATTTTTAAAATGTGTTAAAGCTTCATACTCTTCTTTACTTCTTCCCTTTTGCTTACCATTCTCTATTTTATTAGAAACATTATTACCATTAATATCTAAGTATCTTCTTTTACCCTTTAAATTTAAATCCTCTATCCTAAAATAATTTCCATTAGCATCATATACTATTTGAATATTAGATATATCACTTTTATATAAAATCTTCCCTTTATTTAGTTTCTCTATAACTTCATAATCCGGAGTAAATTTATTAATAGTTTCTCCAAGACTTGCTTCTTCCCAATACTTAGAAAATTCTTCTGCTCTAGTTGCTCCATCTCTCTTTATCTTAACTCTTTCATCATACTTTTTCAAATATTCTTTATGATCTATAGGATTAAATTCTTTTACTTCTGTCCTATTACTATTTATTCTTAGCTCATTATTCTCTTTTATATGCTGCTTTAATTTGTTTTGTAATGCTCTAACATTGTTTGCTGCTTTTATTTTATTTTCTTCATCAACTGAACCAGCTTCAATCCTTTTCCACTTTCTAATCTGTCTTTCTAATGCTCTTTGCTTTTGTTCTGCTTCATATACTTTTATAGCTTCTTTTCCATCTGGTACTACTGGTAATGTAGTTATACCTGGAAAGTAAGTTGTTAATGTATGTCTGCAATTAGGGTGTAATAATCCCTTTTCTATAGCTTCACTTAATAACTTATACTTTACTTTATGTTCTTCTATATATTCTTTACTAGGATGACTAAATATATCATCTATTAATATTTGTCCTTGCCATGGTTCACACATTCTACACGTGTTCCCATGAGCTGAAACAACTATTAAATATATTCCATATTCATCTCTTTTCTTACCTTCTCCAAGTAATGTTGCTCTATGTGATGCTGTTCTTAAGCACATTTCTGCATATGAAGCTATGTTTACTCTAGCACCATTCTTATATTCTATAGAGTTAATACCCTTGTCTAAGAAGTCTTTTGTTGCCATATCTATAGCTTGATTTAATGTTTTAGTACCATTCTGTAAGTATATATGAGATTTAAATATAGTTTGTCTATAAACATCATCCATCTTACGTAGCACTGAATATTGAGCCTTATTCAAGTCTTTATTTACAGTTTGCATTAATGCTTCTAACTTCTTCTCATTTACTCCGAAGAAATTTTTTTCTTGCGGTATAGCTCCTTGACTACCTAACTCTTTAGCGATATGGCCTTTTAATGTAGAAGTATCAATATCATCTGGAAATTCTATTGATTGATACTCTTTATTTCTCCATCTAAGTACTTGTTTTACTTTATTTATAAACCTAGCCACTACATTTTCGCCTTTGCTGAAATTACCTTTTAGCTCTCTGTCTATCGCTTCTTGAATAGGCTTATTATATTTACCTACTATCTTTTTATTTCTAACTCTGTACTGTTCCATAGCTCTTAATTTAGATAACTGCCATTGTTCCCACTCGAAACCTTCTTTAATCTGCTCGTTTTGATGAAAATAAAAAGCCCTACGCATACTAGAAATTAAATCAAGCTCCATTTGCTCGAATATCTTTCTAATATCATAAGTCTTTTCTCTTTCTTTGGCTGCATTATCTTGTATAGATTTCTTGGTTATTTTCTTAAGTATTTCTCCTAATTTACTAGGATTATTCTTCTTCGCCATCTGAATCCACATCCTCTGGATCATCTAAATTATTATAATCTTTATCATCTACTGCTTTAGGTTCTTCTGCTTGAATCATTCCATTTTGTTCTTTTATTCTCTGTACTTCTTCTGCCTTTTCTTCATCTGTCATTGTATCCCCATACAATTCATCAACTACTTTTTCTATAGACATTATTCCATAAGATTTAGCTTTACCTACTATCTCTACCACTGTATCAAAACTAGGTGATGCATATTCTCCAAAAGTAATTGATACTTCATATTCTCCTGGAGTTTTCTTATTAAGTACATCATTAGTCTTAAGTATTATTTCAACTAAATGTGGTATTACTTCTGTTAATGTATCAACTATCTTATTTCTAGTGTATAGAGTTGTCTTTTCTTTTTCTCTTTGTGCTTCTGCATTATCTGTTTTCTTAAGGTCTATGCCTAATGTAGAAGGACTTATTATACCTTGTAAGCACATATCTATTGTATTAGCATAACTTTCTACATAAGCTAAATAATTAATATCAGCTTGCTTCATATCTATTTGATTATTTGCATTTTCTGCAAGGCTTGTACCAACTGCAATAAACTTATTATCAAATGAATTAGGCTTTAATAACTCTCCTGTATTAGGATTTCTAGGTATTAAATCTTCTGGAATATACTTTTGTACTCTCCCATCTCTAATGGCATCTATCCATTGGCTTATAACTTCGTCTAATGCGTCAAATGCATCTGATTTATTATCTAGTAAACTCTTTCCTCTACCTTCAAATTTAACGCTTTTAAAGAACATTAAAGGTAATGCCATGATAAAATCACCATTGAAAGTTACATCAACTAGATTAGATGTTTCTTCTATAGATGATAATGTTACTTCATTATCTCTTTCATCATAAAGCTTATATTTTACATAGCCTTTTCCGTATATCTCTACTAATTTATATCTCTTATTATTTGATTTATTGTAGTATGTTATAAATTTAATTTCTTTTAATCTTCCCCTATTAGTTTCATATTCAACCATAGATCCATCAAAGAATTCTAGTATAGGATATTCACTTACTTCATTATCTATTGATATTTTGAAAGCTCCATCTCCACTTACTAAAACTTTAGAAATAACATCACCTATCATTTCATCGAACTTATTATCTTTTCTTATTTCTTCCCAAATGTTATTCTCTTCTTCTTTTTCTAATTCAACACTATCTATATCTGCAACTATAATATCACTAAGCCTATCCACTATCATAGCAGGTAATCCACTATGTATTTTTCTAATACTTAAGTTTTCACTTGGTACAGCTGACCAGAAACGTGCCTTATTTACTGGATCACTACTTATATTCTTAAAGAATTGCTCTAGTTCATAAGCTTCACCTCTATACCAAAGTTTATTTCTTATTAGATTAGTTTCATAGGTATATGCTTCTTGTATATTAATACTACTTTGTGATGCAGGCTGTACATTTAAATATTTAATTGCTGCTTTTGTTAACATACTTTTAAATCCTCCTATTAATCCCATATCTATTCTCCTTTATAATTTCCTATCTTTGTTCTAAATGGTATCCATGCATATTGACTAGAGTTAATTGTATGGTCATTACTATCTTCTGGTTCGTATTTATCTTCTTTCCAACTATAGCTTTCTAACTCTCTAATATGCTCTATACAAGTATTTAAAACTTCATAGTATATTTTATTCTCAACATTAATCCAACCTAATGCTAAGTGAATTCTATCTATTATGGTTATCTTCTTATAAGCATTTAAGAAATTATATACACATGGATTAGTTCTTTTAAATTTCTTAAGCTCTGTTATAGTTGCCTGGTCTGCTGAATCTACAAAAGCATCTCTTGCAAGTCCCCATTCTTTTCTATTCCTCTCTAAGAAATTAAAAAACCTAGGAGCTATGTCACTAGGTGCTAATGGTATTTCTAAATTTTTATTATTATATACTTCCTCATTAAGTATAACTAATTTACCTTTATCGGTTATTCCTATAAAAGTCATTGCTAATGTATCTGGACTACTTTCTGAATAAGCTGTATCAAGTCCAGCACTAAATTGAATAAATTTATATGTCTTGGCCTTTTCTTTGCTAATAACATTATTCTTCCTTTCAAAATTAGAGAATATTAATCCTGTTGCTCTTCCTCTAAGTCCTAGTATTTTATTTTTATAAAGTTTGGTACCTTTAGGAGCACTTAGTTTCTTCTTCTCTATATCTTCTTCACTAAGACTTGCATTATCATAGAAACTAAAAAACCAGTAAGTCCAATTAGGCTTCTCTTCTGAATTGAGTTGCTCTAATATTTCTACTGGTACATCTTTCTTATATTTTTCTAGTGGCCTACTACAATTAATAAATTCACTATATATTGATAAGTTAGGATCATCTGGATTAAGTGTAGCCATTAAGTAATCATTTCTAGTACATATTTCTCTTACAAAATCTATTGAAGCTGTGTTAATTTCATCTATAAGTACACATCCAAATTGAGAACCTAAAGCCATTTTCCACTTATCTACGTTATCATAACCTAGAATATAAATAACTTTATCTCCATTAGGTGTATTATATCGTATATGAGGTATTTTATTATCTTTATCTCCATTACCATTATATCTAACTAAATCCCCAAATACATCTATAATACCATATTCTTTTTGTATTATATTCTTTTCTGCAACTCCTGTTGTCTTAGCTGCTATAACATGCATTTTCTTTTTAGACTTAGCAACTTTCAACATAAACTTAGTAATTCCTACTGTTGTTTTTCCTGCTGCTGTTGTACCCTCTAAAAACTCTACTGGTGCATTATGCTTTAAGAAGTCTTTATATTTAGGAGATAGTTTATATTCATCTGACACTAGGAATCACCTCCAATTCATTTGATTTCGTATTACTCTATGCGAAATAATGCTTTTATTATTTAAAGTTTAGTTAAAGTAAACCAAATCTTATAGTTTTGTATTTTAAGAATCCTTATATTTCAAAGGATTATATCAATTTCGTTAAATAGAGATTATCCGAAATTACTCTTCATCCCCTAATTGTTCTAAGATAGAATCTAACTTAGCTGTAGAGTTTACATTTACATTCGCATCTATATCTATCTTTTCTTTAAACATTCCTAGATGCTTGCCTAATAATTCTAAAGCTTTTAATTTATCTGTTAATTTAATCTCTCTTTCTACTCCTTCACCTTCTTTAGTAGGAATAGTTTTGACCTTTACAGATGCTATTGCTGCTGTATCATCTTCTGTAGCTCCACTTTTTAAAGTAGCTTCTTCTATATCTATTACATCATTTGCATTAACAAAAGCTAATCTTGCCAACTCTCTTATTACTCTATCTTGATTTATTCCTGTACGTTTTGACCTTTCTGCCATTTCTTTGTCTATACATGCACGAATGTTGGGTTTTGCTAAGTTCTCACAACCAATATCCTTTGCCGTATTTGTACTATATCCTGCCCTAATAGCTGCTTGTGTAGCATTAAGGTCTATTAAATACTCTTCTACAAATCTTTCTTGCTTTGGTGTTAACTTGGCCACTAATGACACATCCTTTCTTTATATAAAATAAAAAGAACCCTATTTCTAGAGTTCCTCTTTTGATTTATTATTTACTTACAAAGTCAACTTTTATAGTTTCATTACATTTCTTGCATCTAACATATGATTCCTTTATAAAAACTGCTTTTGTTTCCTTAGAACAGTTAGGACAATTTATATCAATTACATCCCCTTTTTCAAATAATTTTTCAGGATGTTTTTGCATATCCTTTAATGCCTTTTCTAGTTCTTTCATTCCTGTAATCTTAATACCACTTGCCACATTCTCACCCCCTTTTATTTACAATTCTACATGTAATTATAAATTCCTTCAAAAAAGCACCTAACATTTATGCTAAGTGCTTCTCTATAATAGGGTTGAGAATTTATGAGAGGTTATATGGTTAATAACCATGCTGAAGATATTAGGAATCGAACCTACTTCTATAGCTTAAAAAGCCTATTGTTCTACCATTGAACTATATCTCCATATTACACCTAGCTTTTATACTAGGTGCTATAATTATAGGAGGTCAATCCACAATGA